>Ga0335085_10007699_pt1 | contig 16591 bp, 17 predicted proteins | sample Lox_Sample_45_FD_206712 | JGI IMG/M metagenome (GOLD analysis project Ga0335085, IMG submission 206712) | Soil microbial communities from Loxahatchee National Wildlife Refuge, Florida, United States - Lox_Sample_4.5 | ecosystem: Environmental > Terrestrial > Soil > Wetlands | place: USA...
CTTCCTCGAGTCCGGCGGCCACGGTGCGCTCGCGCAGTACGACGTCGAGCGCCTCCTCGACGTCGTCGGGATGGAGTTCCTCGTCGAGGTCGACGACATCGTCTTCCTCTTCGTCTTCGGCCGGCTCGGCCGGCGCTACGAGCACGCCGGGAACGGCGACCACGTCGATGATCTCCGTCTCCAGCTCTTCGTCCAGGTCGTCGTCGACGAGGACGTCGTCGTCATCGGCGAAGTCGTCGTCGAGGACGTCTTCGTCGAGATCCTCTTCGTCGAGCGTGGGCTCGTCGTCGAAGTCGTCGTCACTCATTGCGGGGTGCCTTCTGCGGGGGGAGGGGGTGTTGAGCAGGCATGTAACCGTCGCGAGGCGACAATCCTTCCCACTTCTATCGCCCCGTTGGGGGCGCGGAGTATAACGCCGCGGGAAGGTATGCGAGGCGCCACCAAGATGGGTGTCCGCCGGATCGGCCAAAGGGGTGGGCGGACCGGTCGAGAGCCGTTGGGGCCGCTGGGTGGCCCGGTCCGCGCGCGGCAGACGGGTTATCGCAACGTTCTCTAACCAGAACTCCCTGAGGTCCGCCCAACCCCTTCGTGACGCCTCGCTCCGTTGCAGCACATCGGCGTCTCCGCCGCCGCGCGGTCCGGGTCGTGCTCAGCGAGACCGAGACCGAGACCGAGGGCGTGGTGTAGTGAGCCTCAACGGCACAACGATGTCAAGCGAGCGCAGAACGCGTTGACCAGCAGCGACGCGCGTCGGTGCTGGTCAACGAGGACCTGAAAATTTCGCGGCGCGATCAGGTCGGCAACGCGCGCCGCATCTCCGCCGCGCGCTCCGCGTCCAAACGCTCGAGATCGTACGTTCCGTGGTCGACGAATCGCATCGCTTCCGCGATCGCGCGGTGTCCGGCGCGTTCCGCGATCTGCCGATGCATCTCCTGCGCGACTCGTCGATACGTCGGATGACCCTGGGGTGAGCTCCGGAGCTCGCAGAGGTGCATCGTTTCTCGCGCGTTCATTTGCATGACGTAGCGGATGCGATAGCCGAGCGACACCGCGTACGCGGCTTGCTCCGGGAACGGATCGACCAGCGCGGCGTACAAGCTCGCGGATCGCTCCATCGCGTCGTCGTACCGGGTGCCGAGACCGGCGTCGCGCACGGGCGCCGGCATCTCATAGCCGTGATGCGGTGTGAGCTGCTGCCACTCGATCGTGAGCATGCGGTGTCGCTGGAGATCGCGGAAGGCTCCGTAGTCGCCGAGGACGTCGAAGCGATACCCGGTCCGCTCGAACGCTCGGCCGGGCTTGTGCCTGCGGTTCTCCCGCTCGCCGACGTACGCGAGCATCAATGCGACGCGCGCGTCGGCCGGGAGCGTCCGCACGCGTTCGAGCAGCTGTGCTTCGGGCAAACGGGTGTGCGGGTAGCAGATCGCGGCGAGCACCTTGTCTTCGCCGTCAGGGTCCCAGTCGACCAACCCGACCTCGTTGGCGGGCTCGGGCCGCGCGTCGCCGAACATCCGGTGCACGAGCTCTTCGGTGCGGTCCCGCGTGGAAGCGAGGTAGTCCGACCACGCTCCCCCGCGCTCGGGTCGGTCGACACGCACGAGGAACGAGGGGATGACCTTGCGCAGCTCGTCCAGCATGAGTTGGGCGTACATCTGTGCCTCGGGCAACGGGTTGGCGCGCATCCGAAGCAGCAGCGCCTCGAATGCCTGCCCGGTGCCGTAGATTCCGACGTTCGACAACGTCGCCGCGGGCAACAGCCCACGCAGCGTGTCGCAGGCCTTGGCCTTGATCGTCTGCTTGTAGACGAAGTCGGAGTCGGTCGGTTGCTTCGGGTATTGCTCGCGCGCCCAATCCATCATCGCGGGCAGCGCCGCGCTGTACGTGTCGAAGAGGGCGTCGAGATCGGCGACGTAACGGGTGCCCATCGGCGACGCGCAAACCTGGGACGGGCGGAGGTAGCGGTACCGGCCCTGGAGGCGGGAGTCGTAGGGGATGTACCGCGTCGACTGCTCGAGGTACGCCATCAGGCGTCCCCACTCGAGGATCTTGGTGAGCAGGTTCGACGCCTGCTCGCAGGCGAGATGCACGCCACCGAGCTGGGCGACGGAGTCGTCGCCGTACTCGAGGAACACTCGGGCGTAGAGGTCTTCGGCGCGCTTCAGGCCGACGGTCGCGTCCACCGTGAGGTCGCCGGTCAGATCGAGATCGCCGACGAACTCGTCGAGAAAGAGGCGGCGAAGGCTCTTGTCCGAGCGCGAGTAACGCGCGAAGAGTGCGCCCTTCACGACCTCCGGCAGGTTGGTGAGCGCGAAGACCGGACCGTCGAGATTCGTGAAATAAGGGCGGAGACGATCGGCCTCGTTCTCGGTGAACGTCTCCGGCGCGTAGAGCATGGGACTGGCGATGGTAGCGACGCCCGGCCGGAGCGGCGCGCATGTCGTAACCGTCCTGCGGGGCCCGGGCGGCCCGTGGCGGAGCACCCTTGGAGGGCTGCTTTTCGGGCCGGCCCCGTGCCCCGGGGCAGGTTCAGAGCAGCAGGCGGTAGGCGCCCGGGAGCACGGTAACCTCGATGACAGCCGTGGTGAGAACGGACCGGCCGTCGATCTCGAGCGGGACCCGCCGGCCCGTCGTCACCGTGACGTGGGCGCCGGCATGTTGGCTGATGGCCGGGTGCGGAACATGGGTCCCGGTCGCCAAACGCGACCGGAGCTCGCGCCGCTGGCGACCCGGAACGGCGTACACCTGCACCTCCGCCCGTCCGTCGCCCGGGTGGCCGCGCGGCACGAGGTCGAGGCCGGCGCGGAACTGGCCGGTCGCGATGACGATGGTAGTGCAAGGGCCGTGGAAGACGGTCTTGTCGTTCACTCGCACCTGCGCGCCGAACCGCCGCGTGAACCGGCCGAGCGATCCGGGCGCGACTCCGAGCACGACCATGTTGACGGAGGTCAGCGGGCCCGTGCAACCATCGGCGTTCACGCGCAGGGCGTCGAGCCTCGCCTCCGTACCGGGCGGTGTGCTGTCGCCCGTTGCGGTCGTCCTCTGGAGTCCGACGGCGTCGGCGAGGTCGGATCGCTCGCCGGGTTCGAAGCGGATCAGCGCGCCCGGATGTTGTTCCACCATCCGGGCGAGGGCGGTGTCATCCCCGGAGACCCGGACGTCCGCCGGTGTACTCGCGGGCGTCCCCCATTCCTCGCCCGGCCGGATCATGCGGCCGGCGCGGTGACGACGCTCGACGCCGCGACCACGCCGCGCAGGCACGCGTCCGCCGCCGCACGCGCCGTTGCGGCGGTCGCGGGTTCGGCCACCACGTCGCCGATCTGGCGGAGCAGGTCGATCGTCTGTTTGACGTTGCGGACGAAGTCGCCGCCGGTCATCTCCTCGTCCTCGAGCACATCGGCCAGGTCGTCGCCCTGCACCCACGCGTAGATCGCGGCGGTGAAGCCCGGGTCCGGGCGCCGCGTCTCGGGGAGGCGGGCCTCCCGCTCGGCCAGGTGGAGGTCGCGCCAGATCCCGTCGAGGGCCCGGCTACGGCGCGCGACCTCGTGGCTCGGCCATCGCGGCGGTGGGAGGACGTCGTCGCTGTCGGGACCGCGCCGCTGGAAGGTGAAGCACGACACGACGGCCGCCATCGTCGCCGGGTCGATGCCGTCGAGGCGGCCTTCGCGGACCGACTCTGCGACGACGAGATCGCCTTCGGCATTGAGCCGGGAGAGCACCAGGCCCGCGTCGGTGAGCGTCCAGTTCTCGACGTAGCCCCACGTCCGCAGGACACCGAGCACGCGGTCGAACTGCCGGGCCAGGCTCTCGCTGCGTGACGACACGTGCCGCTCGAGCCGCGCGATGTCGCGCGCGATGCGGTCGGCCTGCCATGCCGCGCGCAGGGCGACGTCGGCGCCCGGCGCGTCGTGCAGTGGATGCGCGGCGATCTCGGCCTGGAGGTCGGCGACGTCACCGTCGGCATCGACCGGGAGCTCTGCGTCGGTGACCTTGAGGCGCCGCAAGCGCTCGAGCGCGGTGCGCTGGAACGATTGGCTGCGCGGTGCGAACGGCCGCGGGAGCTCGATCGTCGCCACCTTCCGCACCTGCCCGCGGAAATCGTCCGGGGAGAGCCTCACGAGCGACTTTCCCTGAGTCAGCGCGAGAACGCGTTGCTGGCCGCTCCCCCGCTCTTGTTTCAGAACGACGACCCGGCCGCCCCGCTTGGGAACGATCAACACGTCGCCCGGACGGAGCGCTTCGAATCGGCGGTCCGAGCGGCCGTGCTCGGCGCGCCGCGCGGCGTCGAGTGACGCAAGCAACCGGCGGTACTCGTGCACGTCGCCGGCGGGATGGCTCGCGGCTTGCTCGGCCCGGGTGAGTTGCTCACGACGCTGCTCGAGCTCGCGTTCGACCGCGACGACGTCGCGATCGGCGTGGAACTGCGCGAAGGAGAGATTCAACAGGTGACGGGCCTGCTGCGGCGGGTAGCGCTGCACGAGGTTGGCCGCCATGTTGTACGTCGGGTGGAACGACGACGTGAGGGCGTAGGTGCGGCGGGATGCCAGCCCCGCGACCTGTTCGAACGGCACGAACGGATCCCAGAGGACCACGACGTATCCGACCTCGTCGATGCCGCGCCGCCCGGCCCGCCCGGCCAGCTGGGTGTACTCGCCCGGGGTCAGGAACTCGTGATGCTCCCCCGTGAACTTCGACAGCTTCTCGATGACGACCGACCGCGCCGGCATGTTGATGCCGAGTGCGAGCGTCTCGGTTGCGAACACGACCTTCAACAGCCCGGCCGCGAACGCTTCCTCGACGGCCTCCTTCATCGGCGGTACGAGCCCGGCGTGATGGGCGGCGACCCCCGCTTCCATGCCCGCGAGCCACATGTCGTAGCCCAAGACGTCGAGATCGGTATCCGACAGCGACTCGACGTGCCGTTCGGATATCGCGCGCAGCGCCCGCCGCTCGTCGGTGTCGGTCAGCCGCATGCCGGTTGCGAGGCATTGTTCGACGGCCTGGTCACAACCCGCGCGTGAGAACACGAAGATGATCGCGGGCAGCATGCGCTCGTCGGCGAGCCGCTCGACGACCTCGGTGCGCCACGGCTTGTACAGCCGGCGGCGGCGCTGCCCGCGATCGGGCACGTTGCGCCCGTCGAGGCGGGTCGCCACCGGGTTCGGCCGCGACTCGCCGTCGTGGTCGACGAAGGTCGGGAGGAGATGCAGGCTCGAAGAGCTCCGATCGCCGACGAGGTACAGGTGTACGAGATCGACGGGCCGTCGCTCCTCGATCACCGTCTCGGTGGCGCCCCTCACCGTCTGCATCCAGGCCGCGACCTCCTCCGCGTTCGAGACGGTCGCGGAGAGCGCCACGATGTCGATCGCCGACGGCAGGTGGATGATCACCTCCTCCCAGACCGCGCCCCGCGCCGGATCCTGGAGGTAGTGCACCTCGTCGAGCACGACGTAGCGCAAGCCTCGCAGCGCGTCCGATTCCGCGTAGATCATATTGCGCAGCACTTCGGTGGTCATCACGACGATCGGCGCGTCGCCGTTGATCGCGTTGTCACCGGTGAGCAGCCCTACTCGGTCGGGACCGTAGGCCCGGGCGAAGTCGCCGTACTTCTGGTTCGACAGCGCCTTCAGCGGAGTCGTGTAGAACGCCTTCGCTCCCTGGGCGAGCGCGCGGGCGATGGCGTATTCGGCGACGATCGTCTTGCCGGATCCTGTCGGCGCGGCGACGAGCACGGAGCGACCCGCGTCGAGCGCGTCGAGCGCGTCGAGCTGGAATTGATCGAGCGGGAACGGGCGTTCGGCCGCGAACGCCGCCCGGATCGCGGTGTCGGTCACGGCCCCTTGGTGGTCGGCGATGCCACGGTCGTCGGCGAGGTGCCCGACTTGGCCGTCGTCGACGGCCCCGTGGTCGCGTGCGTCGGCGGCGCGGTGGTGGACGCGGACGCGGGCGTCGCCGGCGTCACCGGATTCGAGATCTCGGGAGCGTGGGGGTAGTGCCGGATCGCCCCGCCGGGCCAGAGCAGCGCGCCGGCGAACGCGATCACGACGACGACCAGCACCACACCCGCGATCGTCCGGGCGAGGCCGAAGCGCGGCCGGCGCGAGCGTGTGAGCAGGTACGCCGCGACGAGGCCGATGACGGCCAGCGTCACAACCCCCAGCACGGTCATGCGCGGCTGGCGGTTGAACAGGCCGCCGCCGCCCGGGAGGCCCGACGGACCGGGACGCATCAGCCAGATGAGCAAGGCGGTGCCGAGCACGATTCCGGCGCACACCGCCGCGGCGACGATGACCTCCGATCGCGGACGGGCCCGCACGAACGGCTGGCGGCTACGGGAAGGACTCATGGCTGCGTCACCGTTTCATCATTCGCCCGATCACGATGGCGATCTCATAGAAGAGGTACATGGGGACAGCCATGAAGAATAGGGAGAACGGGTCGGAGCTCGGCGTTATGACCGCCGCGAAGGTGACGATTCCGACGATCATCCACCGGCGGATCCGCCGTAGCTGGCGTGTGTTGACCGCTCTGACCATCAGCAGGAAGACCAGCAGGACCGGAAACTCGAACGCGACCCCGAACGCGGCGATCATCAGCGCGACGAGCGTCAGGTATTTGTCGGCCGTGAGGAACGGCTGGATCTGTGGTCCTCCTGCGCCGAGGAGGAACTCCAGCGCCTTTTCGACGGTGAACCATGCGACGACCCCGCCGAGGGCAAAGAGCAGCATGATCGCGATCAGGAATCCGACGCCGTAGCGACGTTCGTTCTTGTGCAGACCCGGTACGACGAATCGCCAGATCTCCCAGAAGATGAACGGCACCGAGAGCGCGATCCCGCCGTAGGTCGCGACCTTGACCCGCACGAGCAGGGGCTCGAGCGGACCGGTCGCGATGAGCTTGCAGCCGGTCGTGGCCGTCGCGCCACAGGTCTTGTTCGCGGTGCCCTTCGTCACCGCTTCGTAGGGACCGGACAAGAAGTGGAGAATCCGGTTGTAGAAGACGAAGACCAGGACCGAGAAGACGACGAGGACCACAGCGCAGGTGATCACGCGCCGGCGCAACTCGGTGAGATGCTCGACGAGCGTCATCCGCCCTTCGTCGGCTTGTGCAGCGCTCATGGTTCAGCCTCCGCGGGCCGGTCAGCTGAACGATCGAGGCCCGGCGAAGCCGTCGTCGGTGACGTCTTCGGCCGGCGGTTCGTCGGGCAGGGCTCCTGGCGGCAGCGCGGCGTGGTCGGTCTCTTCGGCGGCCGCTTGCGCATTGGCCTGCCCGCCGCTCGGCGGCTGGAAGTCGGGGTGCAGCACGTGCTCGAGCTCGTCCCGGACGGTGTCCTGCATGCGGCGCAACTCGCGCATAGCCGCCCCGACCTGCCGGGCGATGTCCGGGAGACGCTGTGGCCCGAAGACGATCATCGCGACCACGAGAATGAGGATGATTTTTTCGGGTCCGAGACTCATGGCGAAGAGGTGCCGACGAGTCGATCCTACTGCCGCCCGGGGTGCCGGCTCGCGCGATCAGTCGCCCGAAAGTCGGTCGCGCGTGAGCGACGTTTCGTCACGCAGACGCGACAGTGCGTCGTTCAGCGCAACCCGCTGCTCGCGGCCGAAGCGGTCGACCGCGGTGACCGTCGGTGAGAGTTCGCGCCGCACGCGGCCGGCCAGAACGACGAGGGCGGCAAGACCGGCGAGGCAGAGCGTCAGTGGAAGGAGCCAGAGCACGGGCCGACCCTATCGGTTGAGGGAGCGGCGCACCTCCGCCGCGAGTTGCTCGAACCAGGCGTTGTCCGCCAAGAGCAGGTGGAAATCGAGCAGGTCGTCCGGTGTGAGCGGCGGACCGATACGCGATTCGCCGAGCTCGGCCGGCAGACGCCATACCTGCATGCGGACGCCGCTCGAGACGAGCAAGTCGACGATCCGGCGGCTCGCTTCCTTGGCGACGGCCTGCCGGCAGTCGGGGCAACGGAAGCAGTACGAGCCGCGTTCGTCGTCCGCGCAGACCCGAACCGTCAAGTCATCGGCGGTCAGCTGGACGTCGCCACAGCTGGGGCAGTTCGCCCGGATCGTCGTCACCGCGTCACCCATCCCTGGTCCGCTCGGATTCCCGCAACCGCCGCCGGGTGGCGGCTGTTACACCCTTCGGCAGGCCCCAGGGGCGGCTTGAGGTTCCGCAGCTGAGGCCCTGGTCACACTGGGCGAGAATGCGGACGGGCGTGGCACCATGCCTGGCTGTGGCCGTCATCACGTTTGCGCATCGCGGCGCGCGACTCCTGGAGCCGGAGAACACCATTCCGGCGTTTCGTACCGCTCTCGCCCAGGGTGCGACCGGTATCGAGACCGACGTCTGGCTCTCGGCCGACGGTGCGGTCGTGTGCGCCCACGATCCGGTTGTGTCCCGCGGCCGCCGGCGGCGGCGGCTCGCGTCGATGACAGCCGACGAGCTGGCCGCGTACGGCATCCCGGAAATGGCCGACGTCTACGGCGAGCTCGGGACGGCCTTCGAGTGCTCGGTCGACGTGAAGTCGCCGGACGCGGCGGCCGCCCTCCTGGAGGTCGCCCGCAGACACGACGCGCTGGAGCGGCTGTGGGTCTGCTCACCCGATGTCGAGCTGCTGAAAGGTCTGCGCGACGAGGTACGCGTGAAGCTGACGCACTCCGATCGCCGCACCGCGATCGCCGCTCCGCTCGAGCGCCACGCGCACGACCTCGCCGCCGCGGGGGTCGACGCGATGAACCTGCACCACACCGAATGGAGTGCGGGCCTCGTGTCGCTGTTCCATCGCTACGACATCAAGGCGTTCGCATGGGATACCCAGGAGGTGCGCCACATCCGGGCCGTGCTCGCGATGGGCATCGACGCCGTCTACTGCGATCGTCCGGATCGCATGGTCGCGACGGTCGGCGAATGGGTGGCCGAGTAGGCGGACAGCTCAGAGCAGCCCGAGGCGCGTCAAGGGCCAGATACGCACGAACACGCGCCCGACGATCTCGCCTTTGGTGATCGAACCGAAATAGCGTGAGTCGCGCGAACCCGCACGGTTGTCGCCCATCACCCAGTAGTGGTCGGGCGCGAGTGGTCCGGTGGGAAAGCACTGCGTCGCGAAGGCGGCGCAGTTCGTGATGGTCCCGGCCGGTAGATACGGCTCGTTCAGCACGTGACCGTTGATGAGGACCTTGCCGTCGCGCGCGCTCACCGTCTCGCCCGGCAGGCCGATCACGCGCTTCACGAGGTCCTTGATGGTCGGATCGATCGGTTTTCCGTCGGGTCCCTTCGGCGTCTTGAAGACGACGATGTCGCCGCGGTGGACGGGGTGCATGCGGTAGGAGAGCTTGTTGACGATGACCCGGTCGTGCGTCTTCAGGGTCGGGACCATCGAGTCGGAGGGGATGTAGAACGCCTGGAACAAGACCGCCTTGACGATCAACGCGATGATCAACGCGGCCGCGATGAGGACGCCCCATTCGATCGCCGTCTTCACCGCGCCGCGGGTGCCCTTGGTGCCGGTAGCGTCTGCGTCTGCGGTACTGCCGTCGCCGGCGTCTACGGCCGCGGCCGTGCCGGCGACCTCGTCGGCCGCGCCCTCCTCGCCCTCGCCTTCGTCGCGATGAGCTTGCGGATGTTCTTGCACTTCGTCAGCTCACCGTCCGAGACGTCAGAGGATGCCGAGACGATCGAGCGGCCATATTCGAATGAACACGCGCCCGATGATGTCTTTCTTACGTATGAAGTGGTCGGGGAAGAATCGCGAGTCGCGCGAGTTGTTTCTATTGTCCCCCATGACCCAATACGAGTTCGGCGGCACCTTGATCGGCGCGAAGCCCGGTCCGGGAAGCTGGCCTTTCGGGAGATAGGGCTCGTTCAGCACCTTGCCGTTGATGTAGATGTGCCCGTCGCGGCGGCCCTCGACCGTCTCACCGGGCAATGCGATCACACGCTTCACCAGATCGTTTACCCCGGGGTCGATCGGCTGCCCGTCGGGACCCTTGGGGGACTTGAAGACGATGATGTCGCCGCGGCGGACGGGGTGGAGGCGGTAGGAGAGCTTGTTGACGATGACCCGGTCGTGCGTCTTCAACGTCGGGACCATCGAGTCGGACGGGATATAGAAGGCCTGGAAGAGGAAGGCCTTGATCAGCAGCGCGATCGCGAGCGCGGAGGCGATAAGGATGACCCACTCGACGACGACGGCCCACGTCGGCTTGGACTTCGACTCGGCCGGCGAAGCGGCGTTGGGCGGGTCGGAGCTCCCGTCGCCCGCTCCCCCGTCGCCGGGGGCCGTGTCGCGAGCCTCGGCGGTGTCGTCCCGGAGCCGGGTATACGGGGATTCGGCGCTCGTGGGCGGCATCACCGCTTGCATCCTTTCATGCGCGCCCGCGCGCTCGGGAGTCAGGTCGGCGAGTCGCCCGAGGATCTGAGCTCGATGGACTCCCAGTCTCGCGGTATCGCCCGAGAATTCTCTGAGCGGCCTCGGCCGCGAGCGGCGCCAGGTCGGCGGGGGCCACGACCCGCGCCTCGGGACCTAGGCGGAGCAGCAGGCGCTCGAGCCACGCCCGCTCGCTCACCGCGAGCGTGATTGCGAGCGACCCGTCCGGATGCTCGGTGACCGCCTCGGTGGGGTACGACTCGGCGACCCATGCGGCCCCCGGTTCGAGCTCGAGGGTGACACGGGCGTCGTCCGTCCGCGGCGTGTAGACCTCGCCGGCCTCGAGGTCGATCGTTCCGGGCTCGAAGGTCTCGTCGGTCGGGCGAACCGCGCGGATGCGGTCGACGCGGAACATGCGCTGATCACGCGCTTGGTGGCAGTAGGCGCCGACGTACCAGGCCCCGGTCGCGAAGAACACGACCTCGGGATCGATGCGGCGGCGCGTGAGCTCGTCGCGCCCGGCGGACCAGTAGTCGATCTCGATCCGCCGGTGGTCGGCGGCCGCGGTGCGGATCGCCCCGAGCTGATCGGGTTCACCGACGTCGACCACGAAGCCGGGAAGCTCCAGCGCCTGTTCCAGCTTCGCCAAGGCGGTGGCGAGAGGGCCGGCCGGGTCCGAGCCGGGAACGGCCAGGAGAGCGCGGCCGGCGGCGAGCAGCGCCAGGCCTTCGGCGGGCGAGAGCCGCAAGGGGCGCCGGAAGTAATCCGCGAGGCTGATGCTCACGTTGCCGTCGCCGTCCTCTTCGACGTCGAGGTAGTCGCCGGGCGAGTACGGCGGTACACCGATCATGAGCACGAGGCCGAGATCCGCGTCGAGCTGATCGACGCTGATGCCGAACCGGAGTGCGATCTCCTGCTTCGGCGAACCCGGGTGCGCCACGATCCACGGCACCAGCGCGAGGATGCGCTGGATCTCCGGCCCCGCCAGCGCACGCGGGCTCATCGAGCGCCTGCCGCGGCCCGCTCGAGCCACGCGACGATGTCGGCGCGCAGTTCGGGTGGCGAGAGCACTTCGGCATGGTCGAGGTACCCGAGCACGAAGCTGCGGAACGCGGCCGGATTCGTGATCGTGACCTCGACGACCGGCCGATCGGGATCAGCGCCGTCCACGACCGACGCGTCGCTACCGAGCTCGGCGAGCATCGTCTCGAGGTGGTCCCGGTCGACGCGGACGCGCACGGCGACGGGTGGGTCGTCGCCGAGGAACCAGGCCCGGGACTCGACGTGATCGTCGGGGCGGAAGTCGGCCGGTGTCTCGAACGCGCCGGCGACGCCGACCTCGACGTCGCCCTCGATGCGATCCGCCCGGAACGCCCGCACGGCGGCGCGGTCGCGGTCGAATCCGACGACGTACCAGCGGCCCCGCTTGCACGACAGGCCCCACGGCTCGAAGGTACGGACTCGGTCGCGATGCGTGAAACGCACGACCGCCCGCGCGCGGAACGCCTCGAAGAGCGATGCCAGCGCCGGAGCGATCGGTAAGGACGCGATCGGCGCGACTGCTTCATCGCCGAGGCCACCCAGCTTGAGGAGCGCGCCCTCGCCCGATTCGCCGCCCAGCAGGACCGCGCTGACCGCGACGCGGAGGGCCGCCGCCTCTTCGGCGTCGAGATCGAGATCGGGGAGGTAGTAGTCCTCGGGGCGGACGCGATAGCCGGTCTCGGAACCGTCGTCGATCGGCTCGGTCAGCAGCGGGACGCCCATCGCGCGCAAGGTCTCCTTGTCGCGCTCGAAGGCGCGCCGGTACGCGGTGATCTGCGGCGGATAGCCGGCGACGTCATGGACGATCTCCTCGCGGGTCAACGCCCGGCGGGTGTCGAGCAGCAGCGCGAGAAGGTTCAGGACGCGTTCGACCCGCGACGGCGCGTCGGGCATCGGTTCAGCCTAGGGGACGGCGCGCGCGGCCAGAACCCCCGCGGCCGCGCCGCACTCGAACAGCAGTGGATCCTCGGCGGCGGGCCGGCCCATCGACTCGACGCTCAGCCCGCGTTCGGCGAATCGCGCCGCGATGCCGACGTTCTCGACCGGCACCGCGCTGTGGCCGGGATGCGTCCACTGCACACCCGGTGGCGTGGGGACCGTGACGGTGGCACGCGTTGCCAGCGTGAGCGCCGTCTCACTGTGATGCGAGAGGCCCTGGTGGCGCGCACGGGGATCGCGCGCGGAGGCGCGCAGGACTGCGATCGGGTTGCCGCCGAGCGTGGCCGCGGCGTCGAGCGCGTTCCCGACCTCGATCGCCGAGAAGCCGAGCGCCGTGCCGGTTCCGGCTCCGCCGGGACCCATTGCCACGACGATCGCATCCGCCTGTTCCGACGCGATCGCCAACGCGTCGTAGATCGAGACCGCTTCGACGTCGCCCCCGAACGCGTGGCCCGCGGTCACCGTGACGTCGATCAGACCGCCGGCACGAAGCTCGCATACGAGGTCGGAGAGCGCGATCGGGAGCGCGCCGCCGTCGGTCATCACATAGGCGAGGCGGGCGTCCGGCCGCGCATCCTTGAAGGCGACGGCGACGGCGGCGACCTGCGAATGCAGTCCGGCCACGACGACGGGTGTCCCGGAAATCGACATGAGTTCCGATCCGGGCGCGTCCACGTCGACCTGTCCCGATGCGTACCGCATCTTCATGACGTGGCCGACCGAGTCCGACCGCCACGAATCCCGGGCCAGGTTCCAGTGCACGATGTGCGAGCCGCCGGTACCGAGCCCGAGCTCGACCGCGGTGGTGTTGACGACGACGCGGTCGCCGGTCGCGACCGTCCCGATGATCTCGGTGAGCACGAATGCAGGCTCGGGCCCGCTCCCGAGGTCGACGAGCACCCGCTGCAGGGCCGCCCGGGTGGCGACGATCTCGGTGACGATCCCGGTTCGGAACGACGGCATCGGGCGTCGAGGCTAAGCGGCCGGCGCGACAGCGGCGACTACAGGGAGGCGATCAGCCGTTCGACGCGCTCGTCGCGCGACTTGAACGGGTCCTTGCACAGCACGGTTCGCTGCGCCTGGTCGTTCAGCTTCAGGTGCACCCAGTCGACGGTGTAGTCGCGCTTGCGTTCCTTGGCGCGCTTGATGAACGCGCCGCGCAGCCGCGCCCGCGTGGTCTGCGGAGGGACGTTCATCGCCTCGCTGATCTCGTCGTCTTCCACCATCCGGTCGACCTGGCCGCGCCGTTCGAGCAGGTAGTAGAGCGATCGCGTCCGGGTCACGTCGTGGTACGCGAGATCGAGCAACGCAACTCGGGGGTGCGTGAGCGGGAGGTCGCCGCGTGTGCGGTACGACTCGATCAGGTGGTGCTTGATCACCCAGTCGACTTCCGTGCGCAGCTTGAGGGGGTCGTCCTCGAGGTGCGTCATGACGTGCTCCCACATCTCGAGCGCGCGTTGCTCGAGCGGCGGGAGTCCGCGCCGCTTCGCGAATCGCAGTGCGCGGTTGAGGTACTCGCTCTGGATCTCGACCGCCGAGAGCTCGCGGCCGTTCGCCAGACGGACCCGGCGACGGCAGGTCATGTCGTGGCTGATCTCGCGTATCGCACGGATCGGGTTCTCGAGCGTGAGGTCGCGCCACGGCGACGCGTCCTCTTCGAGCATGCGCAAGAGGATGGACGAGGCGCCGACCTTCAGGAAGGTGGCGTACTCACTCATGTTCGAGTCGCCGACGATGACGTGCAAACGGCGGAACCGCTCGGCGTCGGCGTGCGGCTCGTCGCGCGTGTTGATGATCGGGCGCGATCTCGTCGTTGCCGACGACACGCCTTCCCAGATGTGCTCCGCGCGTTGCGCGATGCAATACATCGCGCCGCGTGCGGTCTGCAGGACCTTGCCGGCGCCGGCGTAGATCTGCCGGGTCACGAGGTACGGGATCAGGACGTCGGTGAACTTGGAGAAGTCGCCTTCGCGCTCGACGAGGTAGTTCTCGTGGCATCCGTAGGAGTTGCCCGCGCTGTCGGTGTTGTTCTTGAAGAGGAACACCTCGCCACGGATTCCCTCCTCTCGCAGGCGCTGCTCGGCGCTCTGGACGAGACCCTCGAGGATGCGCTCGCCGGCCTTGTCGTGGATCACGAGATCGCGGATCGAGTCGCACTCAGGTGTGGCGTACTCGGGGTGACTGCCCACGTCGAGGTAGAGGCGGGCGCCGTTCTCGAGGAAGACGTTGCTCGAGCGGCCCCAGGAGACGACCCGGCGGAAGAGGTACCGGGCGACCTCGTCGGGACTGAGTCGACGCTGGCCGCGGAGAGTGCACGTGACGCCGTATTCGTTCTCGAGGCCGAAGATGCGTCGATCCACCGCGATGGAGTGTACGGGCCCCCGGTGGTGCCGCCGTGCCGCGGCCGTACACTTGGTGCCGTGCGGATGACCCGACTGACCTCGGTGTACGGATCGTTCCGAGCGCATGTGATGGCGGCCCGCCTCGAGTGCGAGGGCTTCGACGTGCAGCTACGCGGGTCCGACAGTCCCTACGGCCTCACTGTTGGGGAGATGGCGCGTGTAGACGTATACGTGCCCGAGGAGCAGTTCGACGACGCGAGTCTCGCCCTCCTCGTAGCCGAGGTCGACGAAGCCGACGAGATCCTCGACGACGACCGACCGCCGATTCGGGCGCGTCCGGTACCTGTTGCCTGGGTCGCAGGCCTGGTGCTGTTCGTGTTGATCGCCGGACCGATCGCCCTGTTGATCCGCTGGTACTAGGTACTACTCGAGCAGCGAACCGAGCTCGCCGTTCTTGATCCGCCGGAACGCGCGGCGCGGCCGCGACCGGTCGAGCAACGCGACCTCGAGTTGATCGGCCGTGAGCGCGGCGCCGTCGGTCCCGAGCAGCTTGGCCCCGAGCTTGAGCGCGTCGCCGAGCTCCATCTGCGGCTGGTACTGCTCTTTCAGTGACTCGATCATCTGATCGGCCTGGCCGCCCAGCACCGAGTAGTTCTGCTCGTCCATGACCACGCCGTCGTAGAGCACGTGGTACATCTCGGCGTGATCGTCGTCGGGACCACCTACCTCGGCGACGAGCAACTCCACCTCGTACGGCTTCATCTCGTGCGTGAAGACCTGCCCGAGCGTCTGCGCGTACGCGTTCGCGAGCTCTTTTGCGCTGACGTCTTCGCGGGAGTACGAGAAGCCCTTCATGTCCGCGTGGCGGACGCCGGCCACACGAAGCATCTGGAACTCGTTGTACTTCCCCACCGCGGCGAACGCGATCCGGTCGTAGATCTCGCTGATCTTGGAGAGTGTGCGCGACGGATTGTCGGCGACGATCAGGACGCCGGAACGGCACTCGAAGGCGACCAGGCTCCGACCCCGGGCGATGCCCTTGCGTGCATAATCGGCGCGGTCCTTCATCACCTGTTCGGGCGAGACGTAGAACGGCATGCTCATTGCGCTTCGACCTCCGGCCCTCGATGAGCGTGCATGGTGGGACCACCGACCGGGCCTGCGGATCTCCGCGTGGGCCTCATGACTCGTGGCCTCCGCGTTCCGCGCCCTGTAGCAGAGCCTGGCTACGGGCCTCGACGTCGTCATCCGACAGGGCGCGGTAGCCGTCGGCGTCGATCACCGCAACCGTCGGAAAGATGCGCCGCACGAGGTCGGGCCCGCCGGTCGCGATGTCTTCGTCGGCCGCCGCGAAGAGCGATGCGATCGCCAGTCCGGTCGCCTGGTCGGCGTCGAGGCCCTCGGTCCAGCCCGCCTTGATCCAGTTGCGCGCGTGCACGCTCCCCGAACCCTGCGCCTGGAAGTCGAGCTCCTCGTAACGCCCCCCGGTGACGTCGTAGCTGAACACGCGGCCGCGCTCGCGGGCGGTGTCGTAGCCGGCGAACAGCGGAACGACGGCGAAGCCCTGCATCGCGGCGGGCAGGTTCGCGCGCACGAGCTGGCCGAGCTGGTTGGCTTTTCCTTCCAGGCTCAGTACTTCGCCCTGCACCTTCTCGTAGTGCTCGAGCTGCACCTGGAACAGCTTCACCATCTCGATCGCGGGCCCCGCCGCCCCGGCGATCGAGACGCCGGAGAAGTCGTCGGCCGGGAAGACTTTCTCGATACGGCGGCTCGCGATCATGTAGCCCGCGGTCGCGCGGCGGTCGCCCGCCATGATGACGCCGCTCCCGAAACGGATCGCGACGACGGTCGTGCCGTGCGGGATCTCGAGGGTCGCCGGCGTGTCGATGCCGGCTCCCGGCAGCTGATGCGG
>Ga0335085_10007701_pt1 | contig 16587 bp, 28 predicted proteins | sample Lox_Sample_45_FD_206712 | JGI IMG/M metagenome (GOLD analysis project Ga0335085, IMG submission 206712) | Soil microbial communities from Loxahatchee National Wildlife Refuge, Florida, United States - Lox_Sample_4.5 | ecosystem: Environmental > Terrestrial > Soil > Wetlands | place: USA...
GGGCGCGGCGCGGCCGTGAGCCAGCGCCGGCGCGCCGAGCGCGTTCGCCGGTCGCGGGCCGCCGAGGCGGAGTCGACCGACGACACCGACACTCTCGCCGACGACACACTCGAAGATGGCGCGCCCGCCGGTGACGAGGCGCTCGACGAAGGTGCGTCCATGGAGCCGGCCGCGGCCGACTCGCCCGACGCGGCGGCCCCGGAAGCCGCGGACACGAACGACGCGGTACAGGCCGAGGCCCCGCCTGACGCGGAGCCCGAAGCCGACAAAGGCGAAGAGGACTAGTCATGGGTCAAAAGGTCAACCCGTACGGGTTCCGCCTCGGTATCACCACCGAGTGGAAGTCACGCTGGATCGCCGCCAAGAAGGAATACCGCGAATCGCTGATCGAGGACTGGAAGATCCGCGACTACCTCCGGCGCCAACTCGAGCGGGCCGCGGTGAGTCGAGTCGAGATCGAACGGACCGGCGACCGGCTGCGCATCGACGTGTACACCGCGCGCCCCGGCATCGTGATCGGCCGCCGCGGCGCCGAGGCCGAGCGTTTGCGCGAAGGGCTGCGCAAGATCAGCGGCAATCCGAAGATCCAGTTCAACATCCAGGAGATCAAACAGCCCGAGATCGACGCGATGCTGCTCGCCCAGGGCGTCGCCGACCAGCTGACCGGTCGCGTCTCCTTCCGCCGCGCGATGAAGCGCGCGGTGCAGACCGCGATGAAGGCGGGTGCGCTGGGCGTCCGGGTGCAGTGCAGCGGCCGCTTGGGCGGCGCCGAGATGAGCCGCAAGGAGTGGTACCGCGAAGGCCGGGTGCCGCTGCACACGCTGCGGGCCGACGTCGACTACGGCTTGGCCGAGGCGCGCACGACGTTCGGCCGGATCGGCGTGAAGGTCTGGATCTACAAGGGCGACATCCTGCCGTACAAGAGTGCTGTCGAGGACAAGATCGCGCGCGAGGCCGCGATGGCAGTCGGTGAGACCGCCGGTCAGCCGGGTGCCCGGCGCGTCATCAGTGCGGGCGGCGGCCGGCGCCGCAAGGCCGAGGACGGCGAGGCGATCGTCAGCGCGGAGGGAAGCACCGAGGTCGGCGAGGCCGGCGAGGAGCTGCCCGCGAAGCCGTTGCTCGGCGAGGCCGACCCGGAGCTCGAGCGACTCCTCGCCGAGGAAGAAGAGATCGAGCGGCGGACCCGCGAGCACCACGAGACCCCGCACTTCCGCGGCGGCGAGGAGTAGGTCGTCAGTATGTTGATGCCCCGCAAAGTCCGCCACCGCAAGGTGCAACGAGGCCGCCTCACCGGCATGGCGAAGGGTGGCACGCGTCTCGCGTTCGGAGAGTTCGGGATCCAGGCGCTGGAGCCGGGCTGGCTGACCAACCGCCAGATCGAGGCCGCCCGTATCGCGATGACCCGTCACATCAAGCGCGGCGGCAAGGTTTGGATCAACGTCTTTCCCGACAAGCCGATCACGCAGAAGCCCGCGGAGACGCGCATGGGCTCGGGCAAGGGAAATCCCGAGAAGTGGGTCGCGGTCGTGAAGCCGGGCCGCGTGCTCTTCGAGCTCTCCGGTGTTCCCGAGCCGGTCGCGCGCGAGGCGATGCGGCTCGCGATCCACAAGCTTCCACTCCGCGCCCGCTTCATCGTGCGCGAGGAGGAGGGATAGGCGATGACCAAGGCGAAAGAGCTCCGCGAGCTGACCGACGAGACACTCGTCGACCGGCTGTCGGAGGCCAAGCAAGAGCTGTGGAAGCGCCGTCTCGATCTGGCGACCGGTCAGCTCGACCGCACGACCGAGATCGCGGGCTACAAGCGCGAGATCGCGCGACTGCAGACACTGATGCGCGAGCGCGAGATCGCGGCGCACGAGGCGGAGCGAGGGGCGTAATGGCCGACGAAACGCACGAGAAGCGGTCCAACGCCCGCAAGGTGCGCGAGGGGATCGCGGTTTCCGTGAAGATGGACAAGACCGTCGTGGTCGCCGTGGTCGACCGGGTTCGGCACAGCCGCTACCAGAAGACGATGCAGCGAACGAAGCGCCTGTACGCCCACGACGAGGCGAACGACGTCCGCGAGGGCGACCGTGTGCGCGTCGCGGAGACGCGGCGCCTCTCGAAGCAGAAGCGCTGGCGCGTCGTGGAAGTCCTGGAGCGGGCGCGATGAAGATTCGCTCGCTCAATTCTCACCGCGGTCGTGCGTCATGATCCAACAGGAATCTCGCCTCAAGGTGGCGGACAACTCAGGGGCGCGCGAGGTGCTCTGCATCAAGGTGCTCGGCGGCACACGCCGGCGGTACGCGAGCATCGGGGACGTGTTCGTCGCCACCGTGAAGGACGCCGTCCCCGGGGCGTCGGTGAAGAAGGGCGACGTCGTGAAGTGCGTCGTCGTGCGCACCAAGAAGGAGAAGCGGCGCCCCGACGGGAGTTACATCCGATTCGACGAGAACGCCGCGGTGTTGATCAACGACCAGATGCAGCCGAGAGGCACGCGCATCTTCGGTCCGGTCGGGCGCGAGCTGCGCGATCGCCGCTTCATGCGGATCGTGTCGCTCGCGCCGGAGGTGTTGTGACCATGTCCAAGGACGAATCATGAAGGTCAAAAAAGGTGACGACGTCGTCGTGCTCGCCGGTAAGGACATCGGCCGCCGCGGCACGATCACGCGTGTCCTCAAGGACAGCGACAAGGTCATTGTCGACGGCGTGAATCTCGTCAAGCGGCACACCAAGCCGCGGGGTCAGGTCATGCAGGGCGGCATCATCGACAAGGAGATGCCGATTCACGCCTCGAACGTCGCGCTGTGGTGCCGCGAGTGCGGGGCGACCCGCGCGGGGTACCGGTTCGACGAGACGGGCGAAAAGCATCGGACGTGCCGCAAGTGCGGAGGCGACATCTGATGGCTGCCGCGACCGCCACGGCCCCCCGCCTGAAGCAGCGATTCGAGAGCGAGTTGAAGGGGCAGCTGCAGCGCGAGCTCGGCCTGACGAACATCATGCAGGTACCGCGGCCCGTCAAGATCGTCGTGAACATGGGCGTGGGCAAAGCGACGCAGCAGCGCTCGTTACTCGACGGCGCCGTCACCGACCTCACGACCATCACCGGCCAGAAGCCCCTCGTCACAAAGGCGAAGAAGTCGATCGCGAGCTTCAAGCTGCGCGAGGGCAACGAGATCGGCGCCAAGGTGACGTTGCGGGGCGACCGGATGTGGGAGTTCTACGACCGGCTGGTGAGCCTGGCGATCCCGCGCATCCGCGACTTTCGCGGTATGCCACCGAAGCAGTTCGACGGTCACGGCAACTACACGTTCGGCCTCAACGAGCAGCTCGTGTTCCCGGAGATCGACTACGACAAGATCGACAGCGTTCGCGGCATGAACGTAACGATCGTGACCACAGCGGAAACCGACGAGCAGGGGCTGGCGCTCCTGAAGGTGCTCGGCTTCCCGTTCCGCCGCGACGGGCAGGGGTGAATCGATGGCCAAGAAGGCACTCGTCAACAAGCAGCAGCGCAAGCCGAAGTTCAAGGTGCGCGCGTACACGCGCTGCCGCCGGTGCGGCCGCGCCCGCTCCGTGTACCGCGACTTCGGTCTCTGCCGGCTCTGCCTGAGGCAGATGGCGCACGCCGGGGAGATCCCGGGCATGACGAAGAGCTCGTGGTGACGGGGGGGGACGCGCAGTGACGATGACCGACCCGATCGCCGACATGCTCACGCGCATCCGGAACGCGAACGTCGCGTTTCACGACGATGTCGCGATGCCCTCGTCGAAGCTGAAGGAAGCCGTTGCCGGGATCCTCGAGCGCGAGGGCTACATCACCGGCTTCGAAGTTGTCGCCGACCCGAAGAGGCCCGGCAAGCAACTCACGATCAAGATGAAGTACTCGAGCGATCGCCGGCGCACGATCTCGGGCTTGAAGCGCGTGTCGCGGCCCGGTCTGCGTGTCTATTCCAAGGCCGACGGAGTGCCGCGCGTCCTGGGTGGCATGGGGATCGCGATCTTGTCCACCAATCAGGGTCTCCTGACCGACCGCGAGGCGCGCGAGCGTCGGGTCGGCGGCGAGGTCCTGTGCCAGGTCTGGTAGCGGAGCAGCGTCATGTCGCGTATCGGTAAGCAGCTGATCAACGTACCGAGCGGCGTCGAGGTGACGATCGACGGGTCCGCGGTGCGAGTGAAGGGCCCGAAGGGTCAGCTCGAGCACCAGCTCGTGGGTGACGTCACCGTCGCGCGCGACGGCGACTCTCTCAGCGTCACGCGCGCGGACGATTCGCGCTCGAACCGGTCTCTGCACGGGCTCCAGCGCACGCTGATCGCCAACATGGTCGTCGGCGTGTCGGACGGCTTCGCGAAGGAGCTCGAGATCGTCGGGGTCGGCTACCGCGCGCAGGCGCAGGGCACGAACGCGATCGAGCTCGCGGTGGGTTACTCCCATCCCGTGCGGGTCGACGCGCCCGACGGCGTGACCTTCGAGGTGCCGCAGCCGACGCGCATCGTCGTACGCGGTCACGACAAGCAACTCGTCGGTCAGGTCGCGGCCGACATCCGCAAGATCCGCAAGCCCGAGCCGTACAAGGGCAAGGGCATCCGTTATGCCGGCGAGCAGGTCCGCCGCAAAGCCGGCAAGTCCGCGAAGTAGCAGAGGGTTCCCGCATGAGCCTCACCAAATCCGAGCATCGCGACCGCCGTCACCGGCGGGTGCGCAAGAAGGTCGTCGGAACGGCGGAGCGGCCGCGCCTCGCGGTGTTCCGCTCGAGCAAGCACACGTATGTGCAGGCGATCGACGACCACACGGGCCGTACGTTGGTCAGCGCGTCCACGATGGAAAGCGATCTGCGCGGCGGCACGACCGCCACCGTGGACGCCGCGAAACAGGTCGGCCGGCTCGTCGGCGAACGGGCGCAAGCGGCCGGGATCACCACCGTCGTGTTCGACCGCGGCGGTTTCAAGTACCACGGTCGGGTCGCGGCGGTCGCCGACGGCGCCCGCGAATCCGGACTGACTCTCTAAGGGAAATGGGTTCTCATGGCTGAAGGGCAATACGACGAGCGAGTGATTTCGATCAACCGCGTCGCGAAGGTCGTGAAAGGCGGTCGCCGGTTCTCGTTCACCGCGCTGGTCGTCGTCGGCGACGGCAACGGCAACGTCGGACTCGGCTACGGCAAGGCGAAGGAGGTTCCGGCCGCGATTCAGAAGGGGATGGAAGAGGCGCGCAAGAACTTCTTCGCGGTCCCGCTGGCCGGTTCGACCATCACGCACATCGTGCTCGGCGAGCACGACGCGGCCCGGGTGCTGATGAAGCCGGCGGCGCCCGGTACCGGAGTGATCGCCGGCGGCGCAGCCCGCGCCATCCTCGAAGCCGCCGGCATCCAGGACGTGCTCGCGAAGTCGCTCGGGTCCTCGAACGCGATCAACGTTGCGCGCGCGACGATGCAGGGCTTGCAGGCTCTGCGCCGGCCCGACGACGTCGCGAAGCTCCGTGGCCTTTCATCCGAGGAAGTCTCGACCAAGGGGATGCTCGCCGCGTATCGCGAGCGTCAGCGCGGCAAGCACGAGGTGACGGAGGTCGCATGACCGGTAACCGAACCTCCGGGATCAAAGTGACGCTCGTGCGTTCACAGATAGGCATCAAGCCCAAGCAGCGCGGCACGTTGCGCGCGCTCGGTCTCAGCCGGATCGGCTCCACCAACACGTTGCCCGACCGGCCTGAAGTGCGCGGCATGCTTGCCCGTGTGCCGCACCTCGTCCGGGTGGAGGAACTCCCGTGAAGATCCACGATTTGAAGCCGGCGCCCGGCTCGCGCCGCCCGAAGCGGCGCGTCGCACGCGGGATCGGTGGCAAGGGCGGCAAGACCGCGGGTCGCGGCAGCAAGGGTCAGGGCGCGCGCAACAACCTGCCGGCTCGCTTCGAGGGCGGCCAGACGCCCCTGCACCGCCGGACCCCGAAGGCCAAGGGCTTCAACAACCCGTTCCGCGTCGAGTACCACGTCGTCAATCTGTCGACGCTCGACGGCTTCGACGCGGGCGCCGAGGTCACGCCGGACACGCTGCGCGCGAGTGGGCTCGTCGCGAAGCGTGGTCTGGTCAAGATCCTGGCTCGAGGCGACCTCACCAAGTCGCTCACCGTGCGCGCCCATGCGTTCTCGGCCGCCGCCGTCCGGGCCATCGAGGGAGCGGGCGGCTCCGTCGAGGTGCTCCCGCTGCCGTGGCCGACCGGCCGTCCGCCGGCGCGCGGAAACGCCCTCACGAACCGCTAGCTACACTGCCTCGTCCGGTGTTGAAGAGGTCGTCGACCCGATGAGGTCTCGGTGATGTCAGGGCTTTCGCGCCTCCAGAACATGTTCCGGGTCGCCGACCTGCGGAACAAGATCTTGTTCACCCTCTTCATCATCTTCATCTTCCGGATGGGCTCGCACATCCCGGTGCCGTACGTCGACTTCAAGGCAGTTCAGGCGCTGCAATCGCAGTCGAAGGGGGCCGGCGGCGTGCTCGGCCTCTTCAACCTGTTCTCGGGCGGCGCGCTCACCGCGGTCTCGATCTTCTTCCTCGGGATCATGCCGTACATCACGGCATCGATCATCATGCAGCTGCTCGGCGTCGTGATCCCGAAGCTCGAGGAGTGGCAGAACGAGGGCCAGACCGGACAGAAGAAGATCACGCAGTGGACGCGTTACCTCACCGTCGCGCTCGCGCTCATGCAGTCAACGGCGTTCGTCTTCGTCTTGAAGAGCGGCAACGGCGGCCTGCTCGGTCAGTCGGGAATCCAGCTGCCGGTCGGCACCGTGCTCATCCCGCACTTCACGCCATGGCGGGCGGGCCTGATCGTCCTCACCTGGACCACCGGTTGCGCCCTCGTCATGTGGCTGAGCGAGCTCGTCACGCAGCGCGGGATCGGCAACGGCATGTCGATCCTGATCTTCACTTCGGTCGTCTCACGGCTCCCGTACGAAGGCTCGCTCGTCCTGAAGCAGTCGAAGATCGAGTTCGTCGCGATGCTGGCGATCGCGATCGGGCTCGTGTTCGCGATCGTGCTGATCGAGTCCGGCCAACGGCGAATACCCGTGCAGTTCGCCAAACGTGTCGTCGGCCGCCGCATGTACGGCGGCCAGAGCACCTATATCCCGCTGAAGGTCAACCAGTCGGGTGTGATCCCGGTGATCTTCGCGACGTCACTGTTGTCGTTCCCCGCACTGCTCGCGACCGTGCTCGGCGCCGGACCGCGCAAGTGGGTGAACGATCACCTGGTCGGTACCGCCACGACGAGCTGGTTCTACATCCTGGCGTTCGGCGCGCTGATCATGTTCTTCTCGTACTTCTATACCGCGATCGCGTTCAATCCCCAGCAGCAGGCCGACATCATCCGCAAACAAGGCGGGTTCATCCCCGGTATTCGTCCGGGGCCTCCCACCGAGCGCTATCTCGCCAAGGTGCTCAATCGAATCACGTTGCCCGGCGCCCTGTACCTGACCGCCATCGCGATGCTGCCGTTCCTCGTGCTCAAGGCCTGGAACATCCAGGATCCGTTCGGCGGTGTGACCATCCTGATCGCGGTCGGTGTCATGCTCGAGACGATGAAGCAGCTCGACAGCCAGCTGATGATGCGCAACTACGAGGGCTTCCTCTCCTAGCAACATGAGCTCCGCTGAGCCCCGACTCGTGTTGCTCGGGCGGCAAGGTGCCGGGAAGGGCACGCAGTCGACCCGTCTGGCTGAGCACTTCGGCGTAATTCACGTCTCCACCGGCGACATGTTCCGTACCCAGGCCGCGCAGGGGACCGCGTTCGGTCTCGAAGCCAAGCGCTTCATGGACGCCGGCGAGCTGGTGCCGGACGAGATCGTCGTCGGCGTGATCGAGGAGTGCGTCGTCCCCGGCGGGCCGCTGTCCGGCGGCTTCGTCCTCGACGGCTTCCCCCGCACGCTGCACCAGGCGCGCGAGCTCGATCGGGTGCTGGCCGGGAAGCCGCTCCATCTCGTCATCGATCTGGACGTGCCGCGTGAGATCGTCTTCGACCGCATCGCCGGTCGTCGCGTTTGCGAGAGCTGCCAGCGGACGTACCACGTCAATCTCCCGCCGGCTCGAGCTTGGATCTGCGACACGTGTGGCGCCGTCGTTCGCCAACGCGACGACGACACCGAAGAAGCCGTCGACCGGCGCCTCGCGCTGTACGAGAAGGAGACGGTTCCGATCGTCGAGTACTACCGCGCGCTCGCGGTGCTGACGGTCGTCGACGGTGTCGGCGACGGTGACGACGTGTTCGAGCGGCTTGTCAAAGTCTGCGACGAGCAACTTCCGTAACGGGTCCGACAGGTGGTCCTGCGCAAGACCGAGGCCCAGATCGCAGTGATGCGACGGGCGGGGACAGTGGTCGCGGAGATGCACGAAGCGTGCACCCGTGCCGCCCGGCCCGGTGCCAAGACGGCCGACCTCGACCGGGCGGCCCGCGAGGTGCTCGACCGCCGGCAGGCCCGCTCGAACTTCCTCGGCTACCACGGCTTTCCTGCCGTGGCCTGCATCTCGCCGAACGAGGTGATCGTGCACGGCATCCCCGGGGCGCGGGTGCTCGAAGAAGGCGACATCGTCTCGATCGACTGTGGCGCCATCGTCGAGGGCTGGCACGCCGATGCCGCGGTCACGGTTCCGGTCGGTGAGGTCGACGCCGAGTCGCGGCGCTTGATGGACGTGACGCGCGCCGCGCTCGAATCGGCGATCGCCGCTGCGCTCGCCGGCAACCGTCTCGGCGACATCGGCGCCGCCGCGGAAGGGGAGGTACAGCGGGCCGGGTTCGGCGTCGTACGCGAGTACGTCGGTCACGGCATCGGCACGGCGATGCACGAGGAGCCGGACGTTCCGAACTACGGGCCGGCCGGCCGGGGAATGAAGCTGCGGGCCGGGATGGTTCTGGCGATCGAGCCGATGGTCACCGCTGGCCGGCCCGCGAATCGCATGCTCGACGACGGCTGGACGGTGGTAACCGCCGACGGGTCCCGCGCCGCGCATTTCGAGCACACGGTCGCCCTCACCGAGAGCGGCCCGGAGGTCCTGACCCTGCTCTGACCGGGGCGAGCGGCTTGGCGCCCGCGGCCATGATCAGGTATTCTTGTCGGTCGGCTCCTTGCCCGTTCGGCGCGCCCAAGGTAGCCCCAAGGTTTGATCGAGAATCGATGTTCGCTGGCGCGCTTCCAGCCTGAAGGTGATGCTCTCTGGCCAAGCCCAAGGACGACACGATTCTGGTCGAAGGCACCGTGGTCGAGCCGTTGCCGAACGCAATGTTCCGTGTCGAACTGGAGAACGGGCACAAGGTGCTCGCACACATTTCAGGGAAGATGCGCATGCACTACATCCGCATCGCGCCGGGCGACCGGGTGCAGGTCGAGCTCACGCCGTACGACCTCACCCGCGGTCGCATCACGTATCGATACAAGTAGTCGAGCAGTAACCGGGAACGAAGGCGACAGAGGAACATGAAGGTCAGGCCGTCGGTCAAGAAGATGTGCGACAAGTGCAAGGTGATCCGCCGGCATGGCTCGGTGCGGATCATCTGCGACGACCCCCGCCACAAGCAGCGGCAGGGTTAGGAAGGACGCGTCATGGCACGTATTGCAGGCGTCGACATTCCACGCGAGAAGCGACTCGAAGTCTCGCTGACCTACATCTACGGGATCGGCCGCAACACCGCGCAGCAGGTGTGCGACGCGACGAGCATGTCCCGCGACACCCGGGTCCGCGACCTCACCGACGAGGAGGTCGCCCGCCTGCGCACGTACATCGACCAGAACCTGAAGGTCGAAGGTGACCTGCGGCGCCAGGTGAGCCAGGACATCAAGCGCAAGATGGAGATCGGCTGCTACGAGGGTTTGCGGCATCGCAAGGGACTCCCCGTACACGGGCAGCGCACGCGCACGAACGCCCGCACCCGGAAGGGCCCGAAGAAGACGGTCGCCGGCAAGAAGAAAGCCCGGAAGTAGTCGTGATGTTCTCGAGCACGCAACGAAATCCCACAACGCGAATCGGAGCCTGAGAAGCAGTGGCGAAACCTGTCGCCGGCGGTCGCCGGCCGAAGCGCAAGGAACGCAAGAACGTCGCGTACGGGATGGCGCACATCAAGTCGTCGTTCAACAACACGATCATCACGTTCACGGATCTGCAAGGCAACACCTTGTCGTGGGCGAGCTCGGGCAACGTTGGCTTTAAGGGCTCGCGCAAGAGCACGCCGTTCGCCGCGCAGCTCGCGGCCGAAGCCGCGGCGCGTCGAGCCATGGAGCACGGCGTCCGGCGGGTTGACGTGATGGTGAAGGGTCCGGGGTCCGGACGCGAGACGGCGATCCGGTCCATTCAGAACACGGGCATCGAGGTGGTCGGCATCAAAGACGTCACGCCGATCCCGCACAACGGTTGCCGCCAGTCGAAGCGGCGGAGGGTCTGATGGCGGTGCGGATTCCGGAGTCGACCAGTGCCCACCTTCGGCGCCGCGAAGGAGCCGTGTAATGGCGCGCTACACGGGCGCGGTCTGCCGGTTGTGCCGGCGCGAGCGCATGAAGCTGTTCCTCAAGGGCACGAAGTGTGAGTCGATGCGCTGCCCGATCGAGCGCCGTCCGTACCCGCCCGGTCAGCACGGCCGCGGTCGTGTCCGCGACAGCGAGTACCTGCTCCAGCTGCGCGAGAAGCAGAAGTGCCGGCGCATCTACGGCTTGCTCGAAAAGCAGTTCCAGTTGATCTACGCCAAGGCGAACAAGCAGCCCGGTATCACCGGTGAGAACCTGCTCCGCCTGCTCGAGCTCCGGCTCGACAACGTCGTCTTCCGCGCCGGTTTCGCGTCGAGCCGCAGCCAGGCGCGTCAATTCGTTCGCCACGGTCACGTGCTGGTCAACGGAAAGCGGGTCACCATCCCGTCGTTCGTCGCCCGCAAGGACGACGTCGTCTCGCTGTCCGACAAGGCGCGCAAGATGATCGTGATCCGGCACAACATCGACACGCTCGACCGCATCGCGCCGCAGTGGCTCGACGCGAACGCGGGCGAGTTCAAGGCGACCGTGCGCGATCTCCCGCTCCGCGAGCAGATCGACATTCCCGTTCGCGAACAGCTCATCGTCGAGCTGTACTCGAAGTAAGCAAGCGAGGCTTCCCCCATGCTCATCATTCAGCGTCCCGAGATCGAGGCCCTCGAGTCCGAGGGCAATACGCAGAGCTTCACGATCTCCCCACTCGAGCCCGGCTTCGGCCACACGCTCGGCAACAGCCTTCGGCGAACGTTGCTGTCGTCGATCCCCGGCGCCGCGGTCACGCAGGTTCGTTTCGACGACGCGCTCCACGAGTTCGACGTCATCAAGGGCGTCAAGGAAGACGTCACCGACGTGATCCTGAATCTCAAGGACCTCGTCCTGCAGTGCACCTCCGACGAGCCGGTCACCTTGCGCCTCGACAAGCGCGGTCCGGCCGAAGTGCGCGCGGCCGACATCCAGACGACCTCCGACGTCGAGATCCTGAACCCGGATCTGTACCTCGCGACGGTCAACGCCTCGGGTCGCCTCGCGCTGGATCTCACGGTCGAGCAGGGCCGCGGCTACTTGTCCGCGGAGCGCAACAAGCGCACGACGACCATCGGCGTCATCCCGGTCGACGCGATCTTCTCGCCCGTCCGGCGGGTGTCGTTCGCCATCGATCCGACCCGCGTCGAGCAGTCGACCAACTTCGACCGACTGACGCTCGAGGTCGAGACGGACGGGTCGATCACCCCGCGCGACGCGTTGGCCTCCGCAGGCGACACGCTGCGCAAGCTCGTCGATCTCGTGGCCGAGCTTTCCGAACAGCCCAAGGGCCTCGAGCTCGGCGAAGTCGCGTCCCCGACCTCGACGTCGCCCGATCTCGACCTGCCGATCGAAGAGCTCGACTTGTCCGAGCGGCCGCGCAACTGCCTGAAGCGCGCCCGTGTCGACTCGATCGGTCAGCTCGTGCAGAAGTCGGAGGACGATCTGCTCGCGATCACCAACTTCGGCGCCAAGTCGCTCGAAGAGGTCATCCAGAAGCTCGACGAGCGTGGCTTGTCACTGCGGGTGAAGGAGTAACACGACGCCATGCCGGCTCCGAAGAAGGGCAAGCGTTTCGGCGGAAGCGCGGCTCATCAGAAGCTGATGCTCGCGAACCTCGCGTCGCACCTCATCGTCTCCGATGCGGGCGCGATCGTGACGACCGAGGCGAAGGCCAAGGCACTCCGCCCCTATGTGGAGAAGCTCGTCACGAAGGCGAAGCACGGTGGTGTGCACCGGCAGCGGCTGGTCGTCGCCCGCATCCACGACAAGGACGCCGCGCACCGGTTGTTCGACGAGATCGGCCCGCGGTACGCCGACCGGAACGGCGGGTACACGCGGATCCTGAAGTTGGGACCGCGTTCGGGCGACAACGCGCCCATGGCGCGCCTCGAATTCGTCTGAGGCGGATCAGCCGGCACCATCCGGTCGTCCCATCGCCAGGACCACCTCCAGCAGCTCGAGAAGGCGCGGAAGCGCGGTCAGGTAGTCGAGGCGTACGCCCTCCGGGGTGACCTCGTCGCTCACGACCACCGCGCTCGCGACCTCGACGCCGAGCGCCTCGCCGACCGCGAACAAGGCGGCGGCTTCCATCTCGACAGTACGCACACCTTCAGCGCGGTAGGTCTCGATCTCCCGGGCGGTGGAGCGGTTCGCAGTCGGCGTGGTCCAGGTGGCGCCCTCGACGAAGGTCGTGCCGCCGGCCGCGAGCGCGAGGCGGAGGTCGCCGGTGAGCGAGGCCGAGGGCGTGGAGTAGCGCGCCGGCTCAAGGTAGTGGTGACTCAACCCGTCGTCTCGCAGCGCGGACGTGAGCAGCACGGTGTCGCCGACGCGCAGCGTCGGATCGAGCGCGCCGGCAATGCCGATGCTGAGGAAGCGGCGGCAACCGAGGAAGCGAAGGTTCTCGAGCTCCATCGTGCATGCCGACGGGCCCACGCCAGTGCAGGAGACCCAGATCGGTGCGTCGACCGGCCCGGTCGCAAAACATGATCCGTTGCCCGCGAGGTTCGGCGCCGGCGTGAACCGCTCGGGGCGGCGGCGCAGGTGGTCCGTGAGTGTGGGGTCGTACGTGAAGATCGTCGTGACAGGCGCCGGACCGGGATCCCAGCCCGACTGCAGGGCCGCGCCGAGGAACGACTCCGGACCCGAGGCCGACTGGTCCCGCCACTTGTCGGGACTCAACGGGTACTGCACGCGGACAGCTTGGCAGACTGTCGTGGTGACGCTCTTCGATGCAGCCGCGCCCGACGGTGGCCCGGCCCAAGTCCGGCTCGTCGTCGCGTACGACGGCACCGACTTCAGCGGGTTCGCGGCCCAGCAGGCGCAACCGGGGGTGCGCACCGTCGGCGGCGTGCTCGCCCACGCGATCGGGAAGGTGCTGCGCCACGAGGTTCGCCTCGCGTGCGCGGGCCGCACGGACGCGGGTGTCCACGCGTGGGGTCAGGTCGCAAGCTTCCCGTCCGAGCCGGGCCTCGATCCCTGGCGCTTGCAGGCGGCCGTCACGTCGATGCTCGGCCCCGAGGTCGTGATCAGGTCCGCCGATCTCGCCGACCCGCAGTTCGACGCTCGGCACTCCGCGCGGTGGCGGACCTACCGCTACACCGTGCTCAACCGCCCGGTCCCCGATCCGTTCCGGGACCGTTTCACATGGTGGGTCCCGGATCCGCTCGACCTGCGGGCGCTGCGACTCGCGGCCGACCCGTTCGTCGGTGAGCACGACTTCGCGTCCTTCTGCCGCAAGGGACCGGAAGGTTCCTCGACGACGCGGCGGATCCTCGAGTCGCGCTGGGTCGACGAAGGTGACGGCGTCTTGCGCTACGAGATCCGCGGGAACGCGTTCTGCTGGCAGCTCGTCCGGTCGGTCGTCGGGACGCTGGTTGAGGTCGGCCTCGGCAAACGCCGGCCCGGCGACATGCTCGCCATCCTGCGTGCCAACGACCGCGACGCAGCCGGGCAGCTCGCGCCGCCGCGCGGGCTCTGCCTGTGGGAGGTCGGCTACTGAGCCGGCTCAGCCCGAATAACCGGGAGTGCTCACGCCGGGCACGCTCGGGATGGTGACGTTCGGAATGGTCACGGGCGTCGAGGGTGGTGCGAAGTCGGCCGGGCTCGACTTGGACGCGGCCGTGGCGACGAGCTGCTGCGTCGTCTGCTCGCCGTCGCTTCCTTCGAGCTTCAGCAGGAATCCCGTGTCGTGGTCGACGCACGCGGTCTCCGACGCGTTCGGGCTCGTATCGCTGTTCTTGGCGATGGAGCTCAGCACGCCCGCGAAATCCGAGGCCCTGAACGTGATGCAGTCGGCGTCACGTCCCGCGATCGTCTGCGTCGACGTGTTCCCGCCGTAGTCGGACAGCTTCAGTGAGGAGAGTCCGGCGTAGATCGTGTTGAACACGGTCGTGAGACCGGCCGACTCCGTTCCGCCCTCGGTCCCGACGTCTGTACACCGCGCCGTCGACGTCTCTCCGTCGCACTGGATCGTGCTGGTGCCGTCGGAGATCGTGAGGCCGCTGTCGGACATCCAGAGCGACTTGCCCTTCCCGTCCTGTTCGATCGTCGTGCTCTTGCCGTTGGAGTCGGTGTAGGTGATCTTGATGTCGGCGCTCTTCTCCTTCGCGATGAGATCGGAGAACGCGTTACTGCTGCCCGACGGCGATGTGACCGCGCCGTTGCCACTACCGACGTTCGCGGCCGGCTTGCCACTGCTGCCCCCGCACGCGGCGACGGTGATCGACGCGACCAGGACGCCGGCTGCGAGCTTGTACATCGGTGCCTCCGGAGCGGTGGTCGGTAGGGCGGTTGATGCTAAGCGACCGGTACGCCGAAATAGAGGAATCCGTAGGCCTCGTCGCGGGCTTTGATCCCGCGAGACCGCAGGGCTTCGTCCCAGTCGCCCCGGCACGCCGGGTCGTTCTGCTCCATGCCGTGGTCGGCCACGAGCGCGAAGGCGCAGTCGTCGAAGACGCCGGCCTGTTCGAGTGCGGCAAGGATCGCGCCGATGCGTCCGTCGCAGTCGCGCACCGACGCAGCTGCGATCTCCGAGTACGGGCCGCCTTCGTGCATCGCAGCGTCGGTCAGCGTGAAATTGCACCAGAGGAACCGAGGTTGCGGATAGGCGGTATCGCGGTAGTGCCCGCCGATGATCCCGAGCGCTTGGTCGACACCCATGTGGTCGACGACCGACGACCACGAGTAGTCCTTCGACGGCCGCACGAACCGTTCGGTCGTGTGCGGCAGCCCGACCGGGTCCTTGGGGATCGGTGGCACCTCGCCGCGCCGGAAGAAGCCGAACGTCGAGTAGTCGGCACCCGGATCGCACGGTTCGTTCACCGATGCCGTGAACGCCTCGGGCCACGTGCGGTGCACGGCGTGATGGATGGTCTCGACCCCCGGCACCATGTGCTGCATGCTCCACGGCCACGTCGCCGACGAGTTCGTGATGATCTGCTTCGCCGCGCCGCGGTCGTACCACGCGTTGTGCAGGATCCCGTGATGCCCGGGGTGCGCGCCCGTGATGATCGTCGTGTGATTGGCGAGCGTCACCGTAGGCAAGGACGCGATCGCGCCGTGCCCGAGCGCGAGGCCCATCTCGATGAGGCGGGCGACGTTGGGTGCTTCACCGCGCGCCGCCATGTCATACAGGACGTTGGCGTTCGTCCCGTCGAAGAGGAATCCGACGACGTGGGCCGGGCGATCGACCGGATCGAGGAGGTCGACGCGCGCGTCTCCGTCCTGCACCGCCAGGTATCGCGCCGCGCCAGCACGCGTGACACCCCGCGGGGCGCACCCGAGGAGCGCGCACAAGGTGGGAGCGACGTCGACGAGGCGCGCCGAGTCCGGAACGAGGCCGAGGTTCCGGACCCCCTTCCCGGCGAGCACGAACGGCGCCCGCGCTTGCACGAGTCCGAGCGAGCCGTGCTCGCCGAGGTGCCCGCCCTGGTCCTCCCAGTTGTGGGCAGCCGTGTGCAGAACGCACAGATCGGGCGCGGCCGGGGCGTCGAACAGTTGCGCGATCTGGTCGAACGCGTGCGGGTAGGAGTTGTCCGACCGGCCGGGGAATGGGTGGTCGAGCTCATCGGCGAGCGGTGTGAACTTGTTCGTCGACTGGTCGCGGAGCGGATCCCGGCCCGAGACCTCCACCCGTTCGTATCCGCCTCCGTCGAGCGCGCGCCGGAACATCACGCTTCCGTCGTGCGCGAGCGCCTCGTAACAGCCGTCGCGGGAGGTGCAGACCATGTCGACGATCGGTTCGAGCGCCCCGTCCAGGAGCACCTCCAGGGCGGCCTCGGCGTCGGCTCTGTGGGCATCCGCGAGCTGGTGGGCGGGCAGGCGATGCTCGCCCGTGGCCGTGCGCTCCATAGCGGCCCAGGCTAGGCCGGGTTGCCGAATTCCGGCCAGGGCGGCTAAAGTTCCTCGTTCGGCGCGTCCGTTTCGCGCGCGCTGACGCATTCAGCACCTCGCTCGCCCTGCAACGAAGGCCCGTACGTGCGCACATTCACCCCGAAGGCCGCCGACATCACGCGCCAGTGGTATGTCATCGATGCCGAAGGCGCGATCCTCGGCCGGCTCTCCACCGAGATCGCGACCTTGCT
>Ga0335085_10007702_pt1 | contig 16585 bp, 11 predicted proteins | sample Lox_Sample_45_FD_206712 | JGI IMG/M metagenome (GOLD analysis project Ga0335085, IMG submission 206712) | Soil microbial communities from Loxahatchee National Wildlife Refuge, Florida, United States - Lox_Sample_4.5 | ecosystem: Environmental > Terrestrial > Soil > Wetlands | place: USA...
CAGCACCTCCCCCGTAAACGGGGGAGGAAAAGATAGCCGCGCTCTTCAGGGGGGAATCACACAATGAGCGAACTCATTCAAAAACACGACAACCGCGCCACCATCCGCTGGAAGCTACTGACGGGCGCATCGGCTCTCGCGCTGACAGCCTATGTTTCATCGGCAGGATTGGCGAGAGCGGAAGATACAGGCCATCCGGTCGTCTGGATCGAAGCCGGTGGCGCCTTCGATCAGCTCACCGCTAATAACACGCTCTGGCTTTCACCCAATACACCGGCGCCGCAAGCCAACCCGACGCCGCCATTCGGAACGCTGCCGCAAGCGGGCTATGACGCCGATTTCAAGCTCAGCCTCACACCGAACGATTCCGATTGGATATATTCCGTGGGCCTGATCTACGGGCGGTCTCTGCGCGGGCACAAGACTAATCACGATCAAACCTATAATACGAGGATCGCTTTTCACACCGCATACGGCGCCCCGAAATACGTCTATACCAACTGGAATTTCGCCAATACGCAGCAGCGCAGCGACGCCAAACATCTGATACTGGACTTTCAGGCCGGCAAGGATGTCGGGCTCGGAATGTTCGGTGGAAAATCGACGCTGAGTGTCGGCGTTCGCTGGGCCCGATTGCGCGAGGCTGCAAGCGGCCACATGTCTGGTGCAACGAATGCGACTTATCATGGTGATCGCCCATACGCCACCGAGACCCACGTCATTGCGGATTTTCTCGCCAAACACAGTTTCAGTGGCATCGGCCCGTCCATAGCGTGGGACTCTTCGGTGCCGTTCGCGGGACAGCCGTCGGACGGGCTTTCGATCGATTGGGGAATCAACGCCGCCTTGTTGTTCGGCAAGCAAAAGACGCGCACGAACCTGCATACGCACAGCAGCTACTGCGCTACTTTTATACATGGTTGCACGCCAGGCACCGGTTCCACGCAGACGATCAAGCGCGACAAAACCGTCATGGTCCCCAATCTCGGTGGCTTCGCAGGCATTTCATGGCGGCTGCCTAATGCGAAGGTCAGCATCGGTTACAAGGCGGACTTCTTCTTCAACGCCATCGATACGGGCGTCTACGCGCGCAAAACCGAAAACCGCGGCTTCTACGGTCCGTTCGCCAGCATCTCCATCGGGATAGGGGATTAGGACGCACGTTACTGGTGGCAACAGCACTGCGGGCTTGAGCACCCCCTCGTTCGCTCACCCGGTGAACTTCGGGCGGTGACGCAAGTCACCGCTCGTCTTGTCTAAGAAGCATTTGTTCTGTGTAATTTTGACGATCTCATTATTTGAAATTTGGCGGCGCAGGAAACTTCGCCGCCTTTTTGTTGGGTCGCATTACGACTCTGAGTTGATCGAGTATCATGTGCAAGGATGAGGTGTGCCGGCGTTCAATTCCAGTAACAGTCCACTGAGCTTGCAGGCCTATCGCTACACTGCGGAATTCACCGGCACGGCGTGGGCTTGGGAATATTTGCGCCGCAATCCGCTTTATCGCGCACAGTTCACAAAACGCGATAGGGCGGAGATATCAGATTGGCCGCTGCTGCGCTTTGAAGATCCGGAACTGGATGCGCGCCATGCTGACGTCTTCTGGCAACCAAGCGTCTGCAAACATGTTCTGCCACTGATCGCAAGCGCGCGGCCCAAAGGCGACGAAGGCCAACGCCTCTCCTGGGACAAGCTGCACTGCCGCATGGTTGTCCATGACGCCGTCGAATATCGTCATGTTCTTTTCACGGAACATGGGCGCGCGCTGCAAATTGTGGCTGCCGGCTATATTGATTTGCAAAACGCTACGCTGCTGACGCCCGTTCTTGCGCCACCGCAGCTACGTTCCGTGCGCCTGCTCGCCATCCGGCGGTTCTCCGACCTGATGCTGCATGGTTACTTGCGCCCACCATTATATCGGCCCGAGAATCGGGCGCAGCGTCTGGCGCAAATTCTGTTGGCCCTCGATGCGTCGCTCGCAGGCGTACATCATCGCGACATCGCCATTGCGCTATTCGGTCAGACACGCGTGGACCGCGATTGGCATCATCCGCACAATTATCTGCGCGATCATATCCGCCGCGCCATCGCATACGGCCGCGATCTGATGAATGGCGGCTACGTAAAATTTCTGCGTTAGTGAATCTCGACGCTCCCACCAAGCGGCGATGGGTTCAGCCAGCCTGAAAGAAAACTGCGCGAAGCCGGGTTGCAGCGCAATACACTCATCAGCTTCAAGTATAGTCTCTAATCTTTTCGGAGCGATAGGGAGCTATCGGAATCCGTTCGGAAGCTCATACAAGATAGCAGGCGCCCCGACTGCGCCTTTGTTCCTTACGATCTGGTGCCTTCTCTCTGCTGCGATGCAAGAAATTGTATTCGCGGCCAGCCGCGATGCACCAAGCCCTATCAGTTGTGTGAAGCGGCTCTATCCTCGCAGGTTGGCACGACATCTGTGCCAATCATGCCACACCTCATGTTACCCCGAGACTTAATTTTGCCAGTCGATCAAACTCTAGCGGCAGTCGCGTGTCGTATCGGTTGAGAGGTCTTCGCGGAAAGACCCTTCCAGGAAGAGACAGAAGCTCACGGAGCATGTCCGAGACATTGGCAGCTGGTCGAAGAGGTGGCGGTCGTAGCCGCAACAGCAGCGCTGCGATCGAAGACACCGTTTCTGCCTGGTTTGTACGGGAAATCTTGCCGCTTGAGCCGTTCCTGATGGGTTATCTACAACGCAACTGGCGCAACGCAAGCGAGATCGCCGATCTTCGGCAGGAAATATACGCCCGCGTCTTTGACGCCGCGCGCGAACAGATCCCCGACGATCCACGCCGCTTCCTCACTGTCACTGCGCGCAATCTCCTCATCAACATGCTCCGCCACGACCGCATCGTCCCGATCGAGGCGGTAGCCGATCTCGATGCTCTCAATATCCCGGAAGATGCCGCCGGCCCCGACCGCGTGGCCGCGGCGCGTAACGAATTGCGCCGCTTGCAGGTCGCGCTCGACAAGTTGCCGCCGCGCATCCGCGAGGCAATGACGCTTGCCTATATCGAAGAACTTTCGGTGCGCGAGATCGCCGCGCGCATGGGGATCACCAAATCGACAGTCTCGATTCATCTGACCAAAGGCATTCACGCGCTTGCCGAGGTGATTGATGGCACCGGGAGCGATAAACCATGAGCGGACTGAAAGAAGCATTGTCTGCTTCGCCGCGCAGCGACATAGACGCTCGCGCGGTGGAGTTCATTCAGCGCCGGCGCTTCCAGCGCTGGACCGATGCCGACCAGCGGGACCTGGATGTCTGGCTTGACGAAAACACGCTCAACCGCGTCGCCTTTCTGCGCCTCGAAATGCGCGCCGAGCGGATCGAGCGGCTAGCCGATTTGCGGCCGCCGCGGCGCAGCGTCATCGTCGCATTGCCGCGGTTCCATTTTCCCTTTCAGAGTATCATAGCAGCGGCGGCGGTTTCACTGATCGTTGTGCTTGGCGTTGCGGCGCGGCAATACTTCACGAAGCCGGTCGATCATGTCTATTCCACCGATGTCGGTGGGCACGCCACGCTTCGCTTTGCTGATCGCACGGAAATCGAACTCAATACCAATACGGTCATTCGCTATCGAATGACGACGACTGAACGCACGGTGTGGCTGGAAAAGGGTGAAGCCTATTTCCGCGTGGCACACAATGCCAGCAACCCGTTCACGGTCATTGCGGGTAGTCACAAAGTCACCGACCTCGGCACGGAGTTCCTGGTCCGGCGCAATGCAGACGGTGCTCCGAACAGGCTGGAAGTCGCACTCGTCAAAGGCAGCGCGGAGCTTTCGAGCGAAGGGCCCCGCGCGCAAGTGACAACGCTCGTGCCGGGCGATGAGGCCATCGCTACGCCGATATCGATTTCGTTCAGCCGCAAAACGGCACAACAGCTCGCGGATGAGTTGAGCTGGCGTCGCGGCGTGTTGGCGTTCCGCAATACGCGGCTCGCCGACGTCGTCGCGGCCTTCAATCGTTATAACGATACGAAGCTCGTTGTCGCCGATCCGTCGATTGCGGATATGAAGTTCAGCGCCGAGGTGCCTACAAGCGACTACGAAGACTTCCTGCACTTTGCAGAAACCGTACAGAACCTTCGAGTGGATCGCGAGGGGCGCACTATCCTGTTGTCGCGAGCGCAGGCACACAAAGGCCGCAGCATGTAAACGCGGCGAACGACTGAGCGGGAAAACGAATACATAGAGGGGCAGAGTAGATGAACAAGTTACGACTTCTGACATTGGCGCTGGTGGGCGGCGCTAGCGCGATCGCTGTTGCTCATCCGGCGTTTGCGAAGGAATTCAACATCCCGAGCGGCGATCTTACTACGGTGCTGAGCGACTATATGCGGCAGGCCGGCGTCGCGATCATATATTCAAATGATGCTGTGCGGGGACACGAGAGCCGCGGCGCGAGAGGCGATTACACGGAGACGGCCGCGCTGGCGCAGATCCTGAAAGGAACCGGCTTCGCGACGCAAGCCATGCCTGCCAATGCTATCGGCATCGTCCCGGTCAATTCGCCGAATGAAGCGCCTGCCCGTATAGAACAGGCGGAGCCAATTCGTGTCGCCGCCGCAGCAACATCGGTTGAAACCGTCGTCGTTACATCATCGAAGATCAAGGGCGATATCCAGACGGTTCCGATTGCGATTACGGCCTTATCGCAGGAGCAGTTGACGTCCCGCCAAATCGCCGGCGGCCCTGATCTGGTCAAAGAAGTGCCCAATCTCACTTTCACGAAAACGAATTTCTCCGGTTACTCGATTCAGATTCGCGGCATCGGCACGCAGGCGATTTCGGTGACGACCGATCCGGCAGTGGCTGTCGCGCTGAACGACATCCCGTTCATCCGCAACCATTTCTTCGAGCAGGAATTCTTCGACGTAAACCAGGTCGAAGTCCTGCGCGGTCCGCAAGGCACGCTGTATGGGCGCAACGCGACCGCTGGCGTGGTCAACGTCATCAGCGCCAAACCAACCGACCAGTTCGAAGCGATGCTGTCGGCCGATTGGGGCAATTACACGAACCGCCGCTACGAAGGCATGGTGAACATTCCCCTCGTAGACGACCGCCTCGGTCTGCGCGTGGCGGGCGAGTGGACGAAACGCGACGGATATACGACTAACCAGATCACCGGCAGCCCCATCGATGGGCGCGATTTGTGGTCCATTCGTGCCACCCTCGCATGGAAGCCATCCGCAAAAGTGCAAACCTGGCTGGTGTGGGAACATTTCAACGAGAACGACGACCGCCTGCGCTCCAGCAAACAGCTTTGCAAGACCGATCCCACGCCGACGGAAATTGGTGGCGTGCCGGTGCCTCGTCCGTCCGTTGCTGTAGCGTATTCGGCTCAACCCTATTTGAGTCAGGGATGCTCACCGGTCGGTCTCTATGACAAAGGCGATCCGTCCAATGGCGATTATGGAGCCTTTGGTGTGCCGAATGGCATATCGCTTGCCTATTACGAGCCCTTAGGTTTCGTTGGCGTTCCGGTCATGGCGGCGAACTTTCTCTTCGATCCTTATGCAAGCGAGTCGCAATCGACCAATCTGCGTGTCATCGAATCGACCATCAATCCGCGATATTTGGCTAAAAACGACACGCTGGAATTCAATGCTGACTATGCCGTCACGCCAGAGCTGACCTTCACGTCCCAGACGGGCTACAACAATGACTTCCTGTGGTCCACTGAAGACTATAACCGGTTCAACACGCGGCCGGGGGCCTTCCAGGCAGGCGGTCCGCTTGGCACGACCTCACCGCTCGATCCCAACAACGGCATCTGCACCGTGGCCAACGCTGGTGGCGGTGCCTGTGCCGGAAAGGCTATTTACGATTCCTGTTCGCCGGCCCGCGTCGATCTTTCCGGGGGGGCGATCTGTGCAGGCGTCGGAACGTTCTGCGATCCGCAATTGGGTTGTGCCGACCGGCTGGTTGCACAGGATTTAGACGTCGAACGCGCCTGGCAGCTCAGCCAGGAATTCCGTCTGGCGTCCAATTTCACAGGGCCGTTCAATTTCAGCGTCGGCGGCAATTATCTGCACTATGAAACCAACGAAAATTATTACGTCTTCATCAATTCGCTGACTTTGGCATCGTATTCGTGGGACCACGCTATATCAGGTTCGCCTGAGCAGACGCTGCCGTGGGTTCCGGGGGTGTCGGATAATTCCAACTGCATCAATGGCGGATTGACGGTTCGTAATCCCAAGAACCCCTCTGTATTGGGCGGCGAAGGCAATGCTTACTGCATGTATATCGATCCCAATCCGCTCGGCAGTTTGAACAATGAAGGGCACAATTATTTTCTGAGCCAGAATCCCTATACGCTCAATTCCTATGCCGGTTTTGGGGAAGCCTATTACAATGTTACGCACGATCTGAAGCTCACAGGCGGTATACGCTGGACTGAGGATAAGAAACATTTCACCGATATTCCGAGCGAGCTTCTGGTTGGCGGTTATGGCTATCCCGTCACCGGCGTTGTCGATCAGGAATGGAATGAACTGACCGGCCGGGCCGCGGTAAACTGGACGCCAAAGCTCGATTTCACCGATCAGACGTTGGTCTATGGATCCTATGCGCATGGCTACAAAGCCGGCGGCGCCAATCCGCCCGGCGCAACGCTGATAGAAGGATTTGGGGTGGGTGTCACAAACCCCATTCATCCATTTACCTTCAAACCGGAATTCATTGACGCTTATGAACTCGGTACCAAGAACACGCTGGCCGATGGTGGGATCACACTGAATGGCGACGTCTTTTTCTACAATTACAAAGGCTACCAGATTTCGCGCATCGTGGACCGCACCGCGATCAACGACAATTTCGATGCGACGGTGCGCGGCGCAGAACTGGAAGCGATGTGGGAGCCGATCCCCGGCCTGAAATTCAACTTCGCCGGCGGCTACGAAGCAACACGAATTGATAATGGTCAAAGCTCTATCGATCTGATGGACCGTGCGGACGTAAAGAATCATCCCGATTGGATGGTTCTGAAGCCCTTCGTCACCCAGGCATCGAACTGCATCCTGCCGGTCTATGTCGTCGCCGCCATCATGAAAGCGAGGCCGACCGACGGCGAGGGGAATGGTACTGGCAGCATCCCGGGCTCATGCGCGAATGCTTACCAGTTCGGCCTCGATCCGGTCACGGATGAGCCTTACAAGCCCAACCCTGTTTTTCCGACGGACTACAACCTCTTGAACTCGGCAAATGATGTCCATAATCCCGGTCCCTATCCCGGCTTCGACCCAACGCAACCTGCGATCAACAATGGCGAAGGGTTCGCCAAGAATCTTGGCGGTCATGAACTGCCGAATGCGCCGCATTTTACCACTTCGCTATCGGCCGACTACACCATTCCAATGTCAGAAGATTGGGCCGCCACGCTGCACAGCGATTTTTACTGGCAATCGCAGAGTTGGGCGCGCGTGTTCAACGACCGGCCTTACGACAAGATACGTGGCTATTCGACTACAAACCTGGCCTTGATTCTGACAAGTGCATCCGGCTGGCAGGTGATGGGTTATGTCAAGAACGTCTTCGACGTAACCGCCATCACCGGCGACTTCCTGAACTCGGACGACAGCGGCTTGACCACCAACGTGTTCCTGACCGATCCGCGCCTGTTCGGCGTGCGCGTCACGAAGAACTGGTGAGGGGGAAACACCAATGAGCGAACTGATTCAAAAAAACGACAACCGCGCGACCATCCGCTGGAAGCTGCTGACGGGCGTTTCGGCTCTGGCGCTGACGGCCTATGTTTCATCGGCTACAATGGCGGAAGCCGAAGATGTAGGCCAGCCGCAAGTCTGGATCGAATTCGGTGGCCAATTGAGCCGCTTGCAGGACAGTCAGGAAATCTTCAAACCACACTTCGTTACGCTGACGCCGCCACCGTTCTCACCGCCGCAAGAGGCCGAGAGACCGCCACTGTTCAGCATTGACGGCAATGCCGCGATGACTTTCCAGCCAAAAGACTCGGACTGGATTTTCTCCGCGTCGATCCAATATGGCCGCGGTTCCAGCAGCAAGCATGTTCACCACGAATCCTATCCCGACGGATTTCAAAGACACTACCAGACCGGTGCCCCGTTTGGGCTACCCGTGCTTCCTAGTGCGGCTCGGTTCACCGAGGCCAGGGTAAAGCAGACAGAAGATCACACGATTGTTGATTTTCAGGCCGGCAAGGACTTGGGGCTAGGGGTGTTTGGGGATGGCGCATCATCATCCGTCAGCCTAGGCGTGCGCTTTGCGCAATTCAAATCGAAGTCACGGGCTACTCTGGGTGAAGATCCCGATTGGAGATTTAACGCATACTACACAACTGTCTGTTACGGCTCGTTCTTCTGCTACACAACCGAAGCCGTTCTTCAAGCCTATCACACCTTCCAAGGCATGTTCCTCGCGGATCGCAGTTTCCATGGCTTGGGTCCTTCGCTTTCATGGAAATCGTCGGTCCCGTTTGCCGGCAATTCACATGACGGCCAACTGACATTGGATTGGGGCATAAATGCTGCCCTTCTGTTCGGCCGCCAAAAAACGAAAACACAGCATCAAACGACGGGACGCTACCATCCGGATCCATATTTCAAATATTTGCAACCGGCGAAGGACAACCGGCCGATAACCTATCAGCATCCCGCCATACCGGTTTCCCGCTCGCGCAACGTGACGGTGCCAAATGTCGGCGGCTTTGCGGGTATCTCATTCAACTACGCCGACGCCAAAGTCAGTTTCGGCTATCGCGCCGACTTCTTCTTCAATGCCATCGATGGCGGGATCGACACGCGCAAATCGGAGAACCGCGCGTTCTACGGCCCCTACGCCTCCATCTCCATCGGCCTCGGGGACTAGACGCTTTTTATATTGCGAGCCAGCCGCCCCCCGGCTCGTTCGCAACACTTGAGGGCGGCGGCGATCCCGCCGCCTCACTTTTTTCGGCCGCGGAAAGCTTGCAATATTCTGCCCTCGCCGCACTGCACAAAAGAAATCGTGCGTGCGCACTAATAAACTCTCCCGCCTCGTTCGTATTACCGGTGTGGACGTAAGCTTCAATCCTCGAAGGTCAGGAAGCTGGCGGGGGATGGCAGACACGCACGATACGAATCCCGAAGGCGCCGAGCTGCGTCGTAACGGCACCGTTATGGCTCAATCGGACGTCAACGACTGGTTTGTGCGCGAGGTTCTGCCGCTGGAGACAATGCTTATGCAGTTTCTGCGCCGCGGCTGGCGTAATAGCGCCGATCTGAAGGACCTCTGCCAGGACGTCTATGTCCGCGTCTATGAGGCTGCGCAGAAGGAAATGCCCGTACCCGCCAAGGCATTCGTGTTCGCCACAGCTCGCAACCTGCTGATCGACCGCGTTCGCAAGGAGAAACTCGTTCCGATCGAGGCAATGGCCGATCTCGATGCGCTAGGCATCGCGCTCGATGAGCCGGGCCCCGACCGCAGTGTGATTGCGCGTCAGGAATTGCGCCGTCTGCAAACGGCGCTGGACCAATTGCCGCCGCGCCAGCGCGAAGCCGTCTTAATGCGCAAGATCGAAGGCCTCTCGCGGCCCGAAATCGCCGCGCGCATGGGCATCGCGGAACCCACCGTGTCCGTGCATCTGGCAGCGGGTATGGCGACGCTTGCCGATTTCTTCCACAGCGAAAAGATCGAAACGGGAGGCAAGCCGTGACCAACGCGCCGCGCGCGAACAATCCCGTGAAACCGGCAAGCATTGTGCAGGCCGAGGCGGCAAACTGGTTGGAGCGCACCGAGCGCGCCGATTGGGACGCCGTTGCGAAGGCTGACCTTGATGTCTGGCTCGCGCAGTCGCCCGCGCACATGATCGCGTTCCTGCGCGTACGCGATGTATGGCAACGCGCGGAGCGGCTGCACGCGCTGGCTCCGTCCGCGCCGGAAAAAGTAACCACACACGGTCTCCGCGCAAAACCGATGCTTCTTGCACTGGCTGCGGGAATCGGCGCGCTCGCCGTGTTGGGCGTCGTCGGCGCGCGCTACGTGGCCGCGCCGCAGGTGCGGACCTATTCCACCGATGTCGGCGGACGCGAGCTTGTTGCGTTTGACGATGGCACGCAGATCGAACTGAACACCAATACAGTCCTGCGCACGCGCATGACGACACAATCGCGCACGGTTTGGCTCGACAAGGGCGAGGTGTATTTCCGCGTGCACCACGATCCGGCTCATCCCTTCACAGTGATTACAGACGGCCACCGCATCACCGATGTGGGAACGAAATTCGTTGTCCGCCGCGATCCTGGCCGCCTGGAAGTGGCCCTGCTTGAGGGCCGTGTGCGTTTTGGGACTGCCGATGCCAAATCGAACGCGGGCTCCGACCTGCTCACGGCGGGCGATCAGGCGATCGCCACAGCGAATTCAGTATCCGTCCAGAAGATTCCGCTAACGGCGCTGAAAAACGAACTTTCGTGGCGCCGCGATATGCTTGTGTTCGATCACACGACGCTCGCCGAAGCCGCGCGCGAGATCAACCGCTACAATCGCCGCAAGCTCGTCATCGCCGATCCAACGGTCGGCCGGCTTACCATCGGCGGCACATTCGCGAAGAACGATATCGGCGCGCTCACATCCGCGGCGCGAGAGATGTTCGATTTGCGTGTCAAGGAACATGGCGACGAGATCGTGATCTCGCGCTGACGCAGGGGCAATAGAGAGGGAACAGGGGGGACCATGTCGAAGGTCACATATCTCAAGGCGGTGCTTGCAGGCGGGGTGAGCCTGCTTGCCTTAGGTTCGCAGGCATACGCTTCGGAATTCAACATTCCCGGCGGCGATCTGAAGAGCGCCCTCGACTCTTACGCTCAACAGACCGCGGTTGCACTGCTTTATCCTGAAGATGCGATCAAGGGCGTGCGCACACGCGGGGCGCAAGGCGATCTTTCCGCGCGCGACGCACTTTCGCATATCCTGGCTGGCACAGGGTTCGTAATGCACGCGCACGCCGATGGCGCAATCACCATTGTGCATGAAGTGTCCAAGTCGTCCGATGCGGCGCCCGTCATACAGCTTGCTGAAAATGATGTTGCGCCAGCCCACGCGGCGGCGAGCGTGGAAACCGTGGTCGTCACCTCGTCGAAGATCAAAGGCGACATCCAGACGGTCCCGATTGCGATTACAGCACTTTCGCAGGAACAGCTCACCTCGCGCCAGATTGCGGGTGGCCCCGATCTGGTGAAGGAAGTGCCGAACCTGACATTCTCCAAAACGAATTTCACCGGCTACAACATCGAAATCCGCGGCATCGGCACACAGGCCATTTCGGTGGCGACCGATCCGGCGGTGGCTGTCGCGCTGAACGATATTCCGTTCATCCGCAATCATTTCTTCGAGCAGGAATTCTACGACGTCGGTCAGGTCGAAGTGTTGCGTGGGCCGCAGGGCACGCTTTATGGCCGCAATGCCACCGCAGGCGTGGTGAATGTTGTCTCAGCCAAACCCACCGATCAGTTCGAAGCAATGTTCTCGGCCGATTGGGGCAATTTCCACAACCGCCGCTACGAAGGTATGATCAATATTCCGGTCGTGGATGACCGGCTCGATGTTCGTCTTGCGGGCGAATGGACCAAGCGCGACGGCTATAGTTTCAACACGGTCACCAATTCGCCCATCGACGGACGCGATCTGTGGTCCAGCCGCCTCACCATCGGCTTCAAGCCGAGATCAGACGTGCAGGTCTATCTCGTCTGGGAACATTTCCAGGAAAACGACGACCGTTTGCGTTCGAGCAAGCAGCTTTGCGCGACCGATTACAGTCCTTCGACAGTCGGCGGCGTGGCCGTTCCGCCGGCCGGCACCGATACCAATTTGGGCGGTGCTTTCGATCCGATCAGCTATCTCAATCAGGGCTGCCGTATGGATTCGCTTTATGACAAGGGCAATCCCGGCATGGGTGACTATGGATCGTTCGGCGTTCCGAACGGCTTTTCGCTTCCTTACGTGAAGGCCGCGAAAGTTGCCGGCTTCATCACCAACGCCGCGTTGGACCCCTATGCCGGTACCTCCCAATCGACAAATCTCCGGGACATCCAATCGACGGTCAATCCCAAATATGAAGCGAAGAACGACACGCTGGAGCTGAATGCGGATTACAACGTCACGCCGTCACTGACCTTCACCTCGCAGACCGGGTTCAATCATGATTTCCTGTGGTCCACGGAAGATTTCAACCGCTTCACCACATCGCCAGGTTTATTTTCGCAGCGATCCAGTTCATCTTCTTCTGTCCGTCAACACAGCATTGTAAGCGCCGACGGCGTTTTCTGCGATCCGCAGGTTGGATGCGCCGACCGGCTCGTGGCTGTCGATCTGTCCGACGAACATGCCTGGCAATTGAGTCAGGAGTTCCGTCTCGCCTCGAATTTCAAAGGCCCGTTCAATTTCAGCATCGGCGGCAATTATCTGCATTATGAAACCGAAGAAAACTACTACGTCTTCATCAATGCGCTGACGCTCTATGCGCTCAATTCGACGGGCATACCTGGTTCACTTTTGTACGTTCCGAACGTATCGGACAATCATGAATGCCTGACCTATTACCAGTATGGTTATCTGCCTCTCAGCATCGCAACAGAAGCCCATAGCGAAGCAACCCTTAATCAATGCAACTATGTCGATCCCAATCCCATCGCCAGCGTCAACAATCAGGGCCATAATTACTTCCTGAGCCAGAATCCTTATGTGCTGAACTCCTATGCGGGATTCGGCGAGGCTTATTATCAGGTCGCGCCCGATCTGAAGTTGATCGGCGGTTTGCGCTGGACGGACGACCGCAAGCACTTCACCGATATTCCCAGCGAAGTTGTGTCCAATGGTTATGGCTATGCCAGCAGCGGCGTCGTGGACGAGCAATGGAACGAATGGACGGGCCGCTTCACCGCCAATTGGACGCCGAAACTCGATTTCACCGACCAGACATTGGTCTATGGCTCCTATGCCCGCGGCTACAAGGCTGGCGGCGCCAATCCGCCGGGTGCGGTGCTTCTTCAGGGTGGCTCGGGGGTTACAAATGCTCCATCGCTGCCAATACACCCGCTGACTTTCAAGCCCGAATTTATCGATGCATTCGAGCTCGGCACCAAGAATACGCTGGCCGATGGCGGGCTTACGCTGAACGGAGATATTTTCTATTACAATTATAAAGACTATCAGATTTCGCGCATCGTGGACCGCACGGCCATCAACGACAATTTCGATGCCAAAGTGCAGGGCGCCGAAATCGAGGCGATGTGGCAGCCATTGCCCGGCCTGAAATTCAATTTCGCGGGCGGATACGAACACACGCGCGTCAACAATGGCCAAAGTTCCATCGACCTGATGGACCGCACGGCCGGAAACCCCGATTGGATCGTGGTCAGGCCGTTCCCGACATTTGCCTCGAATTGCATTCTGCCGACCTACGTCATCGCCGCGTTTCTGACAGAAGTGAATTCCGGTCCAGATAAGTATCAGGCAACCAGCAATCTGTCCGAAGCCTGCGGTAATGCCTACAGCAACAATCTGGATCCATTGACAGATTTGCCTTACGAGCCAGGTCCGAATCTGCCGGCCTGTAACTCGAGTGACTGCAATGTCCTCGGCCATCACCTTCAGGCTCCGCCACCCAGCTACATCGGCTTTAATCCTTCGACGGCGCCGAATCTGGGCGAAGGCATTGCCAAGAATGTGGGCGGCAACGAGCTTCCCAATGCGCCGCATTTCACCACATCGCTGAGCGCCGAATACACGATGCCGGTGTCGGAAGATTGGGCTGCCACGCTGCATGGCGATTTCTATTGGCAATCGCAAAGCTGGGCGCGAATCTTCAACGACCGGCCTTATGACAAGATACGAGGATATTCGAACGTCAACCTCGCGCTGATCCTGACGAGTGCGTCGGGCTGGCAGGTGATGGGCTATCTGAAGAACGTGTTCGACACGACCGCCATCACCGGCGATTTCCTGAACAGCGACGACACAGGACTGACCACCAATGTGTTCCTGACAGACCCGCGCCTGTTCGGCGTGCGCGTCACGAAGAACTGGTGAGGGGGAAACACCAATGAGCGAACTCATCCAAAAACACGACGACCGCGCCACCATCCGCTGGAAATTGCTGGCAAGCGTTTCGGCCGCAGCGCTGATCGCTTCAAGCTTTGCCGCTGGAGAAGCATTGGCAGCGGACGGCGGTTCGTCGCGCCCGCTGATCTGGATCGAATTGGGTGCACAACTGGAACGTGCCAGCGGCGGAGACAGCCCCTTTGTTCCAGGTTTCTACAGCCGTATCGATCCTTCTCTTACCCCGCCCTCCAAAATCGCAGGGGAATTGCCGTGGGCGTTGGGACCGGAGGCGAAAATTTCGTTTCAGCCGGAAGATTCGAACTGGATATTCTCCGGTGATATCCGCTTCGGCCGCGCCAGCAATCACCGCATTTCGATTCAGGCGACGCCGGGAGAAGTGCTGCAATCATATCTCGCGACTGCTCCCGGAACGGGCCTGTTCGGCCGCCACTGCTGTACGCATCTCACGCGCGCGCCGCACGCATTCAATTTTGCGAATGTCCAGTCCAATCATCAGGAATCGCATCTCGTCCTCGATTTTCAGGTCGGCAAAGATGTGGGCCTTGGCCTTTTCGGCAAGGACAGTACATCGGTTGTAAGCGCGGGTGTTCGTTTTGCGCAGTTCAAGACGCAGTCAGGTGTTTCCGTCAAGGCAAACACCGATTTGTCACATTATAACCCGTTCACGGCGCTCCCGACGTTTGCGTTTATCCATTCCTTCTATCCGCAGAAATATGCCGAAGGCACGCGGTTCCGCGTTTATTCCCTGGAGGCGGGAAGCACGAGAGACAGCGCTCTCATTGGCCCGTCTCTTTCGTGGGCGGCATCGGCGACATTGGCCGGCAATCCGGATTCCTCGGAGCTGACCTTCGATTGGGGCATCAATGGCGCTCTGTTGTTCGGCAAGCAGAAATCAAAAACGCACCATCAAAGTTCGGGTCTCTACAACTCCAAGGTCTATTTTTTCCAGCCGAGCCATTACGCCAATATCTACAACCATCCGCCAGTGCACTACACCCGCTCGCGCAATGTCACCGTGCCCAATGCCGGCGGTTCGGTCGGGTTCTCGATCAAATGGCCGAACGCCAAGATCAGCATCGGCTATCGCGCCGACATCTTCTTCAACGCGATGGATGACGGCTGGGATACGGCGAAGAAACAAAACCGCAGCTTCATGGGCCCCTTCGCCTCGATCACCTTCGGCATCGGCGATTAGAGGGTCATAGATATTGCGAGCCAGCCGCCCCCCGGCTCGTTCGCAAAACTCACGAGCGGTGACGCAAGTTGCCGCTCGCATTTTCTGAGAAGCAATTGTTGCGTTCGATATTGACGATCTGAATTTCTCAACAAGGCGGCGCAGGAAACTTCGCCGCCTTTTTTTCGGGTCGTATTACGACTCTGGGTTGATCTGTGTGTGCGTACAAGGATGAGTAGCGTGCGTGAGTCCGGTGAGTCACCCAAAGCCCAAGATGCTTACAGCCGCATGGCGCATCTTCCCCGCAATGCCTGGGCTTGGGAGTATCTGCGCCGCAATCCGCACTATCTCACGGCTTATATGAAGCGCGATACCGCATTCCTCGCGCAATGGCCGCTACAGCGTTTCGAAGATCCAGATATTGATGCGCGCGATGCAAATGTCTTCTGGTGCCCTGATGCATGCCGCTACGTTCTGCCGCTGACAGCAAGCCTGCGCTGCGCGCAAGAAGACGGGCATGACTTCTCGCTCAATGGCCTGCAGTGCCGCGTCACGATTCATCGCGAGGATGATCGCTGGCATATCCTCTTCGCGCAGGACGGACGCGCGCTCCAGTTGGAAATCAGCGGCACTGATAATCTCGACAACTGCGCCCTGTTCACGGCTGTTCTGCCGCCGCCCCGCCTGCGCACCGCGCGGCTCCTGGCCCTGCGCAGGCTGTCCGATCTGATGACGCATCGCTGCTTGCGGCCCGCCCTCTATCCGCCGGAACGCCGCAGCGCGCGGCTGATCCATGTTCTTCGCGCTCTGGATCTTTCGCTCGCCCGCGCCCCCCATCGCGACATCGCTATCGCGCTGTTCGGCCGGGAACGCGTAGAGCGCGATTGGCACCATGCGCACAATCACTTACGCGACCATGTCCGCCGCGCCATCACTGCCGGCCGCGAGCTGATGGAAGGCGGCTATCGGAAATTTCTCCGCTGATTGGTTTGGGCGCCCCGCGCGTTCCGCGCGGCCGGGCTCTCGCGAGCCGAGCCCGCAAGCGGTCTCGGCCCTTCGGGCTTCGATCCCTGGCGCATTGATACGGACAGCGCACTGCCGTGCGCTGGCTTTGTTGATTCAAATTCCCCGTTCGGGGGTGGGCGGCGCTCCCGTCTAGGCCCGCCGCGGCAGGCCGCAATGCGCTTCGCGCATCCTCCACTTCGTTCCGGCCCTTCGGGTGCAGCCTGCCTCTGACGGCGGGCCTCTCTGGTCGCATGACGCCGCCCACCCCCTCTTCGGGGAATTT
>Ga0335085_10007703_pt1 | contig 16583 bp, 15 predicted proteins | sample Lox_Sample_45_FD_206712 | JGI IMG/M metagenome (GOLD analysis project Ga0335085, IMG submission 206712) | Soil microbial communities from Loxahatchee National Wildlife Refuge, Florida, United States - Lox_Sample_4.5 | ecosystem: Environmental > Terrestrial > Soil > Wetlands | place: USA...
TGGTGTTCGATCGTTTCGGACAGGGGCGCCACGACGTGACGACCGCCGACAAAGGCACCGGGCTTGGGCTCGCCATCGTGAAGGGCTTTGCCGAAGCCCATGACGGGACGGTGGCGCTCGAAAGCGAGCTCGGCGTCGGCACGCGCGTGACGGCCTATCTTCCCGCCGCGCGCGTCAAGCCCGCCGTGCAGCAACCGGCGCGCAAGGCGGGATAGCGTCAAACGCGCATCGCTTCCTCGATCAGCGATTGTTCGGCTTCGCGCAGGATCTCGTCGTGGGCTTCGCCCGCGACCATCTCCTTGCTGATTTCGAGCAGTGCCGGAACGGCCAACGGCGAGACGCGGTCGAGATTCTTCGCCACGATGCGCCCCTTGACGCGCTTCAGTGCATCGGCCAGGCGCGCGATGTCGAGCAGACCGGTGCCTGCGTCCTCATAGGTCGCGCGCAGCAGGATGTGATCCGGCTCGTGTTCGCGCAACACGTCGTAGATCAGATCGGACGAGAATGTCACTTGCCGGCCGGTCTTCTCCGCATTGATGCTGCGGCGCTCGATGAGGCCCGCGACGATCGCGCAATTGCGGAAGGTGCGCTTGTAGAGCGCGGATTCGGCGAGCCAGGCATCGAGATCGTCGCCCAGCATGTCTTCGTCGAACAAGGCGTCCATGTCCAGGCGATGCATGGGCCGCAATCCCCAGATCGCCAGAGCGTATTCGTTGGCGACGAAGCCCAGCGGCTTCATCGACAGGCGTTCCAGCCTTCTCGTCAGCAGCATGCCGAGCGTCTGATGCGCGAGCCGGCCCTCGAACGGATAGGCGAGAAGATAATGCTTGCTGCCGCGCGGAAAGGTCTCGACCAGCAATTCGCCGGGGCGCGGAATGAGAGAGCGCAATTGCTGGATGCGCAGCCACTCTTCGACGGGGTGCGGCAGGTGCTTCCATGCGTGCGGATTGGAGATCATCTCGCGCACGCGGCCAGCGAGAAAGGTCGAAAGCGGAAACTTGCCGCCCATATAGGACGGCACCTTGGCTTCAGGATCGTGGGTTTTGACGACGAAGGCCGCATTGTCGCGGATGCCCTGGAACGCCACGACTTCGCCCGCGAAAACGAAGGTGTCGTCGGGCGCGAGTTGTTCGAGGAAGTATTCCTCCATCCGTCCGAGCGCCCGCCCGCCCGCACCGGTAGGCCGGCCCTTGGCCTGCAGCCGGATGTCGAGCATCGGCTCCTCGATGATGACGCCGACATTCAGGCAATATTGCTGCGCGACCTTGGGATGGGCGATGCGCCACAATCCGTCGGGCGTCAGGCGCAGCCGCGCATAGCGGTCGTAACGTTTGAGCGCATAGCCGCCGGTGGCGACGAAATCGACAGCCTGGTTGAAGTCCTCGCGGGTCAGGTGCGTATAGGGCGAAGCGGATTTGACCTCCGCATAAAGCCTATCGGCATCGAAGGGTGCGCTGCACGCCATGCACAAGACGTGCTGCGCCAGCACGTCGAGGCCGCCGTGGCGCGGCCGGTCGCCATCCAATTCGCCCGCCAGCACGGCGTCGCGCGCGGCCTCGCATTCCAGTACCTCGAAGCGATTGGCCGGCACCAGTATGGCTTGCGACGGTTCGTCGAGGCGGTGGTTGGCGCGGCCGATGCGTTGCACCAGGCGCGCTGCGCCCTTCGGTGCGCCGATGCAGATCACGCGATCGACCGCTCCCCAATCGATGCCCAGATCGAGCGTGGACGTGCATACGACGCCGCGCAAATCTCCGCGAGTCATCGCCGCTTCCACCTTGCGGCGCTGCTCGGGCGCGAGCGAGCCGTGGTGAAGCGCGATAGAGAGGCGGTCGTCGTTGATGCGCCACAGCTCCTGGAAGGTCAGCTCCGCCTGGGCGCGGGTGTTGACGAATATCAGCGCCGTCTTTGCCGTCTTGATGGCGTTCATCACGTCGGGCATGGCGTGGCGCGCGAGATGTCCCGACCAGGGCACATGCGATTCCGACGCGACGATGGAGATTTCCGGCTTGGCGCCGGGCTGCCCGAGCACCAGTTCGGCGCGCGCCTCGCCAAGCATCGGTTGCGGCACCAGAAAGCGTTGCAGCGGCGCGGGATCGTGCACGGTCGCCGACAGGCCGACGCGGCGATGCGCCGGCGCCAGCGCCGACAGCCGTGCTAGCCCCAGCGCCAGAAGATCGCCACGCTTGGTGTTGGCGAGGGCGTGCAACTCGTCCACCACCACGGCCTTCAACCGCTCGAAGATGCGCGGAGCATCCTTGCCGGACAGCAGCAGAGCCAATTGCTCCGGCGTGGTCAGCAGGAAATCGGGTGGGGCATATTTCTGCCGCTGGCGCCTCGCTGTCGGCGTGTCGCCTGTGCGAGTTTCGATCCGGACCGGCAGGGCCATTTCCCGGACCGGCGTTTCCAGATTGCGCGCCACGTCCACCGCCAGCGCCTTCAAGGGCGAGATGTAGAGCGTGTGGATGGCCCTCGCGCGCGCGCGCGGCGGGATGGCCGCAAGCTCGATCAGGCTCGGCAGGAATCCGGCCAGCGTCTTGCCGCCGCCGGTGGGCGCGACCAGCAGCACCGAGCGGCCGGCCAGGCCGTGCGCCACAAGCGCGCGCTGATGCGGCCGGGGCCGCCAGCCGCGCGCGGCGAACCAGGCCTGAAACAGCGGCGGAAGCGCGTCTTCCGTTGCGGCAGGGGCGAGCATGGACACGAGATTAGCAGGAAGCCGTTGGCCCGGAAGCCGCGCCTTTGCTAGCGTCGCGCCACACAGAAGGGGCTGCAGCCGCCATGTTCCTGATGCTCAAGGACGTCCTTTCGCCGGCGGAGGTCGCGCAGATCCGCGACATCGCGGGCCGCGTGCGTTTCGTGGACGGCCGCGTGTCGAACCCGCACAACACGACCAAGAACAACCTTCAAGCCGACATCACCCAGCCCGAAGCCAACCGCGCTTCGCAGATCGCCGCGGCCGCCATCGCGCGCAGCGCGGAGTTCAAGGACTTCGCCTTCCCCAAGCGCGTCGCGCCGCCGCTGCTGTCGCGCTACGAACCGGGCATGACCTACGGTCCGCATACCGATGCGCCCACCATGCCGATGGTGCCTGCGCCGTTGCGCGCCGACGTTTCGGCCACGCTCTTCATCGCCGAACCTTCGAGCTATGACGGCGGCGAACTCGCGATTCATCTCGGCACGGAGCAGCTGACGGCGAAAGGCGAGCCGGGTTCCATGATCGTCTATCCTTCGAGCACGATTCACGAAGTGATGCCGGTGACGCGCGGAGCGCGCGTCGCCATGTTCACCTTCATCGAAAGCACGATCCCGAACCCGGCGCATCGCGACCTGCTCTATCAATTGGGCGAGGTGCATGCGCTCGAAGGGCTGAAGATGGATTGGCAGAGCCGCACGCGCATCCAGCACGTGATGGCGAATTTGCAACGCATGTGGACGGTGTGACCATGACCATGTTCCGAGACGGACTTCTGAAAGGCAAGCGCATTCTGGTGACCGGCGGCGGCACGGGATTGGGCGAGGTGATGGCCGAAGCCTACGCCAGGCTCGGCGCCGACATCTATATCTGCGGCCGTCGCCAGACGGTGCTCGACGAGACGGCCAAGCGCATCGCCGGCGAGACCGGCGTGAAGGCGAAAGGCATCGCCTGCGACATCCGCGTCGCCGAGGCGGTGGACGACATGATCGCGCAGATCTGGGCCGAAGGTCCGCTGACGGGTCTGGTGAACAATGCCGCTGGCAACTTCATCAGCCGCACCAAGGATCTGAGCCCGCGCGGCTTCAATGCCATCGCCGACATTGTGTTCCGTGGGAGCTTCTACGTCACGCTCGCCTGCGGCAAGCGCTGGATCGAGGCGGGCGACAAGGCGAGCGTGATCTCGATCCTCACCACTTGGATCTGGAACGGCGGACCCTTCACCGTGCCGAGCGCTATGTCGAAGGCGGGCCTCAACATCATGACCAAATCGCTCGCCACCGAATGGGGCCCACACGGCATCCGGCTCAATGCGATCGCGCCGGGGCCGTTCCCCACCAAAGGCGCATGGGAGCGACTGTCGCCGCAATCCGCACAGCGCAACGACGGCGAGCGCGCGAACGCCATCCCCATGGGCCGCAACGGCGAGATGGACGAACTGGCGAACCTCGCCGTGTTCCTGATGGCGGACGGCTGCGATTATCTCACCGGCCAAACCATCGCCATCGACGGCGCCATGCATCTGGCCTCGGGCGGGAATTTCGCGGCGTTGTCGCGGCTCTCCGACGCGGATTGGGCGCGCATCCGCGACGAGGTCAAATCCGCCAACGAGAAGGACAAGGCGCAGCGAGCGGTTTAGCCGATCAAGCGGCGGTACTCCGCCTCCGGCACGCCATAGAAGCGGCCGGCGATCTTCCGAATGCCCTCGCGGTCGAGCACCGTGATGACCCCGCGCCGGCAGGAAATCTGACCGCGCTCTTCGAATGCGTGCAGCGCCTCGGTTACGCTGGCGCGCCGCACGCCCAGCATCAGCGACAGGATCTCGTGCGTCAGTTCCACATTGTCGTCCGCAGTGCGGTCGTGCGCCATCAACAGCCAGCGCGCGAGGCGCACCTCCAGCTTGGCCTTCGCATTGGCTACGGCGGTTTGCGCGGTCTGGATCAGGAACACTTGCGCATAGCGCAACAGCAGGCCGCGCAGCCTGGCGTTGCCGTCCATCGCCAGCAGCAGATCTTCCGCGATGATGCGCTTGGCGGAGCCGCGCGTCTGCATGTAGGTGGCACTCGGGCTGTCGCGATTGCCGAGCACGACGGCGATTCCGCTCATGCCTTCGCAGCCGATCAGACCCACTTCGATGCGCTGGCTGCCGACCGTGGTGGCCACGACAGAGGCGATCCCCGTCTCCAGGAAGTAGACGTGCTCGATCACGCGGTTGGACTCTTCGAGCGGCACCCGTTCGCGCAATTCCACGGGCTCCAGGCGCAGCGACAGAAGCGCGGCATCGGCGGATGACAGGGCTGCGAGCAAGCGATTGCGCTCGATCTTCGTACTGCTCATGTTTCGACCCAGGTAAATCGGCTGAGAGATGTGCCTTGATCAGCCGTCCGTCTTCTGTCCCGCGCTGAAAAGAAGATTCTCGGGGAATCAATCTAGACTCAGTGCTCGCGGAATCCCCACGGAAATGTCAGTACGGAAACGTACGCAGCACGCATCCGGTTTCGAAAACGATTTGGGCAATCTCGTGGCCGTATCGCGGCGGGCGAACAACGGCCGCGCTGCGGTATTCACGGCATGATCACCCGGCCCGCGTCTTCGCTCGCCAGGCAATGGAATTTTCGCCTCGCGGCGGCGCGCAGAGCGCGGGCTCCGCGGGCTCGTTCGCAAATTTGATGGCAGGGCCGATGTGCCTTCCGCCTTGCGCGTCGGCGAGCAGCATGGCGCGCGCGATCGTGTGCGGATCGGCGAAACCGTCCTTCAATGTGCGGAGCGGCGCCCAGCAAAGATCGATGCCGGAGAGAAATGTCTCCCATTCGGCGCGCGTCCTGGTCTTGAACAGTGCGGTAAAGAATTCGATCAGCGGAATTTGCGCTGCGCCGGGCTCGGCCTTGGCGAGCGCGATGAAATCGGGACGGCTCAGTGCGGTCAGCAGGTTTTCGCAGAATTTCGGCTCGTTTCCGGCGAGCGCGATGTGGCCGCCATCCTTGGTCTCGTAGATCCGGTTCATCGCCTGGCCGCCGTAATTGCGCATCTCTTGCGGCACCGGCGCTTCGTCACGCGCCAGCACGGCGCCGGAAATGTTCGGCGTCCAGGCGAGCAGCGAGTCGTACATCGCGATGTCGATGTACTCGCCCTTCCCCGTTCGCTGGCGCGCGATGAGCGCCATCAGGATTGCCGACAGCGCGGTGAGCGACGCTGCCATGTCCGCCGCAACCAGATTGGGCATGGCGGGAGTGCCGTCGGCGAGCGAGCGCGACAAATCCGCCGTTCCCGCCAGCGCCTGCACCGCGAGATCGTGCGCGGGCTTGTCGCGCAAGGGGCCGCTCTGTCCGAAAGCGGACAGAGAGCAGTAGACGATGCGCGGATTGCGCGCGGCCACGCTGTCGTAACCGACACCGAGTCGCTTGACCGTGCCCGGACGAAAGGACTCCACGACCACGTCGGCATCGCCGGCAAGCGTGAGGAACGTCTTGCGGTCCGTATCGGATTTCAGGTCGAGCGCGATGCTGCGCTTGCCGCGCGCGATGTTGCGGAACCAAACCGACGAACCATCCTTGTCGCGCACGCCCATATTGCGCGTGGGTTCGCCGCCCGGCCCTTCCACCATGATCACGTCGGCGCCGTGATCGGCCATGGTCATGGTCAAATGCGGTCCCGGCAGATATTGCGACAGATCGAGAACGCGAATGCCGGCGAGTTTCATGCGCTGAACGCCTGTATCCCCGTCATCGCGCGGCCGAGGATGAGGGCATGGACGTCATGCGTGCCCTCGTATGTATTCACGGCTTCCAGATTCAGCACGTGCCGGATGACGCCGTATTCGTCGCTGACGCCGTTGCCGCCGTGCATGTCGCGGGCCTCGCGCGCGATGGCCAGCGCCTTACCGCAATTGTTGCGCTTCAGAAGCGAGATGGCGGGCGGCGCCGCCGTGCCCGCATCCATCAACCGGCCGAGGCGCGCGGCGCCAAGCAATCCCAGCGTGATTTCGGTCTGCATGTCGGCCAATTTCTTCTGGATCAATTGATTGGCGGCCAGCGGCCGGCCGAATTGCTTACGATCAAGCGTGTATTGGCGCGCCGCATGCCAGCAGAATTCCGCCGCGCCCATCGCGCCCCAGGCGATGCCGTATCGCGCGCGGTTGAGGCAACCGAAGGGACCGGAGAGACCCTGCACGTCCGGCAGCAGCGCCGACTCCCGTACCGGACAATCCTCCAGAACGATCTCGCCGGTCACCGACGCGCGCAGGCTGAACTTGCCTTCGATCTTGGGCGTGGAAAAGCCCTTCGCATCGCGCTCCACGATGAAGCCTCGGATTGCGCCGTCGAGCTTCGCCCACACCACGGCCACATCGGCGATCGGCGAATTGGTGATCCACATCTTCGTGCCGTTCAGCACAAAGCCCTTGGCGGTCTTCTCCGCGCGCGTCTTCATGCCGCCCGGATCGGAGCCGAAATCCGGTTCGGTCAATCCGAAGCAGCCGACGAATTCGCCGCTTGCGAGCTTGGGCAGATATTTGCGCCGCTGCTCCTCGCTGCCGTAGGCGAAGATCGGATGCATCACCAGCGAGTTCTGCACGCTCATGGCGCTGCGGTAGCCGGAATCGACGCGCTCCACCTCGCGCGCGACGAGGCCATAGCAGGTGTAATTCAGGTTCGCGCCGCCATAGGCTTCCGGCAGCGTGATGCCGAGGAACCCCATCTCGCCCATTTCGGTCATGATGACGCGATCGAAGGTTTCATGGCGGAAGCCGTCGCGTACGCGCGGCAACAGCTTTTCCTGGCAATAGCCGCGCGCGGAATCGCGCACGATGCGTTCTTCGTCGCTCAGCTCGGCGCTCAGCAGCAAGGGATCGGCCCAGTCGAAGGGATTGGACTCGAGCCGGGCCGGTTGGGGATGGGATTTCTCCGCGGCGCTCATGCGTTTTCCTTCAGGAATTCCAGCACCGCCTGTTTATAGACCTTGTCGCCCACCGCAGTCATGTGATCGCGGCCGGGCACGGCGACGGCGCGGCCATGCGCGAACGCCGCGGCCAGCAGATCGGGCGGCCCCGTGAGCAGATCCTTGTCTCCGCACACGACCAGAATAGGGCATTGCACCTTGGCGAGATCGGCGGCCTTGAGCGGCTTGCGGTCGGCGCGCATGCAGGCGGACAGCGCCAGCCGGTCCTTGCCAGGCTGCTCGGCGAATTCACGGAAAAGACGCGCGGTCGGGTCGGCGATCGTCGATTTGTCTTCGACCACCAACGCGTCGGCGATCAGGAGGCGCCGCTCGGGGTCGGTCACCGCCATCGTGCCGGCCGCGCGATCGAGATAGCTCGCGCCCACCCCGCCGATGGCCAGCGCCTTCACCCGCTCCGCATGCCCACACACCAGATGCATGCCGATCGACCCGCCCATCGAATAACCCATTACGAAAGGTCGCGTGAGGCCCGCCGCATCCATCACCGCCACCGCGTCGCGCGCCATGACGTCGTGTTCATAGGCTTCGACCGCGTGCGGTTTGCCGCTCTCGCCGTGACCGCGGCAATCCGGTGCGATCACGCGATAGCCCGCCTCCGTCAGGGTCTTGTACCAGCCCGGTTCCTTCCAATTCTGGATGCGGTGCGAAGCGAATCCGTGGATCAGCAGCACGGGCGCGCCTTCGCCGATATCGTCATAGGCGATGCGCGTGCCGTCGGCGGCGGCGGCAAACTCGGTCATGGCGTCTCCCGCAAATCGGCGGGGACCATCGCAAAGCCGAAGCCGCCGGTCTATGGTTTCGGTCCCGCCATCCCGGAGTCGATTCATGTCCCTGGAATCGTTGAAGAAAGACGTTGCCGCCGCGGTCGATGCGCTGGCCCCCCATCTCTTGGCCGTGAGCCATGCCATCCACGACGAGCCGGAATTGGCGCTGGAGGAAGTCAAAGCCGCCAGGCGGCTGACGGAAGCCGTCGCCGCACAAGGCCTGCCGGTTCAGCGCGAGGCCTTCGGCGTGAAGACGGCCTATGTTTCGGAATTCGGCAACACGGGACCGAACATCGCGATCCTATCCGAATACGACGCGCTTCCCGGCATCGGACACGCCTGCGGCCACAACATCATCGCCACCATCGGGCTTGGCGCATCGCTCGCGCTGTCGAAACTCGGTGCTAAGCTTCCGGGCACGGTTCGCTATCTCGGCACGCCCGCGGAGGAGCGTTTCGGCGGCAAGGAGATCGTGGCCCGCGAAGGTGCGTTCGACGGCGCCGATGCGGCGATGATGATCCATCCCTCCAATCTCAATCTCGTCACCATGCCGTGCATCGCGATTTCCGAGGTGATCGTCACCTATCGCGGCCGCGCCGCCCATGCCGCCGCCATGCCGTATCGCGGGTTGAACGCGCTCGACGCGGTGGTCACCGCCTATCAGGCGATCGCGCAATTGCGTCAACACATCAAGCAGACCGAGCGCATCCACGGCATCATCACCGAGGGCGGGCTGGCGCCGAACATCGTGCCGGAGCGCGCGAGCTGCCGCTTTTTTGTGCGCGCATTCGACATCCACGAATTGGCGGAATTGAAGAAGCGAGTGCATGCCTGCTTCGAGGCCGGCGCGCTCGCGACCGGTTGCACGGCCGAGATCGATTGGGGCGACCACGACTATCTCGACCTCAAGACCAATTGGCCGATGGCGCAGGCCTTCGAGCGGAATGCCGCGGCGCTCGGCCGCGAATTCTATCCGATGGAGCAGATTCCTTCAGGCTTCGCCGGCTCGACCGACATGGGCAATGTCAGCCATCGGGTACCCTCGATCCATCCCATGCTGGCGGTGGCGCCGCCCGGCGTGATCATCCACAACGCCGAGTTCACGCGCTGGGCCGCGTCGGACAAAGGCGATGCCGCGGTGATCGACGGCGCAAAGGCGCTGGCCATGACGGCGCTCGATCTGATGACCGATCCGCAATTGCTTGCCGGCGCAAGAGCGGACTTCGACGCGACCGCGGACGTATCGAAATCCGCACTTGCCAGGCTCGCGGACAATGCGGCGCATGGCCATTCCCATGCTCATCCGAATGGCGGCTGCGGTTGCGCCCGATGAACGGATGGCTTGCGGTCGCCGCCGCGAATGGCTTCATCGCCGTGGCGGCGGGCGCGTTCGCGGCGCATGGACTTGAGGGCCGGATCGACGCGCATGCGCTCGAGATCTTCGAGACCGGCGCGCGCTATCAGATGTATCACGCGATTGCCATCGGACTGGCCGCCCTTGCTTACCGCTCCGACGCTGCGTCAACCGCCGGCATTGCCGCCGCATTCTTTTTTTCAGGCATCGTGCTTTTTTCCGGATCGCTCTATCTTCTGGCGCTGACGGGTGCCCGCGCCTTGGGATTCGTGACGCCGTTCGGCGGACTGGCGTTTCTCGTTGGCTGGGCCGTGCTCGGGGTGGCCGCATTCAAGATAGGGCAATGACGAAGCAATCCGTACTGGTGGCGGGCGCGGGCATCGCGGGTCTCGGCGCGGCGCTGGCGCTGGGCGACGGCACGCGCGAGGTCACGATCCTCGATCGCGATCCGCCGCCGCCGGATGCTAGAGCCGAAGAGGCGTTCACCAGTTGGGAGCGCAAAGGCGCCACGCAGCTCCGGCACAGCCACGCCTTCCTGGGGCGGCTTACCGCGCTGATCCGCGATCGCTATCCCGCATTGATGGCCGAATTGCTGGCCGAAGGGACACGGCTGTTTCCATACAGGGAGAGTCTGCCGCCGACGCTTTCCGCCACCTACGTTCCGTCGGGCGGCGACGAAGACATGACGCTGCTGTTCAGCCGGCGCACGACGCTGGAGCTCGTGATGCGCCGTCACGCGGCGCGGCTGCCGGGCGTGCGTTTCCTGACCGGCGTCGGCGTTCGCGGCTTGATCGCGCGCCGCGAAGGCTGCGTGCTGATCGCGGAGGGCCTCGAGATCGAACGCGGCGGTGTTCGCGAGGAGATGCGCGCGGACATCGTGGTGGACGCCTCGGGCCGCAATACCCCTTTTCCGGAATGGCTGCGCAAACGGGGCGCGGACATTCGCGAAGAAGAAAGCCCGTGCGGCATACTCTACTACACGCGGCACTACCGTCTGCGCGACGGCCAGTACGAGCCGCCACGCGACGGCACGCCCGGCGGCGGCGATCTGGGCTACATCAAGTTCGGCGTGTTCATCGCCGACAACCGCCACTTCTCCGTCACGCTGGCGCTGCCCGAGATCGAATCGGAGTTGCGCAAGGCGGTGGTGAAGCCGGAGGTGTTCGACGCGATCTGTCTGGCAATTCCGGGCGCCGCCGTGTGGATGAACGACGCGCGCGCGGAAGCGGTGAGCCGGGTCTATTCCATGGGCAATCTCACCAATGTGTGGCGGCATTTCTCGGTTCAAGGCATGCCGCAGGCCCTGAATTACTTCGCGCTCGGCGATGCTGCGATCCGCACCAATCCACTCTACGGTCGCGGCTGTTCGTCCGGCGTGGTGGAGGCGCTTCTGCTGCGCGCCGCCCTGGACGCATCCGCCGATCCGGTTGCGCGCGCGCAAACCTACGAGCGCAGCGTTCACGCGGCCATCCGGCCCTATTTCGATTCAATGGTGAAGCTCGACCTTCAGGCCATCCGCCGCGCCGAACACGAACGCGATCCGAACTACGTCCCGGGACTGAAGGCGCGGATCGTGAAGAGCTTTGCCGAGGACGCGTTGACGCCGGCCACGCGTGGAGACCAGCAAGTCAGCCGCGCCGCGACGCGCATCTTCCACATGCTGGACGAGCCCGCGGCGCTTCTGAAGCGGCCGGCGATCGTGGCGCGCATCCTGAGGATGTGGGTAACGCCGCGCCGGCTCAAGAAATCGCGCGGCTACTATCCGCCGAGCTTCGGTCCCGAGCGCGCCGAGATGATCGCGAAGCTCGGCCTCGCAGCTTGAATTTCAGAACCACGGAGAGCCACATGGTTGCCTTCCCCGAACCCACCATGATCAAGACCAACGGCATCGACATGGCCGTATACGAAGCCGGCCCGAAGGACGGCTTCCCGGTGGTGCTCTGCCACGGCTTTCCGGAACTCGCCTATTCCTGGCGCCATCAATTGCCGGCGCTGGCAAAAGCCGGTTACCGCGTGCTCGCGCCGGACCAGCGTGGCTACGGCCGCACGTCGCGGCCCCAAAGGATCGAAGACTACGACATGGCGCATCTGACCGGCGATCTTGCCGGCATGCTCGACGCGTTCGGCATCGAGAAGGCGGTGTTCGCCGGCCATGACTGGGGCGGGCTGGTGGTTTGGATGATGCCGCTGATGCAGGAGAAGCGCGTGGCCGGCGTGATCGGCGTGAACACGCCGTTCCTGCCGCGCACGCCCATCGATCCCATCGCCGCGATGCGCGCGGTCTACGGCGAGAACATGTACATCGTTTATTTCCAGAAGCCGGGCGAAGCGGACGCCATCCTGGCGAGCGACGTCGGCAAGACCTTTCGCTTCTTCATGCGCAAGAACGGCGTCACCCAAGAAGAGTTCGTCAAGCTGCCGCAGGAACAGCGCAATCTTCAGCTCGTCAGCGCGCTGCAATCCGACGAGAGCAGCTGGCGCGGCCAAGTGCTGCTTACGCCGGAGGAGCTCAAGGTGTTCGTCGACACGTTTGGCCGCACCGGCTTTACCGGTGGCATCAACTGGTATCGCAATTTCACGCGCAATTGGGAGCAGTCGGCCAACCTCGAATACAAGGTGAAGGTGCCCGGCCTGATGGTCATGGCCGAGGACGATGTTGTCCTTTCGCCGCGCATGGCCGACGGCATGGAGGAGCGCGTGCCGGACCTCGAGAAAGTGCTGATCCGCCATTGCGGCCACTGGACCCAGCAGGAGCATCCCGAAGAAACCAATGCCGCCATGATCGACTGGCTCAAGCGGCATTTCGTTTGCTGAGGTGGGCCATGGATCCGGCAACCGTCTTCCTCATCGCCAACAACGGCATCCTGATTTTCTGGCTTCTCTTGATCGCGGCGCCCAACTGGCGCGGCACGCGCATTGCCGCGCATTCGATAGCCGTGCCTGCGATCCTGGGCCTCACCTATCTGTGGCTGATCCTGTCGTTCTGGTCGGGTCCGGTGCCGCAAGGCGCAGGTTACGGCTCGCTCACCGGTGTGATGACGTTCCTTGCGTCCCCGGTCGCGGCGACCGCAGGTTGGATTCATTATCTTTGCTTCGATCTTTTCGTGGGCGCGTGGCTCGCGCGCGACGCCCGCCGCCGTGGTGTGCCGCATTGGCTGGTCGTTCCCTGCCTCTTGGTCACGCTCCTGGCCGGGCCGGTGGGCTTGATCGGCTATCTCGGCTTGCGTCTAAGCCTTGGGAAAGGCGGCTTTTTCCTGGCCGAGGCCTGACGGTCACCGCGCGTTAGTACCGCGCCGGTATCTTCACCTTGCATGGAAACGATGTAATTTGCACCGCCATGAGCCAAGCCGCCGAAGCGCAGCCGCTGGAATTCTCCTATGCCGCCCCGGACGATCCGTGGTTCAAGCGTCTCGTCATTCACGCCATCGAACACTTGACCGGCCAGCCCTATTTGAAATGGCTGTACGAAGATTACCGCGCCACGCGGACAGCGAACGAGAGCTTCTGGGATTCCGCGATCCAGCGCCTGGAGCTGAAGGTCGTCTGCAACGAGGATGCGTTGGCGCGCCTGCCCGGGACCGGACCGCTGGTCGTGGTGGCAAATCATCCCTTTGGCGTGCTGGATGGCGTGGTAATCGCGCATCTTGTGGCGAAGGCGCGCACCGATTTCCTGATCCTGACCAATGAGGTGTTGACCCGCGCCGAAGAGATCCGCCCCTGGCTTCTTCCGGTCGACTTCGCCGAAACCGAGGAAGCGCTGAAGACCAATCTCCAGACACGCGCGACGGCCAAGCATCATCTGATGAGCGGCGGCTGCCTGATCGTGTTTCCGGCGGGCGGAGTTTCGACCACGCCGACATTGTGGGAGAAGCGCGCGGTCGACGCGGAGTGGAAGAAGTTCACCGCCCGCCTCATCACGCAGGCGCGCGCGCCGGTGGTGCCGTTCTTCTTCGCCGGCCAGAACAGCCGCCTGTTCCAGCTTGCCAGCCACATCTCCATGACGCTAAGGCTGTCGCTGCTGTTCAAGGAAGTGCACGACCGTATCGGCAGCGAGGTGCATGTGCGCGTCGGCGAGGTGGTGCCTTTCGAGCGGCTTGCGAACATCTCCGACCGGCAGGCCTTCATGAACCATCTGCGGCTGATGACTTACGCTCTGGGTGCCGGTGTGGCCGAGCCGCCACGGACGCGCGTCAAGCGGCCGCGCGCCGCCCCGAAGTGCCGCACGTGACCGGTTCGATATGAGCAAGGGGGCCCGCGTCGGGCTGTTCGTCACCTGTCTGGTCGATCTCGTGAAGCCCAGGATCGGCTTCGCTGCCGTGAAACTTTTGGAGGATGCCGGCTGCGAGGTCCAAGTGCCGCGCGCGCAGACCTGCTGCGGTCAGCCCGCCTGGAATGCCGGCGCCGACAAGGATGCCGCCGTCATCGCGCGCCAGGTGGTCGATGCGTTCGAAGGCTTCGACTACATCGTCGCGCCGTCGGGGTCCTGTGCCGGGATGCTGCGCAATCATTATCCCGAAGTGCTGAAGAACGACGACGCCTATGCGACACGCGCCGGCGCGCTGGCCGCGAAAACGCACGAGTTGGTGTCATTCCTGGTGCGGGTATGCGGCGTCGAGCGCGTCGACGCCGCGTTCGACGCCAGAGCCTGTTACCACGATTCCTGCTCGGCCTTGCGCGAGATGGGCGTGAAATCCGAGCCGCGCAAGCTGTTGGAATCGGTGAAAGGCCTCGCTCTGAGCGAGCTGCGCGATCCTGAAGTGTGCTGCGGATTCGGCGGACTATTCTCCGTGAAATACCCCGAAATCTCCGAGCGCATGGCCGACGACAAGATCGCGGATGCGCAAGGCTCTGGCGCGGAGCTTTTGATCGGGCCCGATCTCGGCTGTCTTCTGCATCTGGCCGGCCGCATGGAGCGCCAGGGCAAGCCGATGCACGTGCGCCACGTGGCCGAGGTGCTGGCCGGCGTGGCGGACACGGATCGTCCGGGGACGGAAAAGTGAAGCTCGATCCCGCCAATTTCGTCGAAGCCTCGCACGAGGCGTTGCGCGACGAACGCCTGAAGCCGGCGCTGGCGCGGCTGAAGACGCATTTCGCGCTTGGTCGTGCGATCGCGGTGTCGCGCTATCCCGATTTCGAAATCTTGCGTGAGCAGGGCAAGGCGATCCGCGACTTCGCCATCGCGCGGCTGGATACGCTGCTCGAGACCTTCGAGCGCGCGGTCGCCGCGCGCGGCGGGCATGTGCATTGGGCGCGCGACGCGAAGGAGGCTCGCGCCATCATCCTTTCCATTTTGAGCGAAGCGAACGCCAAGACCGTCACCAAGGGCAAGTCCATGGTGAGCGAGGAGATTGCGCTCAATCCCTATTTGGCGGCGCACGGCATCACGCCGGTGGAGACCGATCTCGGCGAATACATCATTCAGCTTCGCGGCGAGCCGCCCAGTCACATCATCGCGCCGGCCTTCCACCTCCACAAGGAAGACGTGGAGGCCGACTTCCGCGCGGCGCACGAAGACCTCGATCCCAAGCGCAACATTGCCGAGCGCGCAGCGCTGGTGGCGGAGGCGCGCCAGGTCCTGCGGCAACACTTCGAAGCGGCCGATGCCGGCATCACCGGTGCGAATTTCCTTTCCGCCGAGGAAGGCGCGGCCGTCATCGTGACCAACGAAGGCAATGGCGACCTGACGCGGCTTTTGCCCAAAACGCACATCGTGCTGACCGGCATCGAGAAGGTCGTACCCAATCTGAACGACGTGGCCGTGCTGTTGCGCCTGCTCACGCGTTCGGCCACGGGCCAGGAGATTTCGAGCTACGTCTCGATCATGGCGGGTCCACGCGGCCGCGATGGCGACGGCCCGGAAAACTTCCATGTCGTACTCCTCGACAATGGCCGCAGCACATTGATCGGCACCGAGGCGCAGGACGTCTTGCGCTGCATCCGCTGTTCCGCCTGCCTCAATCATTGTCCGATCTACGCGGCCGTCGGCGGCCATGCCTATGGCGCGACCTATATGGGGCCGATCGGTGCCGCGCTGAACCCTGGATTGATCGGCGCGACCGCCTATCACCATCCCAACGCTTCCACCTTCTGCGGCCGCTGCGCCGAGGTCTGCCCGGTCAAGATTCCGCTGCCCAGGATCATGCGCTATTGGCGCGCGCGCGAATATGCTGGCGGGCTGGCGCCAAAAACGCTGACATTCGGACTTTCGTTTTGGTCCTTCGCGGCGAAGCGGCCGAGGCTCTACCGGTTCTGCGCCGCATTGGCCGCGCGCCTCTTGCACCGGCTCGGCGCCGGAACCGGCCATGTCCGTCGCCTGCCGGTCATGAAGGGTTGGTTCGCCGTGCGCGATTTTCCCGCGCCGCAAGGACGGACCTTTCACGAATTGTGGAGCAAGCGATGAGCGCGCGCGAAGACATCCTGTCCGCCATCCGCGCGCGGCAGGTGAGCGTGCCGGCGCGCCCGCCCGCCTATCCCGGACCGGAAATCCCGGGCGATCTCGTCGAGCGTTTCGCCGCACGCGCGAAAGCGGCCGCGAGCGAGGTTCGCATTCTGGCTTCCAGCGCGGATGTGCCCGCCGCCGTGGCCGACCTGCTCCGCGCCCGCAACATGGAAGCGAAGGTACACGTCCCGCCGGGCACGGAGATATTCGATTGGAGCGGTGCTCCAGGGCTGGCGCGCGCCGGGACCGTGCCGGGTCCCGACGATGCCGCGCTCGCCGTCGCACCTTACGGCATCGCCGAAACCGGCACGCTCGCTTATCCGGCGGAGGCGGCGCGACCCGCGTCGTGGCATTTCCGACCCGGCTTCGAGATCGCCG
>Ga0335085_10007704_pt1 | contig 16582 bp, 13 predicted proteins | sample Lox_Sample_45_FD_206712 | JGI IMG/M metagenome (GOLD analysis project Ga0335085, IMG submission 206712) | Soil microbial communities from Loxahatchee National Wildlife Refuge, Florida, United States - Lox_Sample_4.5 | ecosystem: Environmental > Terrestrial > Soil > Wetlands | place: USA...
CGCGCCCCGTCCAGGTAGACGCGGAGGTCGCTGGCCCGGCCGAAGTCGGCGATCTTCCGCAGTTCGGCGAGGGTGTAGCAGGTGCCAAGCTCGGTCGACTGGGTGACGGCGACCACGCCGGGCTGGGACCGGTGGTCGTCTCCCCGGCCGGCCAGGTGCATCGCGATGCCTTCCGGGGTGATCTTCCCGTCCGGCGTCGGCACCGGCAGCAGCTTGGTGCCGACCAGCCGCTCGGGCGCGCCGCACTCGTCGGTGTAGATGTGCGCGGACCCGGCGCAGACGACAGCCTCGTGCCGGCGCAGCAGGAGGCTCAGGCCGAGGACGTTGGCGCCACTGCCGTTCAGGACCAGGAAGGCCTCGTCGGCGCCGAAGGCCTCACGCAGCCCGGCGGTCACCTGCTCGGTCCGCTCGTCGGCGCCGTAGGAGACCGCGTCGCCCGGGTTCGCGTCCGCGATCGCCTGGAGGATCGCGGGGTGGACGCCGGCGTGGTTGTCGCTGCCGAAGCTCTTGCGTTGTGTCATGCCATGAAGCCTAGGACGCGGGCTCAGTCGCCCAACCGGAAGGTGAGCACCAGGCCGCAGTCCGGGCAGTTCGCGGTGCCGGTTTCGCTCTCGTCCGGCGGCCAGGCTTCGATCGTCGCCTCGCAATCCGGGCACGAGACCCGCATGGGCTCAGGCGCGTGGTGCTCCGTCATACCGGCCAGGTATTCCGCCAGGGGACCGAGCCCGACAGCGGCCCGCCGCGCATCGACGTGGCTGGGGTCCCGCAGGTTTCTCGCCACGAACCGGCCGTCCCGGCCGATGGCCTGCGTGCCGTACTCCTGCGGCTGACCCTCGTGCAGCAGGACCCGGTCGGTGAGATACGCCTGGTCCACGGCCGCGGCCTCGCCGCGCTCCACCGCGATCGTCAGCAGGTCCAGGCAGCGCCGCTGGAACGCCGGATCCCGGTCGGCGTGCTGTGCGAGCAGCCACGCGTCCTTCGCACCGTCCTCGCCCACCAGGGATTTCCCTGGCCACCCCACGTCGGCGATCAGCCGTCGTAGCCAGGGCAGGTTGGCCGCGTCGGCCGCCGCCATGGCTTCGGAGTCCAGGGCGCGCCTGGCCTCCTGATCGACCGCTACCCGCCGGCGCAGTTCCGCGCGCAGTTCCTCGTTCACCGGGACCGCCGGGGGAGGGAGGCCTCAGGCGCCGCGGGCGGCGGCCTGCCCGAGCAGGCGGACGCAGGTATGGCCGAACGGGTGGCCCGATGCCTCCAGGGCCAGTGGCAGCGTGCTGGTCTCGGTCATCCCGGGGGAGACGTTGACCTCGAGGAACCAGGGCGTGCCCGCCTCGTCCACGATGAGGTCGGTCCGGGACAGGTCGCGCAGGCCGAGCACCGTGTGCGCGGCGATCGCGATCCGCGCGGCCTCCGCCGCGACCGCGGCCGGCAGCCGGGCCGGGACGTAGAACTCGGTCTTGCCCGCCGTGTACCTGGCGGCGTAGTCGTACGCCCCCTCGCCGGGCACGATCTCCACGGCTGGGAGGGCCCGCGGGCCTTCGCCGAGGTCGATCACGCCGATCGCCACCTCGGTGCCGGTCACGAACCGTTCGATCAGCGCGATGTCGCCGTAGGCGAAGCAGCTCAGCACCGCGGCCGGCAGTTCCGCGGCGGTGCGGACCGCACTGGCGCCCAGGGCCGAGCCGCCGCGCGACGGCTTGACGTAGAGCGGCAGGCCCAGCCTGGCCACGATGAGGTCGATCACCGCGGCGGCCCCGAGGTCGTGGAAGGTCTCCCGGGGCAGCGTCACGGACGGCGGCGTGGCCAGGCCCGCGGCGGCGGTCAGGGCCTTGGCCGTCGGCTTGTCGAAGGCCATCTGGCAGGCGCTGGCCACCGACCCCACGTAGGGCACGCCGAGCAGTCCCAGCACCTCCCTGATCGCGCCGTCCTCCCCGCAGACGCCGTGGATGGCCGGGAAGACGGCGCTGGGCGGGTCGTCGCGCAGCAGGGAGAGCAGGGCCGAGTCGGCGTCCGCGACGATCGCGTGGATGCCCGCCTCGGCCAGGGCGTCGCGGACCCGGTCGCCTGACCGCAGGGAGACTTCCCGCTCGGGAGACAGGCCGCCGGCCAGGATGACGATACGCTCGAGATCGCTCATGATTTTGAAATACGGCCTTATCTAGGAAACCGACCCCAGCGGACCGAAGTCATCCCGCAGCTGGACCTCGGTCTCGATCACCGCGGTAAGCCGGCGGATGCCCTCGTTGATCCGTTCCGGGGTGGGGAGCGAGTAGCACAGCCGGGCGTACTGGGCCCCCGAGCCGTCGGCGTAGAAGCCCGTCCCCGGCACGTAGGCCACCCGTGACGAGATGGCGCGCGGCAGCATCGCCTTGGAGTTGATCCCGTCCGGGAGCGTGAGCCAGACGAAGAACCCGCCGGCCGGGCGCGTCCAGTGGCATTCCGGCGGCATCATCCGGGACAGCGCGCTCAGCATGGCGTCCCGGCGCTCCCGGTAGAGCTCGCGGAAGTCCTTGATCTGCTCCAGCCAGGGCTGGGTGTTCAGGTACTCGCGCACGGTCAGCTGGGAGAAGCTGGAATGGCAGAGCACCGCCGACTCGGCCGCCAGGATCAGCTTCTCCCTGATCGCCGTCGGCGCCACCGCCCAGCCGACCCGCAGGCCGGCCGCGATGGTCTTGGAGAACGAGCCCAGGTAGACGACCCCGTCCGCGTCGTCGGCGCGCAGCGCGCGCATCGGCTCGCCGTCGAAACCGAGCAGGCCGTACGGGTTGTCCTCGACCACGAGCAGGCCCGCCTGGCGGCAGATGTCCAGGATGCGGTGCCGCCGTCCGGCGGCGAGGGTGACCCCGGCCGGATTCTGGAAGTTCGGCACGGTGTAGAGGAACTTGGCCCGGCGGCCCGCGGCGGCGGTTTGCCTGATGGCTTCCGCCAGGGCCTCGGGGATCAGGCCGTCGTCGTCCATGGCCACGTGCACCACGTCCGCCTGGTAAGAGGCGAAGGCGCCGAGCGCGCCCACGTAAGACGGCGCCTCGACCAAGATCACGTCCCCAGGATCGATGAAGATCCTGGTCAGCAGGTCCAGGGCCTGCTGCGAGCCGACGGTGACCACGATCTCGTCCGGGTGGGCGCGGATCTGCTCGAGCTCCATGACGTCGCAGATCCGCTCGCGCAGCCCCTCGTCGCCCTGCGCGGTGCAGTACTGGAGCGCGGTCGCGCCGTGGCTGGTCACCAGCTGGCCCACCATGTCGCCGACGGCGTCGAGCGGCAGCGCCGACACGTACGGCGACCCGCCCGCCAGCGAGACGATCTCCGGACGGGCGGCGACGGCGAACAGAGCTCGGATTTCCGAAGCCACCATGCCGACCGCGCGTTCGGCGTACTGGCCGACGTAACGGTCGATTCGCTGGGGCTGGGACGTCGGCTGCTGCTCTGGGGTCACTGCCTCTCCTGGAGTGGTGGGTGCGAGTATCATGCCAGGATACGGGGTATCTCCCGGGAGCGCTTGTGGATTACGCCGGGGAACAGGATGTCACGTCGTATCGTCAACATCACGCTGGATAATCTCGGCGACTTGCCGCCGAAGTGCCGAAAATGCGTTTTCTGGGAACTCGGCCCGGTCAGCCGGGCGCGAGCCGAGGAAAACGGAGACCCGGAACTCGAGAAAGAGTCCTGGGTCTCTTCCGTGCTGCTCGAATGGGGCAGCTGCGGCAAGATCGCCTATGTCGACGGCGTGCCCGCCGGGCACATGATGTTCGCGCCGCCGCAGTACGTGCCGCGCTCGATCGCCTTCCCCACCAGCCCGGTGAGCGCCGACGCGGTGCTGTTCATGACCGCCCACCTGCTCAGCGAGTTCGCGGGCGGGGGCATCGGCCGGATGCTCGTCCAGGCCATGGCCAAGGACCTGACCCGCCGGGGGGTACGGGCCATCGAGGCGTTCGGGGACCGGCGCTGGGAGTCGCCGGCCTGCCTGCTCCCGGTGGATTACCTGCTCGCGGTGGGGTTCAAGACGGTCCGTCCGCACCACCACTACCCGCGGCTGCGGATGGAGCTCAGGACCGTGCTCACCTGGCGGGAGGACGTCGAGGTGGCGCTGGAGCGGCTGCTCGGGTCCATGACGCCGTCGACCCCCCAGGGAGCCCTGCGGCCGGTGTAGGACGGCCCGCGGCCCGCTGAGGGGTCGGTGAAACCTTGATCCAGTGGATCAGATGTAGTCGGCCAGTTCGCGGAGGATAGCCGACTTCGGCTTGGCCCCGACGATCTGCTTGACGACCTCGCCGCCCTTGAAAACGTTCATGGTCGGAATGGCCATGATGCCGTAACGCTGCGATACGGCGGGGTTCTCGTCGATGTTGAGCTTCACCACCGCGATCTTGTCCGCGTATTCGGTCGCGATCTCCTCGAGCACCGGGGCGACCATGCGGCACGGGCCGCACCATTCGGCCCAGTAATCCACGATAACCGGCTTGTCGTTCTTCAGGACTTCCGTCTCGAAGGTAGCGTCCGTCACGACCTTGGTCGCGCCCACTTGCGATCACATCCCTTTACTTGCGATGAAAACGTGCTGTCAGGATTCCTTGCTGGCCAGCCAGCGCTCGGCGTCGAGCGCCGCCGCGCAGCCGGTGCCCGCCGCGGTGACCGCCTGCCGGTACGTGTGGTCGACGACGTCGCCGCAGGCGAAGACGCCCTCGATGGCGGTGCGCGTCGACGGCTGGTCCACCAGCAGGTAGCCCTCGTCGTCGGTGGCGAGCTGCCCGGTGAACAGGTCGGAGCGCGGGTCGTGGCCGATGGCCACGAAGACCCCGGTCACCGGGAGCTCGGACTCGGTGCCGTCCTTGGTGCTCCTGATCCGCAGGCCGGTGACCTTCTCGTCGCCGAGCACCTCCGCGACCTCGCTGTTCCACAGGAACGTGATCTTGGGGTTAGCGAACGCCCGGTCCTGCATGATCTTCGAGGCGCGGAGGGTGTCGCGCCGGTGGACCACGGTGACCGACTTGCCGAACCTGGTGAGGAACATGGCCTCTTCCATGGCCGAGTCACCGCCGCCGATGACCGCGATGTCGTGGCCGCGGAAGAAGAACCCGTCGCAGGTGGCGCACCAGGAGACGCCGTGGCCGCCGAGCTTCTTCTCACCCGGCACGCCGAGCTCCTTGTACCGGGAGCCGGTGGCGATGATGACCGCCTTGGCGTAGTAGGTCTCGCTGTCGGTCTTGACTACCTTGGGATCCGCGGCCAGGTCGACCTCGGTAACGTCGTCCGCCAGCAGTTCCGCGCCGAACCGCTCGGCCTGCTTGCGCATCGAGTCCATCAGCTCGGGGCCCATGATGGCGTCCGGGAACCCGGGGAAGTTCTCCACCTCAGTGGTCTGCATGAGCGCGCCGCCCGCGGTGACCGAACCCTCGAAGACCAAGGGCTTCAGCTCGGCGCGAGCCGCGTAAAGTGCCGCCGTGTAACCGGACGGGCCGGACCCGATGACGACGACGTTCCGGACTTCGGTCACCTGTGCCAACCGTTATCAACCCCTCATCTGACTGGCTCTCCAGTGAACCGATACTAGGGCGCGGTTGTTCCCGGCGTGACCGTTGTCGTGGCGAGGACGTCACGGCTGGTCGCGGAGCAGTCAGGGCCCGCTACCCAGGCCGTGTAGCCAGGCCCGGTACGGGCGACGACGAGGGTGGCCGGCTCGCCCTCGAAGCGGCCGCTCTCCACCCGGACCAGGCTGGCGCCATGGGTCAGGTTCTGCACGCACCCCCGCAGTTGCCTGGTCACCGGCGGGGCGGTGGCGGCCGCCCCGGCCGGCGGGGCCGTGCGGAGCTCGTGCTCGACCTGCCGCTTCAACGTGGCCGGCTCGGCGGAGAAGCTGACGGTGCCGGCCACCAGGGAGAAGTTGTCCGGGGTGAGCCGGCGCGGCTGCGGCACGGTCCCGGCCCCGCGCACGACCGGTGACTTCGCCGAGTTGGCGTGGGTCGCGGCCGCGCTGGGCGCGGCCGCCTGCCCGGCCGCGCGCTCCGCGGAGGAGGCGGAGCCGGAAGAGGCGGTGACCCCTCCACCGGTCGCGGCGATGCGGCTCAGGCCGTAGCCCCCCGCGGCCAGCACCACGGCCGCGACGGGAGCCAGCACGCGCAGCGACAGCAGGCGCAGGCTGGGACGAGACCTCTGCTTACGACCCGTCGCGCGGTGGGCGGGGCGGGCAGCATGGCCCCGTTCGTCCTGATCGGTTGTGACCTGGCCGGCACCGGCCTGAGCGGAGGAACCGGCGGCCTCGGCGGCGAGCACGGTGTCGAGCCGCTGGGCCAGGCTGTCCGGCAGGGCGGGCATGGGGACGGACGCGAGCAGCGCTGACACCCCGGCGAGCTGGTCGCCCAGGGCTGTGCAGCGATCGCAGCCGACCAGGTGCGCGGTGATCCTGGCACCGCGCCGCCCGGCGATCAGTCCCGCCCGGAACTCGGCCAGGACCTCCGCGTCCAGGTGTGCCATCTGCCCCCTCATGAGTCTGCTCCCGGTTGGACGCGCTCGGCCGCGGATCGGTTCCCTTGCAGGTGCGCTACGTAGGGCAGCAGCCGGGCGCGGGCCCGGGCGCAGCGGCTCTTCACCGTGCCCGGCGAGGTGCCGAGGATGACGGCGGCGTCGGCCACGCTGAAGCCGAGCATGTCGACGACCACGAGCGCGGCCCGCTGCGGCGGCGGCAGCATCCGCAGCGCGGCGTTCACGTCGAGCCTGGTGTCCGTGCTGCGCGCGTGATCGCCATCGTGCGCGGCCAGCGCCTCGAACGCCTGCTCGTCCCCGCTGGTGGCAGGCCGGGCGGCGCGGCGGCGCAGCCGGTCCAGGGACGCGTTCACCACGATCCGGTGCAGCCACGTAGTGACCGCCGACTCGCCGCGGAAGTCGCCGGCCCGGCGGAACGCCGAGACCATCGCGTCCTGGAGCGCGTCGGCCGCCTCGTCGGGATCGCAGACCGTGCGCAGCGCGACCGCCCAGAGCCGGTCCCGGTGCCTGCGGAACAGCTCGCCGAAGGCTTCGGTGTCGCCGGCCACGTGACGGTGGAGGAGTTCGGCGTCAGATGGCTCCGGCCGGCCGGGACCCGGCGTGTCCGGCATGCCGCATCAGCCCGGCTGGCCCGTGGTGAAACCCCGCACGGTGACGTTGTAGATCATCGTCTCGTACTTCCCAGACTGGCCGGCCAGCGGCGGCAGGCCGGTGATCCAGATCAGCACGTAGCGGCCGGTGGCCTTGCTGGTCACGTTGAAGGTGGTGCTGCCGGCCGCCGAGCCGGAGCTCTGTACCGGGGTGAAGGTGCCTCGCGCCGCCTCGCTGACCGTGCTGGTGTTGCCGAGCTCGATCTGGACGTGGGTGCAGCAGGTCGCGCCGAACTGGACGGTCAGCTCGCTCAGCCGGACCGGCCGGCCCATGTCCACGAGCAGGCCAGCCCCGGGCTTGAGGCCGCCGAAGGCGGGATTGTTGAAGTAGAAACTGGTGTGCCAGAACGTGCTGGTATCGCTGTCGATCGCCGCCGAGGTGTCGCTGGGGTCGTCGTCGCCGACCGAGTTGGGCGCCGTGTTGTAGACGCTCGCGGCGACCGGCTTGAGCGGGACGGCGGCGGCCGCCGTGCTCGGCGAGGACGACGTCGACCGGCTCGGCGTCGGGACCGCCGAGGTGTGCGTGTGACGGGTGAGCGACCAGACGGCCACCCCGGCCGCCACCAGTACCAGCGCGACCACGGCGCTGACGATGGCCTTGGCCGCGGCGGAGCGTTCGGCCGGCGGCTTGCGCCCGCCGCCTGGGTGCCTGCCTCCAGGCCTGGCCATGGGCCTCGGGGCGGCCTCCGCGGGCGGGTACGGGTTCGTGGAGCTGTTGTCCCGCAGGTAGCCGGTGGCCAAGGCCGGGTCGGCCGACGTGGCCGGGGAGAGCAACATGGGCACCGGCGGGGCGGCTTCGGTCAGGGCGTCGGCGAACTCGGTCACGGTGCTGAGCGCGGGTCCGTGACGGCTGGCCCGCTGGAACAGCGCCCGGCAGGCCACGTCGTCGATGCCGGCCGGGATGTCGGCCGCCACCTGGCGCGGCGTGCACGGGCCATCGGCGTTCTCCGGGGCGGGCGGGAGCAGGCCGGGCGCGGAGCCGGCGGCACCGTCGGATCCGGGCAGCGCGGGCCAGTAGCCGGTCAGCGCCGCGTAGAGCAGCCGGGCGAGGTCCCGCGTGTCGGTGAGCTGCGGGTCCTCGGCGCCGCCGTCGGGCGCGGCCAGCCCCGACCCGGCCAGCCCCGATCCAGTCAGCGCCGGGCCAGTCAGCGCCGGGCCGGCCAGCGCGGCGTCGATGCCGAGGCCGGCGATCTTCACGCCGCCGGCCGCGGTCCAGTGCAGGCTGGCGGGATCCAGCCGCAGGTGCGCCAGCCCGATGGCGTGCGCGGCTGCCATCGCCCTGGCCGCCTCCACGGCCAGCGCGGCGGCCCGGGGCGGGTCGAGCGGGCCCTCGGCGATCATGTCGAGCAGCGACGCGGAGGCCACCCACTCGAGCACCACGTAGGCCAGCTCTTCGCCGTCCTCGACGTCAAACACCTGAGCGAATCGCGGGTCGCCCAGCCTGCTCGCGGCGCGCGCGGCGGTGACGGTCTCGGCGATCCGGGGGAAGCCGTTCGCGAACGTGAGCACGCTGACGAAACGGGCGAGCGCCTCGTCCGTGGCCTTCCAGTAGGTCCAGCCGGCGCCCTCGTTCACCTGGTCGACCAGACGATAGCGTCCGGCCAGCCTGGTTCCTGGTTCCGACGTGTATGTGCTCATAGGTTGCCACCCATGCTAATGCCGCCCACCCTGCCCGCCGAACCTTGCCGCTACCGTCTTCATCAAGAATCCGAACTCGGCTATCCGCAGTGACCTGGCACAGAGCGCGAAAAGCCCGATTGCGCCGCCGCCACCTACCACGGTAACGATCAGGCCGTAGATTGCGCTCGGATCGTGCGCGATGTGCCGGGCGCCGGCCATCACGGCGAGCGCGAACACCAGCCCGGGCACGGTCGCCACGTGCATCCGGGTCAGGCTCCTGGCGATCGCCCAGCCGTCCAGGCTGCCGACCCGGCGCAGCAGCAGCGCCCAGCCGGCCACGGTCCCGACCAGGTTCGCGACCCCGTACGCGACGGCCAGCCCGGCGACCACGTGCGGGCCCGGCAGCATCGACTCGGCGATGAGCGCGCCCGCGATGCTGGCGACCATGGTGAGCAGGCCGACGAAGGCGGCGGTCCTGCTGTCCTGGAACGAGTAGAAGACCCGCAGCTGTAGCTGGGTGAGCATGTACGGCACCAGGCCGAGGGAGAACAGGCCGAAGACCAAGCCGATGTACTGCGCCTCCGCGGGCGAGCTGCTGCCGTAGCCGAACAGGACCTCGGCCAGCGGGGCACCGAGCACGGCGAGGTAGATCGAGGTCGGGACGACGATGACCGAGGCCAGCCGGACCCCGATGGAGAAGTCGTCCCTGACCAGCGAGTACCGGCGTGCGCTGGCGTGCTCGCTCATCCGGGGCAGCAGCGCGGTGATGACCGAGATGCCGACGATCGCGTACGGCAACTGGAACAGCTGCCAGGCGATGGAGTAGGCGGAATAGCCGTTCGCGCCCGCCGAGGCGTTGTTGGCCAGGATCTGGACGACCAGGTTGCCGGCCCACTGGGTGATCACGTAGACCGACATCCAGCCGGCCATCCGGCCCATCTCGCTGACCTCGTCGCGGCGGAACCCGAGCGTGGGGCGCCACCGGAAGCCGGCCGCCCGCAGCGACGGGAACAGCGCGACCGTCTGCGCCACCACGCCGAGCGTGGTGCCGATGCCGAGCAGTTGTATCCCGAAGGCCGAGATGTCCGACGGGGTCTTATGCTTGCCGACCGTGACGACGTAGAGGATGCCGATCACGATCACGACCAGGTTGTTGACGACCGGCGCCCACATCGGCGCGGCGAACCGGCCGCGGGTGTTCAGGATCGCGCCGATCAGCGAGCTCATCCCGTAGAAGAAGATCTGCGGGATGAAGATGTAGGCCCACAGCACCATCAGGTTGTGCTCGGAGCCACCGATGTTCGGCGCGTACAGGGTCACCAGCGGCGCGGCCAGGGCCGTCCCCAGTACGGTGACGACCAGCAGGGCCAGCGCGCCGAGCGTGAACAAGCGCTGCGCGTAGGCCTCGCCGCGGTCCGGATCGCGCCGGGCCGACCGGACCAGCAGCGGCACCACCACGCTGGTGAAGATGCCGCCGAGCATCAGGTAGTAGACGGTGTTGGGCAGCGTGTTGGCGTTGTTGTAGGCGTTGCCGAGGAAGCTGGTGCCTATCGCGTACACCAGGACGAGGGTGCGCAGGAAGCCGGTGCCACGGGACACCAGGGTGCCGACGGCCATCCCGGCACCTGACCGCACCAGGCTGGAGCGCTGGGTGGCGGCCTGGCCTGCTTGGGTCCCCTGAGCCCCGTGGGCACCTGGCGCACCGGCTCGGCGGCTCGCCGGGTCCCGGGGACCTCGCGGACCTGGGGGACCGCCGCCAGGTGGACCGGACGGACCAGGTGCTCCTGGTCGCGTCGGGGTGAAGGTGGGCTGGGGCGGGTAATTCTGCGTCCGCTCCGGGTCGTTCGGGTCCGAGGTCCTTGGCACCCGGCGCCAGCCGGGCGGTGAACCGGGCGCGCCCGGCCGGTGGTGCGGCGAGGTCGGCGGGGCCGGCCACTTGAGCGCCAGCGGCAGCGTCGTCTCGGCCGGGCTGGGGCCGCCGCCTGGCATCGGCCCGTCGAGCGGAGGCAGCGGATCCGGGGCGGCATGCCGGCCTCGCCGCGGCCGGCCGGGATCGTCGTAACCCAGGTCCTCGTAACCCAGGTCGTCGTGACCTGGGTCCAGGGATTCCGGGCCGGGATCCGGCCCGGAATCAGGCGTCGTCGACCCAGCGTCGTGCATCGGCCAGGTCATCCGGTGCCTCCGTCGGGTATCGCGTATCGCTGGTGCCAGTCACGACGCTACCTGGTGAATCCGCCTCTTCGCTGACCGGATTCGAGTCCCCGTGCAGCCGCCGCCTGACCCCGCGGAACACCGAGGTGAGCACCAGGACGCCGATCGCGGCCCCGATGAGGAACAGGATCGCCCGGCCGTATCTGGTCGACAGCACGATGATCTGCTGATGCTTGATGGACGGGAGCGGCGTCCCGTCGGCGGCGGCCAGGCTGACGTGGATGACGGTGGATCCCTGCGGGGCCGAGGAGACGGGCAGCTTGACCAGGCGCGTCTGCTGGGGCGGGATGATCAGCAGGTCCTGGAAGCGGCCCACGGTCAGCTGGGACGTCCGGCCGGGCGTGTTGTCCACATCGATGATCACCCTGACCTGGATGGTCTGGTGCTGGAGGCCGTTCTGGATGGTGAACGGCACCAGCCCGGAGGAACCGCCCATCGGCACCTGGGCGGAGGTGATGATCCCGGCTTTCTTCTCCGCGGACTCGATGTACCCGGACAGGCTGTCGATCAGGCTCTCGCCGCGGCTTTCCGCGCGGCCGCGCCAGGCCGCCGACTCGGTGGCGATCATGGCTTCGGCCACGAACCGCAGGTAGCCCGGGCTGGGCTTGTACAGCATGGACTTGTAGGCGGCCAGCTGGTCGCCGGTGTCACGGACTTGGGCCATGTAGTCGGCGCTCAGCTCGCCCGGGCTCTTCTTGGCGGACGGCAGCGGCTGCCGGGCCACGCCGCGCTGGGTGTCAGGCGCGGAGCTGAGGCTGGCCAGCGGGGCGGGCGCCAGCCACGGGGCGCTGACGGTCTCATCCAGCAGGTCGTCGGCGAGCCCCTGGGACGGGCTCCAGTCGTAGGGCGGGGCCACCACGATCGTGCGGGCGGATTCCGGGGCCTCGGCGGCGATCATGGCCGTCTCGGCCAGGAACCGCTGCCTGACGTCGAACTCGGTGCTCTTGGACAGGCTGCCCGAGCTGGTGTCGCCGGCCCGCAGCACGCCGGTCAGGGTGCTGTCGGAGAGCAGCACGTTCACCGGCAGGCCGGCGACCCGCACCTTGGTTACCGCGTCGTCCGGCTGGAAGCTCCCGGCGTCGGCCAGGACCGGCATCTCGCTGCTGGTCAGCACGACTGTGCCGATGTGATCGGCGGCGGCCAGGTTGGTGAGCACGGACAGGTTCGCGGTCCCGCCGGCTGGCCAGGCGATCTCATGCCCGTACGTCCCGCGCAGCAGGCTGTTCCCGACCTGGTCGCCGAGCTGGTAGGCGGCAGCCAGGTCCTTGGTCAGCCCCTGGTTGACCAGGGCCGGCATGTCCACGTTGGCGTACGGGGTGAGCATCACCTGGCCGGTCGGCTGGGCGGCGGTGACCTTCTTCAGCCCGGCCAGCCAGCCCTGCGCGGCCTGGCTGGCCGGCTCGTTCGCGGCCCCGGTGCAGTTCGGCTGGCCGCCCACCTGGTAGCGGGAGGACATGGTGGCCACGTCGCTGAGCAGGGCCGGGTCGACCATCCAGGTCAGGTCGGCGTCTTCGTGGCCGGCCCCGGCGGCGAGCAGGGCGGACAGCCTGCCGTCCGGGCCCAGCTCGGCGGCCAGGCTGTTGTCGGTCAGGGCGGTGCAGGCCCGGTGGTGCGGCTGGTCGACGAGCGGCCAGATCCAGGAGATCCTGAGGCGGCTCTGCAGGTTCGCCGCCGTCCGCGAGCCCGGCCAGTACGGCAGCAGGGTGTGGTCGGTGGACAGCACGCCGAGGGTGGCGACGGCCTGGAGCTGGGCGGTGACCGGATAGACGCCGAAGGTGCTGATCCCCACGGCGTCGACCTGGAACGAGGCGCTCCAGGAGACGGTCCTTCCGGGGGGCAGGCTGGCGGCGACGGGGAACGGGTCCCCGGCCGGGACCAGGCCCGGGGCATCGCCGCGGGACGTGTAGGACTTCAGGGCGTCGCGGGCGGTGAAGTGGGTCGCCGAGGACCAGAGCTGGACCTGGAGCCCGGCCTGGGTCTGGCGGGTGTGGTTGGTGATGGTGCCGCGCAGGTTGACCGTGGCGCCGGCCTGGGCGACCGGCGGGTTCATCGCGTTGATCTTGATCGAGAGGCCGCTGGTGGCGGCCGTCTGCGCGCGCGCCGCGGGCGCCGCGGGGGCCGCGTGCGCCGCGGGCGCCGCGGCCAGCGCGGCGGTTACGAACGCGGCGGCTACGGACAGGGTCCGCCGCCTGAGGGTCGCCGCCAGCCAGCCGTGCACACCAGGAATGGTAATGCCGTTCGCGCTGCGCTCAGGTGGTCGCTACTCTCGATGGCCGTGCCCATGAGCAACGAACAGCGAAGAGCGGCCGCCACGCTGCTGCGCGAGCGAGTTCCCGCCGCGGCCGGAATCGGCCGCCTGTTCGCGAACCACGGCTACGAGCTCGCCCTGGTCGGCGGCCCGGTCAGGGACGTCTTCCTGGGGGAACCGTCGGCCGACTTCGACCTCACCACCAACGCCACGCCCGACCAGGTCCTGGCGATCACCCGCGGCTGGGCGGACAAGACCTGGACGGTCGGGATCGCCTTCGGCACCGTCGGGCTGCGCAAGGGCAACGACCACTTCGAGATCACCACCTACCGCAGCGAGCAGTACGACCGGACCTCGCGCAAGCCCGACGTCCAGTACGGCACGTCGCTCGAGGAGGACCTGAGCCGCCGGGACTTCACCGTCAACGCGATGGCGGCCCGGCTGCCCGGATACGAGTTCACCGACCCGTTCGGCGGCTTCGACGCGCTCAGGGAGAAGGTACTGCGTACCCCCGGGCCGCCGGAGCGGTCGTTCGGCGACGATCCGCTGCGCATCCTGCGCGCCGCCCGGTTCGCGGCCAAGCTGGGCTTCGCCGTCGCGCCCGAGGTCCGCGCGGCCATGACCGACCAGGCCGGCCGGCTGGGGATCGTGTCCGCCGAGCGGATCACCGCCGAGCTGACCAAGCTGATGCTGACGCCCGATCCCGTGCTCGGCATCGATCTCCTGGTCCAGACCGACGTCGCCGAGCAGGTGCTGCCCGAGGTGTCCAGGCTCCGGATGGAGGCCGACGAGCACCACCGGCACAAGGACGTCTACCAGCACAGCCTCACCGTGCTTCGGCAGGCCATCGCCCTCGAGCCGCAGTACGGGCTCGAAGGCGACCTGATCGTCAGGCTGGCCGCACTGCTGCACGACATCGGCAAGCCGGCCACCAGGTCCCTGCTGCCCGACGGGCGGGTCGCGTTCCACCTGCACGAGATGAAGGGCGCCAAGCTGGCCCGGCGCCGGCTGACCGAGCTGCGCTTCCCGAACGAGGTGGTGAAGGACGTGTCCCGGCTGGTGGAGCTGCACCTGCGGTTCCACGGCTACGGCGAGGGCCAGTGGACTGACTCGGCGGTCAGGCGGTACGTGCGCGACGCCGGCCCGCTGCTGACCCGGCTGCACGTGCTGACCAGGGCTGACTGCACCACCAGGAACCGGGCCAAGGCGGCCAGGCTGGCCCGCGCCTACGACCAGCTCGAGCAGCGCATCGCCGAGCTCAGCGAGCAGGAGGAGCTGGGCAAGCTACGGCCCGAGCTCGACGGCAACGAGATCATGCGCATCCTGGGCATCCCCAGCGGCCCGCTGGTGGGGAAGGCGTACACGTTCATGATGGAGCTGCGGCTCAGCGAGGGCGAGGTGGGCTGGGAGCGGGCCGTTCAGGAACTGCTGCGGTGGGCGGCCACCGAGGGGATCGTGCCGCCTCCGCCGGAGTCCGCCCCGCCGGAGTCCGCCCCGCCGGAGTCCGCCCCGCCGGAGCCGGCCCCCCCGGAGCCGGACGAGGACTGCTGACCCCGTCCGGCGGCTAGCCAGTAGGCGGCCGCGACCACGGCGAAGCCCGCCGCCACCAGGACGATCAGGAGCGGGGAATGGCCGGTGGCCGGCATGATAGCCGCGCTCAGCGCGGCGCCGGCCACGTAGGCGGCGTTGAACATCATGTCGTAGAAGGCGAACACTCGGCCCCGGTAGGCGTCGCCCACCTCTTCCTGCAAGATCGTGACCGCGCAGATCGCCACGCTCTGCCGGGTGAGGTACAGGCAGAACCCGATGCCCAGGTAGGCGATTTGCAGGAAGGTCTCGCCGAGCGTGAGGGTTATCACCGCGCTCGCGGCGAGCATCAGCGTGATCCAGGTGGGCTTGGCCAGCCGCCTGGTGGCCGGCGGGGTGACCAGCGCCGCGCACGCGTAGCCGACCCCGGCCAGGGCCACGAGAATGCCGAAGTGTCCTTCGGCCACGCTGACGCTGGACCGGTAGAAGTAGTTGCGGTAGAGCAGCACCGACATCAGGAACAGCGGCCCGAACACCAGGCTGAAGCCGCCGGTGGCGCCGAGCGCCGCCGCCGGGCCCCGCCGCCTGATGACGTACCGGGCGCCGTCGGCCAGCCCGCTGGCGACCGAGGCGAACTCGCTGAGCAGTGGCCCGCGGGGCGGCAGCGCACCTGCCTGAGCGCTCCCTCCGGCCTCCGGCCGTACCGGCAAACCCGCTCCGGCCTCCGGCCGTCGCGGGCCTAGCCGGTCGCGGGCCATGGTCCGCGCGACCACACTGGCCGCCACGTAACAGGCACCGCCGGCCAGCAGGGTGATCGCGGCGCCTCGTTCGGTGTTGCCGGTGATGACGTTGAGGCCGAGGGCGATCACGCCGCCGACGGTCGCCGAGATGCCGCCGACGGTCGGCGACACCGAGTTCGCCACCACCAGCTGGTCCTCGGCCACCACGTGCGGCAGGGCCGCCGACAGCGCGGACAGGAAGAACCGGTTCACGCCCAGGACCAGGAGCACCGCCATGTACAGCAGCGCCCCCCGGTTGCCCAGCGCCATGAACGCCGCGGTCAGCCCCACGAGCACCGACCGGAGCAGGGCCGACCAGACCAGGATCTGGCGCCGGGACCACCGGTCGAGGAAGACCCCGGCGAACGGGCCGATCAGCGAGTAGGGCAGGTACAGGACCGCGAACGCCGCCGCCCCGGCCGCCGGGCTCGGGAACGTGGTCGCGTTGAAGAAAACGTAGGTACCGACGCCGGCCGTGACGATGCCGTCACCAGCCTGCGAGACCAGCCTGGTCGCGAACAGCCTGCGGAAGTCGCGACCGGCCAGGACCCCGCGCAAGTCGGCCCAGACCGCTGACTTGGACCCGTTGGCCACGCCCTCCAGCTTAGGGGGGCGCGGCCCAGGGGCGTTATCGCATTAGCGGTCGGCCTTACCTGTCGACCTCGCCGACGATGAACTTCTCGACCAGGTCCCGGCAGACGTCGTCGCCGTACTGCTCCGGCGGCGACTTCATGAAGTACGAGCTGGCCGAGGTCACCGGCCCGCCGATGCCCCGGTCGAGGGCGATCTTGGCCGCGCGCACCGCGTCGATGATGACGCCGGCCGAGTTGGGCGAGTCCCACACCTCGAGCTTGTACTCCAGGTTGAGCGGCACGTCGCCGAACGAGCGGCCCTCGAGCCTGACGTACGCCATCTTCCTGTCGTCCAGCCACGGCACGTGGTCAGACGGGCCGATGTGCACGCTGGCGCGCTCCATCTCGTGCGGGATCTGGGAGGTGACGGCCTGGGTCTTGGAGATCTTCTTCGACTGGAGCCGCTTGCGCTCCAGCATGTTCATGAAGTCCATGTTG
>Ga0335085_10007705_pt1 | contig 16579 bp, 12 predicted proteins | sample Lox_Sample_45_FD_206712 | JGI IMG/M metagenome (GOLD analysis project Ga0335085, IMG submission 206712) | Soil microbial communities from Loxahatchee National Wildlife Refuge, Florida, United States - Lox_Sample_4.5 | ecosystem: Environmental > Terrestrial > Soil > Wetlands | place: USA...
GGGGGGTAGCTTGGCAATCGTTGTAAAGCGAGATGCCATGCTGAGAAAATATGTTCTAGCCGCGCTCATCGCGTTGCTCTCGACCGGATGCGCGAATGCTCAGGCCAAAAAAACCGCCGCCCCGTTCTTGGTGGACTCACTCCCCGTCTACTATCAGACTTGGGAAGAGGGCGAGAAGAAAACTTGCGGCACGTACAACGCCGTCCACATTCTTTCCTGTGATGAAACGATGGAGTGGGCCGGGTCATTCACGGAACTTCTGAAAAAGTGCGCTCTGGAATGCCCGCCGGAGACAACGCACGCGGAGCGCGTGCATATTGTTTTGATGGTAGAAGCGGAGCGCGCGAAAAAGTTTGACGCCGTGTTCTCGAAAAACCCTTGGCCGGGTCCTGACCGTGAGCGCAACGGCTGGGAATGCAGCAAGGTCTCCGGCAAGGTAAGTTGCAAGCCCGATTAGAGCAAGTTTCTTCGCCGTAACGAACGCATCCTCGTTGTCGCCAGAAAGTCTCCGTGATTTTTGAGCGCGTCCTCGACGCCCGCCGCGTTTAGCGCGTTGACGTTCGCGGTGTAATGAAAGTGAACGGGCCGCGAGTCGCCCATCGGTGTCGAGTTCTGGATTTTCTCGGAGATGTGCGCGGGCAAAACCATTTCTTTCGCGTGCAAGAGAGCAACGCCGGTTGACGGCACGATCCCGCCCTTCTCATGATGTACACAGACGAAACACAGCGGCCGCCCTTCTCGGCCGCGATCCGTTGCAGGCAAGCTCATGCGCGCGACGCGTGCGCAGAAGGGACACCAGTGTCCCTTTTGTACCTGATTTGGCGTGGCGCTCCATGTGTGCCCCGCCGAGCAGCGCCACTGCAATTTAGAAGAGCCGTTCTGATAACTCTTGGAAAGACACATTCCGCGATGTGCCGCCGCCAACTTCTTCATGTGTTCGAGCGTCAAGCGACGGACACCGGCGCAATCCGGACACCAGGTTCCTTTCCGAATGCTCGAAGGAACGGCGTTCCATTGATGCCCCGCCGTACATTGCCACAGCAGCGCTGTCGCGGCATTGCGATAAAGCGAGGAAAGGCAACACCCGCCCCGCTCCCGCGCTAGAGAAATCATTGCCGAAAGAGATAGCTTCTTCATGACAATGCTTGGCCCCAACGGATGCAGTCGAGGGAGCGAAACCCTGAGAGGCGGAAAAAGCTCTGAGGGTTTCGCCTCCCGCAGAGGTCAGAAGTGGAAGCCGAGTTCGGCCGTCAAAGCGCGGGGTGTGACGTAGTGAGTCCCGCTAAACGTAGAAAGGAAGTTGTAGACGGCGGTTCTATCCGCAACGTTGATCGCGGTAAACCGCACACTCCATCGGTACCGGTCGCCGTGGAAAAGGTTGTCGTGTCCGACGGCCAGGTCGAATAGGTTGCGGCCACCGACGCGCGGAGGATTGTGGTCATCATCTTCTTTACCCGGACTCGGGATCTGCAGGAGAGTGGACCCGTACTGCGATGCCGGGCAGAGATTGGGACCCAAACTGGAGCTGATGGGCGTCGTGGGCGTCGCGCGGATCGTCCCGCAAAACAAACCGGCTTCATATTGCTGGTCGGGAGAAATGATCGAGGCATCGACCACCGAATCGCTGCCAAGCGGACCGTTCGCGCAGTTGCCTCCCGCGCACGGAACTGGACCTGCGACGAGGCCGCTGTCGTAGCGCCAATTGAAACCGATCCACGGGCCGCGCTTTGCAAACTGATATTGCACGTGCGCCGTCAGATTGAATTTCTCATCGTGGTCGATACGGAATGGGGAAAAACTCCCCGGCGTGATGGGAACAGCGCCGACGCCGCCAATCTGCGGGGTGAAGAATCGCGCGGCCACGCTGGACATGACGACCAGGGCCGTGAAGCCGTGATAGTTCGGGACGTTCGCGCGAATAGCGTAGCCAGGGATCTTCGAATTGTTCCAGGCAATGGGAAACGTGACCGGCGTCGCGCCGAGGATGCTGAAGTCGTAGGCGTTATGCGTGTACTTCCAGAGGTACTCACCGTCGACGACCAGGAATTTTCCAAAGGCTTGCTGCAGTCCGGCATGAAATTCGTTGCGGTAGCCGGCCGGTAGTGTGCTCGCGGCGGTACTCACGGCTCCAGTATTCGGGTCCGTGCAGCCTTCACCCAGAGACGCAAAAAGGTTGGCGACAACCGCGTCTTGGCAACCTCGGCTCGAGAGCACGAGATTTTCGTTGAACGGGCTTTCGAGCGTTCGCGCATAGGAAACACGAAGGACCGTATTCGTTTGTTTGATGTTGTAGGCGATACCGAGACGCGGTTCGGCTTGAGACTGGGCGCTGAATCCGTTGTAGATGTCCCCGCGAATCCCCAGGTTGAACGACCAGTTCTTCACGGAAATCGTGTCCTGGACATACATGGCCAGCTGTTTGATATCGCCGTGCCCGTGGAACAAGTGCGTGGCGCTAGACGAGCCGCTGCATCCGTCCGCCGCCGACGGCGTCGGTCGTGTGAGGTCGATGCAACCGAGGATCGGTATGAAACTGGGATTGGCAACGAATGGTGCTGGATAGAGTGCCGGATTCGTCGACGTCGCCGTACCGCACTGACCGGGATCGTTGAGACCGGGATTCCCGACGAACACCGGAACGCCCACCGCATCGAGACAAGGCGCATTGAGCGTCGGATCAACGATGCCAAAGTGGTCATTTTCCGTGAGGAACGTCTGTTCGTAAACGATGCCCGCTTTCACGTTGTGAATGCCTTTGACATACGAAATGCTTGAACGCGCCCCTGCATTGGTGAGTGTCCGATCCTGCGCCAGCGTTTCCTGTTGAAGGTCGGAAGGCCCAAGGTCGGCGAAGGGATCGGCACTCGGGTAGTAGTTGTAGGCGTCACGGCGAACAAAACCTCCCAGCGTGAAAACGGCGTTAGGGCCGATCAGGTGATTCCACGTTGGGGCGATATTAAAGGTTCCAATCTTCGAACGCTGATCGGTCGGACCGACGACGTTGCCGAGAGGGTCGAGTCCGTTGTTCGCCACAACCACGCCATTCCATGGCGATGCGAACTGGGCATCAAAGGAATTGGGTGTCTGGAACCAGGAGCGTGTATAGCTGAAGTTCAAATGCAGCGAGTCGGCAGTTGAGAATTGATAGTCCACCCGGTCGAACACGTTTTCTTCGTTGCCCTTGTCATGCATAACCCCAAACTCCGGTGGATCCAAGAACCGGCCGCTGTTGAGCCCGCCCACGGCGATAAAGTTGCCCCACTTTTCGCCACCGTATGCCAGATCGAATCCCAAATTCGAAGTGCCAAAACTTCCGTAACTGGCCGTTACACTGCCGTGAGGGGTGGTTTGTCCCTGTCCGGAACGCGTCGTCACGTTGACGATAAGGCTCGTCTTGTCCCCGTACTCAGCAGGCGGTGCTCCGGAGATCACTTCAAGTGACTGTACCGACTCAAGCGGGATCTGGTTCGAGAACACCTTGCTCTGTTGGTCGGTGATCGGTTGGCCGTCCAGTGAAAAGGAATTCTCAGCGTGATCGCCGAGTCCGTGGAAAAGGCCGTTCGAATCAGCCGCAACCCCCGGAGTCGACAGAGTCACGAGGGAACTCAACGAAGACGATTGACTCTCCAGCGGAAGTTTCTCGAAAAGTCCGCGGTCCACGTCGGTGTGAAACGTGGAATCGTTTTCCACCAGATCGCCACCCGTGGCCTCGACCGTAACGCTCGTCGCGGAAGCGGAGCCAACTTTCAGACTGATCGCTGCGGTGACTGGCACACTCGATCGGACGTCGACATCCTGCGTGAAGGAGGCAAAGCCGTCTTTCGTCACAACGAGATGATAGGTATTGAACGGAACGTTGGTGAATCGAAATGTGCCATCGCTGCCGGTAGTTACGATCCGGCTGTATCCGCTGACCGCATACGAGATTTCGACGGTCGCCCCCCCCACGACTCCACCAGACGGATCTTTCACTACACCTTCTATTGAACCCGAGTTGCCTACCTGCGCTCGGCTGGGAATGGCGTAAAACAGAAAACTGAAACCAAAGACGAAAAGCAGAAGCTTTCGAAAAACCATTTGAATTTTTCCTCCGAGACGCCCGATTCGAGCGACATGTGGTAGCTGTTGTTGGAAGGACCGCCCCAAAAGCAATGGCGGTTGCGCCGCCTTTGCAGAAGGGTAAGCGCAGATGAAACTCAATCAGAAGAAGTATTTTCGATTAGGCGGCGGGAGGAGCGCGGGATGGAGCGTCGTGCGGAAAAAGCTCTTGATGAATCGTTACGAGGAGCGGCCGGACATAACCCGTTGCGAGGAGCGGGCTCGACAGCGTTACGATTTGAGCTGCCGGCGCTGCCCCAACGTGCGCCGCTTGGCAGATCGGGCACGCCGCCTCATCGTGCCCGTTCGCGTGCGAGTGCGTCTGCGCCTGGGTCACGAACAAAATCGACAGCACGGCCAGGGTAAACGCGAACACCCTTACCCAAGAAATGCTCGTATTTTGCCGACGACTCATTTTACGGTTATACACTACCCCAATACCGGATTGGACGCTACAGCCTTTCTGCGGTGAGCAACGCCCAACGGTGCCCTCCTCCCTACGTGTTCTGCCTGGCTCTCCCCACTCGCGCTCGCTTGGATATCGTTTTCCATCGGCTTCGTTTCCGCACATTCACGCATTTCGGGCACCAGCCTCCCTGCTTGATTGTTCCCGGTTGGGCGGACCATTCGTGTCCGGCGGCACACCGCCAGCGGAGAGGAGTGGACTTATTCGTGTAACGGCCTGCCAGACACTGTCCTCCCCTCCGAGCCGCCAATTCCTGAAATTCCTCAAGCGTGAGTCGCTGGTTCCTGGCACAATCCGGGCACCACGAGCCTTGCCGGATAGAATCCGGCCTCGCGGACCAGCGATGGCCTTTGGAGCACTGCCAGAGGAGTTTCGTCTTCGCGTTCCGATATTCCTCGGATAAGCAATGGCCCCCTCGTTTGCGGGCAAGCCGTTCCATGCTGTCGAGGGAACCGCGAACCCGGAACCTGCGTCGCAGCCCGTAGCACTTGAGGCACCACGTTCCCCGTTTGTGTCCTCGGGTTTTCACGTTGCTGGATACGGCTTTCCATCGATGCCCTCGCTTGCATTCCCAGAGCAGGGACGTGTGATTGTTAACGTAAGTGTGAGATAGGCAGCGGCCTCCGCGCTTCCTCGCCAGCCTTCGCATCGATGCAAGTTCCAACCGTCGATTCCGTGCGCACCAGGGACACCAGCTTCCGTTTCGGATGGAAGCTGCCGACGCGTTCCACCGATGCCCTCGTTCGCATTTCCAGGAAAGAAGAGATCCAATATTGACGTACTCCTCGGATAAACAATGCCCCCCTCGATTCTTCGCGATCGTCACCATATCATGTAGGGACAAGCGAGCGACGTGTGCGCAATGCGGGCACCATCGGCCGGCCTTCAAGAGACCTGGAGCCGCCTCCCATTCGTGTCCATTCGCGCAGCGCCATTGCAATTTGGTCTGGCTGTTTACGTAGCGTTCGGAGAGACAACAGCCCCCGCGGTCTCTCGCCAACGACTGCATCTCTTGGAGCGTGAGTGGGTGCCTCTTCGCACAAAATGGACACCAGCTCCCTCTCTTTACGTTTTCTGCACGTGCGTTCCACTCATGGCCGAATCTGCATCTCCATCGAAGACGGGACCGGGAATTGCGATAACACACGGCAAGGCAAAGCCCGCCGCGACGCTGCGCCAGTCGGCGCATCAGTGCAAGGGAAAGTCGCCGCATGTTTCAAGTCCGCATTTCGGCCTTTATCGAGACGTCCATGAATCGCCCTGCGTCCAATGAACTGTTTTCTGAGGGGTTCCCGCCGCACGCAGATCGGAATTCGATCCAACAAAACGGTTCGATCGCGCGCACACTGCCTTCGCAAATCGCCGCGCGATGATTGAAAGTGGGCACACGCCCGCTTGAGCGGCTGTGTTAGGTAAGATCGGAACGAGACCGCAACGGCGGATCCGTAAGAATGAATCCTCGACCGATTCGCGCGTCCCGCTAATATGAGCAGGGTGGAGCGCGGGAAGGACAGTCTAGACAGAAAAGGGTTTGGGGAATGACCACAACGAATGACGAAATGTAATCTGTGCTGGAAAATGGTGCCAAGACCAACAGAAATCCGCCTGCCGTCGCCAGATTGAAGCTGGCCATTTTACAAACATGGCAGGTACCTGCATTTTCGCTGTTTGCGTGGGAGTGGCTGACCGCTTGAGTGAGGAAGACCCCGAAGACCAACACGAGGCCCAGCGCGAGCGCGCGGAACATCAGAGGCTTGGTGATTGGCGAAGTATCCATAGAGATTTCACACCCTGCCGATTAATAAAGGCTTAGGGCTTTGCGCAATCGCTTCCGTGCCTTGTGCAACTGGGATTTGGAGTTTCCTACCGAACATCCGAGCAACTTTGCGATCTCGTTGTGTTCGTATCCTTCGACGTCGTGGAGAATCAACATCTCTTTATAGCCAGTCAGTAACCCGGCAATCGCAGCCTCCAGGTTGATGCGGTCGAACAAGCCACTCAACCATCGATCCGCCACGCCGATTTCGCGTTCCGGAGTTTCGTCCGGGCCGTCAAGAACCTCCAGAGATTGCATCGGCAGTTTCTTTTTTCGGAAACTCACAAAGACAACGTTGGCACTCAGTCGATAAAGCCACGAGGAAAAAGCCGCTTCGCCCCGGAATGTGTGAATCTTCCGGAAAAGTTGCAGAAACACTTCCTGCGCAAAGTCCTCGGCTTCCACCGGGTCATGCAGGAGATGCAAACAGAGGGAATAGACGCGTCGTGCGTGAAACCTATAGATTCGCTCGAAAGCTTCCGCATCGCCCGCTTGCGCCCGGCAGATCATGGGGTCCAAGAACGAGCCCTGAGGTTCCCGAAGCGTCCTTCGCGAGCCTATTGCTTCGCGGGGAGTCTCGAACGAAGACTGTTCAGTAATGATCATTACGCCCTCTTCTCTCGGATAGACGTTCGACTACCTTCACGCGTAGATTGAGGTGGCTATTCTGAACTCAGCCAAGCGTCGCCTCCGCTTTTTGCCCACGCTATGCTCGGCGCTAACGCACACGGGTACCGGCCTTCATGTCCCAATGAAGAGGTTCGGCAAACATCTTCAGCGGTGATTCGGGCAGTTCTCCCACGGTCACGCCGTATTTCCAATCGGGCGGACAGATCGCGACGAACCGCGCATACCCGCCCGTACCTCCCTGAAGTTTCGGAAACCCAATCGCCACGAGAGCTCCCTTCTCCGGGACTTCATCAAGATTCGCGACTCCTTCCGCTTGCGTGTAGCCGTTGCGCAACAACCAGGCTTCTCCTTCGAGTGTCGGTGTCGTGTCCGTGTCCAGTGCTTCGTGCCCGTGAAAGAGAATCTTCCGCTCGAGATGAAGAAATTTTAGCGCCGGCAAGGTAACCCCTGGAAATTCCTTTCTTGTTGCCAGGTCCGGATTGGGCCAGCCCTTCGACCAGTCCGAACGGATGAAAACCACCGAACCCTCCGGGATCTGGCCATTGCGCTGCTCCCAAGCCTGAATATCATCGACAGTCATTTGATAGCCCGGATTCTTCGCCACCTTGTCTTGAATGGGAATCACTACCAACGGACGAATGGTATAGGTTGCCGGCAACTCATCGATTGCCGGATAGTACGGATTCCAGTGAGCCGGTGGGTCAAGTTGTGTCCCAAGCTGGTCCGTCGACAGATCGTAGTGTGTGGCTTCGAATCCATCTTTTTCGTAGGTGTACGGCTGATTCGTGGCGGGGTCCACAGTCGGCGCAAATTTCGACGGTCCGAATCCGTGCCAGACGGGAATCGAAGGGTTGATGGAGTGCGTCAGATCGACATATTTGGCGGTCTTCAAGAATTCGTTGTAAGCACCCCACAGGGACCGCTGATTCCTCGAATGGTCAGAGCGCAGCAACACCGTCCCCAAGAGCCCAAACAGGGGAACTGCGACCAAAAGCGCCTTGACCGTGTTTCTCATCGTTTCATCCTTTCATGACCATGCCCGTTGCCGCATTTCTTGGCATATGCCGGCAAAAGGCGTTCAGAAAATGAGATCTGGCGACGGAGGCCGAGATGCCCGCTCGGTCCAACATTCGTAAGGAGCCAACTTCCGGGGTCCATATCTCTGGACCTTCCGCTTTCAAACGGCGCTCGTTTTCCGCACTCTTACGGGTCATTGTGAGGAGGAATTAGCGTGCCATACGCCGGAACATTCCAGCGCGAAACGAATCTAGCTTGAAGCTTTCTCGATCAGGCGGTGGGTGAAGGCGGAGCCCGGGGCGAGGTGTTTTCCAAGGAGACTTCCTGAAGCAACTCCGCGAGATAGGTCAGAACACGTCCCGTCGCCGGGAGAGGACCAATCAGCCCTCCGCTCGCGACTGTCGGTGCGACGCCGACATGCGCGGTCTGGCAGAGATGGCATGTCGCACCACTCTCGCTGTTTGCATGGGAGTGCACAATCGCTTGGGCAAGCACGCCAACAAGAACGGCAGCCACGAAAAGCGCAAATACCCTGACCAAAGCGTGCGTCGTCTTCTGCTCGGCCCTCATCACGGATGGTACACACTACTGCAATTTAGAATCGGGCGCTACAGTCAGTTTCCTTGAACTTTTCGTGCTTTGGAAGGCAACGATCCAATTCGAAACATGAACGGCTCGGTCCCAGCCGCCGATCGAATCAAAATCGGGATGCTAGAACCTGAATGTGGTACTGCCCTGCACGGTTCTGGAAGAGTAGAAATGCGTCCCGGAATAGGAAAGGATCGTTGCTATCTTGTTTTAACATACTATACTCCGGTATATTATATTTTAAACGGAGTGGAGAATGGCATACACAACGAAAGACAAAGCGAAACTCTTGAGCCGCGTCCGGCGGACTTGGCCGAAAAGTCGGCTTTTCGTTGAAGTGACTCCCAGGCAGGAAGGAATTCTTAGTTCTTCCCGGGTGATGGGCGCCCAGGCAGTTATAGGTTCGGCCGCCGGATCAGTAACGAGAAACGCGCTTGTGTTTACCGATTTCCTTTCACTCGGCTAATCGTACCCGTTACTGGCCAGAAACGGCGTTGTGGGACATAAGGCGTCGGCTGTCGTGTCCTGATTGCAAATACTTTTGGGTGCAAGATTGGGTGCAGCTAGAAAAGTAAGAATGGCTCCGAGTCTTATGTAAGCGAAACCAGACGCGGCACTTGGATTTTTGTCCCGCTCGGCTGTTAACCGAAGGGTTGCTAGTTCGAATCTAGCCCGGGGAGCCAAATTCTCAATCAGTTAGCAAGTTGCCGCAATGGGCGTGCTTGGGACTGTTCCCAATTTTGTGCCCCATCGTCCTGAATACCTGCCGGTTTTAGCGCCTTAACAGCCAGTCGCTGCGCGCCCTGTCCGATGTGCTCGTCTCGCCTCGACATGCGAACGGTTGTGGACGGGCTCGCAGCTCCGTCTGAGCCATAGGATGAGCCCTGTTCGTGCCTGTTGAGATTAGTGACGATACTACCTGAAGATTACACCCTGCAGAGCTAAAAGCGGATGTTTGACGCCTACTTGTATCATGTTAGAGTGACTTTGCTTTTGTCCTGCGCTAAATGAGCGCAATTCGGCCTTGATCGAGGAGAACATTTTATTATGCGTCGCAGAAATGCTGCGGTGGGCGTGCCCTCTGTTCTGAAGGACAGATCGGCATCGCATCGCGGAAACATCCCAATGGAAAGACATACATCGGGAGCGAGCCGAATCAGCGAAAGAAACACGATCGGCCTTCGCGAACGGAAGAAGGCCCGGCTTCGGCAGCAGATCATCGACACATCGATTCGACTGTTCCGCAAGCGCGGTTACGAAAATACCCGAATCGAAGACATCGTCCAGATCCTGGAAATCAGCCAGCCTACTTTTTTCCGCTATTTCCCAAGCAAGGATGCGGTCCTCCGGGAGGTCGGCCGACGGGGTTACGCTTGCATCCAGGAACATCTGGAAACCGAGCTTTCGAGCGAAGCTACGACCGCGGAGCGGCTGCACCGGATGTATGAAAGCATGGCCCGCGAGGTGGAATCGGATCGGACGCTATGGCGAGCCGTGGTGCTTTCGGGAGCGATGGACCCGGTGCGTTCGCCGGAAATGCGGCGGCCCGAGGAAAATGCGGTCCATTTATTGCGGGACATTCTTGCAGAAGGTCAAAAGCGCAAGGAGCTCTCCAGGGCATTTGCGGTTGCACATCTCGCGGAGTTCATGGAAGGACTGTACACGACGGTGGTTCGCCGGTGGGCTGTAGGCCTTTCGGGACCCGAGAAATTGAGTGACCGGGTGCGTAGCGCAGTGGAGTTCTTTCTCGAGGGAGCGCGCCCGTAAGCTCCTTGTCTGACGCGGCGGCCAAACCCTCTCCAGTTCCAACATGCCTATTTTCCGGATGGAAGCCCGGCGGCTTGGTGATTTTCCGCAGCAGAGGTAAGTGAATTGAAAGCCGCTGTCCTACATGAATTCAAAACGCCCCTCACGCTAGAAGATGTTCCTCGTCCAGTACCGGGAGTGAGCGAAGTTCTCATTCGTGTGGAAGTTTGTGGAGTTTGTCATTCGGATTTGCATGTTGCCGCCGGCGACTGGCCTCAGTTCGCGGGCATTACCAAGAGGCCGCTGATCCTTGGGCATGAAGTCGCCGGACACGTCGTGGAAAAAGGAGCCGAGGTGGGTGAGTTCCAAGTCGGAGACCGGGTCGGTGTCCCCTGGATTCACTGGACGTGCGGCGAATGTGAATTTTGCCGGGAAGGAAATGAAAATCTCTGCGCGAGGCAGAAGATTACCGGGGTAATGGTGGATGGCGGCTTCGCAGAGTATGTGAAGGCGCCGGCCAGCCATGTGGTGAGAATTCCGGATGAGCTGTCGTCGGTCGAAGCCGCGCCTCTATTCTGCGCGGGCTTAACCGCATATCGAGCGCTGAAACAAGCTTCTCTTATAGCAGGCCAACGGTTGGCAATCTTCGGCATTGGCGGACTAGGGCACCTCGCCGTTCAGATCGGCAAAGAACTGGGGGCGGAGGTCATCGCGATTGATGTCCAAGAAGAAAAGCTCCGGTTGGCGGAATCCCTGGGGGCCGCAAGAAGTGTGAACGCCGCGTCGACAAGCCTTGTGAAAGAGATCCGGGCGATAGGCGGCGCACACGTGGCGTTAGTCACATCCGCGGCAAGGGCGGCCTACGAAACGGCTTTTGCCTGCGTTCGGCCAACGGGCGCTCTTCTGGTGGTTGGGTTACCCTCGGAAAACATCTGTTTCCCGCCCATCCTAATGGCCTCAAAAGAGGTGCGTATCAAGGCCAGCGCAGTGGGAACCCGGCAGGAGTTGCGCGAGTTGCTCGCAATGGCCGTGAGAGGAAAAATCCGGTGCCACGTGGCCACCCGCCAGCTCTCGGAGGCCAATCAGGTCATGGAAGAACTACGTCAGGGACGAATTATAGGCCGCGCTGTACTCGTTTTCCCGTAATTGCCTGCCTCCGGGCCAATCTTTACATCCAAATTTGGCAAGTTTTCACCAGAGCCACCTGCTGAGAGTGGAAAAGGTTCGCGCGTCGAAGCGCTACAGAGAAGCCTAAATAACTAGTTGTGAAAAATCGTGTTGACGTTATTTCCTATTATGTGATACCGACTATCACAATCTTGCATCATTCGACCCCGGGAAGGAAGGAACGGACGAAGGGCAGACCAGGAGGAATTATGAAATTAACCTTGCTGGCAAGTGTAGTGCTGTTAGCGGTGGCCAACCTGGTTCCGGGAGCTCACGTGGCCAGGGCGCAAGGGGTGGGGGCATCCGCGGATTTGACAGGAACGGTCACGGATCCTAGTGGTGGAGGCGTTCCCAACGTCAAGATAACGGTCTTCGATGAGGCAAAAGGACAGGAGCGCACCGCGCATACCGATGAACACGGTTCCTATCGGGTGCAGGGACTCGCCCCATCGAGCTATCGAGTGACTGCCGAGCACAGCGGCTTTAGCACGGAAATTGCGAGGGGCGTGGTGCTGACTGTAGGGCAGACGCGGACCTTGGATTTACAACTGAAGGTTGCCAGCATCTCGTCAACCATAGAAGTGACTACGGAACCGCCGGTGGTAGAGACGCAAAGAGGGAGCCAAGCCGACACACTCACCCAAACCTACATCACGGACCTTCCTATCGATCGTCGCGACTATCTAACCTTTACGCAACTCGCGCCAGGGGTGAGCAATTCGGACACCATCGCAAGCAACGCGGACTTTCGTCCCAAGCAAACGCCACAGAGCGGATTGTCCTTTTACGGTAGCAATGGGCGCGGCAACAGCGTGAGCGTGGACGGTGGCGAAGCGAATGATGATGCAGGCGGCGTACGACTCACACTGAGCCAGGACGCAGTGCAGGAGTTCGAAATTAATCGTAGTAATTACACGGCGGAGTTCGGCGGGGCCAGCGGAGCAACCATAAACATTGTCTCCAAGTCCGGCACCAATGTGGTGCATGGCACTCTTTTTGGGTATTTCCGGAATGACGCCATGGATGCGCGTGACCGCTTCGCCTATAGTCAAGCGCTCGAACCCGGCGATCCATTTTCTCTTACAGCCACGGGCGACCCCATCAAGAACAGCCTGAACCGCCAGCAATTCGGCGGGAGCATTGGCTTCCCCATCCGCAAGGATAAAACCTTCCTGTATCTGGCCTATGAAGGGCTACGGGAAGACGCTCAGAAATCCGTCCCCTTGTTACTGGACAGCAGCATTTTTGGTCTCAATTCCAATCAGCAAGGAATTGTAGGAGCCTTGGAAGCACTTCCAGGAAATCCGAATGTGCCGTGCATCACGACGAATCCCGGAAATCCGTTTGCCGCTCCTACCCCGTTGCCGGCGCAAACCTGCGCCTTTTTCCTCTCGAGCTTGCTCAACATTAATCCGAATAGCATTCCCAATAACATGCCCGGCGGAAATCCCTTCATTTCGCCGATCCAGGCCGGACTGAACCAATACATCGTGAATCAATTTGAGACTCAAGGCGGGCTGTTTCCCTTCCCAACACGCGAAAGTGAGTTTTCCGGCCGTCTGGATCACCGATTGGGCGATACGGATCAGATTTTTGTCCGCTATAACTTCGCGCATCTGACGGAAAAAAGTCCCGACGTGCAGGCACTGACGGCCTACAACCGCGGGACTTCTGAGTTGGCTTGGGACAGTACGGCGTTAGGCTCGTGGTTCCATCAGTTCAGCGCCAGAACGTCGAATGAAGCGAGTTTCCAGTGGAACTGGTATCAGTTTAATGTGGAGACCAATGAGCCCGGAGGACCGGGTATCGACGTGGAAGGCTATGGATTCTTCTCCCGCAGCATCTTCCTCCCGAGTTACACCACGGCACGCCGCTATGAAATCGCGGACAATTTCACGATGATCCGCGGGCAACACACCCTGAAAATGGGCTTCGAAGAGCTGATTCGCGGCAACAACACTACTTCACAAACTTTTTTCCCGGGACGATTCGAGTTTCTCGAGCTTCCTGGATTTTTGCTGAGCCCGTGTTTGACGGCCCCGGCATTTTGCGGCTTATCGGCCTCACAGCCGGCCGCAACGGTCAGCACGCTCCAGGCCTGGGGCCTGGGATTGCCGGCATTTTACGAACAGGGCTTCGGGAACCCGAAATATGTTCAGACGCGCCCGTTCACTGCCTTCTATGGACAAGACTCATGGGTCCCACGCCCCGGCTTGACGCTGAATTTCGGCCTGCGATACGAACTGGATAGTCAGTATGGCCCGCTGCATACGCCGAAGACCAACTTCGGACCCCGCGTATCTTTCGCCTGGGACCCTTTCCACGATCGGAAGACGGTGATTCGCGGCGGCTATGGAATCTTTTATTCCCAGATCTATGCCCAGATTCCTGGCGTCGTGGCGGTGTTGGGCAACAACAACGACACGCGAACGATTGCAAACAGCCTGGTGACCATCAATGGGTTCCCGGGAAACCCCGCAGGTTGCACGCCAGGCGTAAACTGCGTAACCAACCCGGTTGCCAGTTCGGCGGCCATTTTCCAAACGCTATTTGGGACCGGAGTGTTTCCCTGTACACCACCCGCAGGACAATTTGCGTGCATAACGCCAGCGGATGTGGCTCCCTTTGGAGTTACGGTGTCCAATACCGGCCCGCTGCCTGTGGGCACGGTCCTTTTCGCCGGCCAGAAGGATTACAAGAGCCCCACGTCGCAACAGGTCTCTTTTGGGATCGATCGCGCGTTGCCTGCGGGATTCTCGTTCTCCGCCAACTTCGTCTACGTTCACACCACGCATCTTCCGGTGGCGCTGGACTCGAACCTTTTGCCCGGCGCCCCGATTTGTCCAACGGCAGGAGTCGCCGCCTGTGGGCCAGGTCTCGGAGCGAATGGTTTGCCGACCAACGGATTGCCGTTTCAAGATTGGGGAGCACCCGCCTGCGAAGTGGATCCCGCAATGTGCTTTGCCGACCCCACGCACACCATCCTGCAATACAACGTATACAGCTCGGCGGCTTCCGCGATCTATGAGGGGGGAATATTCGAACTGAAGAGAGCTTTCGCCAATCACTTTACCATTCTTGCGAACTACACCTGGAGCCACGCGATTGACAACGCGACGGACTTCAACAGCGATTACTCGCCGTTCAACGCTACCTGCCTCAAGTGCGATAGGTCTCTTTCGGACTTCGACCAACGCCACAAGGTGGTCATCGCGGGCGTCATCGAGAGCCCCTGGACGAATTCCAAAATTCTTCAGGACTTCCAACTTTCCCCAATTTTCTCCTACAACAGCGGGCACCCATTCAATCTGCTCGCTGGCGCAGACATCAACGGGGATGGACACTTCACCAACGACCGCCCGCCGGGCGACGGCCGGAATACGGGCATCGGTCCGGCGTATACGAATTTGGACCTTCGCCTCAGCCGAAGCTTCAAAATCGGTGAAAAAGCCAACCTGCTTTTCACTGCCGAGGCCTTCAATCTGGCGAATCACACCAACTACGCCACGGTGAACAATATTGTCGGCGCCGCGTTTGGTCCTCCTTTCAATGTGCACGGCACGGATACGGTCGGACCGAGCCAGCCACTCGGATATACGGCGGCGTTTCCGAATCGCGAAATCCAACTGGGCGTGCGTTTTACGTTCTAGATGAAATTCCGTTTCCTTTCAGCGATCCACGTTGGAAGGAAACATTTTGGGGAATAACTTCGTGCCGCGGCCGAGTGCCCGTCCGTGGAACGCAGTGGCGGCCGTCGAAACAAGAGAGACGATGGTTGCGACCTTCGCAATTCGAGGAATTCCAGGTGAATACCAAGGAACTGTTCGACCTCTCAGGGCGCGTGGCCATTGTGACGGGTGGGTCGATAGGACTCGGGCGGCAAATGGCACAGGGCTTGGCGGAGATGGGCGCGAACGTTGTGCTCTGCGCTCGCAAGAAGGAACGCTGCGAACAGGCCGCCAGAGAATTAGAGCAGATGGGAGTCAAGAGCCTCGCGCTCGGCTGCGACGTCAAGAGTGCGGATCAAGTTCGCGCGGTGGTAACGGAAACGATCGCGCAATTTGGGCGCCTCGATATTCTGATCAACAACGCGGGCACGTCCTGGGGCGCTCCGGTGGAGGAAATGCGGCTGGAGCACTGGAACAAAGTGATCGAAACGAATTTGACCGGCACGTTTCTGTTCTCGCAGGCGGTTGGAAATCATATGATCGCTCAGCGCCGCGGCAAAATCATCAATATCGCCTCGGTGGCCGGCCTGCAGGGCGCGCCCCCGGAATTTCAGGCCATCGGTTATCACGCCAGCAAAGGAGGGGTCATCGCGTTCACAAAAGATCTGGCCTGCAAATGGGGGGTGCATAACATTCAGGTGAATGCCATCGCCCCCGGATGGTTCCCCACGCACATGTCGGAAGTCGTCATCGAGAGAAACCGGGAGGCCTTCCTGAAGAAAATTCCCCTGCGGCGCTTCGGTGGCGAAGACGACCTGAAAGGCGCGGCAGCCTATCTCGCCTCGGACGCTTCCAATTTCGTCAGCGGCCATGTGCTGGTTGTTGACGGAGGGCAGACCGCATAATTGAGGCGCGACCCAACGTGAATATTCCCCTGACCCCAATTCGTTTTCTTCGCTATGCCGAACAGCAGTATCCGCAGCGCACTGCCGTCGTGTGTGGAAAGGAACGCTTTACTTACGCCCAGTTTGCCGGACGTGTAGGACGCCTTGCAGGTGCTTTGCGCAAGTTGGGCATTCAACCGGGCGACCGCGTCGCCTTTCTCAGCACAAACTGCCATCGACTGCTCGAAGCTTACTATGGCGTCCTGGAGGCCGGCGCGGTCCTGCTGCCCCTCAATATCCGGTTGTCCACGCATGAACTCGCCTACATCCTGAATGATGCCGGGGCGCGCGTGTTGTTCGTGCAGAACCACTTTCACGAACTGGTCGAATCCTTCCACCCCGAACTCTCTTCCGTCAAAGTCTTCTATTCGCTGGACGCGCAGCCCGACGAGCACTGGCTGACACAGCAAGATTACGAAACGCTCCTTGCCGAAGCTCC
>Ga0335085_10007706_pt1 | contig 16579 bp, 14 predicted proteins | sample Lox_Sample_45_FD_206712 | JGI IMG/M metagenome (GOLD analysis project Ga0335085, IMG submission 206712) | Soil microbial communities from Loxahatchee National Wildlife Refuge, Florida, United States - Lox_Sample_4.5 | ecosystem: Environmental > Terrestrial > Soil > Wetlands | place: USA...
CTGCGAGCCTCGCGCGAACGGCGCGCGAGTCTCTTGCTACGCGCGGGGGCCGCTCCGCGAGCCCCCGCCGCCGGCCCTGGGCACGAGCCATCCCTAGGAGAGTCCGTGGCGCGGCGCACAGTCCCATGCGCTGGTCTTGCGCGCGGGCGATCACGGCGGGAGTCTGAGGGAGCATGCCACCTCCGCTGCGCATCACGGTCCCAGGCGGGCGCGACCTCGCGCTCAACGATCTCGTGCTGGACTTCAACGGGACGCTCGCGCTCGATGGGCAGTTGCTTCCCGGCGTGGGCGAGCGGCTGCGCGAGCTCGCGAAGGTGCTGCGCGTGCACGTGCTCACGGCGGACACGCACGGCACGGCCACGCAAGCGCTGGCCGGATTGCCGCTCAAGCTGCATCTCATCCAGCGCGGCACGGACAAGCGGGCATTCGCCGAGGAGCTCGGTGCTGCGGGGGTGGTCGCGGTCGGCAACGGACGCAACGATGTGGCGATGCTCGAGGTCGCGGCGCTCGGCGTCGCGGTGACGGGGCCAGAAGGCGCGGCGGGCGACGCGCTCGCCGCCGCCGACATCGTCGTGCCGGACATCCGCGCCGCGCTCGAGCTCCTGCTGCATCCGCTGCGCGTGACGGCGACACTGCGCGAGTAGGCTGGCGGCGGGGCCTCGCGGAGCGGCCACGATGCACGAAGGGCGGGGCACATCGCCCCGCCCTTCGCGTCAGTTCCGAGCGCGAGAACTACTCGCTGCTCTTGTTGTTCGTCATCGCCGCTTGGAGCTTCTTGATGTCCGCCGGCGACAGCTGCGGACGGTTCACGTTGATCGTGAGCTTGATCAGCTTGCCCTCGAACGGGAACGGCGGCTTGTAGTCCGCGTCGTTCACTCCCGTCTCCGTGTCGGAGCCGATGTCGAAGCTCTCGTCCCACTGCAGGATCATCGGGATCGTGTGCTCCATCGTCTTCGTGTCGACCACCTTGCCGTCCACCTTGAGCGTGGCCGTCGCGCCACGGCCGAGGCCGCTGAAATTGTTGAACGCCAGCGTGCCCACGCCGAGTCCGTCGTACTTGAGGTCGTACTCGATCGTGTGCTTGCCCGCCGGGATCGCATCGGTGCCGGCCCACCGGATCCGCTCGAGGTCCACGAGGTTCCAGAGCCACACCGGCTTGCCCTTCAACAGATAGAAGCCGTAGCCGCCGAAGCGGCCGCCGGAGGTGAGGATTATGCCGCTCGCGCTATCGGGGACGTCCACCTCCGCCGTGACCGTGAACGACGCGTCGAGGATGAACGGAGAGTCGCCTTGCGGCGTGCCGGTCATGGGACGGGTGTACACGAACGTGCTCCGGCCCGCCGTGATGTTCGGGCGCGGCGCCACGATGCGGGCTGCCACCGACGCGTCGAGCGGGAGCACGTTGTACTTCTTCGCTTCCGAGAGGAACAGCGCCTTCATCTCCTTCACCTTCTCGGGATACTTCTTCGCGAGATCCGTCGACTGGGAGTAGTCGGTGTTCAAGTCGTAGAGCTCCCAAGTGACGTTGTTGAGCGGATCGGGATTGGCCGGCCCGAACGCCTGCCATGGCGCGCGGATGACCTTGGTGCTCAACAGCCAGCCATCCCGATAGATCGAGTGGTCGCCCATCATCTCGAAGTACTGCACGTGATGGCGCGACGGTGCGTTGGCGTTCTTGGCGTCGAAGGTGTAGGCCAGGCTCGTGCCTTCGATCGGCGCCTGCTTGATCCCGTCCACGTACTCCGGCGCCTTGATCCCCGTGGCGTCGAGGATGGTGGGGACGATGTCGATCATGTGCGAGAACTGCGGCCGCACGCCACCGGGATCGCCGATGTGCCCCGGCCAAGAGATGGCCATGCCTTGCCGTACCCCGCCCAGGTGCGACGCGATCTGCTTGAACCACGTGAAGGGCGTGTCGAAGGCCCAGGACCAGCCCGCGGACATGTGGTTGTACGTCTGATCGGTGCCCCACGCGTCGTACCACTTCATCTGGACGTCCACCGGCATCTCATTGATGCCGTTGAAGAACGCGACCTCGTTCGGCGTGCCCAGCGGCCCGCCCTCGGCGCTCGTGCCGTTGTCGCCGGTGATGTAGATGATGAGCGTGTTGTCCAGCTTGCCCATGTCGTCCACCGCCTGGATCACACGGCCGATCTCGTGATCGTTGTACGCCGCGTAGGCGGCGAAGACCTCCACCTGCTTGATGAACAGCTTCCGCTGCTCGGGCGTGGTGGAATCCCACGGCGGGAGCACGTCGTTCGGCCAGGGCGTGAGCTTGGCGTCCTGCGGGATGACGCCGAGGCGCTTCTGATTGGCGAAGATCGTCTCGCGCAGCTTGTTCCAGCCGTCGTCGAACAGGTGCATGTCGTGGATCTTCTGCACCCACTCCGGCGTGGGATGGTGCGGCGCGTGCGTCGCGCCGGGAGCGAAGTAGAGGAGGAAGGGCTTGCTCGGATCGGTCTGGTGGATGCGATAGAGCCAATCGATGGCGTCATCCGCTTCGGCGGTGATCAGGTTCCACTTCCCCTGCTGGCCGATGTACGGCGCGATCGGCGTCGTGTTGCGGACGAGGTTCGGCTCCCACTGGTTGGCGTCGCCGCCCACGAAGCCGTAGAAGTACTCGAAGCCCATCCCGATCGGCCACTGGTCGAAGGGACCGACCTGGCTCGCCGCGAAGGCCGGCGTGTTGTGATCCTTGCCGAACCACGAAGTGGCGTAGCCGTTCTCGAGGAGGATGCGGCCGATGGTGGCCTTGTCCTTGGGGATGATGCTGTTGTAGCCGGGGAAGCCGGTGGACTGCTCGGAGATCACGCCGAAGCCCACCGAGTGGTGATTGCGACCGGTGATGAGCGCCGCCCGCGTGGGCGAGCAGAGCGCGGTGGAGTGGAACGCGGTATAGCGGAGGCCGGCCTTCGCCACGCGATCCAGGGCCGGCGTCGGGATCACGCCGCCGAAAGTGCTCGTGACGCCATAACCGGCGTCGTCCACCAGGATGAGCAGGATGTTCGGCGCGCCCTTGGGTGGGACGATGCGCGGCGCCCACCAGGGCTTCGATTGCAACGCGCCATCCTTGATAAGGCCACCGAACTTGGGATCGGGGGCGGGGAGCTGCTTGGGACTAACGGTCGTGGTCGCGGCGGCCGAGCCTGGCGTGCCGGTGGTCTGCTGCTGCGCCGAAGCCATGGATGCGACCACGGCGAGCAGAGCGAGCGCGTGAGCGCTCACTCGTGATGCAACATTGCCTGGCATTGATGGTTACTCCGTGCGTTGAGTCCGCGCCGGGGGACGCTGGCGCGCTGGGGAGCCGATCATGGCTCAAGATGCCGCTCAGGGGCGGTGAATCGAGCGGCAGACCCCCTACACGAGAGGCGGTTAACCCGTACAACGGGGCGCGCTCGAAGGGGAGGCGCCGGGAGTCCGTCGCGCACTCCCGCAACACGATCTCAGGCCGCGGGATGCTCCAGGGCGAGATGCGAGCGCACCACGGAACGCGGCGAGAGGTCGAACACCGCGGCGAACGCGCGCGTGACCGCGTCGCGCACGCGCGCATCGTCGGCGCGCGCCACACCGAGCTCGCGCGCCACGGAGGTCATCTCGACGCCCGGGATGCCGCACGGCACGATGAGATCGAAGTACGAGAGGTCCGTGTTCACATTCAGCGCGAAGCCGTGCCAGGTGACCCAGTCGCGCGCGTGCACGCCGATGGACGCGATCTTGCGCCCCGTGGTCCACACGCCGGTCTTGCCCTCGTTGCGCTCGGCGGGGATGCCGAGCGCTCCCAGTGCGACGATCAGCGCTTCCTCCACCTGCCGCAGGTACCAATGCAGGTCCTGCTTGTGGCGCTTGAGGTCGACGATCGGATACCCCACGAGCTGGCCCGGCCCATGGAACGTGACGTCGCCGCCGCGCTCCACCTCGAAGTACTCGACGCCGCGCGCGGCGAGCAGCGCCCGGCTCGCCACCACGTTCGCATCCTTCGCGGTGCGCCCCATCGTGACCACCGGGGGATGCTCCACGAGCAAGAGCACGTCCTCCGCGATCTCCCCGGCGATGCGCGCGCGCGCCGCGGCGCGCTGCAGCTCGAGCGCCTCGCCGTACGCGAGCGTGCCGAGGTCGACGGTGAGGAGCTCGCGCATCAGGTCTGGATGACGCGGCCCATGGAGTCGAGCGCCGCCTCACTCACCGCCTCCGCCAGCGTGGGATGCGCGTGGATCGCGAGCTCGATCTCCTCCACCGTGAACTCGTTCTCGCGCGCCACGGCGACCTCGTGGATCAGCTCCGTGGCGTGCGCGCCGATGATGTGCGCGCCCAGGATCTCGCCGTACTTGGAGTCGCGGATGATCTTCACGAACCCTTCCGTCTCGCCGCTCGTGCGCGCGCGCCCGCTCGCGCTGAACGGGAACTTGCCGACCTTGTACTGCAGTCCCTTCTCCTTCACTTGCGCCTCGGTCATCCCGATCGAGGCGACCTCGGGGTGGCAGTACGTGGCGCTCGGGATGTTCCCGTAGTTCACCGGGTGCGGGTGCTTCCCCGCGATGAGCTCGGCCACGACGATCCCTTCGCGCTCGCCCTTGTGCGCGAGCATGGGCGGACCGCTCACGTCGCCGATCGCGTAGATCCCCTTCGCGGTGGTCTCGTGCCGCTCGTTCACCTTGATGAAGCCGCGCTCGGTGAGCTGCACGCCCTGCTCCTTGAGGCCGATGTCCTCCACGTTCGGCGCGCGCCCCGCGGCGACGAGCACCTTCTCCACCACGAGCTCCTTCTTCTCCGGCGCGTCGAGCGAGAGCGTGACGGAGTCCTTCCCGACCTTCGCCCCGGAGATCCTCGCCCCGGTCACGATGTCGATCTTCCGCTTGCGGAAGCACCGCGCGAGCTCGGCGCTCACCTCGGCGTCCTCGAGCGGGAGCACCGCGGGGAGCACCTCGATCAGCGTGACCTGCGTGCCGAACGCGTTGAACACATCCGCGAATTCGCAGCCGACGGCGCCGGCGCCGATCACCGCCATCGTCTTCGGGATCTTCTCCAGGATGAGCACGTCGTCGCTCGAGACGACGGTGCTCTTGTTGAGCTCGAGCCCGATCTGCGGGAGCCCCTTCACGCGCGAGCCGGTGGCGAGGATCACGGCCTTCGTCGCGTCGTGCCGCTCGGTCCTGCCCTCGGGGGTCTTCACGTCCACGGCGTTCTTCCCCGCGAGCTTCCCCGTCCCCTTGATCCACGTGATCTTGTTCTTCTTGAAGAGGAACTCGACCCCCTTCGAGTTCTGCGTGCTCACGGCGCGCGAGCGTCGCATCGCGACGCCGTAATCGGTCGTGATCTCCCCCACGTTCACGCCGAAGTCCTTGGCGTGGCGCACGTGGTTCGCGAGCGCGGCACTCTCGAGGAGCGCCTTGGCGGGGATGCATCCCCAGATCACGCAGGTGCCGCCGAGCGCTTCGCGTTCGACGACGCCGACGTTCATGCCGAGCTGCGCGCAGCGGATGGCGCCGACGTAGGCCGCCGGTCCACCGCCGATGAAGATCACGTCGTAGGTTGCCATGGTTTGAGCGCGAGTCGGGGAGAAGGGAGCGGGGAGCAGGGAATCGGGGACAGGGAACGGCGATGGGAGAAGCTTAGTACACGAGCATGAGTGGGTTCTCGAGGAGGCGGCGCAGGGTCTGCAGGAACTTGGCGCCGGTGGCGCCGTCGATCACGCGGTGGTCGCAGCTCATGGTCACGCGCAGATGCTTGCGCGTGGCGAGGGCGCCGTCCACCACGACGGGCACGTCCGAGAGCGAGCCGATCGCGAGGATTCCCGCCTCCGGCGGATTGATGATCGCGGTGAACTGATCGATCCCGAACATACCGAGGTTCGAGACGGAGAACGTGGAGCCGGTGTATTCGTCGGGGGTGAGCTTGCGGTCACGCGCGCGCGCGGCGAGGGCGCGCGATTCGGCGGCGATGTCGCGCAACCGCTTCCGGTCGGCGTCGAAGAGCACCGGCGTGATGAGTCCGTCGGGGATCGCCACCGCCATGCCGAGGTGCACGCGATTGAACTTCCGGATGCGATCGCCGAGCCAGTGCGCGTTCACTTCGGGATGCTGCGCGAGCGCCGTGGCGGTGGCCTTCAGCACGATGTCGTTCACGCTCACCTTGAACTCGTCCCCGGCTTCGGCCATCGCGGCGCGCATCTCGGCCACGCGCGTGAGGTCGAACTCGGCGGTGAGATAGAAGGTCGGGACGGGGCCGATGGACTCGGCCAGGCGCTTGGCGATCGTCTTGCGGATCTGCGTGAGCGCGATGTCCTCGAAGTCGGCGCCGCTCGCGGGGGCGCGCGGCACGGCGCGCGCGCCGCCCGCGCCGCTCGCGGGGCCGCCGCGCTGCATCGCGGCTTCGATGTCGCGCTTGATGATGCGCCCGCCGGGGCCGCTCCCCTGGACCTGGTCGAGCGCGAGCCCCTCGTCGGAGGCGAGCCGGCGCGCGAGTGGAGATGAGCGCAGGCGCTCGCCATCCTCCATGGCGTGGCGCGGCTGCTCGGTGGGGGGCTCGGGGAGCGGCGGCGCCTTGGGCGCGGGCGCGGCGTTGCCGAGGCGCGGCGGGGGAGGCGCGACGGGGGCTGCTGGTTTGGGAGCGGGGAGGGGGGGATTAGCGGTCGCGGCGGCCGCCGCGACCGGCGCACCCGTGAGCAAGGCATCGATGTTCTCATCGGGCGCCGCGATGATCGCGAGGAGATCGCCGACGGGGCGCGTCTCGCCCTCGGGGGCGAGGCGCTTGCGCATCACGCCGTCGCCGCGCGCGACGAGCTCCATCACCGCCTTGTCGGTCTCGACCTCGGCGAGCACATCGCCCTTCGCCACTCTGTCGCCCTCGTTCTTGTTCCACTTCACCAGGCGGCCTTCTTCCATCGTGGGCGAGAGGGCTTCCATCACGACTTTGGTGGCCATGATCAGTTCTCAGACATAGAGGACCATCTTCACCGCCGCGATGGTCTTCGCGACGTCGGGCTTCGCGGCGCGCTCGAGGTTCTTCGCGTACGGCATGGGCACGTCCGCCTGGTGCACGCGGATCACGGGGGCGTCGAGGTCGTCGAAGCATTCGCGCTGGATGAAGTCGGACACCTGCGCGCCGATGCCGCAGATCTCCCACCCTTCCTCGAGCATCACCGCCCGATTCGTCTTGTGCACGCTCGCGGCGACGGTGTCCACGTCGATCGGGCGCAGGCTCAGGAGATCGATCACCTCGAGCTCGATGTTCTCCTTCGCGAGCGCGTCCGCCGCCTGCTGCGCGACGAGGATCATCTTGCCGTACGTCACGAGGGTGCAGTGCGCCCCCACGCGCTTCACCTGCGCCTTGCCGATGGGGATCACGATCTCGCCCTCGGGCACCTCTCCCTTCGTGTTGTAGAGCATCTCCCCTTCGAGCACGATCACCGGATTGTCGTCGCGGATCGCGCTCTTGAGGAGCCCTTTCGCATCCAGCGGCGTGCCGGGGGCGACCACCTTGAGCCCCGGGATGTGCGCGAGCCACGACTCCCACGCCTGCGAATGCTGCGCCGAGAGCTGCAGCGCCGCGCCGTTCGGGCCACGGAAGACGATCGGGATGTTGTACTGCCCGCCGCTCATGGAGAGCATCTTCGCGGCGGAATTCACGACCTGATCGAGCGCGAGGAGCGCGAAGTTCCACGTCATGAACTCGATGACCGGGCGCAGTCCCACCATCGCCGCGCCCACGCCCACGCCCGCGAAGCCGAGCTCGGTGATCGGCGTGTCGACCACGCGCATCTCGCCGAACTCCTGCAGCAGCCCCTTGCTCACCTTGTACGCGCCCTGATAGACGCCGACCTCCTCACCCATGAGGAAGACGCGGTCGTCGCGCTGCATCTCCTCGCGCAGGGCCTGGTTCAGCGCGTCGCGGTACGTGAGGACGGCCATGCGCGCTCAGCCCGCGACCGGCGCGTTGGCGCCGGCGTCGCTCGTGGTGTCCACGAGGATGTCCTCGTACAGCGATGCGAGCGGCGGCTCGGGGCTGGCGTCGGCGAACTGCCACGCGTCCTCCACCACGGCCTTGAGCTCCTCGTCGAGCTTCGTCATCGCGGCGTCGGACCACTCGTCGTGCTTCTCCATCTCGGCGCGCAGGAGCGCGATCGGGTCGCGCTTGATGTGCTCGTCGAGCTCCTCTTTCGTGCGGTAGGTGCCGCTCACCGCGTCGCTCATCGAATGCCCCATGAAGCGATACGTCCGCACCTCGAGGAGGGTCGGCGTGTGTTCGCGGCGGGCGCGTTCCACCGCGCGCAGGGTCGCCTCGCGCACGGCCATCACGCTCTGCCCGTCCACGACCTCGTTGGGCATGTCGTACGAGCAGGCGCGCTCGGCGATGTCGTTCACGGCGCTCGCGCGCTCGAGCGCGGTGCCCATGCCGTAGCGGTTGTTCTCGATGAGGTAGATCACGGGGAGCTTCCAGAGCGCGGCCATGTTCAGCGCCTCGTGGAAGGCCCCGTTGTTCACCGCCGCCTCGCCGAAGAAGCAGACGCACACCTGGTCGCCGCCGCGGTACTTGATGGCGAAGCCGACGCCGGTGGCGAGCGGGATGTGCCCGCCCACGATGCCGTGCCCGCCCAGGAAGTTCACGTTGCGGTCGAAGATGTGCATCGAGCCGCCCTTCCCCTTGCTGCAGCCGTCCGCGCGGCCGAAGAGCTCGGCCATGATCGCGCGCGGCGGCACGCCCTTGGCGAGCGCCTGCCCGTGCTCGCGATAGCTCCCGATCACGTAGTCGTCCGGGCGCAGCGCGGAGATCGCGCCGGTGCCCACGGCTTCCTGCCCGATGTACAGATGACAGAATCCGCCGATCTTGCCGAGCGCGTACGCCTCGGCCACGCGCTCTTCGAAGCGGCGCATGAGGAGCATCTGGCGGAACAGTTGGAGACGCAGCGGAGCCGCGTCGGACGCGTCGGTCTTCTTCTTCGCCATGGGGGTGGTGGCGGAGCGGAGAGGCGGCCGGCTAGACGCCGGCGGCCTGCACCTGCTCCCAAGCGTGGTAACTCGAGCGGACGAGTGGGCCGGCCTCGACGTGCCGGAAACCCATCGCCATGCCGGCGTCGCGGAGCGCGCGGAATTCCTCCGGCGTGTAATAGCGGTCGAGCGGGTGGTGGCTCTCCGACGGGCGGAGGTACTGGCCGAGGGTGAGGATGTCCACGTCTACGGCGCGCAGGTCGCGCATGACGGCGTGCACCTCATCCACCGTCTCGCCCATGCCGAGGATGAGCCCGGTCTTGGTGGGGATCGCAGGGGCGGTGCGCTTCGCGAAGCGGAAGATGTCCATCACGCGCTCGTAGCGGCCGCCGGGGCGGCAGCGCTTGTACAAACGCGGGACGGTCTCGGTGTTGTGGTTGTAGATGTCGGGGCGCGCGTCGAGCACGGTGCGGATCGCGTCCTCGTTCCCCTGGAAATCGGGGACGAGCACCTCGATGCTGCACTCGGGGAGGCGCGCGCGGATCTGGCGGATGGTCTCGGCGAAGATGAACGCACCGAAGTCAGGCAGGTCGTCGCGATCGACGCTGGTGATGACGGCGTGCTGCAGCCGCATCTCGGCCACGGCCTCGGCGACCCGCGCGGGCTCGGCGGTATCGTACTTGGGTGGACGGCCGTGGGCCACGGCGCAGTAGGCGCAGTTCCTCGTGCAGACGTCACCCAGGATCATGAACGTCGCGGTGCCGTGCTCCCAACACTCGCCTACGTTGGGGCAGTGCGCCTCCTCGCAGACGGTGTGGAGCTGGAGGTCGCGCATGAGATGGCGGAGCCGAACGTAGTTCTCACCGCCGGGGGCGCGCACCTTCAGCCACGAAGGCTTCCGCTCGGGGAGCGGCGCACTGCGGTGGGCGCCCAGGATCTGATAGAGCGGCTCGGCCATAGGGGGAGAATTCTAGTCTAAGGGACGAATCTGTGCTACGTTGAGTAACCTGTAAATATGCTATTGACGGTTACTGAATCGAACCACTGCAGTTGCGACCGGGAGGAGGGGAGAACTGCGGATTGCTTCTGGTTGGCGGTAGGAGGCTGCCTCGCGGCGGAGTCCGTCTTCTTGCCTCTTCCGACAAGAGCTCGCGACGTTCGAGTGGAGGGGGTGGAGGTCAGATGTGCACCGAGCAATCCGCAGTTCTCCGCGGTTCTCCCGATTGCAGTTTGCTCTAGCGAGCGAATCTCAGGACCGAGAACGGCGCCAGATCGAACCACGGCTCCTCGCCAAGCGCGAGGGAAGCCACCACATCTCCCGTGAGCGGGGCCATGAGGATCCCGTTGCGGGAGTGGCCGCAGGCGTAGATCAGCTCCGGCAGGCTGGGGTCGCGGCCGATGATGGGTTGGAGGTCGGGGGTGATCGGACGGAGGCCCGCCCATTGCCGGGTGACCTCGGCGGCGCCGAGCTGGGGGCCAAGGTTGCGGGCCACTCCCTGGAGCATCTCGAGGGCGTCGACCGTGATGGAATTGTCGAAGCCGACGCGCTCCATCGTCGCGCCGATGAACGTCTCGCCAGTGCGGCGGGGGATAGCGTACCCTCCGCCGCCGACCACGACGTGGCCGAGGGGGGCGGCGACGGAGATCATCTGGCCGCGCACCGGCTCCACCGGGAGAGGGCGCGGAAGCCCACGCATCTCGCCCGCCCATGCCCCGTTGGCTAGTATCACGCAACTGGCGTCATGCTGTCGCCCGGAGGCGCAGGCCACGGCGATACCCCGGAAGCCTCGAGAGAGCGCGACCGCGGGGTCGGATACGTGGGTGATCCCCGGGGCGCGCGAGGCGTAGTCGCGCATCGCGGAGACGAGCGTCCCGGAGTCGACCCAGCCGTCGCTCTCGCGGAGGAGTGCGCCGAGCGTGGGGGAGAGGCCGGGTTCGAGGTCATGGAGCTCGGCCGGATCGAGCCAACGTGCGTCGTCGCCGACTTGGGCGCGCAGGCGCGCGACGTCGGCGGCCGTGTGGGCGAGCTCGATGACGCCGCTGCGGTCGAGGGCGACGTGGACCCCGGTGGTCCGCGCGATCCATTCGATGAACGCGGGATAGCGGTCGCGGGCCGCGATGGCGAAGTCGAACGCGGCGCCGTGGGCGTGCTCCACGCTCGGCCCGAGCATCCCCGCGCCGGCGGGGGACGCTTCTCCCACGCGGCGCTCGCCGATGAGCGTCACGTTGGCGCCGTGCTGCTCGAGGGCGATGGCGGCGGAGAGTCCGATCAGGCCATTCCCGACGACGACGACGCTCATGGCTGGGCGGGGAGCGCTGGACAGAGGTGAAACATCACGCCACCCTTGTTCGTACAGTGGGGTGCAGGAGCCTTAATCTCGGAGATGAAGAATATGTTCCGCACCGTCTTCGCCGTGGGCGCCATGGCCATCGTCGGGATCCTGGCGATGAAGCTGATGTTCGGGATCTTCGGCGCGTTGGTGGGCCTCTTCGTGGTGTTGCTCTTCTGGGCGCTCAAGATCGCGTTCATCGGACTGATCATCTATCTGATCATCCGTGTGATCAGCCCGGACACCGCGCGCAAGATCAAGGAGAACGTCTCGGGAGCGTGAGCGCACCGCTCCCGTAGGTTCTACGGCGCGCCCGCGGGGTGCGCCAGCCGCTCCGCCACCGCCCACGCGAGCAGCGGCACCATCAATTCGTGATGCCCCGTGATCTCGTAGCCGCGCCCGCCGCCCAAGGTGGGGCGTTGCACCACGTTCACGCGCGGCCGATAGTGGCGCATCATGTCCATGTCGCACGCGGTGAAGTTCGTGGGCTTCCCGGCGTTCAGGTTGCGCGCGATGGTGAGCGCCTTCAGGAAGACCTCGGGCATGATCACCGCGCTCCCCAGGTTGAGCACCACGCCGCCGTCGTGCAGCGCGGGGAGCGATCCGGCGAGGCGGCGGAAATCGCGGTGGCTCGTGTCGCCGATCGCGGCGCCGCTCGCCGCGGGATGCTGATGGATGATCTCGGCGCCGATGGCGGCGTGCACGGTGCAGGGGACGCCGAGCATGGGGGCGTTGATCAAGAGCGAGAGCTCGGGGTGCACGAGCGCGTCGCAGGTGCGGAGCGCTTCCGCGAGCGACTCGCCCATCCCCCAGCCCTTCTTCATCCCCTCGATGAACGCTTCGTTCATGCCGCGGCCGGTCTCCTCGCTCATGCCGAAGGTGCCGTCCTTGAGCCCGGCGGCGACGTCCTCCGAGGTGCCACCCCAGCGCGCGATCTCGTAATCGTGGATCGCCGCCGAGCCGTTCATCGCGAGATGCGTGATCACGCCGCGGCGCATGAGGTCGATCAGCACGGGGGCGAGCCCCGTCTTCACGACGTGCCCGCCGGTCATCGCGACGACGCCGCGCCTGCCCGCGGCCTTGGCGATGTCCGCCGCGAGCGCGAGGAAGTCGCGCGCGACGAGCGCATCGGGGAGCGCCTTGAGGAAGGCGGCGAACGACCGGTCCTCGCCCGGGGGAGACGCGAACTCCTCGGCGCGCACCTTGTTCGGGCGCCGCGCGATCGGCACCGTGCGCACCTTCGAGAGATCCGCGTCGCGATCGGTCATTGCGAGTCGGCCGGGGGGTGCTCCGATCTGGCCGTGCTGTCCGTCCCGGTGGGAACGATGGTGTGCAGGTAGAGATTGAGCGAGTTCAGGATCGGGATCTTGGTCTTCACTTTCATCTGCACGAGGAGATGCCGGTCATCGTCGGTGAGCCACATCAGCGCTTCGCCGCCATCGGCGAAGATGCCGCCGCTGCGGATGATCGGCTGGATCACGATGGTCGGGAACTTGCCCGCCTTAACCGTGATGGTGTCGCGGCGCAGCACCTTCACGATCACCGGATTCTTCTCGGGGATGAAGTAGCGAGTGTATTCGTACTTCTCCCCGACCTTGAGCGGCACGGTGCGCACGAAGTAGAAGAACGAGCCGTCGTCGAGCGGATCCTTCACGCTCGCGCGCACGCTGTCTCCCTGCTTCTGGTACTTCGCGCTGTCGGGGAAGAACTCGTAGACGCGCGTGGGCTTGTAGTTCCCCTCATGGATCCGTTGGATGAATCGGTACGCGATCATGGTGTGCGGATCGAACCAGCTCTCGAGCTCATCGTCCACGTGGAAGAAGGGGATGCCGCCTTTCACGCGGAAGAACGAGTGGTACACGCGGTGTCCCTGCGCGGTGTCCCAGCCGACGATCTCCATCGACGCCTTCCCGACGCCGAATCCGCCGAGGGTCACGTCGTAGGAGAGCTGCTCGCCGGGGCCGAAGGGGAGGGTGCGGTGCGAATCGGCGGCGGCGGGGGGAACGGCGGCCGGAAGGTCCGGCGTGGCGGTGACGGGGACTTGCGCGGGGACGGCGACCGCGGCGACCACGACGAGCGCGCCGGCCGCGGCGAGGCGCCTCACGCGGGGCGGGCGGCGCGCCGCGAGCGCGCGAACTTGAGGAGATCCAGCGCGTCGCGCCACGCGTGCACGCGCGTCGGTCGCTGGCGCAGGTCGTAGCGCGGCTGCAACGCGACGGTCTCGACGCGGCGCGCGTGCGGCGCGAGCGCCGAGAGGAGCTCCGCGTTCGCGGCCCATCCGGGCGCGCTCGCGAGCGGGCGCCCGCCCGACGCCTTCGCGGCGTCGCGCACCACCGTGAGCCGCACGAGGCGCAGGCTGCCGAGGGGATCGCGCACGCCGCTCACGCGCGGGAGCGCGCGGATGAGCCACGGCGCGATGCGACGGAGGCGGCGCACGGGCGCCGGGGCGAGCGGGGCGGGGGCGGATTCCGCGACCACGAGGTCCGCGCCGCCGTCGAAGGGGCGCAGGAGCTCGGCGATGCCCTCGGCGGGATCGGTGAGGTCGGCCTGCACGATGATCGCCGCATCGCGGCGCGGATAGCGCGTGCGCTGGGCGGCGGCGCGGAGGAGCGTGTCGAGGGCGGCCGCGTAGCCGCGGTGCGCGTCGTGGCGGATGACCGTCACCGGCATCACGCGCGCGTACGGCGCGAGCACGTCGGCGGTGGCGTCGGTGCTCGCGTCGTCGCAGACGAGGATCTCGTACTCGCGCGGGTTCGCCTCGAACGTCTGGCGGATGCGCCAGAGGACCAGGCCGATCGTCGCAGCCTCGTCGAACGTGGGGATGCAGATGGTGATCATGCGTCTGCCGCAAGATGACCGGGGCGCGAGCGGAAGGCAAACCACGCGCTCGCTTGCCGCACGGCGCGGGGTCCGTTAGGGTGAGGGCACTTCGCGCCGCGCGCGGCGCGCCTTCGCTCGGGAGTGTGCACCGTCATGCGACGACTCTGGATGACCGCCGCGCTCGCCGCGGGCGCGTGCAGCGCCCCGGCTCCCCCTCCCGCGGCCCCCGCTCCCGTGGTGCCGCCATCGGGCGCCGCGACCATCAGCGCCGCCGACCTCTCGCGCGATCTCTACGCGTTCGCGGACGATTCGATGCTCGGGCGCGACGCGGCGACGGGCGATGCCGTGCGCGCGGCCCGTTTCCTGGCGGCGCGCGCCGCGAGCGCGGGGCTCGAGCCGGCGGGGGACAGCGGCACGTTCCTGCAGCGCGTGCCGCTCGTGCGCGAGTACATGACGGCGCGCTCGCGGATCACGGTCACCACGCCGCGGGGGACGCAGAGCTTCCCGCTGGGGCCGCAGCTCGTGCCGCTCCCCTCGCTCGGCGACAGCGAGCCGCTGCCGAAGCTCGACGCGGACGGGGACATGCTGTTCGCCGGGTACGCGCTCTCGGATTCCGACGGCGAGATCGCGGAGCGGAGCGTGGCGGGGAAGGTGGTGGTGTTCCTGATGAGCGATCCGCCCGGGATGGACAGCGTGCGGCGCGCGGAGACCGCGATCCTGCATCCTCCGGCGGAGCGCGTCGCGCGGCTGGTGCAGCGCGGGCCCGCCGCGGTGGTGATGATCGTGTCGGGGCGCGGCGCGGCGCTCCTGCCGGCGGCGTACGGTGAGCTGCGCGACTCGAGCGTGCGGCTCGCCGATGCGCTCACGCCGCGCACGCGGACGCTGCCGATGGTGCTGCTGTGCGAAGGGCGCGCGTCGGCGCCGTTCCTCCCCGATGGCTGGCCCGCGACGGGCAAGCGCGCGACGCTGGCGGGGCGGCATCTGTCGGCGCACATCGAGCTGATCCGGCGCGCGATCCCCGCGTACAACGTGGTGGGCGTGCGGCGCGGCGCCGAGCCGGCACTCCGCGGCACGTACGTGGCGTTCGGCGCGCATCTGGACCACATCGGGATCCAGAGGCCGGTGGGCGGGGACTCGATCGCGAACGGCGCGGACGATGATGGCTCGGGGAGCGTGGCCCTACTCGCGATCGCGCGCGCGGCGGTGACGCAGCGCCCCGCGCCCAAGCGGTCGATGCTGTTCGTGTGGCACACGGGGGAGGAGCTCGGCCTCTACGGGAGCGAATGGTTCACGGCGCATCCCACCGTGCCGCTCGATTCGATCGTGGCGCAGCTCAACGCGGACATGATCGGGCGCAACGCGCGCGACTCACTGTATCTGGTGGGGCCGAACGCCGCGCCGAATGGACAGAGCGCGCGGCTGGGCCGGATCGCCGACTCCGTCAACGCGACGCTCACGCCGCCGTTCGAGATCAACCGCGAATGGGATTCCCCCTCGCACCCCGAGCAGATCTACTACCGCAGCGACCACTACAATTACGCGCGCAACGGGATCCCCGTGCTCTTCTTCACGTCGGGGCTGCACGCCGACTATCACAGGGTGAGCGACGAGCCGGGCAAGATCGACTACCACAAGCTCGCGCGGGTGGCGGCGTACATCTACGACGTGGGGCTCGCGGTGGCGGACCGGCCGGGCCGCCTCGTGCCGGTGCGCTCGGCGGACGAGCGCTAGCGCGGCGCCTTTGGCACTCGCCGCGCGCGAGTGACACCGGTCACGTTGCACGCCGCACGCCGGGTCGTCGCACGGGTAGAGGCAGGTGGAGCGACCGGAGGTCCGGATGCTCGACGGGAACGTGCGAAGCTCTCTCACGCGGGACGACGCGGAACTCGCGCTGCGATTGATCGCGCGCGGCTCGGCGAGCGCGCTCGCGGCCGCCGAAGCGGTGCTGCGCGACGGCGGGATCGACGCGCTGCTCGACGACGAGCGCCTCGTTCCCGCGATGGTGCGCTCGCGCGCGGGGATGCACGCGTCCCTCCCGCTCTTCTTCTGCGCGGTGGTGCGGCGTGCGTTCGCGCAGAGCGAATCGTCGGACCGCGCGCTGGCCGACTACGTGGCCGACGTGCTGATCCGCTTCGCGGCGCGCGGGCGCGCCGAGCGCGTGAGCGACGCCGACGACCAGACCTACGACACGCTCGCCGCGCTCGTGGCCGACGTGAACACGCCCGATGCCGGGCGCAGCTTCCTGGTGCGGCAGCACCTGGGCAATTACGCGCTCTGGTTGAGCGGCCTCTTCCCCGACCGCATCGAGCAGCGCCGCTGGCGGCGCGGCGGCCCGAGTCTCGACTACTATGATGAGCTCGGCAAGCGCGGCTTCGCGCTCGCGGCGGAGCACCGCGTGGCGCACGAGCACGGGCTCGAAGGGCTCCTCGCGCGCGCCGCGGAGCGGTTCGTGATGGTGCGGGTGGCGCTCAATCGCGTGAGCGACACACTCCTCTTCCCGAACGT
>Ga0335085_10007709_pt1 | contig 16573 bp, 12 predicted proteins | sample Lox_Sample_45_FD_206712 | JGI IMG/M metagenome (GOLD analysis project Ga0335085, IMG submission 206712) | Soil microbial communities from Loxahatchee National Wildlife Refuge, Florida, United States - Lox_Sample_4.5 | ecosystem: Environmental > Terrestrial > Soil > Wetlands | place: USA...
AACGTGCGGTCGCGCAGAATGCGCGACACCAGGGCCGTGTGCATGGCGTGTCCAGCGCGGTCGGCAACCACGTTCCCCAGGATCTGTTTCCCCAGCAGCGCCAAATCGCCGATCAGATCCAATACCTTGTGGCGCACGAACTCATCGCGGTAGCGGAGCGGAGGATTCATCACGCTGTCTTTCGTCAGAACAATGGCATTTTCCGCGGAAGCCCCGCGAATGAGACCCTGTTGCCGCATGGCTTCGGCTTCGTGCAGGAAGCCGAAGGTCCGGGCCGAGGCGATTTGCGAGAGATAATTCCCGTCGGAGAGATCCACACGGAAGGTCTCTTTGCCGATCAGGGGATGGGAAAAATCGATGGTGTAAGAGACCGCATACGTCTCGCCGGGATAAACCGCGATGAACTTGTTGCCTTCGCGGAGTTCAATTCCGCGGCGGATGCGCAGATACGTTCTCGCCCGGCGTTGCTTGCGAATCCCGGCCTGAAGAATTGCCTCGACAAACGGCTGGGCACTTCCGTCCAGAATCGGTAGCTCCAGGTTGTCGAGGTCCACGATAGCGTTGTCGATGCCCGTCCCAATGAACGCTGAGAGCAAATGCTCGGTAGTAGAGATCAGCACGCCTTTCTTCATCAGGCTGGTGGCGTAGCTCACACGAGCCACGTTGCGGCTGACCGCTTCCACTTCGAAGCCGTCAAGATCGCTGCGCCGGAAGACAATGCCTGAACCCGCTGGCGCGGGTAGAATGCGCAGCCGCACCGGAGCTCCGCTGTGCAAACCCACACCTCGGCACTCCACCGCTGTACGGATTGTCTGTTCCTGTCTCAACTAAGCCTTGCTATCTTTTAGATGGCTAAAAGTTTATAGGTGCGTCCAGAAATTCGCATGTGGTAAAACCGCCACAGTTCGTGGCTGCCGGGGCACCCGCTGACCCGGTTCTGCGGTGGAACTCCCGCAGAGACAATGACTTAAACAAAACATAATCCGGGTGACCAATCGTCAGGACTACACCAACCGAGCAACAGCAAACCTACCGTTTATTGGGATCGTAGGTGACCGAGGCGTCGAACAGCGAGTCCTTCAGACCCTCGTTGTAGGTCACCGAGGTCAGGAATCTCTGGTTCGACATATCGCCGTTGTAGAAGCGGGTGATGGTGAAGGGGGTCATGATTCCGCCTGCCGCGCGGTAGGCGTCATAGTCCTCGTCTTCCACGTTGCGCTGTTTGTCATTGGGATCGCGCCACGAAAAGCTCTTTTTTACCGGCAGGTGAGTTTCGATATCAAAGTACAGGGTCACCGCCTCATCATGCGAATTCATGATGGTGACCTGGTCGCAGTTCTTCTGATCGGCCACGGCTTGTCCATCGTAGAAGAGGGCTACGCCGGGTTCGGTCAACCAGTGGCGCAGCACCCAATCCAGCGCGTAATGACGGCGGCGCAAGGTGTCGGCAACAGTTTTGGGATCGTCAGAACGCGTGCCTTTGTACGTGATCTCGTAGCCTTTGTCGCCGTTGTAGACGTAGATTACATCGCGCTTCTTGGTGAGTTCGATGCGGTCTTTGTCGGGATAACGATAGAAGCGCCAGAACACCGTACCGACGCCATTGGGCCGGCCGAGGTGGAAACCATAGGTGCGGCCCTCCTGGCTGATTTCCTGGATGTTCATATAGGCGGGACCGCCGAGGGCCTCGATACCCTGCTCAATGACGGCCTTCGCCTTGAGCGCATTCTGCTGGGCCACGGGGCTGACTGGCGCCGCCGCAGACGAGGGTGCAGCCTGTCCCCAACCGAAAGCCGCTAACGAGAGAACGAACAGAACATGTTTCATGTGTCTCTTAAGCAATTAGACGCGTCTTCCCCCGATTGTAGCTGCCCGTCATGCCTACCCGGCGAGTACCGCGCCGCCATTGACGTTGAAAATCTCTCCGGAAATGAAGCCGGCATGTTCTGTACACAGGAAAAGAATTGGTGCCGCAATCTCCTCCGGTGTCCCAACTCTGCCGAGCGGAATAGTGGCAAAGATGGCGTCTCGCGTGCGAGGCTCGCTGAGCGCCGGCAACGACATGTCGGTGGCCACCCACCCCGGTGCAACGCAGTTGACATAGATCCCGTCGCGAATCAGTTCCGACGACAGGCTCTTTGTAAGGCTGATGAGCGCACCCTTGGTGGCAGAATAGTCGCAGTGGAAGGCTTCTCCGCGCTGGCCCGAAGTCGAGCTTACCAGCACAATGTGGCCAGCCGAAGAGCCCGCTTTCGGCTGCTTCTTCATCTGCGCGACGGAATGCTTCATGAGCGCGAAGACGCTGTCCAGGTTGATGGAAAGTGTATTGCGCCACTGCTGGTCCGACATGGCCTCGACCGCGACATCGTCGGCGGGCCACACCCCATGATTGGCCACAAGGATGTCGAGGCGGCCAAAGCGTTGGACCGTCGCCGAAACCAGGGCAGCGGCCGTCTCCGTTCCGCTCAGATCGCTGGCGAATGCCGCGCAAACATCCTCTCCGAGTTCCTTGACCAGTTGCTCCGCGGGTCGGCGCGCTTTCTGATAGTTGAACGCCACCCGCGCTCCAGCTGCGACAAACATGCGGACGGTGGCCGCTCCGATACCGCGCGAGCCGCCGGTGACTAGGGCGGTTCTTCCTGCCAGAGAAAGGGAAATCGACATACCGGATAGTTTCAAGTTTAACGGCGGAAGTTTCAAGCAGGCAGGTGTAGTGAACCGGCGCACCAGGGAGGTCAGGAAGGCGGAAGCCTGGGTTACTTCTCCAGGCGCGTGGGGGTCTTCTCGTGTTTCAGTTCGCGCATCAGGATGCGTACCAGCATGCCGTCGTAACGCGTGCCGCTCAGTTTGCCGAGTTCGGCCAGCGCCTGATCGCTGGTCTTGGCCAGCGCAAAGGAGCGGTCGGTGACCATGTTGACATAGGCATCGGCGATGGCCATGATCCGCGCCCAGAGGGGAATTTGTTCTCCCCGCAACCCGGCGGGATACCCTGATCCGTCAAACGACTCGTGATGATGTTCAACGGCCTTTTGCAGTCCTTCACTGTTGGGAATCGTGTCAAGGATCTCGGCTCCCACTCGCGGATGCATCTTCATCAAGTAGAACTCGTCTTCGGTCAGCGGACCGGATTTGTTCAAAATGCGTTCCGGCAGAAAGATTTTGCCAACGTCGTGCACGCGCGCGGCGTAGGAGAGATCGCCGAGTTCTTCCGCCGGCATGCCCAGCGCTTTTCCGATAATGTCGCAATAGCGGGCCACCGCTTCTCCGTGCCCGCCCCCGTTGAGTTCGCGCAACTCGGCGGCGCGGGTCAGCGCCTCAATCGATTCGCGCAGAACGTGTACGTCGCAGCCTTCTTCGCCCCCACAGAGCTTTCTGAGGGTAGTCAGCAACTCTTCCAGGTGTTCCGGGCCGGTATGTTCGCGCTGCAGGAAGCCCTCGATGTATCCCGAGATGAGCTGACGCTGCACGGCAGCCGTTTCGCCTTCGGCGAACTCCTCCGCGGTCGAGACGCGGTCGCCACCGGCGTGTTTCGAAACGTACATGCCGGCGTCAGCAACGCGAATAATGTCTTCGACCGAGTAGCCGTGAACCGGGAAGCTGGCCACACCAAAGCTGCCGGTGATGCCGTGTTCGCTCAGCATGGTGTCGGTCGAGATCCACAGGCGCAGGCGCTCGGCAAGAATCTGCGCCTGCTCAATGCCGGTTTCCGGCATGAGAATGATGAACTCGTCGCCGCCGTAGCGTGCCACCACGTTCGACTGCCGGCACTTCTGCTCCAGCAGGCGCCCCACGCGGGCCAGAACTAGGTCGCCCTCAAGGTGCCCGAGCGTATCATTGACGCCCTTGAATTTGTCGAGGTCCATCAGCACAACCGAGAAGGGACGCCCCGAGCGCGATCCGCGCCGCCACTCCGAGTTGAGAGCTTCCCAGAAGAAGCGCCGGGTCTTGATACCGGTAAGGCCGTCCGTAATCGATTGCTGCTGCAGCTTCTGGAAGACGAAGGCGTTGTGCAGCGCGGTTGCCAGCAAGTCCGCCAGGGTGTTCATGATCAGGCGGTCTTGCGGCGAAAAAGCCTCTTCCTGGTTGCTTTCTACATTGAGCACGCCGAGCAGTGTGTCCCCGTAGGAGATCGGGATGCACAACACGGATCGGGCGTCTGCCAGCACGCCCTGCAACACCCCTTCGCTGCTCTGAACCAGCGCACTTTCACCGCTACGGGCCACCCTGCCTAGAATGCCCTGGCCCAGTGGAATTCTCTTGCCCAGTGCCTGCGTCGTCGCACCGGCCTCCGCCTTGATCTCAATGTCCTTGGTGATGTAGTCGAGGATGCCGATACCGATGTGATCAAAGCGGAAATTCTTCTGAATTTCGGCAACGATTTCCGCCAGCATCTGCTCGGCGTCCTCGCTTGAGATAGCGGTCTTTGAAATGTTGTTGAGGAAGGCGAATTGGCGCGCCCGTCGCTGTTCTTCTCCAAACAGGCGCGCGTTTTCGACGGCGACTGACACCTGGCCCGCCGCTGTTTGCATTACTTCCAAGTCACGCTGCTCGAAGGCAAACTCGCGTTGCGTGTTACGCGCCGCCATCACTCCCGCAGGACGGCCGCCCAGCAGAATGGGCGCCGCACAAATGCATCGCGCAGGATTTTCGGGCCGGAACGTTACCCCCAGCCGCTCGCGGGTTTTCTCCAAGTCGGAACGGATCAACAGCGGCTGCCCGGTCCGTATGATGTATTCGGTCAATCCGTTGCCGGCCTTGCGCGAGCGCTTGGAAAGCACTCGGCCTTGTTCAACCTCGAGTTCAAACTGAATTGTGTCGCCTTCCTGAAAGGCGATGTAGAAGTCGCTGGTATCGAAAATCTGCCCCAGTTCTTTCTGGATCGCCCGCAGGATCTCATCCTGGTCCAGGCGCGAACTGATGGCCTGGCCGATCTGGGTGAGCAGGGCGTACTCCTTGGTGCGCCGTTGGGCGTCATGCATGACCACGTAGTTTTCGAGAGTCAAGCCGATCTGCAAGGCTAAGCCGATCAGCAGGCGCAGATTCGACGAGCCAAACATTCGACGCTCGGCGTGCGGGAAGAGAATCACGCCAAAGTTGTGCTCGCGGGTTTGCAGGCTTACCGCCGTCACGTTCTGGATGCTATCCTCCGCCATTACTTTCCGGAATTGCTCGAAGCGGCCTCCAGGAAAAGCGGGCAGCGGCTCGCTCATGTCGGGAACATTGCGGAGGGTGGCAAAGCCGCCACGCCGGTAGGCCAGTTCGCAGAGATATTCCCCGGCCCCGGTGCTTTCAAGTCTCGAAATCAATTCGTCGGAGAACCCGCGCTGAACCGACGGCAACACCGCACGCCAGCGCTCCGACATGCAGATGACGGCTCGTCCGGTAGGCAGCGGAGCCACCAGCCGATCGAGAATATTCTGGACGCTCGGCACCAGTTCCTGCGCCCCCAGCAAGCGCATGGGGTCGACGCCAAGGGTGGAAAAGGCCAGAGCATTCTCCTGCACCGCATTGCGCTCGTTCTCAAACAACACCATCAGCATCGCAATGCCGAGCAGCACTTGCGGCACCGGACCCAGCAAGTCTCCGCCCGCGCCAAAAATCTCGAGATAAGGGCTCTGAATCTGCCCAAACACCATGAGCGCTGCCCAGAGCGCGAGCGACATCGCCAGCAGCCGGAAGGCGAGTGAATTCTTGCGGTGAGCGTAACGGTAGAAATACGCTGAACAGTAGAGAAGAACGGCTGCGAGTGCAAACTCCAGGCGGAAATGTAAATCAATGGACTCTGGCTGGAACCGGCCACCGATCATGCGGGCGCGAAGATTCCAGATCGCCAGTCCCACGCCGGCAAGCGCGACCACTACGTCATACCAGAGCAGGCGGAAAGGCGCACTTGGCCGCATGAGCCGGGTCGAGACCAGGATGCACATGGCCATGACCACCAGCAGCAGCGAGGACACAAATACGAGGGGCGCAGAGGATTGCCGGTGCAGGCCCCAGGCATCGAGGCCAAAGTGCAGGGTGTACGCTGCCCATGCCAATTGCCACGCGCGAAAGTATGCTTGACGGCTCTGGTCGTAAAGGTAGGTAAAGACGAGGAACAGCAACAGGGCCACGATGCCCGGTACAATCACCATTCCAATCGTAACGGTATCCATGCTGGCAAGCACACCCCTGCCGTTCACGAGCTATCACGGAGTAGCTCTGGCTCATGTTTTCACACCGTAACCGCCAAGACAATAGTGTTAAAGAACGAAAGTGCAATGGACTCCGTGCCTACCTTGAGCCTTGTGGTCCAACAGCTTAGCCGCCAGCTGCCAAGCCGGGGTGGCTTGACGCCTTCTTTCCACCGACCGTAACATCGCAAACAGTTACCGGCATGAACCCATCGCAAAATTCCACCCCCCTGCGGGTGCGATTCGCCCCCTCCCCTACGGGATTTCTCCATGTGGGCAGCGCTCGTACCTTCATCTTTAACTGGCTTTATGCCCGTCATAACGGCGGCACCATGATCCTCCGCCTCGACGACACCGACATCGAACGCAACACCGACGCCTCGGTGGCTTCGATCTTTGACGGCCTCAAGTGGCTGGGCCTGAACTGGGACGAAGAGTACAAGCAGTCGGAGCGGCTGGCCCTTCATCAGAAGACGGCTTGGGACATTTTTGAAAAGGGCTTGGCGTACCGTGACTTTACCCCCGCTCACGCCGGGGACAGCGACAAGTCGGGCGCTCAGGGGGCTTGGCTATTCAACCCGGGTATGCGCGAGCTCTCGCGCGAGCAGAGCGACCGCCGGGCAGCCGCAGGCGAATCTTTTGCCTTACGCTTTCGGGTGCCTCGCGATGGAGGGGGCGACGTGCGATTTGTCGACGCTGTCTACGGCGAGCAATCGAAAGCTGCCGCCGACATCGAAGACTTCGCCCTCCTGCGCTCGGATGGCATGCCCACCTATCACCTGGCGTCGTGTGCCGATGATGTCGATTTGAAGATCAGCCACATCATCCGGGGTCAGGACCACCTGTCCAACACCTTTAAGCATGTGTTGATTTTCGAGGCCGCCGGCGCCCACCCGCCACGATTTGCGCACCTGCCTCTGCTGGTTGCGCCCGACGGCACCAAGCTCTCCAAGCGGCGTCATGGTCCGGTAGTCAGCGTGACTACCTATCGCGACGCCGGGTTTCTTCCGCAGGCGTTCATCAACTTTCTTTGCCTGCTGGGATGGTCGCCCAAAAACGATCGCGAGCTGATGTCGCTGAACGAATTGACCGGGTTGTTCTCGCTCGAAGGCATCAATCGTGCCAACGCCGTCGTCAACTTCAAAGAGCCCGCGCCCACCCCTGACGACACTTTCGATCCCAAGGCTGTCTGGCTCAACGCCGAACACATCCGCGGGCTGGCAATTGAAGACTTGAGCGCGCTTTTGCTTCCGGTGGTCGAAGCCGCCGGATTTCGCATCGATCCTGCCCGGATGCTGAAAATCACGCCGCTGATCCGCGAACGCATCCGCTTGCTACGCGATGTGTTGACGACCGCTGACTTCTTTTTTGTGGACCAGCTTCCGCCTTATGATTCTGCGGAACTCATCCCGCAAAAAGGCGACGCCGCCATGGCCCTCAAGGTTCTGCGCAAGGCTCAGGACGTGCTCGCGCAATCCGAGTTCACCCACGACGCCCTTGACCAGACTCTGCGGGCAGCCGCCCAGGATCTCGGGATCAAGGCTGGGCAGATGTTTCAGCCGATTCGCGTTGCCGTCTGCGGCAGAAAAAGCGCACCACCATTGTTTGAAACCCTCGCTGTCTTGGGGAAAGACACGAGTCTGAAACGGATCGCGCAAGCGGCTGAGAAAATAAAGTAAGTCTGGCGCTACTTCCAGAATTCCGCCTGCTCCCAGCAGCGGTCCTGGGGCTGGCGCAGATAACTCCACCACGGCATAAGGCATTGCTCAACGGCGAGCAAGGTCCCGTCTTGCGATTTCTCGGTCGCAGCCAGCAAGACATGACGTTTGTCCTGCAACGTGCCGTTCACATAGATCGAGTCCAGCCACTGTTGGTCCACCTGGGCCGAACGATCTTTCGGGCCCTGCGCCTTGATTTTGCAGACCGTCGTGCCTTCCAGTTGCAGGCCGCGCGCCTCCCTCTGGCTCTCGAGCGCTTTCATCGTCGCATCCGAGGGGCGCTCGGAAGTGGGCACACAGTCGGCCGGAAGCTGGGGCGGCAGTTCGCTCGCATCCAGGATGTCGCGTAGCAGGAACGGCGCACACATGGTCGAAGGCACAAGAATGGCAAGTAGGATAAGAGCTGCCACCACTCCTCCGCCAATCCATAACGAAAGGCGACGACGAGGCTTGGGATGGAACGCGGGCGGTGTAAGCGGCAACTTTTTCGCGGTTTCTACCCGATTCCCGCCCTTGGCTTGCGCCTGATGGACCAGGCCACCCAGCTCGCGAAGCACCTCCGCCTCGCTGCGCCCAGCCGCTTCGCTCAATCCAAAACTCACGGTGACCGGAAAGCGGTGGTTCCCCGCATCGACTGGGGTCTGTTCCACGGAGAGCCGCAATTTTTCCGCAACCGGGAACACCGTCGCCAGCCCAGAACCCGGCACCACGATCAGCAGTTGATCGCTCCCATATCTCCCGATGTGGTCGTAGGTGCGAAGCACGCCAGTGAGGCGCTTGGCGATCTCCCCCAGTACCGATTCGCTCTGCGACGGCAAATCTTTGTTGGCAGTCGAAGGCGGATCCATTGCCGCCACCAGCACACACAAGTCGCCGCCCTCGCGCGCCGTTCGCGCCAGTTCGCGGGTCAGCAGTTCCAGAATCGACTCCTGATTCCAGATCGCCGTGGTACGAGCCATAGATTCGCCTCGACGCCGGAGTGCCGCGGATCGGTAATAAGCAGGATCATACTAATGCCGCTCGCTCGCTTCGAGAAGATTTTCGTGGCAAAGCAAGATAGAATTCCGCGGCTTTCGCTTCCGTTCTCGGCGTAAGGGGGGTGCGTAAAGCCCGAAGGGGATCGGCCACAGAGGGCCGCGATCGGCGTGCTAGCATATTAGTTTGTCCTATCGCATTTCTTCCCTTATGAGTACACCTGAAACAAAGCCGGGAACTGAAGAGCCCTCCGCCCCTAATTTCATTCGCGACATCATTCGTGAAGACTTGAAAGACCCCAAGTACAACGGACGCGTCCAGACCCGTTTCCCACCCGAGCCGAACGGCTATCTGCACATCGGTCATGCCAAAGCGATTTGCCTGGATTTTGGTCTCGCCGATGAATTCCACGGACACACCAATCTTCGCTTCGACGACACCAATCCCACCAAGGAAGATGTCGAGTACGTCGAGTCTATTAAGGAAGACGTGCGCTGGCTCGGCTTCGAGTGGGAAAACCTGTATTACGCCTCCGACTACTTCGATCAGCTCTACGAATGGGCCGTGCAGTTGATCAAAGCGGGCAAAGCTTATGTTGACGATCTGTCGGCTGATGAGATCCGCGAATACCGCGGCACCCTGACCAAGCCGGGAAAAGACAGCCCTTACCGCAATCGCCCGGTCGAGGAGAATCTCGATCTGTTCGAGCGCATGCGGAAGGGCGAATTCGCCGATGGTTCGCGGGTTCTGCGGGCTAAGGTGGACATGTCCTCGCCCAATCTCAACATGCGTGACCCGGTGATGTACCGCATCCTGCATGCCGAGCATCACCGCACCGGCAACAAGTGGTGCATTTATCCCATGTACGACTTCGCCCATGGACAGTCCGACTCGCTCGAAAAAGTCACACACTCCATGTGCTCACTTGAGTTTGCCGATCACCAGCCTCTCTACAACTGGTTCATCGAGCAGTTGGGCATCTTCCCTTCGAAGCAGATCGAGTTCGACCGCCTCAGTCTGACCTACACCATGATGAGCAAGCGCAAGCTGCGCCAGTTGGTGGAGGAGGGCCGCGTGGCAGGGTGGAACGATCCCCGCATGCCGACACTGAGTGGAATGCGACGGCGCGGGTACACGCCCGAGGCGGTTCGCCACTTCGTGGCGGCCGTCGGAGTGTCGCGTACCAACGGCATTGTCGAATTGGCGATGCTCGAGCACTTCGTGCGCGAGGACTTGAACAAGCGTGCTCCGCGAGTGATGGGAGTTCTTCGTCCCCTAAAAGTAGTGATCGACAATTACCCCGAGGGCCAGTCGGAAGAGATGGAGGCGGTCAACAACCCGGAAGACGCGAGCGCCGGAACCCGCAAAGTGCCGTTCTCCCGCGTGCTCTACATCGAGCAGGATGATTTCCGCGAAGATCCGCCCAAGGGATACTTCCGCCTCTCGCCCGGACGAGAGGTCCGCCTGCGCTACGCCTACTTCATCACCTGCACCAGCGTCACGAAGAATGACAGAGGAGAAGTCGTCGAAGTGCACTGCACCTACGATCCGGCGACGCGCGGCGGCAACGCTCCCGATGGGAGAAAAGTAAAGTCCACTATTCACTGGGTCTCGGCGGCGGATGCGATCAACACCGAGGTGCGGCTCTACGACAACCTGTTCGTGAAAGAGAATCCCGAGAACGTCGAGGAGGGCAAAGACTTCACTTCGAACCTGAATCCCAACTCGCTCGAGGTCATTAGCGATGCCAAGGTCGAACCATCGCTTGCTTCAGCCGCGCCCGGTTCGCGCTACCAGTTCGAGCGCTTGGGATATTTCTGTGTCGATCTCGAGTCGAAACCGGGCAAGCCGGTGTTCAACCGCACGGTGGCGCTGAAAGACACCTGGGCGAAAATGGAGAAACGGGGCGACAAGAAGTAGGAACCTCGGAGCGTAGGCTACAAGAAAGTGTCGTTTACGCCCAAATCCGCTCGGTTCCAGGCCGCCCTGCACTAAGCCAGCTCCAGGTCTATTCCTGAATTGCGTTCACGCCCGGTGGCTTCCGAGCCCTCGGCTTATTTGCTCTCCGCAACCTGAATCTGTAGCTTGTCCTTGTCGTCTCTCGCCAGAAACGTTTTGTCCTCGGACGTGAGTGATGTCAGGGGAATGTGATGTAAAGCTGGGATGAGACCGGACACAATCCACGCGAGCCTTACTGATGCGCGTGCGGGCTTTGCGCGGGATTGGCCTTGTGGACCACCACTTTGGCTTTTTCCACCTTCACGTCGAAATCCACGGGCGTGGTTTTCGGCGGATAGCAGGCGGCATTGTCGCAGGCCTGGTAACGCAGCGTCCCGTGGAACGCGTACTTGCCCGGGCTTACGCTGCTCAAGGGGTGTACGTCGACGCTGACCTCGAAGGCTCCGCTGTAAACGCTCAGCTTCTCATCGGGATCGAAGGGAAAGCTGCGGTCCTCTCCGGCCGGGTAGGTAATCTTGCCCACTACGACGTCGGTCGGGGCGTTCAATCTCAGCGTAGTCGGAATCAGGAAATCGGACTTCGGAGTGTTGGAGTTGATGTGAAACCCCGAGCCCACACGGAACTGCAGGTCCACCGTGTTGGCCTTGCCGCGCGTGACCGTCACCATGCCCGGCGGCACGATCGAGACCGAGGGAACCTTTCGGCCAGGAGAATCGTCCTGCGCCTGGGCCATGGCCGCCGCCAGCAGGATCACGATCAGTTTCGCCGTTGAGCTCACCAGAGAATCCTAGTTTAATTTCCCCACACCGCCAACATTACCAACGCCCCACGCGCCCGGTTGTCCTATTTCATGGCCACCGAACTGCCCAGCACTTTTTTTACGTCGTCTTCAATCTCGCCGCGTCCTTTGAGGCCGAAAATCTTGTCGACCACCTTGCCGTCGCGATCAATATAGAAAGTTGCGGGCAGGAATTGTACGCCACCGTAGGAATCGCCCACCGCTTCCTTCCCCATCAGGATCGGATAATTCACCCCCATCTTCTGGGCAAACCTGGCGATATCCTCCTGGCTGGCATCATCCATGGCGACCCCCACAATCTGCAGTCCCTTGGGGCCGTATTCCTTCTGCAGTTCCACGAACCACGGCATCTCGATCTTGCAGGGCTCGCACCACGTCGCCCAGAAGTTCAATAACACGGCTTTCCCGCGAAAATCCGAGAGCCGCACGGTCTTTCCGTCGAGTGATTGCAAGGCGAACTCGGGCGCAGGATGGCCCTTCATATTGCCCACGGCCGCGGCCGTGTCGTCTGAGCGTCGCGCCATATGGAAACCGAACACCAGCATCAGCGAAACCAGCATGGCGACAACAATGATGACTACCGGATCACGTTTCACGAAAACTCCAATCACAAAGCGAAGCGGCCCAGGAATGACAAATAATTCGAAATCAGGGTGAAGCGCCCCATGACCAGCAGCACTCCCAGGAAGATCAGCAGCACGCCGCTGGCAATTTCGAGGGCGCGCATGTGCGCCCGGAAGCGGCTGTAAAACTTCAGAAATCGTTCAATCCCGAGGGAAGTCAACAGGAACGGCACTGCCAGCCCCAACGAATAAATCGCCAGCAGAACGATTCCTTTCGTCACCGAATCCTGTGCCGCGGCGAATCCTAAAATGACCGCCAGGATCGGCCCCACGCACGGGGTCCAGCCAAAGGCGAACGCGAAACCAATAACAAACGCTCCCCAGGGAGTGCTGCTGCCCTTCACGCTGTGCAAGCGGGCGTCGGTGTAGAGCGCCTTGATCTTGAAGATCCCGGTGAGATGGAGACCGAAGAGAATGATCACGACTCCCGCGATCTCAGAGAGCAGTGACTTGTATCGCGCCAGCAGTTGGCCAACTTCGGTCGAGATCGCCCCCAGCGTCACGAAAACAATACTGAAGCCCAGGATGAAGCTGATGGAGTTGATCATTACCCGGCGGAAGAGTTGAGACTCCTGCGACTTCAGCTCTTCCACGCCGGCGCCCGAGATCAAGGAAACATATCCCGGCACCAGCGGCAACACGCATGGAGACAAGAAAGAAACCAGGCCGGCCAGGAAGGCGGCAATGGGCAGAGGCAAGGAAGACATTGTGATTATTGTACCTGTCTGTTAGACGTTCGCGGGCGATTTAGTGTAGTCACCAGGGAAAATGCCTCGCGTACCTATTAGTTACAGATGCTCGAAGGCGCGGGATGTTTCAGCTTGAAACTTGGTCATCCCCGCCAAGTAATCACTTTGGCGACGGTTTCGAGACCGACGACTTGGGCGAAGCGCTCGCCGGCTCAGGTATGGTCTCCAGTTGCTCCGGCGACTCGGCAATCATCTTCCGCAGAAACCCTACAGGAATCGTAGCGCTCAACACCGCACGCTCACCGTGCTGGTCGACGCGCAGGCTGTCAAAAAATCTTTTCACATCCGGATCTGGCCCCGCACCGCCCACCGAAACTTCGGCGGAATGAAACAAGTTTAAGAAAGTAGAAACCTTCTCGGTCAGAAGCTGGGCATCTTCCGGAGTTGCCGAAATCGCCTCCGCCTTAAATTGCGGAGTGCCCAGATAGCGAATCGACGCTACCACCACTGCAGGTTTCGGGAACAGAAAGTTGAAACCGAACGAGCCCGTCGCCGGCTGGCTTGTCGGATTGGCCTTAAAGATTGCCCAGCTCACGCTCGCCAGCGGCACCTCTTTGTAGTATTGGCGCAGGAACTGCGGCCCCCCGAAAGGTGAAGCCAGCTTGCGCGAGCGGTCAATCATCCCTTTGATGACATCCGGATCGTTATTGTTCGAGGCCGCGACCGTATCCACCGCCAGGGAGGCAACCCGCAGGGTGCGACCCTCCAGCGGAATGTTGTAAATGTCGGTAGAGCGGTAGTGCTCCACCGAATTGGTCAGCTTGTGCAGATAAGCGCTCAACTTCTCGCCATCAATCCTGCCTACGAAGATTTCCGAAAATCGCGCCTGGTCGAACTGTCCGGGAGCGGTTGGCGAATAATGAATGGCGAACGCCGCCTCATCGAGATCTTTCTCGAATTGAAACCCCGTAGCCTCAATGAATTTCTGGTATTCCGGATCGTGCGCAACCGGGGGCAGATTCCCCGCCAGATTCGCGCGCCGCATCCATTGCAGGTTGATATAGAAGAACCCGTCGGCGCTGGGCAGAAGTCGCGCCGCCTCGGGGGGAGCGTGTTTCCGAAGCTGAACCAGCAGGGCAAGAATGGCCGCAATCAGGATTGCGGTCAGAAAAATAGGCAGGCTGCGTCGTTTGCGCATGAAATCTGGCTTGCCTGCGGGACAGGGGCCCGACTACCGGAACCCGGAGGCGCTCAGGAGACCGCCATCATAGCACCCCCGGCCGGGACGCCGCTCGAATCCCGTCCAAGAAATGGCGCCTAAAGGGGTTAACTGGTTGCAAGGGTATCGGCGTTGTGGTACTTTATAAAATTGTCCCGGACATGAGGAAGGGATCTGAGGGACGAATCTGCCCTGATGGGGCGATTGTCTCATTTGCTGGCGTAGCTCAGCTGGTAGAGCATCTGATTTGTAATCAGAGGGTCGGGGGTTCAAATCCCTTCGCCAGCTCCAGTTCGGAACACAAAGTATCAGGCGCGATGCGGTAGCGGGCAGATCAGTTTTTCCAACGGCACTCCATAAGGAATCTTTTCCAAGTGTGGTGTTTTTCGCGAGCAGGGTTTTGCGCGCGATTTCTGTTCCCCTAATTGGACAACGAAGGCTGCAACCTGATTCCTCGCGCGCATGCGCCGTTCCGGTGAACACTGCCGGAGACAAAGAAGCTGACGAAGCCGGAATGGCTTCGGGTTTTCGCACAGGTGGGTGAGTGGTTAAAGCCGACAGACTGTAAATCTGTTCCTCCTAGCGAGGTACGGAGGTTCGAATCCTCCCCTGTGCACCAGGTTGAGGCGTTGTGCGGGCGTGAGCCCGCAGCCGAAATCCCGAGCGTGGTTTGCGAGGGATCCAGAGTGATCGTGGTGAATCGTCTATTAGCTGCGATGGCCGCCTACGTGGTTCTGGGTGGTCTGGTGTGGAAGACGATTCCCGACGAACGGATTCGCATGGCAACCTTCGCGATCCTGGCGTTGTTCGCGGTGAAGACCTGGGTGCATCGCAAAGATGTCATGCATCCTGACAAAGGCAGTGATACTGAAAGCTGACGGCTGATAGCCGACGGCTGGTTTTAGAGCCGATGTAGCTCAGTTGGTAGAGCACTCCCTTGGTAAGGGAGAGGTCATCAGTTCAATCCTGATCATCGGCTCCAGAGGATTTAGAAGCGAGGCTGACGGCTGAAAGCTGACGGCTGGTTTTTAGGGCGGGAGTAACTCAGTGGTAGAGTCACAGCCTTCCAAGCTGTTGGTCGCGGGTTCGATTCCCGTCTCCCGCTCCAGAGTTGAGCCGCTTAGCAGGCATGCAGGAAGCGGGAGCCGGCTGGCGAAATCCCGAGCTGCACTTTGCGAGGGAGCTGACTGATGCATATGGCCGGTTTTGAACAGGCGACCATCAAGATCGAGAAGACCCAGGAATTTGAAGAGCTGAAGGGTGCCATTCTTCGGGTCGTCGCGGCAGACCGGTCCGGAAAGTTCCTGAAGCGGGTGCAGGGCAGGGGATTACGAGTGCGCGATCTGGATGCCGTCATCGCCAAGGGCGTGCTCGACCGCGAGGATGCCGCGGTGGCCAGAGCCGGTGCGGCGAAGCTTTATCAGGCGCTCACCGTTTCCGACCGGGCCCAATTGAAAGAGTTTTACCTGACGCAGGTCGAAGAGGTCGACCAGGCAATGCGTCATAAGTTCAAGAAGATTTATCAGTACTACTGAGAGAGGCACGGCAATTTTATGGCGAAAGAGAAATTTGAGCGGACCAAGCCGCACTGCAACGTAGGGACGATCGGACACATTGATCACGGCAAGACGACGTTGACGGCGGCGATCACCAAGGTGTTGTCGAAGCACAACCCCAAGATCCAGTTCCGGTCGTTCGATTCGATCGACAACGCTCCGGAAGAAAAGGCGCGCGGAATCACCATTGCCACGGCGCACGTGGAGTACGAGACGCCGAACCGGCACTACGCGCACGTGGATTGCCCGGGCCACGCCGACTACATCAAGAACATGATCACGGGTGCGGCGCAGATGGATGGCGCGATTCTGGTAGTCGCGGCGACCGACGGTCCCATGCCGCAGACGCGGGAGCACGTGCTTTTGGCGCGGCAGGTCGGGGTGCCGTACATCGTGGTGGCGCTGAACAAGTGCGATGCGGTGGACGATCCCGAGCTGCTCGACCTGGTCGAACTCGAAGTGCGCGAGCTGCTGAAGTCGTACCAGTTCCCCGGAGACGATGTGCCGGTGGTGCGTCTTTCGGCTCTCGGCGCGCTGAACGGCGAAGAGAAGTGGGAGAAGCAGATTGACGCGTTGATGGAGGCGGTGGACAAGAGCGTGCCGCAGCCGCAGCGTGATCTGGACAAGCCGTTCCTGATGCCGATCGAAGATATCTTTTCGATCTCGGGCCGCGGCACGGTGGTGACGGGGAGGATCGAGCGCGGCAAGGTGAAGGTGGGCGAGGAAGTGGAGATCGTCGGCTTCCGCGACACGCGCAAGACGGTGGTGACGGGCGTGGAGATGTTCAAGAAGCAGCTGGATGAAGGTCTGGCTGGGGACAACGCGGGGTTGTTGCTGCGCGGCATTGGCAAGGAAGATGTGG
>Ga0335085_10007710_pt1 | contig 16573 bp, 13 predicted proteins | sample Lox_Sample_45_FD_206712 | JGI IMG/M metagenome (GOLD analysis project Ga0335085, IMG submission 206712) | Soil microbial communities from Loxahatchee National Wildlife Refuge, Florida, United States - Lox_Sample_4.5 | ecosystem: Environmental > Terrestrial > Soil > Wetlands | place: USA...
TCTTCATCTTTGAAATTTCAGACTCGAAATGGAAAGCGAGGGTGAAATCCCATGAAAGCTTTCGCGAGATTTGCGTGTTTTGCCGCGATGCTGATGGCGGCGGCTCTTCTGATCGGGCATGCGAGCTGGGCACAGCCGCAAACCGATAGTTCCATCCTCAAGCTCGATCCGGGCCTCGACAACATCGTGCCGGAATCGGCGAAAGTTGAAAAGGCAGCCGGTGGTTTTGCGTTCACCGAAGGGCCGGTCTGGTCTCATAACGGGTATCTTCTCTTCAGCGACATCCCGAACAACGTGGTCAATAAATTGGCGTCAGACGGCAAAGTATCGGTTTTCGTGCGTAAGAGTGGCTACAGCGGAAACGACGCGCTTCCCCTTCCGAAACCATTCAATTTGGAGGTCCCGGCAATTGGCCCATACATGACCGGGTCAAACGGGCTGACGCTTGATAAGGCGGGCGACCTGATTTTGTGCGAGCACGGTAATCGCCAGGTCGAGCGGATCGGCAAGGACGGCAAGCGTACGGTCGTGGCGGACAAATACGAAGGCAAGCGGTTGAACAGCCCCAACGACGTGGTCGTGAAGTCGGACGGCGCGATTTATTTCACCGATCCGCCGTTCGGCCTCGAAGCGACGCACGCCACGTCGGAATTGCCGTTCGCCGGAGTCTATCGCGTGAAGGGCGGCACGATCGAAGCCGTCATCAAAGATCTCGCGGGACCGAACGGCATCGCCTTTTCGCCCGACGAAAAATATCTGTACGTGGACAACTCCAACGTCAAAACCTACATGCGCTATGAAGTAAAAGCCGACGGCACGGTCACGAACGGAAAATTGTTTTACGACATGAGCAAGGCGCCGGGCGACGGCGTTCCGGACGGAATGAAAGTCGATACGCAGGGCAACATCTACGGCACAGGGCCCGGCGGGGTGTGGATCATGACTCCCGAAGGAAAGGTACTCGGCAGAATTAAGCTGCCCGAGGTGCCGGCCAATCTCGCCTGGGGCGGTTCGGATTACAAGACCCTATATTTGACGGCGAGAAGGAGCGTCTACGAGATTCGTCTGAAGATCGCAGGGATTCGGCCGTAGAGCATTCCACTACGACTCCACGGATGAACGTTTGAGCAGCGCGGCTGCCGCCCACGCCGCTTAATCCCACGGCAGGCCGACGTAATTTTCGGCAAGTGAGGTCATCGCCGCGCGCGAGCTGGTCACGTAGTCAAGCTCCGCGATTTGGCGGCGCTGATCGAAGGGGCTGTCCGTGTCAAAGCGGTGGAGCATCGACGTCATCCACCAGGAGAAGCGCTGCGCCTTCCAGACACGCCGCAGGCACGTCTCCGAATAGCGTTCGAGCAAGCGCGTTTTTCCGGAGGCGTAGAATTCCGTGAACGCCCGCGCGAGGATGCGGACGTCCGCAACGGCGAGATTCAAGCCCTTGGCGCCGGTCGGCGGCACGATGTGCGCGGCGTCGCCGGCCAGAAACATCTTGCCGTACTGCATGGGTTCGACGACATAGCTTCTCATCCCCGCGATATTCTTCTGAAAGATCGGGCCTTCCTTGAGCTTCCAGTCGCCGTCGGCAACGGTCCTGAGCCGGAGTTCGCTCCAGATGCGATCGTCGGACCAGGCCTTGATGTCTTCATCGAACGGAACCTGGAGGTAAAGGCGGCTGACCTCGCGGCTGCGCATGGTCAGCAAAGCGAAGCCGCGCTCGTGATAGCAATAGACTAGTTCGTCAGAAGAGGGCGGCGCCTGCGCCAGTATGCCGAGCCAACCGAACGGGTAGAGGCGCTCGAATTCGGTGAGCACGCCGGCGGGGATGCTAGGGCGGCAGATTCCGTGAAAACCGTCGCAGCCTGCGATGTAGTCGCACTGGATTTCTTGCGCTTCGCCTGCCGCGCGAAAACGGATCGACGGGTTGGCCGCGCCAAAGCCGTGCACGCTTAGGTCGCTGGCCTCGAAAATTAGCGGGAGTCCCGCGGCGAGCCGTGCGGCGACCAGATCCTTGATCACTTCCTGCTGCGCGTAGATCGTGACGCTCTTGCCTCCGGTCAGGGCGTCAAAATCGACGCGGTGACTGCGGCGGTTGAATCGCAAAGCGATGCCATGGTGGGTGAGACATTCGCGGCGGAGGCGCTCGCCGACTCCGGTTTCGATGAGCAGATCGACGGTGCCTTGTTCGAGCAGGCCCGCGCGGACGCGCTCTTCGATATATTTTCTGGTGCGCGTTTCGAGCACGATGGATTCGATTCCCTGGAGGTGCAACAGGTGGGCAAGCACCAATCCCGCCGGGCCGGCCCCGACGATGCCGATTTGCGTGCGCACGATTCCTCTTTCGTTGCCGCGATGCCTTCAGACCAGGCGCAGTGTAGACACACGGGATGCAGCTTGTCCATGGCACGCGGGGAAAAAAACAACACGGGCGAGGCACACTTGCGGCCAAACCGGGGCATTATTCGTTTGCGACCGGACGAAGGACAGCGACGGCAAAGTGCGCAAGCAACGGCGCGCCCTCGTCCAGTTGCAGCCAGCGCACGCCGCAATGGTCCTTGAGGTATTTCCCGACGCGCGCTTCGTTAATGCCAAGATGCTCGGCGAGCTTTTCTTTCAGATTCGAGCCTTCGCGGCTGCCACGCCCGCTGCGCAACATATTTCCAATTCCGACACGCAACGTCTGACACGATTCGGCGTAATAGTAGGTCGTTTGGTCTGTGTCCGTAATGAGGAAGACGCCGGGCCCGGCTGGAGCTTCCTCGGGCTCATCGAGCGGATGCAGCGAGCAAGCCAGAAGGCGGCGAAGCTGAGACTCAAGCTGCGCCATACGCGAGGACAGCGCCGGATCGCCTGAACGAACTCGCGAAGAGAACGAAGCGGCTGCAGCCGCCTCGAAGCCTCGCACGCGCTCTGATTCGTGCGGTCGAGACTCCGCGAACTCGGCCGATGCGGCAGACCGAGCCGCCGGAACAGCACGTGGCTCCGCGACCCGGTCAAACATGGACGGCGGGACAGGCAATGCAGCCGGGGCAGCCGCCGCAGGCGCGGCCGTGCGCGTACCCTTGTGGCGTCCGCGCCCGCCCCTGCGTCCGCGGCGCCGGCGGCGGCGGTCGTGGTCAGGCTCGGAAGCCGGAGTTGCTGCGTCGGCCAACGGCTGCTCGAAAACGGATTCCTGCTGGGCTTCGTTCAGCTGCGGCGCTTCGATCGGTTGTTCGTCTGAGAATTCTGCGATGATGGGCTCCATCCGAACCATTGACTCTGCGGCGGCTTCGCTCGCGGCGGTTTCCACGGCCGGCTTCCCAACCGGGATCGGTGCGCCCAGGCGAGTGAGCCCTTCCTCGGCCTTTTGCTTCCATTGCGGACGGCGGAAACGTTCTGCTGCGGTGGTGTACCAGCGAACCGCTTCGGAGAGCGAGCCTGCCTTCTCGTGAATTTGCGCCAGCTCAAACGCCACCATGGCGTCGCGGGTGCGTTCGTACAATGCCAAAAGCTGGCCGGGGGGATCCGCGCTGGTTCGCGCCTTGCGGATGCGCGCCTGGATTTGTCGCCAATCGCTCACTGGCGGGTATTGTAACAGCGGTGCCCGCGCGGAACCAGACCCAGGCACCGAAAAGCTACGTGCGCGTTCCTTCCTTATCCGTTCCGCGGCAGATTGCCCGTCGCGCGGCCGCGCGCTATGATCGCTGCTTGCCGCTTTCTGCCGCAACTCTGAGCGAAGTTACGCGCCTCGCCGCTTACGGAATTTTTCTTGCCAGCTACTTGGTTTTCGCGCTCGGCAAATTTCCCGGGATGAAAATCGACCGTCCCGGAGCGGCCATCATCGGCGCGGTGCTGATGGTGGCGTTTCGGGCGGTGCGGCCCGCCGATGCGCTGCACTTCATCGACTTCGGGACAATCGTCCTGCTGTTTTCGATGATGCTGCTCGTCGCCGATCTGCACCTCGAAGGTTTCTTCGACCGGGTGACGGAGTGGATTGCCGCGCGAATCCAACCGCGGCAATTCCTGCCCGCGCTCATTTTTTCAACCGGTATTTTTTCCGCTTTTCTGGTGAATGACATCATTTGCCTAATGATGGTCCCGTTCACGCTGAAAATGGCGCGACGCATGGGCTTGAAACCAACGCCCTATTTGCTGGCCGTGGCGACGGCGTCCAACATCGGCAGCGTGGCGACGATCACGGGCAATCCGCAAAACATGTTGATCGGCTCCTCTTCCGGGATCGGGTACCGCACGTTTCTGTTTCGCTTGGCGCCGGTTGCCTTGGTAGGCCTTCTGCTGGATTGGCTTATGCTCTGGCTGATTTACACGCGCCGCGAAGTCCCCGCCGCGCGGAGCACCGTTGCCGCCGAGCAGCCCCTTGACGCGGGCACGCGTGGGCGCTCGCTGAGGCCCGCATTGGTTATTTTGTTTGTCCTGGCGGGATTCCTCGGCGGATTGCCTCCGGCTCTCGTGGCCGCAGTGGGCGCGGCCATCATGCTGATGACGGGCAGGCACGAGCCGCGCCGCGTTTACGACGGCGTCGATTGGGGGTTGCTGGTTTTCTTTGTGGGACTTTTTCTGATCGTGGGCGGCGCAGAGAACGTTGGTTTGACGGCACGCCTGTTGGCGGTCAGCAAGCAGTGGGATTTGCAGCGTTCTTCGACGTTTGCGCTCGCCACGGCGGTGCTGAGCAACATTGTCAGCAATGTTCCGGCGGTTATGGTGCTGAAATCGCTAGTGCCGGGATTTGCGAATCCGCAACAAGGCTGGCTCGTGTTGGCCATGGCCAGCACGCTTGCCGGCAACCTGACGATTACGGGATCGGTCGCGAACATCATCGTCGTCGAGCGCGCAAGACCTGAGGTCAAAATCACGTTCCGCGAATACTCGCGCGCGGGCGTCCCGGTTACATTGCTAACCCTTGCGTTCGGATGGCTGTGGCTGACGCTCGTCCACTAGCAGGAGCCGAGCAGGATTTTCGGCGCGCCTGTCCACCGAAGAGTGACACTACGCGCTGGCCTGATTGAGAAGGTCGATGGAATCCTGATCCAGCGCGAGATCAACGGAAGAAATCAGGTCGTTGAGCTGGCCCAGATTTGTGGCGCTCGCAATGGGCGCTGTAATGCTGGAACGCGAGAGTACCCAAGCGACAGCCACCTTTGCGGCAGTGGCGCGGTGCTTTGTTGCCACCCGATCCAACGTGTCCAAAACCCTAAAACCGCGTTCGTTCAAATATTTTTCCACCATCCGGGTGCGAGGTTTCCCTTCCAGATCGCTTGCCGAACGGTATTTGCCAGAGAGAAATCCCGCCGCCAAAGGAAAATAGCTGATCACGCCGAGCCCAGCGCGCTCGCACACCGATTCCAGTGGGCCTTCGTATTCCGCGCGCTCCAATAGGCTGTAGTGCGGCTGCAAAGTCTGATACGACGGCAAGCCGGCCTTCGTGCTGACGTCGAGCGCCGCCTGGAGACGTTCCGGCTTGTAGTTGGAAGCGCCGATCGCTCGCACCTTGCCTTGCTGGATGAGATCCGCGTGCGCTCGCAAAGTTTCCTCGAGCGGCGTATCCGGATCGTCGATGTGCGACTGATACAAATCGATGTAGTCCGTTTGCAGGCGGCGCAGGGAGTCTTCCGCGGAGCGCAGGATGTGGGAGCGGGACAGACCTTTCGAGCCGTCTCCCATCTCCAATCCGACTTTCGTCGCCACGATGACCTTGCTTCGATTTCCGCGTTGCCGGATCCATTCGCCGAGAACCGTTTCCGACTCTCCGCCCATGTGGCCAGGCACCCACTTGGAATAGACATCCGCGGTGTCGATCGCATTGAAGCCGGCGGCGACAAACGCGTCCAGCAGCTTGAACGTGGTCGCCCGATCCGCCGTCCAGCCAAAGACATTGCCTCCCAAAACAAGAGGAGCGATCTCCAAACCCGTGCTGCCCAGTTTGCGCTTCTTCATGTTTTGCCCCTTCCGGCACGGGTCCGCCGCGGCGGAAAGCCCGCTGGAATCTCGATTGTGCCCCGCGCATTTTGCCACGTTTTGGATGAATTCTCGAATCGGATGAGTGCACGCGGCGGCGCCACCCGCCGTGGTTCCGCGGCGATTTGTCTTTCTCTCGCGTTCCGCGTGTATCTGCGGCAGAATCGGCCCATGACGAACGCCCGTGCCGCAGCGCGCACCATGGAACTCGCCCGCGAGCTGGGGTTCGATCTTTGCGGCATCGCGCAAGCCGGGGACTTTCCCGAGCTTGAGCGTCTGCGCGAATGGCTGGAGCGTGGGCACGCCGGTGAAATGCAGTACTTGCACGATGCACGGCGCCATTCGCTCTCGCTCGCGATGCACGATGCGCGCAGCGTGATTGTGTGCGCGCTGGGTTATAACACAGCGTTTCCCTCTTCGACAGACGCGCCAGAACAAACAAACCCGCGGGCCGGGCCTCAGGGCTGGATTTCGCGCTACGCTTGGGGAGACGACTATCACCGGGTCCTGGGTGAAAAACTGGAAGCGCTCGTCGAGCGCCTACACGATGAATTCCGCGAGCCGTTTTTAGCACGAGCCTATGTGGATACGGGACCGATTGTCGAGCGCGTCGCCGCCAAATACGCCGGGCTCGGCTGGCTCGCGAAGAATACGTGTTTGATAAACGAGGAAATTGGCTCGTGGTTTTTCCTCGGCGTGATCGTCACCACGCTGGACCTGGCGACTTCGATTGGCCCCGCCGACGCGCCGGTCCCGGACCTGTGCGGCAACTGCAGCTTGTGTATCGACGCGTGCCCGACCGGCGCGATCGTCGAGCCTTACGTTCTCGACGCGCGGCGTTGCATCTCGTATCTGACCATCGAACTCCGCGGAGCGATTCCGGCGAAGCTGCGCGAACCGATCGGGCGGCACGTCTTCGGGTGCGACATCTGCCAGGACGTTTGCCCGTGGAATCGGCGCGCGCCGGTGACCGCGCCGCCCAATTTCCAGCCCCGGCAGCGTGGAGAACATTCTCTCTGCGCTCCCGATCTCGAATGGCTGCTCTCCCTGAGCGAAGCTGAGTTTCGCGAGATGTTTCGCGGGAGCCCGGTGAAGCGCACCAAGCGGCGCGGCCTCGTGCGCAACGCGTGCATCGCCATCGGAAATTCCGGTTTGCGCCCGGGCGAGCCGCGCTACGGGGAAATCGGCGCGCGGCTTTCGCAACTCGCCGAATCGGGCGACGCCGTCCTTGCCGAGCACGCACGGTGGGCGCTCGAACGCCTCGGATTCTCTTCCAGCCTTCCACAGGCTGCGGCAGCTCGGGTTGTGCCGCCCGATGGTCAGAGATAGAATGAAATCGCCCAGTGGCACTGCGCTATCATCCAAACTGTTTAGGAGGTATCCATGTCACAGCAGGCTGCAACGTCAAAAAAGGAGGGTCCCTTGGCCCACGTTCTTCCACCGCTCCCGTACGCGACTGACGCACTGGAGCCCTACATCGACAAAATGACGATGGAAATTCATCACGGGAAACATCACGCCGCATACGTTACGAACTTGAATAAGGCCCTCGAAGGGCATGCCGATCTTCAGGCGCTATCGATCGATCAGCTCGTTTCAAGCCTCGACAAAGTCCCGGAGAATATTCGCACGGCCGTTCGAAATAATGGCGGCGGCCACTGGAACCATTCCATGTTCTGGAAACTGATGAAGAAAGGCGGAGGCGGCGAGCCGTCCGGCGCGCTCGCGGATGCGATTCAGTCCTCTTTCGGCTCGTTCGTCGACTTCAAGACGAAATTCGCTGCGGCTGGCATGGGCCGATTTGGCTCGGGCTGGGCCTGGGTGGTCGTGAAGGGCGGCAAGCTGGAAATCGAATCCACACCCAATCAAGACAATCCGCTGATGGCCGGGGGAAAAGCGATCCTGGGCGTCGACGTTTGGGAACATGCTTACTATTTGAAGTATCAAAACCGCCGCGCTGATTATCTCGAAGCGTGGTGGAATGCCGTGAATTGGGACGAAGCCGCGAGCCATTACTCGGCGGCAAAAAGGTAAGCCCTGCCCGAAGGGTTGCACGCGCCCTGCCCGACTACAGGGCGCTCCAGAAAATCGGCGGCCCATCCGGATCGATCCTCGGATGGGCCGTTTGCGTTTGTCTGCGATGGCGTCCGGCTTATGTGGCAAAGCGTTCGCGCGTAAACATCGTCGCCATCGACCGGTTGCGCGTGCGGTGATGAATTTCGCGCGGCGGACGGGGAACGCTTTCAGCGGACGCGGAATTGCCTTCGCCTTCCGTCGGGATCTGGTTCGGGGGGATTGGATAGCCAAATAGACTTTGAGACAGCGGAGGCCCCGATGACGAAGGAACCGGCATGCGGCCGAGCGACGCTTCACGGCCCAATGCCACGCGATCGGTGACGCCGAATTTTGCCAGTAAGGAAGAAACGTGGAATTTCACGGTGCGTTCCGAAACGTTCAGCCTCGACGCGATTTCCTTGTTCGCGAGGTTCTCAAGAATGCCGTCGAGCACTTCCCGCTCGCGCCGGCTGATTTTCACTCCCGCCCCAAGAGCGCGGCCCATGGCCAGCAGCTCCTGAGCGCGTACTGCGGCCGCGTCAAGAAGCGACACCCGGGGAATGACCATCAACTCGTAATCCTCGGGCGCCTGCCCCCGGACGAGGCAATGCACCGCGAGTAAGCTGGCAATCTTCTCGACCGGCAAGCAACCATCGGGATCCGCTTCCACGTGGAAGCGGACGGCACCCGAGGAGCGCTCGCACAAGACGAAACACTTTGGAACAAACGGTGAATGTTGATGTTGCGTTTCAACGGACTGCTTTTGTCTGCGTATCAGATTAGCCTCACTGTTTTCAGTCCAGGCTGGGAGATCAGGACCAAATTTTATTGATGTGGATGGTTCAAACCGACACCGCAATGGCAACCTTCGAGCGATTGGCGCACCATCCGAGCACATCCGCCAGGACAGCAGGATCGGGAAATCCTTTGCGGATGAATCTTGACCCTGGCGTCTGCTCGGAAAAATACAAACAATCCCTTCCGGCCCGACCATCCCTCGTGCAATATTCCGAATGACACCATTGCCGTGCAAGCCGCTTACCATCTGTAACTGAACTTTTTTGCGCAGAATCGGAAGGAGTTGACCAGGCCCCCGGTACAGCTTTTACCTGACCCCGAGTAGAGATTTCCATGTACTAGAAATTTTTTCCAGGCAGCGATGGAAGAACTTTCCGGCGGCTATTTGTCTCGCATACAATGCCGATCGCATTACTGGCAACGAAACTGGAGGAAACGCATGTTCGTCTTGGCACATTCGCCCGTTTGGTCCTTCTCATTGGCATTTTGGAAACTCGATGTGACATTTCCCGGAGGCGTGTCGAGTTTGGAACAGATCGTGTTGCGATGGGTCCACATCGTAGCCGGAATTCTGTGGATGGGTTTCCTGTGTTTTTTCTTATTGGCTATCGCACCCTCGCTCAAAGCGCTCGATCCCGCAACGCGCGCGAAAGTATTTCCGGAGATCGCTTCGCGAGGTCTCTGGTGGCTGCGATGGAGCGCACTCGTCAGTTGGCTTGCGGGATTCCGCTATTTCATGATTTTGGCCAAAACGGACGCCATCGCCGCCGGCCGACCACGCGTGTGGGGCGCGTGGATCGGAGTCTGGCTTGCGTGTTGGCTCGTCGCGTTCGCCATTGAGATGGCCTTGCTTCAGGCGAGCGGTCCGCTGGGAAATTCGATGGTGACCGGCGCGCTCGTCCTGTTCGTCATGGCGGCGGTTTCCTGGCTGGTCGTTTCGCTTTTGGCGCGGCCCGGCGCGAGCAATCGGACTCTCTGCATCGCGATTGGGGGCGGGCTGGGCACGATCCTGTTCCTGAATGTGTGGGGTATCGCCTGGCGCTGTCAAAAGCGATTGATTGCGTGGACTCGCGCCGCATCCACGCAGGGAATACCAATGCCGACGGAGGCGCAAAAACTCGCACGCCTGGCGACACTCACCATGGAAATCAATTTCTGGCTGAGTTTTCCCATGATCTTTTTCATGGCCGCGTCCGCTCATTTTCCGTTCCTGTCGGGAAAGTGATCGCCGCGCAACGGGAATTTCTCTTTCTGGGCCCTCTGTGTTTCGCTTTTAGATTTGGAAAGCCTTTTCGCATGGCGGGCCCGGAAAGAATCGAGAACGCGGAAATTTATAGCGAAGGTCAACGCATGAGGACGCGAGTTTGTCCGGGCGAAAGAAGTTGATAGCGGATGCCGCGCCATCGAATCTGGCGCGTAAACATGGCGACCAGCGTGTTCCACAACGCTAGGAACGGCACGATCGCAGCGAGGAATGTCCAAATCCAGCTATCGGTCAAGAGTTTCGTCTTCCATTCCGGCAGGATTTCCATGATCGCAGCGAGGCGGAGCACTCCGCGCCCCATCGAAAGGACCGGCGGCGCCATCGCCAAGAGCAATAGATGAAACGCGGGCGCACCCAGGATCAGGTTCGTGAGATACAATCCGACGCCCAACAAGATCGCTCCGCAGTAGAGCAAGTGGGCGAAGCCCCCCAAAACCCAAAGCCTTGATTCGTACACACGCGTGATGATGATTTGCCGGTTGGTGAATTCCACAAGGCCCGCCGCATCACAATCGAACACCGTCGGGACGATGCACTCCGCGGCGAAAAGGATGGGAAGCCCCGTCTGGCGCAACGCGTGCGTGAGCGATAAATCGTCGCTCACCGAACCGTTCCAGTATTCAAAGACGTTGCTTTGCTCAAAATGCTCCCGGCGAATCGCCGTACCGCCTCCCCAACAGAAATTGCGCTGATGCTCGCCGAGATAGGTGGCCCCGGGCGCGTTCCAAGCAGAAGCGAGTGCACTGCAAAGTCCACCGCTTTGCCGGAAGAGCCAGCGAAACGTGGTCACTGCACCGAGCCCAGAGTCGGCCAGCGGAGCGACGAGCTTCGAGAGCCAGCTTCGGCTGGGGCGGCCGTCGGAATCGGCGAACACGAAAACATCGAATCCCTCTCTGGCCTGCTGAACCGCCGCGCGCAGATTGTTCACTTTTTCGCCGCATCCCTCGGGGCGGCCAGCGATCACCACGTGAATCTTGCGTTTGCCGGATGCGGCGAGGCGCTCGACGATTTTGCGCGCGGGATCGTCGGCGCTCGCCATCGCAAAAAAAATCTCATAGTCAGGATAGTCAAAACTCGCCAGGGCCACCAGGTTTTGCTCCAACCCAGGCTCGGCGCCCTTCACCGGACAAAATAAGGCGACGCGCGGCGCGTAGAATCCCGAGTGGCCGGCGGCGCGGCGCTGCGCTAGGCGAAGCCAGCGCAAGCCGTCCCACAGGTTGTACAGACCCTGCACAATCTGTTCGAGGACGAGAAGATAAAAGATTGTGAGCATCGCCGGCCCCACAGGGGAGAGGTACAAGCCGGAGCATAGCAGATAACTTTCACCGCGTGGCAGACGGATCGCACCGTTATGATCGTCTTGCGACCAATTCGTACACAAGGAGTAACCGCCATGCCCGTTCGCGTTGAGACCATGATGGTGACGACTTCCACGGAACTTCCCGGCTATCGGATCGTGCGAAATTACGGCATCGTGCGCGGCATCATCGTCCGCTCGCGGAGCCTGTTGGGCTCTATCGGTGCGGGGCTGCAGACGATCATCGGGGGCAACATCACCCTGCTGACCGAACTCTGTGAAAATTCCCGCGAAGAGGCCTACGAGCTGATGTTGCAACATGCCGCCGAACACGGCGCCAACGCCGTCGTGTGCATGCGCTACGAAGCGACGGAAATCATGCAGGGCGTGACTGAAGTGCTCGCGTATGGAACTGCTGTGCAAGTGGAGAGAAATTCTTGACACGCAGCCGCAAAGGCACTTCGAGCGGCGGAGAATCCGCCGCTACGTTCTCGGCGGATTCACCGTTTGTTTGAAGAGTTTCCGGGCCAGGAGCACGACCTCGTCGTGGAATCTTCGCGCGGCGCGACGCGCTTCGTCCAGCATGGATGGATCCAAGAGCAACGCGACGCGTCCGACAAAGGGCGGCTCTTCCGGAGACGCCTTTTGGCCTTGGCGGGGCTTGGCGACCGCGATTTGCTGGCGAGCGCCGAAATCGGAATATAGGGCGAGGTCGCGACGGAACTGCCGGCGATCCTCGCCTCCCCAATCCGCCGCGCGGCCGAGCGCGGCCACGAGCTCGCGAAGAAATCCGTCGATGGATTCCTTTTCCTTCTCTTTGAGTTTTCCTCGCTGTTGTTTTCCAAAAAATCCCGGCAGCACGCGCCGCACTTCGACGATCATAGCCAGCACCACTTCGCGGCCAATCGTTTCCGCGAGCTCCCGCTCCCTCGCGGCCCCGCCGAGGATTCCGTGGCGGTCATGTTGGTTGGCGTAAGCGACCACGAAGCGCCGAACCACGCGGTCACGCTCGATCGCCGCGAGCATATTGTTCGCGAGCGCACTGCCGTAAATCGGAAAGAGTTTCCGCGCACGTGCCATGCGCAAAATCTTATCAGCATGGGCCTCCCGGCTTCGCGCATTCGCCAGCCGGCGTGCGCAAAGAAAAAGGCCCGAGCCATTCGCCGCAGCGGCGGACCCGGGCCTCTTTTGCCATTTCGGCTCTTCGTTCGCGAATTAATGTACCGGAGGAGGCCCCACGGGGGCGGGTCCAACCGGCGGCAATTGGCCTTTCTTGAGACCTGCAGCGACCGGCACCGCTTTCGACAGCGCGATGTCGAGCGCCTGGTCCACCGTCCGCACAAAGTGAATCTGCATTCCTTCGAGCATGTGCGGCTGTAGGTCCTCTTTCACGTTGGGCTCGTTCTCCGCCGGCAAAATCACCTCGCGGATTCCGGCTCGCTTCGCTCCGAGCACCTTTTCCTTGATTCCGCCGACCGGCAGCACGACGCCGGAGAGCGAAATCTCTCCGGTCATGGCGACGCGCGGACGAATCGGCCGGCCGGAGAGCAGGCTTACGAGCGCGTTCACCATCGCGACGCCGGCGGAAGGGCCGTCCTTCGGCACCGCGCCGGACGGGACATGAATGTGAATGTCCTGCTTCCGGAAGAAATCGGGATCGATGTCATAGCGCTCGGCGTTGGCGCGTACCCACGTCAGCGCGGCCGTCATCGATTCCTGCATCACCTCGCCCAGATGCCCGGTCATGGTGAATTGCTTCCCGCCCCGCATGCGGCTTGCCTCAATGAAGACAATATCGCCGCCCGCGGGCGTCCAGACCAATCCGACCGAGACGCCGGGAGTCTTGACGCGCTCCTCGACTTCCCGTTCGGCGCGGAACTTCGGCACGCCCAACGCTTCGTGCACGACCTCGGGCGTCACGATGAGCTTATCGGCATTGCCTTCGGCGAGCCGGCGCGCCTGTTTCCGGATCAGCGTAGCGATCTCGCGCTCGAGATTCCGCACGCCAGCCTCGCGCGTGTAGCTGTGGATGATCTCGCGCAAGCCGTCGTCGGTAAACTCGACCTGCTCGCCGATTTTCAGGCCGTGTTCGTTCGCCTGTTTCGGAACCAGGTATTTGTTGGCGATATGGATCTTTTCGACCTCCGTGTAGCCGGCGAGCTCGATGATTTCCATACGATCGCGCAGCGGTTCCGGAATTGGATCGATCATATTGGCTGTCGCAATGAACAGCACCTTCGACAAATCGAACGGCACGTCCAGATAGTGATCGCGGAACGAAGCATTCTGCTCCGGATCGAGCACTTCCATCAGCGCCGCCGAAGGATCGCCTCGGAAATCGCGTCCGAGCTTATCCACCTCGTCCAGCATGAAGACGGGATCGTTGGTCTCCGCCCGGCGAATTCCCTGAATGATTTGTCCAGGCAACGCACCGATGTACGTGCGCCGGTGGCCGCGGATTTCCGCTTCGTCATGCATGCCGCCCATCGAGATGCGCACGAATTTGCGGCCGAGGGCACGAGCAATCGATTTCCCGAGCGAAGTTTTCCCCACTCCAGGAGGCCCGAGGAAGCACAGGATCGGCCCCTTCATTCCCGGCTGGAGTTTCTTGACGGCCAGGTAATCGAGGATGCGCTCCTTGACCTTCTCGAGATCGTAGTGATCCTCGTCCAGAATAGCCTGCCCTTTCGCGATGTCGATTTCCTGCACCCCGGAGGATTTTGCCCAGGGCAGCGAAATCATCCATTCGAGATAGGTGCGCGCGACCATGTATTCGGCCGACGCCGGAGTCATCTTTGCGAGCCTCTTCAGCTCGCGGTCGCACTCTTTGCGCGCCTCGGCAGGCATGCCGGATTTTTCGAGCTTCTCGCGCAGCTCGTCGATCTCGGCTTGGCCGTCATCGGACTCGCCGAGCTCCTTGTGAATCGCCTTCAGCTGCTCGCGCAACAAATACTCGCGCTGGCTCTGGCTGACCTGCTCTTGCACCTGCTCTTGAATCTTGTTCCGAAGCTCTAGAACTTCAAGCTCCTTGGACAGTTCGCGGATCAGGGTTTCGAGACGCCGCCGCACATCGGCCGTCTCCAGGAGTTCCTGGCGAAGTAACGTAGGGAGAGACGGCAAGTTCGCGGCAATGAAATCTGCCAGGCGAATTGGGTCTTCGATATTGAGCGCCGCGGTCTGCAAATCATCCGAAAGCTGTGGAGAACGCGCGACAACGTCGCGGAACAGCTCGCGCGCGTTGCGTTCGAGCGCCATCAGCTCCGCATCCTGCTCCCCGACAAGGTCCGGCTGGATCTCCACGCGAGCCTTGAGAAATGGCCGGAAACTGATCAGTTCCACCACACGGATGCGTTGCAATCCCTCCAAAAAGACCACCACGTTACCGTTGGGCATCCTCACCAATTTGTGAATCTTTGCGGCTGTCCCGACCACATGCAGATCTGCCGCGGCGGGCTCCTCCACACGGGGATCGTGTTGCGCTACAATTCCAAGCAGCTTCTCGTCTCCATGCAGGGAGTTCAGCAGGGACAGCGATCCTTCGCGCCCGACGGTAAGAGGTTGGACGCCCCCTGGAAATAGCACCGTATCTCGGACCGGGAGGATTGGAAGCTCATTCGGAATCGGAATCGACTTTTCGGTCATTGGGTCCCCCTTAAACTCCAAAACGAAGCAGCAACAAAGTCTCTCGCCAACTATCTTAGATGCAGGCCGCGTCCAAAAGGTACCACGAAGAAGCACACTGATTAGCAACAACCTTTAGCATATGCCACTAAAGAGTTAGGGACCGTTGAGTCAGAGTAAGAATAAACTGTAACGTACTGAAAATACAGCAATAAATCTATGCCGGCTCCAAGAATTAAGGCTCGCGAGGTCCCATTTTCTTCCATGTCCATTCCTATCGGCCAGATGGGAAACTGCGTGAGCCCAGCCCCTTTGGACGCCGGCAGAGGCCGCCTGGATGCAAGGCATGGGGGTGTTCTCAGGGCTGGCTGATTGACCGGGCAAATCGGAGGGCGGTTTCACGGTCGTGCAGCCGCCCCTCAAGCTGCGCCTCTTCCACAGCCAGGAGGATTTCTTTGAAGCGGGGACCTGGGACAAGGCCCATGCTCTTGAGGTCGTCGCCGGTCACTAGTTTCGGAGGGCGCACGACCTCGGGGGGAGTCTCTGCAAGGAACGTCCGTACGAAGTTGTACGCCTTGAGGCTCCCGTGGCTCGCCAGGCAGTCGAGGCGGTGCAGTTCGAGGTGCTCTTCGAATCGCGGCAGGCGGACGAACCTTTTTAGCGTCGCGGTGCGCATCTGCAGGGTATCCTTGAAGCGAAGGTGGTTGGCGACCAGTGCTTCAATCTGCCCGGTGTCCTCATTCGAGAACCGCAGATCGCGGCAAATGCGCTCGGCCATCCGCGCGCCGATCTCCACGTGGCCGTCGAAACGAATTCGGGTGCCGGGTCCGGCGGCCGGGGCAAAGGTGGGCGGCTTTCCGACATCATGCAGTAGGACGCCCCAGGCCAAAGTGGGAGAGCAATCCGGCTGAAGTTTTTCAAGCATCATGCGTGTGTGAATCCACACGTCACCTTCAGGATGGAATTGCGGCGGTTGCTCGACGCCCTTCATGCGCACGACGTCCGGCAACACGACCGCGAGGAGGCGCATCTCGTCCAGGAGTTCAAACCCACGGCGAGCGGCGCCTTCGGTCAGGACCTTGGTCAGTTCATCGCGGATGCGTTCTGGGGAAACCTGGGTGATTAGAGGCGCAAGATCCTTTGCCGCAGCCATCGTCTCGGGTTCAATCCGGAAGCCGAAGCGCGCGGCAAACCTTGCGGCTCGCAACATGCGCAGCTTGTCTTCGGCGAAGCGCAGGCGAGGGTCGCCGATGGCGCGCACGATGCCCGAGTTTAGATCGGCCCGTCCGCCGACAAAATCGAGGATTTCCTCTGTCGCCGGATCCATCAGCAAGCCATTGATCGTGAAATCGCGCCGGCGAATGTCTTCCTGTGGAGAATTGGAGTAGGCCACCCGGTCGGGATGGCGGCCGTCGGAGTAGCCGACATCCGAGCGGAAGGTTGCCACTTCGACCTGCGTTCCGTCGTCTACAACCAGAATTACGCCGAATTTCGCGCCCACGGCCAAGCTGTGCGGAAAAAGCCCCTGGACGCGCTCGGGACGCGCGTCGGTGGAAACGTCATAATCCGATGGATTGCGGCCGAGT
>Ga0335085_10007711_pt1 | contig 16572 bp, 12 predicted proteins | sample Lox_Sample_45_FD_206712 | JGI IMG/M metagenome (GOLD analysis project Ga0335085, IMG submission 206712) | Soil microbial communities from Loxahatchee National Wildlife Refuge, Florida, United States - Lox_Sample_4.5 | ecosystem: Environmental > Terrestrial > Soil > Wetlands | place: USA...
GACAGTTGGGATAAAACGTGTCAAGGGAAGCCGACACAGGGCTTTGTTAGAATCGAACCAGATCATGCGAAAGCTTCGGATTTCTGCGATCTCTTACCTGAATACCGCGCCCCTGATGTGGGATTTCGTCCACGGCGACGCCGGCCGGCACTTTGAGATTTCCTACACCCTGCCCGCGCAGTGTGCCGCGGACTTGCGTGCAGGGGTTGCCGATATTGGCATCATCCCTGCCGCCGCCTACACCAGCATTCCAGACCTTGTCATTTTGCCGGGAGTCGCGATTGCCTCTCGCCGTCCGGTGCGCTCGATCCTGCTGGTCAGCAAGGTTCCCGTCGAGCAGATTCGTTCGGTCGCCCTCGACACTTCGTCCATGACTTCGGTTGCGCTGACTAAGGTTCTGTTTGCGCGCTGGTGGGGCGGAGACCGGCAATTTCACCCCATGGCTCCTGACATCGACGCCATGCTCGCCGAGCACGACGCGGGCCTGGTCATCGGGGACCCTGCACTCAAGATCGACCGGTCACAGTATGTGACTTACGACCTGGCGGAGGAATGGATTCGCTTCACCGGAAAGCCGTTCGTTTTCGCCTTTTGGGCGGTGCGGCAGAACGCCCTGCCCGAGGCCGATCCCTCGCTCCACCTGCCTGCCATCTTCCAGCAATCCCGCGATCACGGCTTGCTGCCGGAAAATGTCGAGCGTCTGGCCAGCGAATGGGGGCCGCGCCTTGGCCTGGCTCCTGCTTCAGTGAAGAGCTATCTGACCGAGAATATCTACTATCAGCTCGACCCTGCGTGCCTGCAGGGAATGCAACTCTATTACCGCTACGCCTCACAGTGCGGGGCGCTGCCCCCGGCACCCTCACTCGAATTTCTGCACACGGCCCGGGCGGTCGCCACCTAGAATGGCCAGCCATTACCTTCTGGGAACGCCGTTTCTGACCCTAAAGCCGGTCATCTGGCTGGCCATCTACGCCGCCAAAACACCCTCGCTTTGGATCAAAATCCGGCACCTCGGCGGTCCCGGGCTGATTCTGCTCGGTATTGCCGACAATTCCGTCATCCCTATGCCGGGCAGCGTAGATGTCTTCACCATCTGGCTCTCGGCGCACGATCGCGACCACTGGTATTACTATGCGCTCATGGCGACCGCGGGCGCGCTGCTGGGCGGGTACATCACCTATCGCCTGGCGCAGAAAGGCGGTAAGGGGGCGCTGGAAAAAAGGCTGGGCAAAAGGCGCATTCAGAAGGTCTACAAGCGTTTTGAACGTTGGGGGTTCGGCGCGGTCGCCATCCCCGCGCTCTTGCCGCCGCCGTTCCCCATCGTCCCCTTCCTCCTGGCCGCTGGGGCCATGCAGTATTCGCGGAAGAAGTTCCTGGGAGCACTTGCGGTCGGCCGGGGAATCCGTTTCACCGTGCTGGCGGTGCTCGGAGCCATCTACGGCACCCACATAGTCCGCTTCTTCACTCAGTACTACAAACCGGCGCTAAGTTTGCTGATCGGGTTATCGGTCATCGGCAGCGTAATCGCGCTCCTGCAATACCTGCGCTTCCGCAGGGCGCGCACCGTGTAGTTTGGAAGCCATGGCCACTCTCCGCTAGAATTATCACTGAAGTTTGTGACGCTTATGTCCTTGACCAAGCCGCAAGCCCTCGATCTCTACCGCTCCGACGACCTCATCGGCATCGGCATGGAAGCCGACGCGGTGCGGCGCAAGCTGCACCCCGAAAGCGTCGTCACTTACATCATCGACCGCAACATCAACTACACGAACTTCTGCACGGAGTACTGCACCTTCTGCGCGTTTTATCGTCCGTTGAAAGGACCCGCCGCCAAAGAGGGGTACATCCTCGATTTCGAAACTATCTACGAGAAGATTCGCGAGACGGTCGAACTGGGCGGCACCGGCGTTCTGATGCAAGGCGGACTGCACCCCGATTTGAAGATTGACTGGCATGAGCAGATGCTGCGCGGCATCCGCCAGCGCTTTCCCAAAGTCCACCTGCATTGTTATTCCGCTTCCGAGATCATTGCGATTGCCGAATACAGCGGGCTCTCGATTCGCGATACCATCGCCCGCCTGCGCGATGCCGGGCTCGATTCCATTCCCGGCGGCGGAGCCGAGATTCTGGACGACGAAGTCCGGTACAAGATCGCGCGCCTGAAGTGCCTGACCGAGGACTGGCTGAACGTACACCGCACCGCTCATCAGTTGGGAATGCGCACCACCGCCACCATGATGTTCGGCGTGGGCGAAAACTACGAGAACCGTATCAACCACTTCCAGAAACTCTACGAGTTGCAGGAAGAGACGGGCGGCTTCACGGCGTTCATTCCCTGGAGTTTCCAACCGGCCAACACCGCGCTCGGCGGCCGCCACTGGGACGAAGCCACCGCGGTCGAATATCTCAAGACACTGGCGATTTCCCGGCTCTATCTTTCGAACTTCCTCAATGTGCAGTCGAGCTGGGTGACGCAAGGCCTGAAAGTTTGCCAGATGGGCCTGCGCTTCGGTGGAAATGACGTGGGCTCGGTGATGCTCGAAGAAAATGTCGTGCGCGCTGCCGGGGTCACCAACTGCACCACCGAGGAAGAGTTGCGTCGCATTATCCGCGATGCGGGCTTCCGTCCCGCACAGCGGGATACGCTATACCGGACTTACTTCCTGAATTAGCATTTGAGGCCTGCTGACCAATTCCCCGATTGGCCGTTCTTCGTACTTTCCTGCCGGAGGGCCAAGACCAGAGGATTTCGCAGCAATTCTCTCCATTCATTTTCCTATTTTTGCCAAAAACGAAGAATGGGCCCGGCGAGTTGAGCGCGTTCCGTGGCCTTTTTCAATCGCAACGTTCGGCTGAGACGTTAAAATAGAGTGGTCGCCATCCCCGCCGACACGGTTTTACCCACACCATGAAAATCTGGGCCCTGATTTTCGTACTCGTGTCGCTCCCGACGTGGGCGCAGGCTTCCGCCGCCGATCAGGGGACCCAGAGATCAGCGATCGAGGGCCGAGTGGTGCGGGATCCAGGCGACGTTCCGGTCAAGAAAGCCGAAGTTCAACTCATCGCCGATGACACTGTGAATGAAGGCAAGTCCTTTTCCGCGATAAGCGACGCTGATGGACATTTCCGGATCGAAGGAATTCCTGCGGGCCGCTACCGCGCCTTCGTCGAGCGCTCGGGGTTCGTCGAGATTAACAAGCAGCATCTCCGTGCCGCTGGCGCCGCCTTGACCTTCAGCCCGGGCAAGGACATTGCTGATCTCGTGCTACACATGCTTCCTGCGGCCGTGGTCGTCGGCAGAGTGGTGGACGAAGACGGCGATCCCATGCCGCGCACCGACGTTTCGGTTTTGCGTTACGGCTATCGCCTCGGCCAGCGGCACGTCGAAATCGCCGCCTCGGGAACCACCAATGATCTGGGCGAGTACCGCATTCCCGATCTATTGCCCGGGCGCTACATGGTCGCCGCCAACCCCGTGCCAGATTTCTCCACCTCCTCGGCTTCGAGCGCAACCGCGGGCACCCCATCCAGGCAAGAGACCGCCTACGTCTCTATGTACTATCCCGGTGTCACTGACCGAAGTCAGGCTGCCTTTCTAGATCTTCGCGCCGGAGATGAGACCTCGGTAAACTTCAACCTGATTCGCGTTCCCACGTTCCACGTGCGAGGCAGCATCGCCGGCGCCCTGGGCGGTCGGGGTAACCCGGAACTGATGATTCGTCCGAAGAATCAAGAGGCCGAATTTCTCGCAGCGCCGGTCGATAAGAACGGCAGCTTCGAAGTTTCCCATCTCGCTCCTGGTTCCTACACGCTCTTTGCCGTCGGCGGAAATCCCGACGCGCCGCAGATCGCTCAACAGACTATCGAAGTCACCAATGGTGACGTGAGCGGCATAAGAATTGTCGCGCTCGGCGGCAGCCGCGTGCGCGGATCAGTACGGGTGGAAGGCGGGCGCGGGCTCGACTTCTCCTCGTTGCTGGTTTTCTTGCAGCCCGCGGATGATGACAAACTCACCAGCTTCTTTGCCGGGGGAGATCTTTCCGTCAATCCCACGCTGGCTCGGGTAAAGGGCGATGGATCATTCGACCTGAAAGACGTTCCAGCGGGGAATTACTCTGTGCTGGTGGAAGGCATCTCCAGCCTGCCCGATTTCTACTTGAAGTCGGTAAAGCTGGGGAGCACGGATGTCTCCAACTCCGGCATAAGCGTAGGCGGCGGAGGTACCTACGCGCTGGATGTGGTCATCGGATCAGGTGCCGCGAAAATAGACGGCGTGGTGGCTGACGGCGAGAGTCGGCCCATGGCCGACGCGATCGTGGTCGCCGTCCCATCGGGCGAGCACGCGCCCCGACTCGACCTCTACGAAAAAACCGTGGCCGACCAGTACGGCCGCTTCACCATCGCTGGCCTGACTCCTGGCGATTACCGCATCTTCGCCTTCGAGAGCCTCGAAGAAGGAGCCTATTTCGATGCCGCCTTCCTCAAGCCCTACGAAGGATCGAGCGAGGGCGTTCATCTCGACGAAAACGCCCATAAGTCCCTGCAGATGAAGATCATTTCCGCCGCCGACAACACGTCTGAGTGAGCCCCGAAACCCTTCAGTTACAATAAAGGTTTGCACTGCCCGTCTCAACCGGTCCGAGGAGAGCACCGCTGAGTATCCCGTTCATTCCGCCATTCGCCCTGCTTGTGGCCTCGCGCGGTCTCGGCCAATATCTGCGGCAACATTTCCTCGACAGAACCTTTCAGGGACTCTACAGCCCCAACGCCTTCGACATGGCGCTGCTGATTCCTTACTTCGTCGTCCTGATCTTGCTGGCCGGCTACGGCATGCACCGGTACACCCTGGTCTACCTCTATTACAAAAATCGCAAGAACCGTACGGCGGAACCCGCTCAGCGTTTTCAGGACCTTCCGCAGGTGACGGTGCAGTTGCCGATCTTCAACGAGCAGTTTGTGGTTGAAAGGCTGCTCGATGCTATCTGCCGCCTGGAATATCCGCTCGATAAACTCGACATCCAACTTCTCGATGACTCGACCGATGAGACTGTCGCCGTAGCCCGCGGATTGGTGGAGCACTATGCCGCCAAGGGCTTTCCCATCACCTATCACCACCGCACTAATCGCGAGGGATTCAAAGCCGGCGCCCTGCAGGAAGGCCTGAAAACGGCCACGGGCGAGTTCATCGCGATTTTCGACGCCGATTTCGTTCCTCCGGCGGATTTCCTGCTGCGCACTATCCATTACTTCACCGACCCGAAGATCGGCATGGTGCAGACGCGTTGGACTCATATCAACCGCAACTACTCCTTCCTTACCGAAGTCGAAGCGATTCTGCTCGACGGGCATTTCGTCCTCGAGCACTCGGGCCGCGCCCGCAGCAATGTTTTCTTTAACTTCAACGGGACCGCGGGAGTCTGGCGGCGCGGGGCGATCGAGGAAGCCGGCGGATGGCAGCACGACACTCTCACTGAAGACACCGATCTTTCCTACCGGGCGCAGCTCAAGGGGTGGAAGTTCATTTACCTGCAAGACGTGGAATGCCCTGCGGAACTCCCGGTCGAGATGACCGCGTTTAAAACCCAGCAGGCGCGCTGGGCCAAGGGCCTGGTGCAGACAGCGAAGAAGATTCTTCCGCGAGTGCTCAAGAGCGACGAGTCGTTCCACGTCAAACTCGAAGCCTGGTACCACCTCACGGCCAACATCAGCTACCCGCTGATGATCGTGCTCTCCGTCTTATTGCTGCCCGCCATGATCATCCGTTTTTATCAGGGCTGGTTTCAGATGCTCTACATTGATCTGCCCCTGTTCATGGCCTCCACGTTCTCGATATCGAGCTTCTACCTGGTTTCACAGCGCGAACTCTTCCCTGGCCGCTGGTACCGCGCCCTCCTCTACCTTCCCTTCCTGATGGCGTTGGGCATCGGTCTGACGGTGACGAACACGCGCGCGGTACTTGAGGCCCTGGTCGGAAAACAAACCGCCTTCGCACGCACGCCAAAATACCGGGTGGAAAGCAAGAAAGACAAAGTCACTGCGACCAAGTATCGAAAACGCCTGGGATGGGTCCCCTGGGTCGAACTGTTGATCGGCACTTATTTCGCGCTGACGGTTTACTACGCGATCGACAATGAAAACTTTCTTACCGTTCCCTTTCTGCTGCTATTTGTCGTGGGCTATTGGTATACGGGCCTGATGTCGCTCCTCCAGGGGCGATTCAGCGGCATTTCCCTGGGGGCCGAGAACCACACCAAACCTTTCCCCGTGGGAGTCTGAACATGCGCAAAGCAGTGGTGGTGCTGCTGTTGCTCGTCGTCCAGGTGAGTTTCGCGCTTGAACGTCAGCCCAACGCCGATTACCGCGTCCGCCGTCAGGCCTTGGCCGCCAAGATTTCCGGAGGTGCGGTGCTGCTGTTTGCCCCCGTCGAAGCCGATGGCCCGGACGATCTTTTCGGTTTCCGCCAGAGCGACAATTTCTACTATCTCTCGGGATGGAAGGAACCCGGGGCAGCGATCCTGATCGCGCCTGCCTCCGAAAAAACTCCGGTGCACCCCTACACCGAAATCCTCTTCCTGCCCACGCACAACGTCTCGCAGGAAAAATGGACGGGCCCCAAGCTCGGCGCGGAAAATCCTGACGCGCCAAAGATCACTGGCTTTGACCGCGTACAAACCCTGGACACATTAGGCGCGGAGTTAGTTCGACTTTTCCCCTCCGGCCGCACCCCCATTTACACCGACGTACCTGGACCGGGAGAAATCTCCGTCAGTTCGATTCCAATCGATTGGCTGAAGCGGGCCAACGCCTTCCCGCTGGGCGCCTCTTTCGAGGACGTGCGGCCTCTGCTAGCGACCCTGCGGACTTACAAAGATTCCGGCGAGATCGAACTGATTCGCAAGGCTACGAATGCCTCGATCGCCGCCCACCTGGCCGCCATGCATGCCATGAAGCCGGGAATGACCGAGCGCGAGATTTCGGCGCTCCTGCAATACGAATGGGGAAAGCGTGGCTGCGAACGTCCTTCCTACGCTCCAATCGTCGGCTCGGGATTCAACTCCACCGTGCTGCACTACTCCGACGATGATGCCACCATCCATGACGGCGATCTGGTCGTCATCGATGCTGCGGGCGAGTATTCCATGTACGCCTCCGACATCACTCGCACGCTGCCGGCTTCCGGCAAATTCACTCCCCGGCAGCGGGAAATTTACGACATCGTTCTCGGCGCCCAGCAGGCTGCCATCGCCGCCTTTCAGGCCGGCAAGTCGCACCTGCGCAAAGATGCGGCCGATTCCCTCTACAATGTGGCCTACGAGTACATCAACTCTCACGGCAAGGACCTGCACGGCCAGCCCCTGGGTAGGTATTTCATCCACGGGCTTTCGCACTACGTGGGATTGAATGTTCACGATACCGGCGACTACGACGTCCCCCTGTCCCCCGGCATGGTCTTTACCATCGAACCGGGAATTTACATCCCCGAAGAGAAGCTCGGCGTGCGCATCGAAGACATCCTCTACGTCGACAGCAACGGTAAATTGCTGGACTTGACCGCAAATCTTCCCCACACCGCCGAGGAGGTCGAGCGCGAAATGGCTTCCCGCCGGTGATGTGTCGGCCATCACCGCGCGGTGGAAGCGATTTGATATGCTAGAGCATCGTGCGGATGATCTGGTGGTTCCTGATTCTGGCCCTGGGCACCGGACTTGTGTTTTGGGCGGGAATCGCTTTTTATCTTCGGGTTCGCCGCCACATGAAAGAAGATGCGGCTGCCCAGGAACGCGCCGATCACGGGCAAGACTCCGCCGGAAGCTCTTAGCTCTCGCGTCATAATTACGGAGAATATATGTCCAAATGGAACGTTGAGGCACTTGAGAGTCATCATCCCGCCCTGGAATCTGTGCGCCAGGTTTCGATCGTTGTCGGGGCCAGCCTGTTCGTCGCCCTGTGCGCCCGGCTCACCCTACCCTTGCCGTTCACCCCGGTGCCCCTCACGCTGCAGAACTTCGGGGTGCTGCTGGTCGGACTGGCGCTCGGCCGCCGCCGCGCTTTCGCCGCCCTGGTGCTTTACCTCATCGAAGGCGCCTCAGGATTGCCGGTGTTCAATCCCGTCGGCCCCGGAGGCATCGCGCAGTTGCTGGGACCGACGGGTGGCTTTCTGCTGGCCTATCCTTTTGTGGCGGCACTGGCGGGGTGGATCTTCGAGCGTGGCAGCAAGACTTTCGCACGCGCTTTCGCGGCTTCGACCTTGGCGGAAGTTGTACTTTTTACCGGCGGCTTGTCTTGGCTGTTTGTGCTGACACACTCGTTTTCCACCGCCATTCGCTTCGGACTCTACTGGTTCGCGTTTGCGGAAGTCATCAAGGTCATGTTCGCCGCGGGCATCGCCTCGGGCTGGCAGCGGGTGCGAAAGGTTTAATTCATGAGCAGGATCGACGCCATTTCGCCGGAATCTCAGGTCTCTTCTTCAGCCCAGGTGCGCGAGATTTCCATTGCGCACAGCCCGGACTCCGACGACGCCTTCATGTTTTACGGCCTCGCCACCAACAAGGTGCGCGTGCCGGGTCTGCGCTTCACTCACACGCTTTGCGACATCGAGACGCTGAACCGGAAGGCCCGCGAAGGCGATGGCTTTTACGACGTGACCGCTATCTCCTTTCACGCGTATCCGTACATCCAGGAGAAGTACGCTCTGTTGACCAGCGGCGGCAGTGTGGGCGACGCCTATGGCCCCATGATCATCGCGCCGCGAGCCTTCTCCCTCGACGACATCAAGCGGAAGAAGATCGCCGTCCCCGGCACCTTGACCACGGCCTACCTTGCGCTGAAGCTTTTCGCGCCAGGAATTGAAACCGAAGTGGTTCCGTTCGATCAGATCATCCCGCAAGTCCTCGAAGGAAAGTACGAGGCCGGGCTGATCATTCACGAAGGCCAACTGACCTATGCAAAGTCCGGGTTGCACCGCATCATCGATCTCGGCAAGTGGTGGCATAGCATGACGGGCCTTCCGCTCCCGTTGGGTGGAAATGCCATCCGCCGCAGCCTCGGTCCGGCCCTCGTGAAAAGCGTAGGCGCGGCTCTGCGCGAGAGTATTCAATACGGACTCGACCACCGCGAAGAAGCCCTCGCCTATGCGATGCAGTTTGCCCGCGATCTCGACACGCAACTTGCTGACAAGTTTGTTGGGATGTACGTGAATGAGCGCACGCTCGATTACGGCTCTGACGGGCGCGAGGCTGTCTGCCGCCTGCTCGAGATGGGACACAAGGCCGGCATTATCCCCTTCGAAGCCAAGGTCGAATTCGTCGACTAGCGGATCCGCTCTTTGAAGGAGAACACCGGGTCGATGTCTACCGGCACGCTGAAAGCGGTCTTCAGCGAAATCTTCAACTCTTCCGGCATCACATCATACTTTTTGAACCAGCTTTCCGCGCGGGCGCGGTCGCCTTTGGCCTCGATATCAAGTAACTCTTTCGCAAGGTCGGCAATGGCATCCGGCATGGCGGCATAATCAATCACGTACTTCCCCGTCGGCTCCCGTTTCAGGGCGCCGCGCTCGCTCAGATAGTTGAACTCCATCATCTCCGCCTGGCCGTGGGCCTCTCCCGTCCCAAAGCGCACCGTCCGGAACATGCCGCCGACGTAAGAAGCGTAAAACTCCTCGAGCTTTTCCTTGGGAATCGCGCCGTGATCCACCATCCACTTCAGGCCGAACATTCCCACCACATCGGCTTTTGCCTCTTCCAGGCCGTTGTACGCCGGGCCAATCGCCTCGCGGATGCTCACTTTTCCATTCGCGGTTCGCGCAAACGCCGGCCCCAGTCCGTGTGCCATCTCATGCATGATCGTGCCCAGCAGGTATCCTTCGCCGGTCACTTTCGCCGCTTGCTCCGGCCGCATCACATATTGCGCCAGCGGCACGATCACGTAGTTCACGCGCGCATCCATGAAGTTCTTGAAGAAGATTTTCTTGCTCCCCTTCTGCTCATGAACCTTCGGATCATTGGGAAGATTGTCAGCCACAGCCTGATAGCCGTGACGCAAGTCGCCGGCGCGGTAGGGCGCGTCCACCACTTCCATGGGAGTTTCGAGCCCATGCTTGGAAGGCCGGTCCTCCGGCGCTAGCGGCAGCGCGTCCTGAATATCGGGCACATACTTTTCGAACAATTCAAGCTTCTTGCTCTCTTCGTCGTTCCGAATGAGCACCGCTGCCCCGTAAGAAGCCTTTACGCCCAGCAGGCCATCGTCATAGGTCTCGTAGGGCGCAAAGATGACGTCGAACTTGGGCTTCTTCAAATCCAGCCAGGCGAGATCGCTCTGAAAGTAGTCGTCGGTGAGCAACGCGTCGGCGCGCATTCTCAGGAACTTGGCAAACTCGGGATCGCTGCTCAGGTCGGCCGCTTCGCGCAGGGCCGTTGCCGCCGGCTCAAGGAAAGAACGATACGCGATGTGATAGGGCAGCCCTACAAGCTGATCGTTGTGCCAGCGGATCACGGTCGTCGAACTGTAGATCTCGTCTTTCTTGTCGGGATGCTGCTTGACGAAGTCTTCAATCTGCTCGCGGGTCAGGCCGTGGGGATAGTAGCCTCGGCCGGGATACATGGGCGTCGTTCCCACGAAGGGCTTGTTCTCCTCCAGCAGATCGTAGCGCGAGCCGTTGATCCAGATATATTTGCGGAGCATTTCGTCTTTCGGATTGCTGCTTCCTTGCAGGGCCTGGTAGAGACCGAGAGCATCGGGGTCATTCTGCCGCCAGTAAATCTGCTCCAGGTACACCGATGCGTCCACCAGCTTATTCACCAGCTTCACGTCGCGCGCCGTCAGGCCTTTCGACTCGAAGGGCATCCGCACCCGGCGCCACTTCGCCAGCCGTTCAGAAAGATCTGGGACGACCGTCATGCCCGAAGTAGCCGAGCCTTTGAGCGCTGAGCCGGTCATGGTTCGGTGAGTTTTTTGCCCTGAGGATGGTGTCGCCATGAAGGAAATGGAAAAGAACAATGCCCACAAATTTCGGATTTTCATTCCCTTCGATTTTAGCAGAGCATTTGCCGCCTTAACGATTTTGGCGTGTACTTCGTGACGCACACACTTCGCGGATATTATGTTCCTGTGCCTTTTCCGTCTCCGCAAACGCTTCTCATTGACGCCGACGACACGCTCTGGGAAAACAACATCTATTTCGAGCGCGCCATCTCCAGTTTCATCTCTTTCCTGAATCACCACGAGTTCTCCGCCGCACGGGTGCGAGAAGTTCTCAACGAAGTCGAACGCGAGTGCATTGTCACACACGGCTATGGCTTGCATAGCTTCACCCATGCGCTGGTTGCCACCTTTGAGCGCCTGGCGGTCGAGCCTCTTACCCCCGCGCTGCATGAAACGATTCATGGGTTCGCCCAGACCATCGCCCAACAACCGGTCGAAGTGATTGCCGGGGTTTCCGCCACACTTGGAGAATTGAGCCGGCGTCACCGCCTGATCCTGATGACCAAAGGCGCCCCGGTCGAGCAGGCCGGCAAGATCGAGCGCTCCGGCCTTGAGAAATATTTCAGCGCGGTCGAAATCGTTCCCGAAAAGGACGCCACCACCTACAGCTCCATCGTCACCAAGCACGGCCTGCCATGCGCGACCACCTGGATGATCGGCAACAGCCCCAAGTCCGACATCAACCCCGCACTGGCCGCGGGATTGAATGCGGTCTTCGTGCCCCACGGCAACACCTGGATTCTTGAGCACGAGGAGGTTCGCCCGGCGCCGCCGCCGCAACAACTGCTGACGGTCCAATCCTTTGCGGAACTCAAGGAACACTTTTAGCCAACAGTCGCGCCTACGGGCTTGAGAACCGGCATGTTACCCTCTTTTTGCTCTGGTTTTCTGCTCGCATTCAGCGTGGCAGTGCAGAAAAACAACTTCCGGCGGCTTTTGCGGACGGTCGAAGCGCTCTCGGATCTCGGTCCTGAGATGACGGCCGAGCGTGAGTTCTCTCAGACCGCTCGCGCGATGGTCTCCGCCCTGTTGCAGGCCTCGGGCGCCTGCGAAGCCGTGCTGTTCACTTTCCATGACAAGCCTTCGCTGCTAACCTCGATCGCGTCCGAAGGCTTTGCCCTCATGCCCGATCCCGCAGTCATTCCCCTCTTGCCGAAACATGTGCATGCCTTGACTTCGGCGCGTGGGCCGATCGTCCTGGTACATGGGGAGTATGAGTCGTTCTTGACCTCCAACGGAAACGTCGCACCCGAATTGTTCCGCTGTCTGGCGTCTCTGAAAGTGGCCGGCAAACTGGTCGGGGTAGTGGCGCTGGGCGTGCGCGAAAACGATTCTCCCTACGATGGCGAGGAACTCGAAGCTCTCGACCTGCTCTGCAACTACGTCGCCCTGGCGATCCAGAACCACGTGCTCAGTCAGACCCTGGCGCAGCGCGTCTCGGAGAATCTGCGGCTGCTGGCATCCCTCCACGGCTTTTACGACACCGCCCTCGAAGCATTCGCCGCCGCCATTGACGTCAAGCACGTCAATATTCACGGGCACTCCATTCGCGTCGGCCGCTATGCCGCCGCCATGGGCGAAGCGCTGGGGATGGAACCCGCCGAAGTCGCCGCCCTGCGCTCCGCCGGATATCTGCACGACATCGGCAAGGTCGCCGTAGACAAGCGCCTGTTCAGCAAGCCCACCATCCTCGACCCCGATGAATTCCGGGAAATGGCCGATCACACGGTGGTGGGTCACCAGATTGTGAGTGGAGTGCAGTTCCCCTGGCCGCGTATTCCGGAGATTGTCCGCTGGCATCACGAGCGCGCCGATGGCTCCGGCTATCCGGACGGGTTGGGCAACGACGAAGTTCCCATGGCCGTCCGTATCATCGCTCTCGCCGACACCTTTGATGCCATGACCAGCGAGCGCCCGTATCGCGAACCTATTTCCGTGGGCAGCACGCTGAGCGAGATCGTGCGTCTGGCGCCGCTGAAGTTCGATCCCAATGCGGTACAGGCGCTGCTGGTACAAGTGCGCCGTGACGCCGTGGGCAGCAACCGCACTCCGCTATTGAACCGCTCCGTGGATATAGCTCCAGGTGATATCGACCAGTTGGCGGCCAACCTGCAACACAAGATGAGCCATGGGCGCCTGTTTCTGACCTAGCTCTCAAAGCTGCGCGCATCCCCGATCTCTCCTCCCCTCAGAGATTTACCTGGTTCTGCGCAGAGCTGATCGCTGCCGGCGGAGAGCGGTTTTCCAGCAACTTTTCCCCGATTTCGGGTTTATACCTGGGTGACCTCCCTCCCCGCTCCGTGGGGTACCCATGCGGTTCAGACGTCCACAAGTCGCCTTCGGATTTCTGCTCGCCTCCCTGATCGTCGCCCAGTTCGCGCTCGGAAATAAGAAGGAGAAACTCTCGCCTTCTTCCGGGATGAGCGATCAGCAGCGCGCTTTGCACGCTTTGAATCGCCTGACCTTCGGGCCGCGCCCCGGCGATGTGGACCGCGTGCTGGCCATCGGCGTCGATAGATGGATCGATGAACAACTGCACCCCGGCAAGATCGATGACTCTGCGCTCGACGCCCGCCTCGCTCCTTATCGCACCTTGCGGATGAGCACGCGCGAGATCGCCGAGACCTTTCCTCCGCCGCAAGTGATAAGAGCTGTGGAGCAGGGAAAACAATCCCTCCCTTCGGATCCCATGAAGCGCGCCGTCTACGAGGCGCAACTGGAGCGCATGGAAGTTAAACAAGAGAAGAAGGCGGAAGAAAGCAACAACTCTGACGGCCATGGGCAAAGTGGCAAACTCAGCGACGACGAAAGCGCGCGCCGCCGGGATGCGCGCATGACCGCCGAGGCCAAAGCGGAAGAATTGCTCGATCTCCCTCCTGATCAGCGCATGAAAGCCTTCCTCAAGATGTCTCCTGAGGACCAGCGCGCGCTGGCATCTTCGCTGCGAGGAAACAGGCGGGACGACTTCACCGACGGCATGACTCCCCAGCAGCGGGAAATGCTGCAGGCCGTGAACAATCCCCAGACGGTAGTGGACCAGGAATTGATTTCGGGCAAACTGCTGCGCGCGACGTATAGCGAGCGCCAATTGCAGGAGGTCATGACCGACTTCTGGTTTAACCACTTCAACGTTTTTATCGGCAAGGGCGCCGACCACTATCTGCTTACCAGCTATGAGCGCGACGTCATCCGCCCCAATGCGCTGGGAAAATTTGAAGACTTGCTGAAGGCCACCGCGCAAAGTCCGGCAATGCTTTTCTATCTCGATAACTGGCTCAGCGTGGGACCGAACTCTGATGTTGCCGACGGTATTCCCAGGCGCGCCGGCAAGCAGTGGCGGAAGCGCTACAACCAGACCAATCCCACGGGGAAACAGGCCAAAGGCAAGCGCAATGGGCTGAACGAGAACTACGGCCGCGAGTTGATGGAGTTGCACACTTTGGGGGTCAACGGCGGATATACCCAGAAAGACGTCACCGAAGTTGCCAAGGTGTTCACGGGATGGACCCTGAAGCAGCCCCGGCAGGGCGGCGGTTTCACCTTTGAAGAGCGCATGCACGAGCCGGGAGACAAAATTGTCCTCGGCCACCGCGTCAAATCCAATGGCGAAAAAGAGGGTATGGAGGTGCTGCACCTGCTGGCCCACCATCCTTCGACCGCGAAATTCATCTGCACCAAGCTGGCGGTGCGCTTCGTCTCTGATAATCCGCCCCCGGCGCTGGTGAGCCGTATGACGCAGACGTTTCTGAAGAAAGACGGCAACATCAGCGAAGTGCTGAAGACGATGCTCAAGTCCCCCGAGTTCTGGTCGGCCGACGCCTACCGTGCCAAGGTGAAGACGCCGCTCGAATTCGTGGTTTCCGCCCTGCGCGCCAGCGGCGCCGACATACAAGACCCTCTGCCTGTCGCGCGCCAGCTGCAAAATCTCGGCATGCCGCTTTACGGGATGCAGCCTCCGACAGGCTATTCCGCAAAGGCCGACGCCTGGGTCAACTCTGCCGCGCTACTGGGACGCATGAATTTTTCCCTGGCGCTCACTTCTGGCAAGCTGAAAGGCACGCAGGTCGATCTTGCGCGGTTGCTGGGAAACTCCAGTTCCGCTGACAGGAGCGAAAAACTGGCGGCCCTGGAAAACAATCTGCTGGCGGGCGACGTTTCAAAGCAGACGCACCAGACCATCGAGGCCCGCCTCGACGATCCCGCGGGGACGACGCGCAAGACCGATGACAACACGCAGACTGGTGTCATCGCCGGATTATTATTGGGATCACCGGAGTTTCAACGAAGATAGGCTTCTACCGAAAGCTGAGAGCAGGTTTTATGTCCATTACCCGCCGGGTTTTCCTTCGTAACAGCGCCTTGGCGGTGGTCAGCACCGCCGCGATTCCTACGTTTCTCGCCCGCGCCGCTCACGGCGCGGAAACCATGGGGAAGAACAAGCGCCTGGTGGTCATCTTCCAGCGCGGAGCCGCCGACGGCCTGAACATCTGCGTCCCTCACGGCGAGCAGGCCTACTATGCCATGCGGCCGTCAATCAACATCCCGCGCAAATCGGTCATCGATCTTGACGGGTTCTTCGGCCTGCATCCGGCGATGTCCGCCTTTCAACCCTTGTGGCAGCAGCGCCATCTCGCAATCATCCACGCCGCGGGTTCGCCCGATCCCACGCGCTCGCACTTCGACGCGCAGGACTTCATGGAGTCGGGAACGCCGGGAGTGAAGTCCACCGGCGATGGCTGGCTCAACCGCTGCCTGCACGACCTGCCGTCGAGCAAGTCCTCGTTTCGCGCCATTGCCATGGGCCCCTCGCTGCCGCGCATTCTTTCCGGCGCCGAACCCGCCGTGGCCCTCAACAACATCAACGACTTCGGCGTTGGCGGACGCGGCCCCGCGGCATCGCCCATCGCCAATACGTTCGAAGCGATGTACGACCAGTCGGTGGATTCCGTGCTGCATGGCACCGGGGAAGAAACCTTCGAAGCCGTAAAGATGCTGAAGTCCGCCGACCCGGCAAAATACAAGCCCGCGGCAGGAGCCGACTATCCGCGCGGCCGCTTCGGCGAAAGCCTGAAACAGCTCGCCCAGCTCATCAAAGCCAACCTCGGGGTTCAGGTCGCCTTCGCCGATATTGGAGGCTGGGATCATCACGTGAACGAGGGCAGCACGGAAGGTCAAATCGCCAGCGTGCTGCGCGACTTCTCGCAATCTCTCGGGGCCTTCTGGACTGATCTTGGCGATCTTGGCGAAGACACGGTGGTCGTCTCCATGTCGGAGTTCGGACGCACGGCCCGCGAAAATGGCAATCGCGGCACCGATCACGGTCACGCCAACGTCATGTTCGTGATGGGTGGGCCTGTAAAGGGCGGGAAGGTCTACGGTCGCTGGCCAGGACTCGACCAGTCCCAGCTTTACGAGGGCCGCGATCTGGCTGTGACCACTGACTTCCGGCGGGTACTGGGAGAGGCGGTCTATCGGCACCTCGGCAACCAGGACCTCAACCAGGTTTTTCCCGGGTTTGAGAGTCAACCGGCAGACTTCCTGAAGGTGCTTGGTTAGCACGCAAGTTCATTGGAGTTTAGCGCGGTTCCT
>Ga0335085_10007712_pt1 | contig 16572 bp, 17 predicted proteins | sample Lox_Sample_45_FD_206712 | JGI IMG/M metagenome (GOLD analysis project Ga0335085, IMG submission 206712) | Soil microbial communities from Loxahatchee National Wildlife Refuge, Florida, United States - Lox_Sample_4.5 | ecosystem: Environmental > Terrestrial > Soil > Wetlands | place: USA...
GACGCTGTTGCAGGACCTGCACTGGAGTAGCGGCTACGACTTGATCGGCGTCGTCGACGCCGGCGATCATCCGGAGGAGCCGGACGTGCAGGCGCTGCTACGTGGGCACCTCTCGCGGCTCGCCTCGGTCATCGCAGAGCACCAGCCGGATCTCGTGATTCTCTCGGACGGCCGCAAGACTGCAGCGACGATCTCGCGCCTCCTCGACGCTGCCGAGGCCGGCTTCAGGATCGTCGGGCTCGCCGAGTTCCACGAGTACGCATTCGGCCGCGTGCCGATCGACGATCTCACCCACGACTGGTTCCTGAGCGTTCTGCACCTCTATCAGCGCCGCTATCTGCGTGGAATCAAGCGCGGACTCGACGTGATCGGAGCCTCGTTGCTCCTCATCCTTACGCTGCCCCTCTTCCCGCTGCTCGCGCTGTTCGTCCGGCAGACCGATGGCCCCGTGATCTTGCGCCAGTCTCGCCTCGGCGAGCACGGAAGGCTATTCACCATCTACAAGTTCCGCACGATGCGTGCCGACGCCGAGCAGGCCGGCGCCGCCGTTTGGGCCAGCCATGAGGATCCGCGACTCACGCGAGCAGGTGCACTGATGCGGCGCCTCAGACTCGACGAGCTTCCCCAACTCTGGAACGTTCTCCGCGGCGAGATGTCGCTGGTGGGGCCGCGGCCAGAGCGGCCCGAGTTCCTCGAGGAGCTGAGCGAGAGCGTCCCCTTCTGGATGCGCCGACACCTGATCAAGCCGGGGCTGACCGGTTGGGCTCAGGTCCGGCAGGGCTACACCGCCAGTGCCGAGGAGACGGCCACGAAGCTCTCCTACGACCTGTGGTACCTCCGGCACAGGAGCCTCACGGTCGACCTCGCAGTCCTGCTGCGGACGGTAGCGGTGGTCTTGCGCGGCGGCGTGTCGGCGGGTCGTAGGAGCGAACCCGCGCCAGAGAGTGGGCTCGACCCCTACACGGAGTTGCACGACAGGGCATTGACGGCGCTCGGCTCAGGCCGTGCTCACGTGTCACCGATGTCCGTGACGGTTCTCGAGAACGAGGCTCCTCGGCCCGGCGAGCTGGGGACGACGCACGGGCTCGGCGGCGGTCACTGAACTTCGGCCGGCATAGCTTTCGTCACCGGTCTTCGCACGGGGGTTGGAGGTTCTAGCCGATCGGCTAGCGCGGCGTCGGCCGTCGCGCAGAGGATGAGCAAGGGGAGTCCCTGCGGAGATAGGGCTCGCCGGTTCCCGGAAAGGCGAACGCTTGACAGGCAATGACGTCGCCCATAGCCGTGCCCACGCCGCACCTTCTGTAGAGGACGCGCATGGATCGCGCGGATTGCACGAGGGAGTACTGATGGCCTCCGTCGTGTTCGTGCAGACGGCCTGGGGCGCTTCGCTCGTCTACCTCGGACTTCACTTTCTCTGATGCGCCTTCGCCGGCCCGAGCAGCGGGGTTAGGCCTTGCTCGCGACCGGGTGGCCGCCGCGAGGGGTGCCGCCCAGCAGGTCGTGCAGGATCCGGGCGATCAGCCACACCCAGCTGAGCAGGACGTAGGTCAGCGTGAGCATGAGCAGCGCGAGCACGAAGTACGGCCGGAGCGTCGAGGCGGGAGCGAGCTGCAGCAGGAACCCCAGCACCGCCGGCAGCAGCGCGAAGGCGCCGAACGAGACGAACACACGCAGCGCCGCGCGCCCGAGCGAGCTCGGCCGGAGGCCTGGATAGCGGACATGCAGCCAGACCGCCACCGCGCCGAGACCGAGGAGCATCGCAGGCTCGAGCATCGCACTCATTCCTCCACCTGGATCGGCTGTCGGAGCGCTCGGCTTGAGGCCGCGCTGCCGCTGGAAGGTAGAAGGCCGTCGCGGTCGAAGTCTCGCACCGCCGTCGTGAATGGCACTCTGACAACGTGAACGAGAGACGCCTCCCGAGCCTGCCGAGCCGCCCGAGGCGGATCCTGGTCTACGTCGTGCTCCTGGCCGTCCTGCTCGGCGTTAACTTCTGGGCCGCGCACCGGGTGATCCAGGTGACGCGGATCCGCATCCCCTACAGCCCGTTCTTCCTGAAGCAGGTTCGGGCGGGGAATGTCGTCGCCATCACCTCGACCGCCTCCGAGATCCGGGGCGACTTCGCGCACGCGACGAAGCCGACAGGCACGACGACGAGATCGGTGCACTTCGTCACGGAGATTCCGTCCTTTGCCGACACGGATCAGCTCTCAAAGCTCCTCCAGCAGCACGGTGTCGTCGTGAACGCCAAGTCGCCCAATGCCGGCGTCCCGTGGTGGAAAAGCATCATCTTCGGCTTCGGCCCGACCATCGTCCTCCTCCTGCTCCTGTTCTGGATCTTCCGGAGAATGAGCGGCTCGCGGACGGCCGGCACGCTGGGCCGCGCCCGTGCGCGCCGCTACCAGCCGGGCCGCGAGCCCGTGACGTTCGCCGACGTCGCCGGCATCGACGAGGCGAAGCAGGAGCTGACCGAGATCGTCGACTTCCTGCGCGACCCGGAGAAGTACCGCCGGCTCGGCGGCCGGATCCCGCGCGGCGTCCTCCTCAGCGGCCCGCCGGGGACGGGCAAGACGCTTCTCGCGCGCGCGGTCGCCGGTGAGGCGGGCGCGCCGTTCTTCTCGATGTCCGCTTCCGAGTTCGTCGAGGCGATCGTCGGCGTGGGCGCCTCACGCGTCCGCGACCTCTTCCGGCAGGCGAAGCAGGAGGCTCCCGCGATCGTGTTCATCGACGAGCTCGACGCCGTCGGCCGTGCCCGCAGCAGCGCAGGCGGCGCTTTCGGCGGCGGCAGCGACGAGCGCGAGCAGACGCTGAACCAGATCCTCACCGAGATGGACGGCTTCGACTCGACCACGAGCGTGATCGTGATCGGCGCGACGAACCGGATCGACGTGCTCGACCAGGCGCTGCTGCGGCCTGGCCGATTCGACCGGCGCGTAGCCGTCCTGCCGCCAGATCGGGAGGGACGGCGCCTCATCCTCGAGGTGCACACGAGAGGCGTGCCGCTCGCGGCCGACGTCGACCTCGACCGGATCGCCGCGACGACGCCGGGCATGGTCGGCGCCGACCTCGCGAACCTCGTCAACGAGGCGGCGCTTCTAGCGGCGCGCTCCGACCGGAGCGAGGTCGCGTCGGCCGACTTCGCGCAGTCCCTCGAGAAGATCATCCTCGGCGCCGAGCGGAAGCTCATGCTGACGCCCGCCGACCGCCGCCGCACCGCCTACCACGAGGCAGGCCATGCGCTCGTGGGGATGCTCACCGCGGGTGCCGACCCGGTGCGCAAGATCACGATCGTCCCCCGCGGGCAGTCGCTCGGGGTGACCCTGTCCTCGCCGGATGTCGACCGCTTCAACTACTCGCGCGCCGACCTCGAGGCGCGGGTCAAGATGGCGCTCGGCGGCCGCGCGGCCGAGGAGGTCGTCTTCGGCGACCAGACGACCGGCGCCGAGGGGGACATCGCCCAGGTGACGGCCCTCGTCCGTCAGATGGTCGGCCGCTGGGGGATGAGCCCGGCGATCGGGATGGTCGCCGTCCTACCGAGCGACGGAGCAAATCCGTGGGGCGAGCTGGCCTCGCCGCGGACGCTCGAGCTCGTCGACGCGGAGGTCCGCCGGACGGTCGAGGCGGCGTACGAGGAGGTCCTGGCGCTTCTCGCCGCCGAGCGCTCTCGCCTCGACGCGCTCGCGGAAGCGCTGCTCGAGCGCGAGACGCTCGACCAGATCGACGCCTACCGCATCGCCGGGCTCACCGAGCCCGAAGCGCTGCCCGTCGACTGATCAGCCGGCCGCCGGCCGTTGGGCCCGGAAGACCCGCTCGTCGTCGCCGTAGCGGATGCGGGCCCACTTGAGGCCGTGCTCGTGGACGCTCTGCGAGACGGCCTCGATGAAGTGCTCGATCTCCTGACGGCTCTTCGCTCCGAGTCGGATGACGCCGAAGCCTCGCCAGGATTGCGCTTGCGCGTTCGCCGGCAGCTGCTCGGCGATGAGCTCCGCCTCCGCCTTCGAGGCGGCCTCGATGGTCACGCGGACCGGCATGCGGTAGTCGTGTAGCTCCGCCGCGCTGCCGGCCGCGCTAGTGGCTCAGCCGCCGCGGCTCAGCCGCCGGCCGCGGACGCGGACGTAGGCGACGAGGAGGGCGACGAAGATGATCGCGAGGATGAGGTAAAGAACCATTTGGCCTCCAGTTTGGTTCCGATCAGTTCTGGTTCAGATCGGCGTTTCCTGCGTCTCAGTATCGTCAGATTTCTGCCCGAGTTCCCCCCCGTCCGGTGGGTTCGGGACCGACGATGCGGGGGCGAGGATTACTGGCCGAGCGCGCTCCGTACAGCGGATTCCACGATCTCGCGCGACGACGCCTGAGCCGCGCTCACGCGGTGGCTCAGAACGTGCGGGGCGAGCCACGTCACGTCCTCGACGTCCACGTCCTGCCGGCCCTGGGCCGCCGCGCGTGCCTTCGCCGCGGTCAGGAGATGCCGGGACGCGCGGGGGCTGGCGCCGAGCTCGACGCCCTCCACCGAACGCGTCTCGCGGACGATGCGGACACAGAGTCGCGCCGTCTCCTCGCTCACCCGAACCTGGTCGACGACTTCCTGCGCCACGAGGAACGCCCGCTCGCCCAGCAGCGGCGAGATGTCGCCGAGCATGTCCGGGATGATCCCGCGGTGGGGGAGCTCGAGCGTCTGCAGCTCGGCATCCTCATCGCCGTAGGCGAGGTCGACCTTGACGAGGAAGCGGTCGAGCTGCGACTCCGTGATCGGGAAGACGCCTTCGTGCTCGTACGGGTTCTGAGTCGCCATGACGAAGAACGGCGGATCGATGAAGTACGTCCGCCCGCGCAGCGTCACGTGACGCTCCTGCATGGCCTCGAGGAGTCCCGCCTGCACGCGCGGCGGGGTGCGGTTGATCTCGTCGGCGAGAAGGACGTTCGTGAAGATCGCGCCGCGCTCGAGCACGAGCTCGCCGCCGCGCATCTCCATCGTCCCGATCAGCTCGCTCGGGGTCGTGTCAGGCGTGAACTGGACCCGGTTGAAGCTCGCTCCGAACACGCGTGCCATCGCCTGCGCGAGCAGCGTCTTCGCGGTGCCGGGAGGCCCCTCGAGCAGGACGTGGCCGCGGGCGAGTGCCGCGATCAGCATCAGGTCGACAGCCTCGCCGTGGCCGACGACGGCTTTGCTGACCTCGGCCCGCGCGCGCGAGAGAAGCTCGCTCAGCCGCTCGGCGGCGTCTTCCTCGCGGATCAGGGTGATTACTTCTGCAGTCGCATTCGTCATGAGTGCCTCCGTCAAACGAGGAAGAAGCCGATGATTCCGCCGAGGGCGAGGAACGGCCCGAATGGGATGGTCTGTTTGCGGGCCGACATGCCCCGCGTGAAGATGAGGTACAGCGCGACGACGACCACGGCGAGCAGAGCGATCTCCACCGCCGCGAACGTCTTCGTGCCGAGTGCGAGTCCGAGCAGCAGTCCGAGCTTCGCGTCGCCCATGCCGATGCTGCCCGGGAAGATCGCTCCGATCGCGAAGAACAGCGCGCCGAGCGCAACGCCGGCGACGAGATGGGTCACGAAATTGTCCGGCTGTGAGATGCCGACGATCGCCGTGACGACAGCCGCAGCCGGCAGCACGAGGCGATTGGGGAGGATCCGGTGCTCGAGATCGATCGACGCGAGCAGAACCAGCACGGGGCAGAAGACGAGGCCGACGAGTGCCCAGCCGCTCCAGCCGTAGCGGGCGAAGCCGGCTGCGACGAGCGCCGCCGATGCCGCGGTCACGACGAGTGCGCGTCTGCCGCGCGGCAAGAGCTCGCCCAGCGGACGACTCCGGCGCTCGTCAGCGCCCGGCCGCTCGGCCGCGGGCCGCTGAGTGGCCACGGATACGTCGGCGCCGCTCATCGTGTGCACGTCGGCGTCGGACCCGACGCCCAGTTCGAGGGCTTGCCGGCGATGGTGTTCGACTTGGGCTGCGCGACGCACGTCGAGCTGCCGCCGCCGCCGGTCGTCACGATGGTCGCGGTCCAGGCGCCCTTGGCATTCGCGAACCGGATCGTCGAGGTGTAGTAGATCCCGAAGACGTTGAGCTGCTGGAAGGTGCACTTCCAGGCGAGGTTCGCGCCGTCGCAGGAGACGTTGCCGAGCCTCCAGTCCGGGTTGGCGAAGTTCGCCTGCATCGCTCTTAGCAGGGCTGCCTCGGCCGCCGACCGCGCGCAGCGGTTCGGGTCGCCGGCGACCGGTGCCGGCGGGTTGTGGCAGATCCTCGGGTCACCGGCCACCGGCGCAGCCGCGGGGCACGCCGCGAGCCCGGTGCTGGCGGCGCAGAAGCTGCCGCCCGCGAGAGCACGGGCCCAGACGGTGGACTTGCCGCGTGCCCACGTCGCGCTGCAGCGGAACATCGTGAACTTCCGGACGGCGGTCTTGCCCTGACCGCTCGTGCGCGCGTTGCCAAGGCCGTGACAGGTGCTGGCAGTGATGGTCGAGGGCGCACTCGTGTTGGCGGTCGGAATCTGCGGGACGGACCCGCGAATTTTCGCCGCCATCGCCTTCGGCGTCTTCCAGGGGGAGGTGGAGCCCGCCAGCGAGACGGCCGCGCCCCACGTCAGGGCGAGCACGGCTGTGACCGTGACGACTGAGAGCGCGATGCGTGTGGGCACCTTCATGACAGCTACCCGATGAGCCGCGAGTCGGTCAGGTCGATCGCGATGTGCTGGAAGATGTCGTTCAGCGTGGCCGCGCTCTGGCACGTGGCGCCGGCCGGCTTGGGGTCGCAGAAGAACTTGCTCGGATCGGGCACGTTCGGCGTCGTGCTGTTGCGCGCGATCGCCTTCATCGCCGTATAGGCCGTGTACGCGCCGTCGCCCGAGCAGCCCCCGTTCGTGCTCGTCTGCCCGTACATCACCGAGTACACCCACGTGCCCGCGTTCGCCGCCGCGACCGCATTGTTCACGGCCCTGGTGCACTGGCCCGGCGACATCGTGTTCGCGTCGCCGTCGCTCAGGAGGATGATCACCGGCTGCGCGCCACGCGCCGAGTCGGCTGCGAGCTCCGCTTGCGCCGCCTTGATCGCATCGGCGTAGTAGGTGTTCACGCCGCCGCGCGCGTTGAGGCCGTAGTACTCGTTGCCGGGGTACAGCTGGTTCGGGCACGTGTCCCACGACACGGCGTCGACGAGCGGCGACGAGGTGGTGAGCGTCGTGGTCGTGGCGTTGGCTTTGTAGTCATTCGAGAGCGGCGTGACGACGTAGCTCGGCGAGCCGTTGTACGTCAGGTCGGACGTGTCGATGTACCAGTCCGGGAATCCGCCCGAGGGCTTGTACCACGCCGGCCCGGAGCCGCTGAAGGATCCCTCACACTGCATCTCGAGCGCGTTGTTCGTCAACGTGCTGGTCTTGTCGTGGGTGAAGGCGTTCGGGTTCGAGAGCGCCGGGAACGTCAGGAGGCTCGTCTCGTCGAGCGGCGTCACGCCGCCGCAGGACTGGTAGCTCGAGTCGCACGGCCAGAGGCCCTGCAGGAGCGTCCGCACGCCTTCCTTCGCGCAGTCGATCCTCAGCGCCCGGCCGTTCGGGATGCCGGGCACGTTGTCGCCGCAGGAGTTGGTGTCCATCGAGGCGGTCGAGTCGACCACCACCGCGATATCGAGCGGATGCGGCGTTCCTCCTCGTGCCCCCGCCGTGGCAGAGGCGCTCACCGTGAAGCTCGGTATGAACAGGCGCGCGAACGTCGCCTTCACCGACGCGGTCTCAGTCACCTTGACGGCGTTGCACGTCGTCGTTCCCGCCGGCTGTGGGGCCTGTGCCCCCGCGGGCTTGCAGTTGTCATTGCTCGAGTCCGGGTCGCAGGGAGGGAGGCCGGATACGTTCGTGACGCATTCGAAGGTGACCTGCAGCGGGTTGCCGGCCGAGCTCGAGGTCACGCCGTAGCCGGTGAGCGCGTTCTTGCCGATCGACGCGCCGGTGTTGTAGCCGTCGAAGGTGACCGCATCGGTGTACGCGATCTGCGAGTTCGGCATGTCCGTGCCTGCGATGGCCGCGGCGGCGTCGACGGCGTTCTGCAGCTGGCGCTGGGCGATCCAGACGCGCCCGATGTCGATCACGAGCCCGGCGAAGCCGATCAGGACGACCATCATCAGCGCCGTCAAGGGGAGGACCTGCCCTCCCTCCCGGCCGAGACGGCGGACGAGGGAGGTTCTCTCGGACCGGCTGCTCATTCGATCGCGTCCGTGACCTGGCCGGTCAGCGTCGTGGTGCCGAGATTGATTCCGTAGACCTTGAACGTGTACGGCATGTGGATGGTGAAGGTCACCGTGTCGCCCTGGTTCCAGCTGCCGGGGTTGCTGCAGGTGTCGGCGGCGTTGGAGAAGGACACGTTGAAGCTGGCCGACGTCAGGTTGAGCGTCGGCTCGTTGTTCTCCAGCGTGGTCTCCTCCGCCGTGCACGGATTCGTGCCCGTCTGGCCGCGGCTGAGCGCGATCTGACGGGCGCCGGCCCGCGCCGCGTCGGTGAGGGAGATGTACTTGTTGAACATGAGGCCGAACTGGAGGATCCCGGTCAGGACCGCAAGCAGAACCGGGAGCACGAGCGCGAACTCCACCATCGCCATGCCCTCGTCCGCGCGCAGGCGCGCGAGAAGCCTCCCGCGCTTGCGTGTGTTCGAACCGGGGTTGTCGGCGCGCGTCTTCATCCGTTGAGCGAGTGGAAGATCGAGACGACGGCGGGGCCGAGGATGACGACGAACATCGCCGGGAAGATCATGAAGACGAGCGGGAACAGCATCTTGATCGGCGCCTTCTGCGCCTGCTGCTCCGCCTGAGCCCGCCGGCGCTTGCGCATCTCGATGGCGAGGCTGCGCAGAATCTGTCCGATCGAGACGCCGAGCAGCTGTCCCTGGACCATCGCCCGCACGAACGACTCCACTGCGGGAGTGGGGCAGCGGCCGACCATGTTCTCGAGCGACTGCACCGGCGTGAGTCCCATCCGCTGCTCCTGCAGCACGATCCGCAGCTCGTCTCCGAGCGGGCCCTTCAGGCGCTCGCCGGCGAGCTGAAGCGCAGCGCTGAGGCTCAGACCCGCCTCGATCGTGACCACGAGCAGGTCGATGAGCTCGGGCATTCCCCGGTCGATCCGGTAGAGCCTGTTCTCCGCACGGCGCTGGATGACGAAGCCCGGCGCGAACCAGCCGAAGCAGGCGAGGAAGAGCGCTGCGATGACCGTCAGGGCCGTCGAGGCGCCGGCACCGAGGGCGATCCAGATCCAGAGCGTCGGGAACACGAGCGCGCCGAGGAGCTGGTAGCCGATGATCGTCCGCGGCGACGTGCCGTACATGCCCGCCGCGACGAGCGTCTTCCGCAGCCGCTGCTCGTTGACGAGCTTCAGCCGCTCGGTGAGCAGGACTCCCATCCAGGCGGCGGCCGAGTCGAGAAGACCGCGCAGGCTGCCGTCCGAAGGACCGATCTCGGCGGAGCCGGCGAAGCCGTAGTGCCCGATCTGTCCGAGCGTGTCCGCCGTACGCAGGCGGGCATCCATGAATCCGCGAGCGACGAGCGCCACAGCCAGACCGACAAGCAGCAGACCGATGAGCAAGACCAGGATCACGGCAGCACCTCAGACTTCGATTTCGACGATGTTCTTGATGACGAAGGAGCCCGCGATCGCCCAGGCGGCTGCGAAGCCGAGGACGATCCTTCCGCCCAGCGAGGACGTGAGCGGGTGGAAGTAATGCGGGTTTTCGATCGAGATGGCCAGCACGACCACGATCGGGAGCGCCAAGACGATCCAGCGTGACATGCGTCCCTGTGTCGTCAGCGTCTGGATCAGCCGCTTCAGGTCGAAACGCTCGCGCACCGTCTCGGCCACGCGGTCGACGACCTCGGCAGCCTCGCCGCCGGCTTCCCGCTGCAGCTGAGCCACGAGCGCAAGCTGCTCGACGTCACGGCTCGCCATCCGCTCGGCGACGACGCCGAGCGAGTTCTGAATCGGCACGCCGAGCTGCTCGTCCGCGACGACGCGCTGCATCTCGCTCTTCATGGGCTCCGAGGCGCTCTCCACCACGACCGCCAGGGCACCCGCAAAGCTGTGCCCGGAGCGGAGCGCGGAGGCGATCACCTGGAGCGCGTCCGGAAGCTGCTCGGCGAAGCGGTTGCGGCGCCGTGCAAGCGTCCTGAGCACCCACTCGCGCACGAAGTACGGGATCGTGAGCGCGAAGAGGCTCCACCAGGGCGAGCCGGTGGCCGCGTAGATGAGCAGGAATGTCAGCCCGGTCAGGGCGATCGTGCCGGCGACGATCATCTCCGGCTCGATGTGGATCTCTGCGATCTCGAGCGTCTTCTCGAACCGCGCCCATCTGGTCTCGTGCTCGGACGGGTCCTCCTCCGCAGTCTCTCCCTTGTCGCGCTGGAGCCCGCGGATCGAGACGAACTCGGACATCCGTTCGGGCAGATCGCTCCGGCGAGGCTGGAGCAGCCCCCACACGAGCAGCGCGATCACGGCTCCCACGAGGAGCCCGAGGACGACCATCGTGATCGGGGAGGTCCAGACGCGGCTGGCGAGCGAGGGGTTGTACGGCTTGACGGTGACGCTCTTGACCGGGAGCGCCGGAGTCCGGTAATCGGTGGTCGCGGTTCCCGAGCCCTGCACCTCGACCTTCACGTGCACCGGCTTGCTCGGGCCGGCCAGCGACTTGTACTGAAGCAGGTACTCGTTCGAGAGCTGCTGGCCGAGCTGTGCGTAGAGCGGCTCGAGATTCTGGGCCTGCGCCTCCGCGTACTCGCCCTGCCCCGCTGCTGCGAGGGCCTTGAGTGTGCCGGGCTTGTACGTGGCGTCGGCGAGGCCCACCGTGAAGATCCGCGTGTGGGCATTGCGGGCAGCCTTGGCGACCTGGTCGAGCGTCTGTGTGCTCCCCGTGTCGGCGCCGTCCGAGAGAACGACGATCGAGCCCGCGCTGATGTGGGCGTTCTTGAGCATCGTCTCGGCCTGCGCCACGGCGTCGTAGATGTGCGTGCCGCCGTGCAGCTTCGGCTGGGAGGCGAGTGCCTTCGAGATGTCCGAGTCGCTCGTCGTGAGCGGGAGCACGACGTTCGTGGTGCGGTCGAAGTCGATCGCGCCGAGCTCCTCGTTCGGATTGCGGTGGGCCGCGAAAGCCCGCTCCGCGGCGAGCGCGGCGGCAATGGGCTTCCCGGTCATGCTGTAGCTCGTGTCGCGTACGAGCACGGTGCCGAAGGCCGCCTTCGAGGCGTGGCTCGCAGGCACGACCGTGCTACCGACGACGGCGCCGCCGTTCTCGGTCACGTGGACGTTCGCCGCCGTGAGCTGCCGACCACTCGGCAGCGAGAGGACGAACGTCCGCACCGGGAAGGCGGGGCCCTTGGCCTCGACCACGGTGACTCCGGAAGGAGCAGCCGCGCCGGCCGAGGCCGTGAGAACCGCGAGCGTGAGCGCGGCCGTCAGGATGAGCGAGATGCGCTTCACCGAGCCGACACCCCGATCGTCGCGACGCCGAGCTGAGGCTCGTTCGACTGGAACAGACCGTGCGGCAGGGCGACGCCGCGCTTGTCGAACTTCTGCAGGAACGTCGGCCGGAGTCCGGTCGGCCGGAGACTGCCGACGATGGCGCCGTCGCGGGTCACCTCGTCGATCTGGAACTTGAACAGCTCCTGCAGCGTGATGATGTCCGCCTCCATGCCCTGCACCTCGGTGATCGAGGTGACCCGGCGGGAGCCGTCTTCGAGCCGCTCGAGGTGGATGATCGCGTCGAGCGCCGAGGACGTCTGCTCCCGGATCGCGCGGACCGGCAGGTCGTAGCCGGACATCAGCACCATGGTCTCGACGCGCGCGAGTGCGTCGCGGGGGCTGTTCGCGTGAATGGTCGAGAGCGAGCCGTCGTGGCCCGTGTTCATCGCCTGGAGCATGTCGAGCGCCTCCGCCCCGCGAACCTCGCCGACGATGATGCGGTCGGGCCGCATGCGCAGCGAGTTCCGCACGAGCGAGCGGATCGGGACCTCGTTTTCGCCCGCGAGGTCCTTCGGCCGCGACTCGAGCCGCAGCACGTGCTCTTGGTTGAGCCGCAGCTCCGCGGCGTCCTCGATGGTGACGATGCGCTCCTCGTTCGGGATCGAGGTCGAGAGCGCGTTGAGCAGCGTCGTCTTGCCCGAGCCCGTTCCGCCCGAGATCAGCATGTTGAGCTGGGCGCGGATGCAGCGCTGGAAGAACTCGACCGTCTCCTGGCTCAGCGTTCCGAGCTTGATCATGTCGTCCAGCGTCAGCCGCTTGCGGCTGAACTTGCGGATCGTGATGAGCGGGCCGCTGAGCGACAGCGGAGGGATCACCGCGTTGACGCGGCTGCCGTCGGGCAGGCGCGCATCGACCATCGGCGACGACTCGTCGATCCGGCGACCGACCTGCGCGACCATCTTGTTGATGATCCGGCGCAGGTGCCATTCGTCGTTGAAGGTGACGTCGCTCTGGTAGAGGCGGCCGCCGCGCTCGATCCAGATGTCGTACGGGCCGTTGACCATGATCTCGCTGACGCTCTCGTCTGCGAGCAGCCGCTCGAGCGGGCCGTGGCCGAGGATGTCGTCGGTGACCTCGAGTGCGATCCGCTGCCGGTCGTCACGCGAGATTCCGGTCTCCTGGGCCAGCTGGTCGCGGACATCCGCGAGCACGCGCTCGCGGAGGTCCTCCGGGTCCATGTTGACGTTGTAGAGCTGCGGCCCCAGGTCACCGATGACGGTGAAGTGGACGCGGCTCTTGACCTCGGCGAAGGGGTCCTGCTGTCCCGCCGGGACGGCCTTCGACGTGTTGAGGCGCTCGTGCAGCTCCATCTAGCGTCGCCTCCCGATCAGCGCCCGGACGCCGGAGTTCGACGCCGGAAGCGGCGCAGGTGCCGGAGCCGGCATCCGCGCGTAGCGGTCTGCGAGCGTCCGGAACGCCTTCGCGGCACCGGACTGCTGCCTCGCACCGACGATCGGAGTCCCCTCGTTCACCGAGCGCGGAATCTCGCGGTCGCTCGGGATGAGCACGTCCGGAGTCCGCCCGACGATGGTCGAGACGTCCTCGGGCGTGATCCCGACCCGCGAGTCTGCGCGGTTGAGGACGAGGGAGATCCGGTCGGACTCGTAGCCCATGAGATCGAGCGTCTCGAGGCCGAGCTTCGTGTTCTTGAGCGAGAGGGAGTCGAGCATCCCCACCATGCACACCTCGGAAGAGGCGTCGATCGTCGCGATGACCTCCGAAGTGAATCCGGGAGGCGTGTCGACGATCACGGCGTCGCACATCGTCCGCAGTGCGGCGTAGATGTCGCGGAGGTGCTCGATCGAGACGGCGCTCGCCTGGTCCGGCCGCGTCGGCGCGATCAGAACCTTGACGCCGGACGAGTGCCGGATCAGGTGCCGGTCGAGCTTCTCGTGGTCGAACGGAGGGCCGGCCTTCATGAGGTCGTACATCGTCCGCTCGGGGGAGAGCCCCAGGGCGAGCCCGATGTCACCGAACTGAAGGTCGAGGTCGACGAGCACGACGTTTGCGTCCCGCTGGGCCAGTGCGACCGACAGGTTCGCCGCGATGAGCGTCTTGCCCGTGCCGCCCTTCGGCCCGAGGATGGCGATGAGCGGAGCGGTCGCCTTGCCGGGAACGGCCAGGCCCTTGCGCCGCGCGATGACCTTCTCGAGCGTGAATGCAACGTGCTCGGGCGACTGCGGGAGCGTGATGACGTCGTCGGCGCCTGCCTCGAACGCCTGCCGCAGGAACCCGTTCGGCGAGCCCTCGGTCATGACGACCACGGGGCGATCCGGCCGATGCTTGACGGCACGGTCGACCATGTGCGTCGCGCTTTCGTCGTCGTTGGTGCAGGCGACGACGACGACGTCGGCCTGCTGTGCGAGGAACTCGCGCCAGTCGTCGAGATAGTCGGAGTAGCCGACGACCTCGACGGACGGCACGTCCTGGAGTGCGGACTCCGCGAGCCGCGGGTCTGCGTGCTCGGAGAGCGTTACGAGGATGCGAATCTTGTCAGTCATGTCAGTGTCCCAGCAGGTAGGTGTTGGTGATCACCGGCGGCTTGCTCAGCGAGCCGATGGTCGGGCGCAGAGCGAGCCAGATCTTGTCGTTCTGCGATGCGAAGGCCAGCTCGCCGGCCTGGGCGGGCGTGGCGCGAAGCGTCACATTCCCGCTGCTCGTTGAGTTGAGCACGTACATCTTCTGCATGATCAGCTTGGCCACGGGGACGGTCTGGCCCCCCTTCTGCACGTTGATCAGGGCCCACACGTCGACGTAGTCGCCGACGCTGATCTGGCCGCCCACCTGCGACGGCGAGTCGAGCTCGACGGTGACGGCGCGCAGACTCCTGGCCAGCTGTCCGGTGAGGCCCGTCGGGGCGGCACCGAAGTCGGACTCGGTGAGCTGCTGCCCCGGATAGATGTCCTTGAGCGCCACGCGGCCGGTAAGGCTCGCCGGGTTGGTGAAGGCGCCCGCCTGCACTTCCTTCTGTGGGATGTTCGTCACCTGGTACAGGCCCTTGGACCCGACGACATCTCCGGCTGTCCCCTTCGGGATCAGGGGCTTCGCAACGAGGACCGCCACCGGCACGGTGCCGCTGTTGACGCTGCTGCGGTAGTGGTTCAGGTAGGCGATCAGGGCGATCGCGGCGAGCACCGCGGCCACCACGCCGAGAACCAGCGTGCCCTGGCGCGTCCTGAACAGCTTGCTCGACGTGATGTTCTCCACAGTGCTTCCTCCTTGATGCGTGCTACTCGTTCAAAAAGTCGCGTCGTAATTCGACGACGCCGGCCGGAAATTGGGCTTCCTCCGAGTCGTCCCTTCTTTTCGTCTCATCAGCTTTGGCATGAATGGCATTTCGCGCTACCCACTAAAGGTCTGGTCACGGCCTCACCTTCGGTAGAAGCTTCGTGCTCCGCGTAGTCGAGGAAGCCTTCCCATGAGCAGTGCATTTCCCGGCGCCACCCGCGGGAGCTTCCTCGACCACACGTGCGTTCCGTCCGGCTCTACAGGTCGGCGTTGATCGAGCTGAAGATCGACGAGACCGACTTGCCGAGCGTGCTCAGGATGCCGACAGCGGCGACCGAGACCAGCGCCAGGATGAGCGCATACTCGACCATTGCCTGGCCCTCTTCGCGGTGCCGAAGGTCCTGAAGCGCGAGGTACATCCGGATAGGGATCAGCTTCGCCCTTTCCACTTGGTGCCTCCTTTCGGGCTTCCGACGTGCCGGCTTAGAACACCGGAACAGCAGACTCCCGGCTGGTTTTCACGCCACGCAGTTTGTGGCGCCATTCACTGATAGATGTCGCAGCCGACCGCGGCTTCCACTGGAAGGCTGGGTCGGATCAGGTCCTTAGTGCCGATCAGAGATCGGCGTAGGACCTGCCAGGCTTATTGCTCTAGAGATCGTCGTTGATCTTGCTGAAGATCGACGAGACCGACTTGCCGAGCGTGCTCAGGATCGCGATCGCCGCGACCGAGACGAGCGCCAGGATCAGCGCGTACTCGACCATGGCCTGGCCCTCTTCGCGGCGCCGGAGGTCCCGAAACGCGAGGTACATCCGGATCGGAATCAGCTTCGCTCTGTCCATTGAGAGCTCCCTCCGAGTGGAACACACAACGATGACCGAGCGCGACTCGTCCGACTTCAGCCTGAAGGCTGGGTCAGATCAGTTCTTTCGTCTCGCTCAGAAGTCGGCGTTGATGTGGCTGAAGACCGAGGAGGGGTAGGCCCCGAGCGTGCTCAGGAGCGCGATGACACCAATCGAGACGAGTGCGACGATGAAGGCGTATTCCACGAGTGCCTGGCCCTCTTCGCGCGCCAGCAAGGAGCGGAAAGCCGGTGCGAGCAATTTGGTCATCTCGTGCTTCTTACGGGGAGTGTTGTCGGCCGGAAACGGCGGGAAGGGTGGGTGTTCCAGTCCGTTCGTCTCTACGGCGGGCGCGAAGCGCTTCGCCTTACCGGCGGGCCGAACAGGCCCTTCGTGCTTGGCGGCCGCGACGTCTGCCCGCTTCAATGCGCTTCGTGCACCGGCCGGAAGCCTTCGGCGACCGCTTGCGAGCGTTCGCAAAGCCCTGGGAGCTGGTCTCGTTCATCTGGCTGCCGGGAATGGTGCTCGCGTATGCCTGCTGGTACGAGCTGCACGCTCACGACACGCTCCAGGACTTCGGCATCTTCCGGACCGCGGCGCTGGCGGTTGTCCACGGGCGGTCGCCGTACGTGGCTCCGACCGCGAGCGCGCTCGCCCATTTCGACAAGTTCGTCTATCCGCCGGCCGCGGCGCTGCTCTTCTCGCCCTTCGCGGCTCTGCCGCCCGAGGCCGGACGCGCTCTGATGTTCTTCGGTGGTCTCGCCGCTGTACTGGGTGCGCTGCGGCTGCTCGGGGTGGAGGACTGGCGCTGCTACAGCCTCGCCGCGGTCTCGGCGCCCGCCGTCAATTCGCTCGCACTCGGGGCTCTCACGTCGTTCCTGCTCCTCGGCGCCGCCTTCGCCTGGCGCTACCGCGACAACGTCGTGGTCGCGGGCGCGGCGACGGCGATCACCGCGGTGCTGAAGGTCTTTCTGTGGCCCTTGGGGGTCTGGCTCCTGGCTACGAGGCGCTGGCG
>Ga0335085_10007715_pt1 | contig 16570 bp, 15 predicted proteins | sample Lox_Sample_45_FD_206712 | JGI IMG/M metagenome (GOLD analysis project Ga0335085, IMG submission 206712) | Soil microbial communities from Loxahatchee National Wildlife Refuge, Florida, United States - Lox_Sample_4.5 | ecosystem: Environmental > Terrestrial > Soil > Wetlands | place: USA...
CGCGCGCGGAGCGGGATGAGCCCGGTGCCGCGTCCCGGCCCCCGCTCCGCCTAGAGCACATCCCATGACCCCAGGGGCCTACTGCGGCGCAGGATGCCTGCCTGCGGCGGGCGGCCTCGTCGCTGCACTGCTCGACGTACCCAAGGGTACGCCTGCGCTGCTCGCTCCTCGTGCGCCCTACCTCGGCGACGGCCTCCTGCACCTCGCTACGGCCCGGGGTTACGGGATGCGCCCTTGGCGACGGTCAGGCCGGAGAACCGGGTGAGCCACCGAGTGTTCCTCGTCCGCCACGGCCGGGCCGAGGCCCAGAGCCCCGGCGGAGACGCCGCGCGACGCCTCACGCCCGAGGGGCGCATGGCCTTCGAGAGCCACGCGCGCGCGCTCGGGTCGAGCCTCGCCGTGACGCGCGTGGTGGCGAGCCCGCTCACCCGGGCGATGGAGACGGCGGAGATCCTCGCCGCGGTGACCGGCGCCCGGGCGGAGCCCGAGGCGGAGCTCTCCGCGGGCAACCTCGAGGGGCGGGACGTCCTCCGTCTGGCCGTGCGCCTCGGCACCGGCGTGGCGCTCGTGGGCCACAACCCGGAATTCGCGGACGCGGTGAGCGCGCTCGCCGGGCGGCGGGTGGACCTGCCCCCCGGAGCGATCGCGGCGATCGACCTCACGGGAGGTGATCTGGAGCTCGCCTGGGTGCGAGCGCCGTGAGCGTCTCCGGCTCTCGGAGGGTGAGCGTGTAAATGATGATCCACGCGCCGGGACCAGGTGGCCGCTCACCCCGGGCGCAACCGGTGGGGGGCCGAGGTGGAGGCGAGGAACGCCCAGGCCGCCATCGCCGCCGCCCCGAGCGCCGAGACGGCGACCACCGGGATCCCGCGCGGCGTGCCCCACGCGAGGAACGCCGCCAGCACCACGAGCAGCGCCAGTCGCGTGAGCTCCAGCGGCACGGCCCATCGACGGCCCTCCAGGAACCCGCCCCAGCCGGCGAGCGTCACGAACACGAGCGCGGCGCCCGCGGCGAGCTGCGGCATGGGCAGTGTGCTCTCGAGGAACATGAGCGCGGTCGCACCCGCGACGGCGATCCCCACCTGCACGACGAGGTAGGGCGCAAGCCTGGCCGCGAGCGGCGGGTCGTGCTTCACGAAGGTGGCGGGCGACACGGGCTCCGGCTGGGGGAGCGGCGCCATGCCGGGCGGCGTCCACTCGGGGCCCTTCACGAGGACGCGCAGCCGGTCCGCGAGGCGCGGGGTCGCCGACATGCGCGCGGCGATGTCCCCGAAGAAGTGGAACTGCGCGCGGAAGGGCTGGAACGACCGGAGCGGCTTCACGAGCCCGTACACCACCTCCTCGCCCTCGGGCTCGTACGTGCCGAAGAGCCGGTCCCAGACGACGAGGATCGCCCCGTAGTTCCGGTCGAGGTAGCGAGGGTTGATGCCGTGGTGGACCCGGTGCGCCGAGGGCGTGTTGAGGACGCCCTCGACCGGGCCGAGCTTCCCCAGGAGCCGGGTGTGGATCCAGAACTGGTAGAGGGTGCTCACCGCGTCGGCGAGGCCGAACGCGAGTGGCGGGATCCCGAGCAGGGCGAGGGGCAGGTGGAACGGCAGGCTGGTGAGCGGCGTGAGCACGCCCTGCCGGAGCGCGACGGCGAGGTTGTACTCCTCGCTCGAATGGTGGACCACGTGCGCCGCCCAGAGGACGTTCACCTCGTGCGAGAGCCGGTGCCACCAGTAGTAGAGGAGGTCCACGAGCACGAGGGCGAGCAGGAAGGCCCACGGGCCGGAGGGGAGGTCGAGAATCCGCGCGTGCTCGAACACCCAGCCGTACGCGACCAGGATGCCGACCTTCAGGAAGACGAGGCCGATCTGCTGGAAGATCCCCGCCGAGAGATCGCTCACCGCGTCGTTCAGGCGGTAGACCTTCGCGCCGCGGAGCCGCGCCGCCCAGATCTCGAGGCCCATGAGCAGGAAGAAGAAGGGGACGGCGAGCGCGATGTAGTTGGGCACTGGACCATTCTACGATCGTCTGCCCGGGCGCGGGTTCGCCCCCCTCGGTCGCCGCTGCTAGACTCGGCCGCATGCCCGCCGCCGCGCCGCCGCCGCCGGAGACGCAGGGTCCCGCCCGGCCCCCGCCCCGGTTCGTGCAGGAGCTCGACACGCTGGTTCGCGCGCGCTACCCGCTCGTCTGGCTCGTCACCTGGGAGGAGCAGCGGCTCGAGGCGCTCCTCGGCGAGCTGGCGGAGTCGCACGGAAAGACGCTCCTCTCCTGGTCGGTGGGCAAGGGCTTCCGGAGGCTCGGAGGGACGCACGGGGCGGTGCCCGAGGGCGCGACCCAGCCGCTCGAGGCCCTCGCCGCGGTCGAGAGGCTCGGCGAGCCTTGCCTCGTGGTGCTGAAGGACTTCCATCCCTTCCTCTCGGACCCGGTGGTGGTGCGCGCCGTCCGGGACCTCGCCCACGAGCTCAAGTCCACGTTCACCACCGTGCTGCTCCTCTCCCCCACGCTCGCCATCCCGGTCGAGCTGGAGAAGGAGATCTCGGTCCTCGACGTCCCGCTCCCCACCTACCGCGACCTGCTGCAGCTGCTCCGCGAGATCGTGCAGCTCGTCCGCACCAACCGGCGCGCCGAGGTCGAGCTCTCCAAGGAGGACGCCGATCAGCTCCTGCGTGCCGCGCTGGGCCTCACGCTCTCGGAGGCGGAGAACGCCTTCGCGAGGGCCATCGCCCGCGACGGGCGCCTCTCCCGCGACGACGTGGCGCTCGTCCTCGAGGAGAAGCGCCAGGTCATCCGCAAGAGCGGGCTCCTCGAGTACTACCCCGCCGACGCCTCGCTGGCCGACGTGGGGGGCCTCGGCCAGCTGAAGCGCTGGCTCGATCGCCGCGCCACCGCGTTCTCCGAGGGCGCCCGGAAGTTCGGGCTGCCCGAGCCGAAGGGGCTCCTGCTCCTCGGGGTGCAGGGCTGCGGAAAGAGCCTGACCTGCAAGGCGGTGGCGGCCCAGTGGCAGCTGCCCCTCTTGCGCCTCGACCTGGGGCGGATCTTCTCGTCCTTCGTGGGCTCCTCGGAGGAGAACCTCCGCCGGGCCATCCGCGTGGCGGAGAGCGTGGCTCCGGTGGTGCTGTGGGTGGACGAGATCGAGAAGGGGCTCTCGGGCGCATCCGGCTCCGGCCAGGCCGACTCGGGCGTCTCGGCCCGCGTGTTCGGCGCCCTCCTCACCTGGCTGCAGGAGAAGACCGCCCCGGTGTTCGTGGTGGCCACCGCCAACCGTATCGCCGACCTGCCGCCCGAATTGCTCCGCAAGGGGCGCTTCGACGAGATCTTCTTCATCGACCTCCCGGCCGCACCCGAGCGCCGGGAGATCTTCGACATCCACGTCAGGAAGCGCGGCCGCGATCCCACCGGCTTCGACCTCCCGGCGCTCGCCGAGGCGTCCGACGGCTTCAGCGGCGCCGAGATCGAGCAGGCCGTGATCTCGGGCCTGTACGAGGCGTTCGCCGAGGGGAGCGAGCTCGGGCAGCCCCACCTCGTGCGTGCGGTGGCCGAGTCGCTGCCGCTCTCCGTGACCATGCGTGAGGAGATCCTGCGGCTCCGCGCCTGGGCCCGCAACCGCACGCGCCCCGCCTCCGACGGCCCGCCCCCCGCCTTCGGCGACGGCGGCGAGTGGCGCAACGGAGCGTGAACGTGGCCGGCCGGCTGCGTCGCTTCCTCAACCTCGAGCGCCCGCGCCGCGACGGGCCGGACGGCGACGACGAGCTGTCCCGTGCCGAGGTGGGTGCACGCTTCGGAGCCCTGGAGCGCGCCCACGACCGGGAGGCGGGGCCGGCGACCGGCACGGTCGCCGGGCGCTTCGGGCCCGATCGGGAGTCCGGCCTCGAGCTCGCCGAGAGCGCGGACGGCTCGAGGCCCTTCCAGCGCTGCATGCGCTGCGGACGCGATCACGGCCACTACGACCGCACCTGCACCGGATGCGGCGCGAGCCTGGACACTCAGGACCAGCGCGCCTTCAACGACCGGCTCTGGGCCGAGCGCCAGGCCGAGGACGCGAGCACCCGCGCGGAACGGGCCGCGGAGGCGGAGCGCGCGGCGCGCGAGGAGGCCGAGCTCCAGAGGATGCGGCGCGAGATGGGTGTCGAGCTCGCCCGCCAGGTCGGCCAGCGCGAGAGCGCCCGATGGGGCGGAGCGTGGGGAGACGGCCGGCCGCTCGCGGTCGCGCTGCTTTCGCGGGTGCCCGAGGAATGGCGGCTGCGGGCGGCGGTGGGCTCGGGCGTGGCCTGGCTCGTCGCGCTCGGCGTATCGGCGGCGCGCGGGAGCGCCGGCGCGATCGTCGTCGTGGTCGCGGTGGGGATCGCGCTCCTCGTGCCGCGCGGGGGGACGGCTCCCGGCGGGTGGGACGGCCCGTAGCCTAGGGCCCGACGAGCGCCTTCCTCAGCGTCTCGTGGCGAGCGCCCATCGTGCCCTCCGGCTGCGCGAGGATGGCCCGGAGCGCGGTCTCGTCGAGCTCGGCCCCGGCCGCGCCGGACTCGAGCCAGAGCTCCACCGCCTTCCGGCGGAGCGCGCCCTCGTCGGCGCCGGGGAGGCCCGCCCTCGTCCAGCAGAGCGTGGCGAGCGCCGAGGCCCGGGCCGGCGCGCCGAGCTGCGTCGCGAGGAGGCCCGCGTCGAGCCTCTGCACGAGACGCCAGTCGAGGCCGAGCAGGCTCGCGGAGGCGGCCTCGACCTCCGCCGTGGCCTCGGCCAGCTGGCCCCGGGCCCGGAGCCCCATGACGCGGGCGACCACCCGGGCCAGGTCCTGGATCATCCGGAGGATGAGGTCGCGCTCCAGCATCCCTGGAGCGTAGGCGTTGCCGGGCGCCCGTCAACCGCCGTCGCGCTTGATTCCCCACCCTCCCTGCGCGATGTTCCGCGAGCCCCGAATCCGGCAGGAGAATCCCGTGCCCGACGCCAGCCCCGCCCTCGTCGAGAAGGCCGTCAACACCATCCGCATGCTGGCGGCAGACGGCGTCCAGAAGGCGAACAGCGGCCACCCCGGCATGCCCATGGGCGCGGCGGACATGGCCTTCGTCCTGTGGACGCGCCACCTCCGGTACGACGCGGCGGACCCTCGCTGGCTGGGGCGCGACCGCTTCCTGCTCTCGGCAGGCCACGGCTCGATGCTGCTCTACGGCCTCCTCCACCTCGCCGGCTTCGACTGCACGATCGACGACCTGAAGTCGTTCCGGCAGCTCGGCTCGCGCACGCCCGGCCACCCCGAGTTCGGCCACCTCCCCGGCGTGGAGATCACGAGCGGGCCTCTGGGCCAGGGCTTCGCGAACGGCGTGGGGTTCGCCGCGGGGCAGGCCATGCTCTCCGCGCACCTCGGCCCGGGCAACCCCGTGGAGGACCACTTCGTATACGCCATCGTCTCGGACGGCGACCTCATGGAGGGCGTCTCCGCGGAGGCTGCGAGCTTCGCCGGCCACCATCGGCTGGGGCGGATCGTCTACCTTTACGACGACAACGGGATCACCATCGACGGCCAGACGTCGCTCACCTTCAGCGAGGACGTGGGGAAGCGCTTCGAGGCGTACGGCTGGCACGTGCAGGCGGTCGACGGCCGCGACCACGCCGCCATCGACTCCGCGATCTCGGCCGCGAAGGCCGAGACCGGCCGGCCCTCCCTCGTGCGCGTGAAGACCACCATCGGCTTCGGCTCGCCGGGCAAGGCCGGCAAGTCGTCGGCGCACGGCGCGCCGCTCGGAGAGGAGGAGCTCGCCGCCACGAAGAAGGCGCTGGGCTGGCCGGCCGAGCCCCGCTTCCTCGTGCCCGACGACGTGCGCGCGTTCTGGACGGAGGTGCGCCGGGAGAAGGACGCTGCCGTCGCCGCCTGGAAGACGAGGGCCGCGGCCTGGCGGAGCGGACATCCCGATCAGGCCGCGCTCCTCGACGTGCACGCCGATCGCTGGGTCCCCGAGCGGATCCTCGAGCGCGCGCTCGACGGCGCCGCCGGGGCCGACGCCACCCGCAAGCTCTCCTCGAACATGCTGCAGCGGCTCGCGCCCATCGTGCCAGCCCTGGTGGGAGGCTCGGCCGACCTCGCCGAGTCCAACCTGACCGACGTGAAGGGCGGCGGCTCGTTCTCGGCGTCCAACCCCACCGGGCGCAACCTGCACTTCGGCATCCGCGAGCACTCGATGGGCGCCATCGCGAACGGGATGGCCTACGACGGCCTGTTCATCCCGTACGTCTCGACCTTCCTGCAGTTCGCGGACTACATGAGGCCGGCGGTCCGCCTCGCGGCGCTCTCGAGGCTCCAGACGATCTTCGTGTGGACCCACGATTCCATCTTCCTCGGCGAGGACGGCCCCACCCACCAGCCCGTCGAGCACCTCACGGCCCTCCGGGCCATCCCCGACCTCCACGTGGTGCGCCCGTGCGACGGCGACGAGGTGGCGCTCGCCTGGACCCATGCGCTCGGCCGCCGCCACGGGCCCACCGGCATCGTGCTCACCCGCCAGAAGCTGGCGGCGGTGAACCGGAAGGCCCCGTTCGACCCCGCCGCCGTCCTCAACCGAGGTGCCTACGTCGTGGACGCCCCCGACGACGCCTCGTTCACGGTGCTCGCCACCGGGTCCGAGGTTCCCCTCGCGCAGGCGGCGCTCGCGCTCCTCGCGGCGAAGGGGCAGCGGGGGCGCCTCGTGTCGGTGCCCTGTCTCACCTGCTTCGAGGCGCTCCCGGCCGGGTTGCGCGAGGCGATCGTGCCGCGCGGCCTGCCGGCGGCGGCCGTCGAGGCGGCGCGCGGCATCGAGTGGTGGTCCATCCTCGGAAGGGACGGCCTCGTCGTCGGGATCGACCGGTTTGGCGCGAGCGCGCCGGAGAAGGCCCTCGCCGAGGCCTACGGCTTCACCCCCGCGAAGGTCGCCGAGCGGCTCGAGGGCTGGCTCGCCGGCATGCGAGCCTGAAACGCATGCGCGCCCCCGATCCCCGCCCGGCCTGCCCTGAGCAAGCCGAAGGACCTGCCCTGAGCTAGCCGAAGGACGGGGCCCGGCGGGCGCGCGAACGGCTCGAAATGCTAGCGGCCCAGGCCGACCTGCGCCGAGGTCACCTGCGACTGCGCCGGAACCACCGGCCGCGGCTCGATTCGCTCGCCCTTCGCGAGCATCTTGAGCGACAGCGCGAGGAGGCTCGCGAGGAGCTCGCCCGAGCCCGGGACGTCGAGCTTGCGGTAGATGCGCTTGCGGCGCGCCCGGATGGTCTCGGGCGATACGCCGGCGGCTGCCGCCGAGTCCTTGCACGCGAACCCCTGCGCGATCCGCAGGACCTCGGCGCGCTCGGCCGGCGTCAGGGTCGTCCCCTCCATGAACTTGGCGGCGAACGGCGTCAGGATCTCGATATCGATCTGGGCCATGGTGTCCTTCCCCGAATGCGGTCCCACGACGGGGCCGTCTTGCGCTCCTACCGGGTCGCCCGAGCCACTGCCTTGGTTCCCCGACCCTGCTCGGACGTCCCGATGGTGGCGTAGTGGACGATAGTAACGCCCTTCCAGGTTGACACCCCCCCTGGCCATCTATTTTCGTTTACACTGATCTCATTGAATTTTTCAGTCGCTCGCTCCCGTCCGGGTTGCGAAGCTTTTTCGCGAAAACGCAAATTCGCATCTGATCGGGATCACTTCCGGGGCTGTGCTCGGGATCGCCCAGGCGACCCGATTTGCTGTCGGTGAACCTGCCGGGGGACCCTGATCGGTGCAGCACCGCGCCCCGTCGCGGGTGGGCCGCGAGGGCCATGGCACCCGCACGGAGCGCGGCGTTGTGTGCTCTGGCGATCGCCGAGCCCTCAATGCCCCGCCGGGATGCCACCCTCCGTGAACCCTTCCGGCCACCGCGCCAGCTGCCGCGATCGCGACCGCGTCTCGTCCGAGAGCGCGTCCCAGTCGAGCGGGAGCGCTCGCAGGTTCCCGGCGGGCTCGACCCCGGGCGGGACCGGCACGCCGGGCCGCAGCGGTAGGAGCCCGGGGACCCGCGCCACGACGAGGCGCTCCCCTTCCGGTCCCACGAGCCACTCCGCGAACGACCGCGCCGCCTCGCCCGCGCCGGGCAGCACGACGAGCGCGGTCGGGAGCACGACCGCGCCGCGCCCCGACTGGTCGGGCCACACCACCTTCAGGCGCGCCGCGCTCGCGGCGCTCTCGGCAGCCTCCGGCGAGCCGACCAGGCCCAGGTCGGCGTCACCGGACGCCACGCGCGCACGCACGGCTGCATCGCTCGCGCACAGTACCGGCGCGTTGTCCGCCAGCCGGGTCACGAGCCGATCGGCGGCCTGCGTGCCATGCGCGAGCACGAGGGCCGCCACGGTGACGGGGCCGTGGCCCGTCCCGAGCGGGGTGAGCGCCACCCGGCCCCTGAGGTGCGGGTCGCCGACGTGCCGGAGGCTCGTGGGCTCGAAGGGGAGCCGCGCCGCCGGACGCACGAGGAGGACCCGCGCCCGCGCGCCCAGCGGCGCGAAGCGGCCTCGCGGGTCGAGGAAGGCGCCGGGCACTCCGGCGGCGGCCGGCGCGCTCCCGGGCGCGGCGCGGTCGCCCAGAGCGAGCGCCTGGGTCGGGTCGTCGAGCCATGCCAGCTCGGCGTCTTCCGGCCGAGCCGCCAGGACGACGCGCGCGCGCCGCGCCCAGCCGGCGACGCCCGCCAGGGCGACCGCCGGAAGGTCCGTCGAGACGAGCACCCGGACCTCCGGCAGCGGCGCCTCGCGCGCGCAGGCGTTCGCCAGGGCCAGGGCCCCGAGGGCGAGCTTCCGGACCGGCGTCATGGCTGTCCTCCTCCCGCCGCCCCGGCCTCCCCAGGACCGCGCCGGCGGCGCGGGCGGGGGGAGCGGATCTCAGCCCATCACGATGCGCTCGCGCTTCCGGGCCGGGCCCGAGGCCACCGCCTGGTCGCCCCCGGCGGCACGGGCGCGGGTGAGCGCCTCGGCGGCTCTCTTCACGAGGCCCGCGAACGAGACCGGGCCCTGTGCCTCGCCCTCGTGCGACGCCACCCCGACGCTCGCCGTGAGCGGAACCCTTCCGCCGAGCCTGCGCACGCGGGAGACGAGCCGGCCGGCCACCTGCATCGCCCCGGCGCGCGCCGTGTGCGGCATGAGCACCACCATCCGGTCCTCGTGGAAGGGCGCCGCGAGATCGATGTCCCGCAGCGCCGAGGCGACGGCGGAGAGCACGCCCGCGAGCGCTCCGGCGCGCTCGGCGGGCGGGAGCGCGGCCTCCACCTCCGGCCAGCCGTCCACGCCGAGGAGCGCCAGCGAGACCGGCAGCCGGTAGCGGCGCGAGCGCTTCACCTCGAGCACCATCACGCGCTTCAGGAGCTCGAGGGCGGGATCCTTCTCGTCCACGGCGATCCCCGGCCGGGCCACGGTGCGGGCGAGCGACATGGCCTGGGCGCGGCCCACCTCGGATCGCGCCGCCTCGTCGCGGGCGGCGGCCGCCTCCCGGAGGGCGTTGCGCAGCCGGGCCGCGGTCCGGATGGCGCCCGCGACCGCCCCGACCGCGAGCGGACCGACGAGGCATCCGTCGGCGCCCAGGAGATCCGGCTCGGCCCGGGCCTCGCCGTCGTCGCGGAAGAGCGCGAGGATCGGCAGCGAGGGATCGGCCCGGCGCAGCGCGGCGACGACGTCGCGGGCCGGGCCGGCGACGCGCACGATCGCCGCGAGGTGCACGCCGGGCTCGAGCCGGCCGGCCGCCTCCTCGATCGCGCAGGCGTCGACCCTCGCACCGGCCGCCGCGGCGCCGCGCCGGAGCGCGGCCACGGCAGCGGGCGCGTCCGCCGCGACGAGGATGCGGAGAGCCATCCGGCCGGCTAATGTAGCATCGCTCCGTGGCCCCGACGGGACGCATCGCGCTCGCGCAGATCGACACCACCGTGGGCGATTTCGCGGGCAACGCCGCGCTCGTGCGGGCGGCCACCGCACGCGCGAGGGCCGAGGGCGCGTCCCTGGTCGTCTTTCCCGAGCTGACCCTGTGCGGCTATCCGCCGCGCGACTTCCTCGATCAGCCCGAGTTCCTCGCCGCCGCCGCCCGGACGCTCTCCGAGCTGGCCGGCCCGGCGGAGTGGTCGCGCGGGGTCGCCGTGGCGGTCGGCTTCCCGGAGGCCGTGACCGACGCGCCTCCACCGGGCGTGTACAACTCGGTCGCGCTCCTCGAGGGTGGACGTGTGGCCGCGGTGGGCCGGAAGTCGTTGCTCCCGACCTACGACGTCTTCGACGAGACCCGCTACTTCGTGGCGGCGGCGGAGTCCACCGCCACCGACGCCGAGTCGGTCGGACTCAGGCTGGGGCTCTCGGTGTGCGAGGACGTCTGGAACGACAAGCGCTTCTGGGACCGCCCGCGCTACGCCCGCGATCCCATCGGCGAGCTCGTGGGCGCGGGGGCCCGCGTGGTGGTGAACCTCTCTGCCTCGCCGTACCACATCGGGAAGCAGGCGCTCCGTGAGCGCATGCTCTCGGCGGCGGCCCGCGACCACGGCGCCCCCATCGCCTACGTGAACCAGGTGGGTGGGAACGACGCCCTCCTCTTCGACGGCGGCTCCCTGCTCCTGGCCGGCGACGGCCGGGTGGTCGCCCGGGCTCCGCTCTTCGAGCAGTCGATCGTGGTCGCCGACCTCACCGGGGGCCCGGTGCGGGCGCTGGATCTGGAGGGCCGTCCCCTGCCATCGCCCGGCAGCCCCGGCGATCCGGAGGCCGACGAGGTGCTCCGGGCGCTCGTCATGGGCGTGCGCGACTACGTGCGGAAGTGCGGCTTCCGCTCGGCGGTGGTGGGCCTCTCCGGCGGCATCGACTCGGCCCTCACCGCCTGCATCGCCGCCGAGGCGCTGGGTCCGGCGAACGTGCTCGGCGTGGCCATGCCCTCGCGCTACTCCTCCGACCACTCGCGCGAGGACGCTGCGCTCCTGGCGAGGGCGCTCGGGGTGCGCTTCATGGAGGTGCCCATCGAGCCGATGCACGCGGCCTTCCTGGCGCAGCTCCAGGCGTCGCGGGGAGTGCCGCTCGGCGACCTCGCCGAGCAGAACGTGCAGGCCCGCATCCGCGGCCAGATCCTGATGGCGCTCTCCAACGACACCGGCGGGCTCGTGCTCTCGACCGGCAACAAGAGCGAGCTCGCCGTGGGCTACTGCACGCTCTACGGCGACATGGCGGGCGGCCTCGCCGTCATCGGCGACCTCCCCAAGACGCTCGTGTACCGGGTGGCGCGCGCCGCGAACGCTCGGGCCGGGCGGGCGCTCGTGCCGGAGCGCACGTTCACGAAGCCGCCCTCGGCGGAGCTCAGGCCCGGCCAGGTGGACCAGGATTCCCTGCCGCCCTACGACGTGCTCGACGACGTGCTCGAGGCCTACGTGGAGCGCAGGCTGCCGCCCGAGGCCATCGTGGCCCGGGGCCACGACGAGGCCACGGTGCGCCGGGTGCTGCGCATGGTGGTGGCGAGCGAGTACAAGCGACGGCAGGCCGCGCCCGTCCTCAAGGTGAGCGAGAAGGCCTTCGGCGAGGGTCGGCGGCTGCCGATCGCCCACGGCTGGCGCTACTAGATTTCCGCGGTAGGCCGTGCAGGTCCTCAGACCTGCATGACCTCCTTCTCCTTGCCGGCCACCACCTCGTCGATCTTCTTCACGCCGTCGTCGGTGGCCTTCTGGATCTTCTCGTGGAGCTTCTCGGCCTCGTCGCCCGAGACGTCGCCGTCCTTCTCGCCGGCGTCGGTCAACTCCTTCGCGTCGCGGCGCTGGTTGCGGATGGCGATCTTGTGCTCCTCGCCCTTGTGCTTCACCTGCTTCACGATCTCCTTGCGGCGCTCCTCGGTGAGCGGCGGGATGGGCACGCGCACGAGGTCCTTGTCGGACATGGGGTTCACGCCGAGGTTGGCGTCGCGGATGGCTTTCTCGATGACCGGGATGAGGTTCTTCTCCCAGGGCTTCACCACGATGAGGCGGGCCTCCGGCACCGACAGGGTGGCCACCTGGTTGAGCGGCGTCGCCGTGCCGTAGTAGTCCACGCGGATCCCGTCGAGGAGGTGCAGGTTGGCGCGCCCGGTGCGCACCGAGCCCAGCTCGCGCTTCAGGTCCTCGATCGTCTTCGCCACACCGTCCTGCATGTCCTTGAGGATGTCGTCGCCCAGTCCCATGGCCGATGCCCTCCCTCAGTGGCGGGCGCCGGCGCGCCCGACCGTGGTGCCGATTTCCTCGCCCAGGACCACCCGGCGCACGTTCCCGCGCTGGGTGGAGTCGAACACGATGATGGGGAGGTCGTTGTCCATGCACAGGCTGATGGCGGTGGAGTCCATCACCTTCAGGTTCTTCTTCAGGACGTCGATGTAGCTGAGCGAGCGGAACTTGGTGGCCTGGGCGTTCTTCTTCGGATCGTCGGTGTAGACGCCGTCCACCTTGGTCGCCTTGAGCAGGACGTCCGCGTGGATCTCCATGGCACGCAGCGAGGCCGCCGTGTCGGTGGTGAAGTACGGGTTGCCCGTGCCGGCGGCGAAGATCACCACCCGCCCCTTCTCGAGATGGCGGATCGCGCGGCGTCGGATGTAGGGCTCGGCCACCTGGTGCATCTCGATTGCCGACTGGACCCGGGTCGGGACGCTCACCTTCTCGAGAGCGTCCTGGAGGGCCATCGCGTTGATGACGGTGGCCAGCATGCCCATGTAATCCGCCGAGGAGCGGTCCATTCCCTCGGTGGCGCCCGACACGCCCCGGAAGATGTTGCCTCCACCGATGGTGAGGGCGACCTCCACGCCGAGATCGACGCAGTCCTTCACGTCGTTCGCGATGGAGACCAGCGTCTTCGGGGAGATGCCGTACTTCCCGTCCCCCATGAGCGCCTCGCCTGAGAGCTTCAGCAGGATGCGCTTGTAGAGGGGCTTCGCCGCGGGGGCTCTTGCAGTCGGCATGTTCGGCGCGTTCTACGAAATGCGCCGGGGTCGGTCAAGCCGAGGGTTTCCCGGGAGTTGCGCGGATCAGGCCGAGGCCGGCGCCGCACCGCCAGCGCCCGGGCCACGGCGGCGGCGCCTGCGGCCGCCCCGGCGGCGGCGCTTGCGGCGGACGCCTTCGGCGGGCACGGTGGGCCCCGGCATCGCGGCGGGCGACGACGACGCCTCCGCCGCGACGATGTCGTCGTCCGTGACCTCGATGACCTCGTCCGCGGCCATCGCAGCGCCCACCCGCGCCGGCGCGCGCACCGGGGCGCGTGGCGAGGTGACGGAGGCTTGCGCCCTCGCCGGCATCGCGCGGAGGCGCTCGAGCGCGTCGTGGCCCTCGCCCGTCGCCTCGACCGAGATGCGGAGCAGCGGGAGGGCGTCCTCCTGCACGGTACCGCCACCGCGCCCGCGCCTGCGGCGCCGGGCGGGCGCGTGGAGGGCGCGCTGGGCCTGCAGCGCGAGGCGGGTGCGCTCGGCCACCTTGCGGGGCAGCCGGGAGGTCTGCACCAGCGCGCCGAGCAGCGCCTCGGCCTCGGGGCGCTCGCCGTCCTCGCCGAGCGGCAGGTGGACGAGAAGCGCACCCAGCAGGACGGCGTCGGAGACCTCCTCGCCGGAGCGGACCATCCGGTCGAGCGCCGAGAGGTGGGCGAAGAACGAGCGGCGCCTCGCCTCCTCCCAGCCGTCCAGCGCCGCACCGAGCGCCGGCAGCACCACCGGAAGCGCGCCGCAGGCGCGCAGGAGCTCGAAGGCGCGGGCCGAGCCGCCGCAGCGCAGGAGCTTGAAGGTCTCCTCCAGCACGCGGGCGGGCGCGCACCGGGCGAGCTCGCCGGCGTGGCGCCGCATCGCCTCGAAGGTGTCCGGCGCGATGGTGAACCCGAGCCGCGAGGCGAAGCGCACGGCCCGCAGCGCGCGCACCGGATCCTCGCGCATGCGGATCTCCGGGTCGCCGATGGTGGCGATGCGGTGGGCGTCGAGGTCCTCGCGGCCGCCGACGTAGTCGATCACCTCGCCGGTGAGGACGTCGTAGAAGAGCCCGTTCACCGTGAAGTCGCGGCGGCGCGCGTCCTCCTCGGCGGTGCCGAAGACGTTGTCGCGGGTGATGAGCAGGTCCGAGCCGTCGGGCACGTCCTCGCCGACGTCCACGGGGTTCTTCCGGAACGTGGCCACCTCGACGACCTTGCCGCCCCTGAAGTAGACGTGGGCGAGGCGGAAGCGCCGGCCGATGAGGCGGCAGTTGCGGAAGATCGCCCGCACCTCACCGGGGTGGGCGTCGGTGGCGACGTCGAAGTCCTTGGGTGTCCGGTCGAGCAGGAGGTCGCGCACGCAGCCGCCGACCAGGTACGCCTGGTGGCGCATGTGCCGGAGCCGGACGATGACCCTGAGCGCGTCCTGGTCGAGCCGGTCCTGCGGGATCTCGGGAGGGTGCTCGGGCTCGGGAAGGGCGGGGTCGAGCGAGAGCCCCGGCGGCGGGCCGCGACGGCGGTCGCCGCGTGGGTGGTCTTCGTGAGCTGCCGTGGAATGGGGGTCGCGCGGTGGGATGGGCATCATGGTCGCCGGAGCGGGGGGCGCCCTCTCCCCCGGCGGTGGAGCCCGCGGGGTGGGAACGCGCCGACACCGTCGGGCTCGTCCTGCGCCACTTTCTAGCCACGGACCGGCCCGGCGTCAAATCACGCCTCCTCGCGGGGCGCCCCCGTCGCGAAGAGATCGCCCTGCAGCGGGGCCAGCCCGAGCGCCTCCCGGACCGGCTGGAACGACCGCCGGTGGATGGGGCAGGCGCCCTGCCTCTTCAGGGCGTCGAAGTGCTCGGGCGTGGGGTAGCCCTTGTGCCGCGCGAAGCCGTACCCGGGGTGAGCGGCGTCCAGCTCTGCCATGAGCGCGTCGCGGGTGGTCTTGGCGAGGATGGAGGCGGCGGCGATGGTGAGCGAGAGCGCGTCGCCGTGGACGATGGGCGTGTGGGGCAGGCCGAGCAGGGGCAGCTTGCGCGCGTCCACGAGCACGTGGCCCGGCGTCGTGGAGAGGCCGCGCACCGCGCGGGTCAGGGCCATGAGGCCCGCATGGTAGATGTTGAGGTGGTCGATCTCCTCGACCTCGGCGCGCCCCACCGCCCAGCAGAGGGCGCTCGCCTTGATCTCCACGGCCAGGCGGTCGCGCTCGCCCGCGTCGATCTGCTTCGAGTCGTCGATGCCCCGGGGACGGAAGTCGCGGGGCAGGATGCAGGCCGCGGCGACCACCGGACCGGCGAGCGGCGCCATGCCCGCCTCGTCCACGCCCGCCACGTGCACGACACCCTTCTCCCACAGGTCCGACTCGTACCGCAGGAGATGGCGCAGCCTCTGGCCCTCGGCGCGATTGGCGTGACGGCGCCTGCGGACCAGGCGGAGCACCTCCTGGGCGCCCGCCCGCGGGTCGCGCTCCAGGGCCCCCTCCACGTCCTCGGGCAGCGCCTGTCCCCGCTCGACGAACCTCTCGCGGAGCTCGGCGACCGACCAGGCGGCGAGGTCCTCTGGACGCATTCCCGGCGTGAGTCTAGCGCTGGCAGCGCGGGCAGCGGTAGGTGGAACGTCCGGCCTGCACCAGCCTCGCGATCCTGGCTTTCCGGCAGCGCGGGCAGCGCTCCCCCGCACGGTCGTAGACGAGGAAGGGGTTCTCGCCGCCCTCCTCCACGTACGCGATCTCCGGCCCCTGCTCGCGGGCGATCGCGTCCTTCATGGCGTCGACGACGGCGCCCGCGAGGCGCGCCACCTCCGCGGGCCGGAGCGACGGCCCCCGGCGCCGCGGGTCGATGCCGGCGCGGAAGCAGGCTTCCCCCGCCATGATGTTCCCCACTCCGGGAAGGATCGCCTGGTCCATCATGCGCACCTTCACCGGCAGCCGGGATCGCCGGAACGCTGCGGCCAGGCGCCCGGCGTCGATGCCGTCCACGAGCGGATCGGCGCCGAGCGACGCCACCTCGGCCACCTCGTCGAAGCGCGCGCCGGGAATCGCGCGCAGGCGGCCGAAGAGCCGCAGGTCCACGAAGTGGAGCACGTGGCCGTCGTCCAGGGCGAGGCGCGCCCGGCTGAAGCGGGGTGCGGGCTCGCCGGCCCGGCGGCGCAGCCACTTGCCGGTCATGCCCAGGTGAGCGAGCAGGCCGACCGGCTCGCGGTCCCGCTCGAGCCGCACGAGCATCTGCTTGCCGCGCCGCTCGAACGAGCGGAACGTCGCGCCGACGACCGAGCGGGCGAGGCTCGCCGCGCCGGCGGGCCGGAACACGTAGGCGGTGCCGCGGGTCGCCTCGAGCGAGACGAGCCTCCTGCCGGTGGCCCAGGCGCGCAAGTTGCGGGTGGCGATCTCGACCTCGGGGAGCTCTGGCATCCCGCTACTTCGCCTTCCGGAAGGCGGCCACGAAGAAGCCGTCGGTGCCGTGGCGGTGGGGGTAGAGCGACAGGCGAGGCCCCGAGCCGCCCAGGGCCGCCATCCGCTCCGCGCCGAGCGTCGCCTCGAGCGGCTCGGGCACGAGGCCCAGCTCGCGCCCCGCGAAGTCGGCCACGTCGTCGTTCTCGGTCCGGCCGATGGCGCAGGTGGCGTAGACGATGCGCCCCCCGGGCGCGGCGAGCGCCGCGAAGCGCTCGAGGAGCTCGCGCTGGAGCGCGGCGAACCGATCGGGATCCTCCGGCCGCA
>Ga0335085_10007716_pt1 | contig 16570 bp, 16 predicted proteins | sample Lox_Sample_45_FD_206712 | JGI IMG/M metagenome (GOLD analysis project Ga0335085, IMG submission 206712) | Soil microbial communities from Loxahatchee National Wildlife Refuge, Florida, United States - Lox_Sample_4.5 | ecosystem: Environmental > Terrestrial > Soil > Wetlands | place: USA...
GAGCTCACAAACTCGATGGCCCCCATGATGACCACGAACCACTTCGCCTTGATGGGGATGATCATGTAAAGGTAGATGAGCCGGTCGGGGAAGAGCATTCCATACGCCAGCAGGAGCCCATACACGGCGCCGGAACAGCCGATGGTGACTGAAGGCGTGCCCGGCCGGAACACGGTGTTGAGAACTACGTCCAGAATGCCAGCACCGACCCCGGTTAGAAAATAATAGAAAAGAAACTTCTGACCTCCCCACTTGCTTTCCAGGTCGGACCCGAACATCCACAGCGCGAACATGTTGAAGATGATGTGGAACCATCCCCCGTGGAGGAATAAATAGGTCACGAGCTGCCAAATGAAGAACCTATGGATGACCAGGTCGGCGCGAAGGCCGAAGAATTCAAAGAGATCGCTGAAAATCTGCGCGCCGGAAATTTGGAGGGGAATGTAGGTAAGAACAAAAGTCGCGCTGGTGATGATGACCAGCCACTTCACCATCCGCGTAAGCGGCGGCCCGAAGGAAAACTGGACTTGGCGATAAGGCGACATGCTTAGAAGCGTACCACAAGAATAGGGATTAGGGACTGGCGCTTGGGGCTGGGAGCAAACCACCTCTCCGTCGCGGCTGCCGCCACTTGACTCCGAACCCAGAACCCAGCCCTTAGCCCGGAGCCACCAATTTCATCCCTGCGGTGTCCGGTGCTTGGCCTGCTCCATGGCGATTTCATTGATGTGGCTTAGTGCCCTGGCGCCGGAAGCTCCCTCGATGGCCTTGACGGCGATCTCCTGGACCTGACGTTTTGCTTCTTCGAGTTGTTTCTCCAGGACCGTCAACTGCGCGGATTGCCGCGTGAGGCTCTCTTCGAGAGCCTTGATGCGAAGCTCCGACAAGCGTTTCTCCGCCTCGCTGTCCTTGGCGAGCAGCAGGATGCGCTGTTCAGATTTTTGCTCGGAGGCGCGCACAGCCTCGGCGGCCGCCTTCTCCGATTCCCGCTGGAGCCTGGCGGGAAAATCCACCGCCTCTTTGCGGAGGTTTTTCAACTCTTCTTCGCTGGCCTTCAGAGCGGTTTCGCGCTCGCGCCAGGATTTTTCCAGCGTCTCCTGTTTCTCCTTATTCGCCCTCTCCTGGAGCTTTATTTCCTCCTCGTATTTGTCCTGGGCCTTCTTTCGTTCCAGCACCTTACGGTATTCATACTCATCGATCTCGCGCTGGCGCTGTTTCTTCAAAAGCTCATCCTGCTCCTTGCGCTCGCGCTCCGACTGCTTGAGTTCTTCGTCCCAAGCCGCCCTTTGAGCCGTAATTTCCGCATCGAGTTGCTCCTTCTGGCGGCTATAGTCTTGAACAAGCTGGTCAAGCGCCGTGGCGGCAACATCGATCTTGTGCAGGCGATCCAATTCCTTCTGTTCAAGTGCAACCGCCTCGCGAACTATCGCCAGGCGGTTGACTTCCTGAACCATTTGACCCGAAAGCGTGGCCAGCGATTTCGAAACGGCCAGTCCCAGGTTTGAGATTTCTCCGACTACCGCCTCAACCGTCAGGCCCTCGACCGCTGTTCGCGTTTCAGTCTCACGCGCCTTTCGGACCTCCTCCGCTTTGGGTTCCACCGCCTCCCGGGCCAACGTCAATTCTTCTTGGATCTCGTTAAATTCCTGCTCCGTTTCAGCTTTTGTCCGCTTGGGGCGCGGAGCGTTTTTCTTGGTTGTTGCCATAAGGGCCTCCATTGGGAATAGTGAGGGGATAGGGTAGCAGATTAGCAAGCACAAGACGCAGCAATTAGCCACTACGCAACAATACCGTGCACGGGGAACTGAACCCACTTCAAATAACGGTCGCGAGACCCGGCAGGGCCATATTATCAGCAGCTTCGTACCTTCGTGACTTGTTAGCTCCCTACGATTCCCGCGTACCCTACATGATTGCCGTCGGCGGGGCGGGTTCGTCGGGGTTGCCGGCATTCGCCAGGGGGACGCGCACCATTGCGACGATCAGCGCAATCAATGCAATCAGTGCAATTACCACAGGAGGCGTCCATTTTGCGAGGGTAACATTGTGGCCGGAGCCCACCAGGCCGGCAATCACCAATCCGCACAGAGCTTCGCCGGCGATCAGACCCGATGCCGTAAGCACGCCGGCATTGTCCACCCGTGCCTTTTGCGCGTCGTTCAGACCTTGGCGGTCACGCAGACGGTCCGTTGCCCAGCGGATGATGCCGCCGAGGAAAATCGCAAAGGTCGTTCCCATGGGCAAATACATGCCCACCGCGAACAGCATGACGCTTCTCACTTCGATAAGGATCAGAGCGAAGCCCATCAGGATTCCTACAATCACCAGGGGCCACGCCATATCGCCGCCCACAATCCCCTTGGCAAGCATCGCCATCAACCCTGCTTGAGGAGCGGATAATGCCGGGCTCCCAAAGTGATATGCCTTATCGAGTATCGCCAGGGGGAAGAAGAGCACCAGGGAGGCCACGACGATGCCGAACAGGTCACCGACTTCCATCTTGGCAGGCGTGCCGCCCAGGATGTGCCCCACTTTGAGATCCTGCAACATTTCGCCCGCCACCGCTGATGAGACGCAGACAACAGCGGCAACGCCCAGCACCGCCGCCACACCGCCCGTGCCGGATACGCCCAAGGCAACCATCAGTAGGGCGCCAATGACCAGGGTGCAAAGCGTTAATCCCGAAACCGGATTGTTGGATGAACCGATCATTCCCACAAGATTTCCTGAGACCGCAGCGAAGAAGAATCCAACCACCACCATCACCAGCGCGGAAACCACTGCCCCGGAGATGACCTTCGAACTCGAGAGATTTCCTGCGCCGCCGATGAAGAAGTAATACAGGGCGATCATCGCCACGAAAACGATAGCAACGCCGCCAAAAACCGGCTTCGCGCTCAGGTCGCGGTCCGTGCGATTGCTGGCGGCAACGGTAGCGGCGGATTTCTTGAGATCCCGGATGGCCCGGCCCATGCCCGCGGCCAATTGCTTGCGCATCTTGAACAGCGTATAAGATGCGCCCACCAGCATTCCGCCCACAGCGATCGGGCGCACCACCGAGAAGTAAATCGCCTGGGCCAGCAAAGTCCAGGACAGGGGTTTCCCATCCGCCTGGGAGGCCTGGATCGTCGGCCCCAGCACAAAGGTAAGGAGGGGAACAAGCAGTCCCCATGCCAGCAGGCTGCCGGCAAAGTTCAAGGATGCAAGCCGGGGTCCGATGATGTATCCCACTCCCAAGTAGGCCGGACTCACATCCGGTGTCGTCAAGATGGTCGCTCCCCCGGTCAATGTCGTCGCCACGTTAGGATTGGTGCTGGTTCGCAGCAGCAGTCTCCTTCCGAGGGCGCTAATGCCCACTGGGAAGGTGTTGTTCGCGGAAAAGACGTTGACCGCCCCCAATAGATACATGAATCCGCCGAAACCCATATTGGCGAAGAGGATCTTGGCGGCGCGCGAGCCCTGCTGGCCCGCTTTGTGAATTTCCGAAGCCGCGACCGACTCCGGGAAAGGAAGATCCGGGTCCTCGACCATGACGCGCCGAAGGAGCGTGACAAACAGAATCCCCAGCGTGCCACCAATCACCATGAGTGCGACCGTGGTCCAATATTTGTCACGGGTCAGTCCCGGCCACAAGCCCGCCATCACGAAAGCGGGAATGGTGAAGACAGCGCCCGCCGCCACCGACTCTCCAATCGATCCCACGGTGCGCGCGATGTTCTCCTCGAGCAAGGAGCCCTTCATCAGCCGCAGCAAAGCCATGCCAATAACCGCTGCTGGGTAGGTAGCAGCGATAGTCATTCCCGCTTTCAGTCCCAGATAAGCGTTGGCGGAACCCAGGATTCCCGTCATAACCAGCCCAATCAGCAAGGCGCGGAGCGTGAACTCCTTCATCTCCATGGTTTCTGGGACATACGGGGAATGCTTCGCGGGGGCCCTTCCGGATTCGACGGTGGACTCAGTGCTCATGGGAATGTTCCTTGCGGGCGTTAGGCGCCCAACTCCGCTCGCATCTTCTCACTCACGCGCTTGCCGTCAGCGTTCTTGCCGGCGAGCTTGGCCATGGCCGCCTTCATGGCTTTGCCCATGTCCTTCCCGGTGGTCGCCCTGGTTTCCGCGATGGCTGCCGCCACCGCAGCTCCAATTTCCTCATCACTTGCCGCAGCCGGGAGATAGGCTTCCACGATCTTGATTTCCGCCGCTTCCTTGTCTGCCAAATCGTCGCGGCCGCCTTTGCGGAATGCCTCCACAGACTCTCGGCGCTGCTTGGCGAGCGTCCGCAGCACGGCCAGCGCTTCCGCGTCGTCAACCGGTTTTCCGTGCTCGACCTTCTTGTTCATGAAAGCGGCTTTGATCATGCGCAAGACCGAAAGCTTCAGCGCCTCCTGTGCCTTCAGAGCCGCCACCAGATCCTTCTCGACTTGTTCCACAATTGGCATAGGCGCCATTCCTCCCAGATTTCTCCGCGACTATACCATAAGCACACAGAGGATTGACAAGTTACAGCGCCCCGTGCCAGACTCTAAGGTGGCAGACAGATGAAAGGTCCCGCCGCGCCGTCTCGTGTGCGCCCGTAGCTCAGCTGGATAGAGCACTTGCCTACGAAGCAAGGGGTCGGGTGTTCGAATCACCCCGGGCGTACCACCTAACTTCTTTCCCTACAATGTCCTCTTGGTTTTCATAACCCGTGGAAAGTCCAAAACGTAATAAAACTGTAGTAAAACTACCTAACTCGGCTTGGACGTAATAGAACTCGCCGAGTGTTCATTGGCGTTCCGGTCGAGCTGGGCGAGTGCTTCTCGCATCATGTTGAGCTTGGCTTGGCTGTAACGCTTGAAAACGTCAGCGTCGCCCTGCCGCAGCATCAGCGTCACAAAATGGTCAGAAACGCCGCCCGCACTCAGCCGGCTGGCGAAGGTGTGCCTCAAGTGGTACAAAGGGAAGTACGGCACTTTAGCTCGTCGCAAGGTGGCTGCCCAAGCTGTTTTGAGCTTTGTGATATACGGCTTCTTGGCATTGGCTTTCGAGCTTGGAAAGAGGTACTCCGAATTAGGTGTCAGTTCAACTTGTGATTTGAAAGCTTTGAAAGCCAATTCTGTCATGGGCATATCTCCGATGCCACTCGGTGTCTTGGAATCGGGGATGTGAACAAACGAGTTCTCAAAATCGATGTCCGACTTCTTCATGGGCATCAGTTCTTTGTAGGGGCGCAACCCCATCTCAGAAATTATGACAATCACATTCCTGAGGTGACTGGGGGCGCACATTTCGATCAACTGCTGCTCGCTTGCCGTCATGTAGTGTGGTTTGCGAGTGGCTTTACTGATGGAAACTGGAAATTCAACGGGGCCGCAAGGGTTTTGCGTCAAGCGGTGAAGCCTGACGGCAACGTTCAGGATCCGCCGGAGAACACGGAATTCCTGGTGGACGGTTGCCGGTTTCACAGTTCCCCGTCGTTGGAGCCCCTTCTTTGTGTGGCACCTCCTGCCTTCCGACAGTCGTCGCCGCAGGTATTGTTCGATGGCCTCCGGCGTTATATCCAATAGTCGTGTCTCCCCAAAAGTGGGTTTGAGCATGTGGACGGCGTTGAGATTCTGAAGATGTGTTTTCTCTGCACGAAACGGTGGCTTGGAACGGTTCTCCAGATACCACGATGTCCACTCCTTGAACGTGAGGTTCTTGCTCGCGAGGATGGTGGGGAGCACACCTTCATCTCTAGCATTGAGGCGTTGTACGAGAAAACGTTCGGCCTCCTGGCGGTCTGCTGTCCCAGTGGACTCGAGGACAACATGGCCCTCGCGGTCGCGATAGCTGGCCCACAAGAAGGCAGAGTCTGTACGGGGGTAAATAGTTCCTCCCGTCTTACGTGGTCTACCCATTGATTCCTCCATCAACGAAGAATTTTTGGCGCCATTTTTCCAGTTCGGAAAGGCTGAACCGGATGCAACGGCCCATTAATCGGAAATGGGGAATCTGCTTTCGCTCAACGTAAGCATACACTAGCGAGGGACTGACACCAAGAAACCGTGCTGCTGTCTTGACATCCACAGGCACTTCGAGGCCCTGAATCTCACGCTGGTCAACGGGCTGGCGGAGGGTCGGATTTTCCTGGGTAGCATTCATGATGACTCCTGTTCAGTCGAAAACCCGATCCGGCGCTTTGGCGGTTCGGCTGGCGGCCGCATGAGCTCCCGGATCGCGGTGAACACGACTTCAAACTTTTCGTCGTGCTCCACAAGCCTTCTCTCCAAATCCTCGAGTTTTCGGGCGAAGTCCTTTTGAGTGTTCACTAAAGCTCGTACTTTGACGAAGGCACGGACCACGTAGACGCTAATCGTTATTGCTCTGGGGCTGTTTAGGACGTTCGCCGCCATAATCGCCCCGTGTTCCGTAAAGGCGGATGGCAAGCTGCTTGAATACTTCAATTTACGGAGGTGGTCACAATTTGTGACCACCTCGCCCTTTTCTTCTGGGGTCAAACGAAACATGAAATCTTCGGGGAAACGATCCTGGTTCCGTCTGATCGCCTGATTGAATACTTTAGTGCTGACGCCGTAGAGCTCCGCTAGGTCGGTGTCGAGAATCACTTTCTGGTCTCGTATAACCAAGATGGAGCTCTCAATTCGTTGCGCCGACACAGCCAGCTCATTGTGCACGGATTGCGTTGTTTCCTTTTCCATATATGTCTTCTCTTGCTTTTGAGTTCGCGTGTTACCAGATTCCAAAGAACACGCGGTACCTGACGCTGAACATGTACCGGTTGTAGCCCGGGAGATGAGCTTTCAGAAAACTATCCTCAATGGCCGTGCGACGGATGATCACTGCGCTGAAGGCCAAAGCCGGAATTACGGCGAGCCATGAGCCGATGGCCAAAGCGCTGGCAGGCATCGCCAAGAGCATCGCGAGGTAGCCGGGATGGCGGAGAAAACGATACGGCCCGCGGGTGATCAGCGAGTGGCAGCGCTCGGCCTCAATACGGAGTGCCGGCGAGAAGAACGGGTTCACGATCATGGCCCCAGCCTGCAGAAGCAGCGCTCCCGCAAACGTTATGATCGCGGCAAGCTGCCAGGAGGCCGGGACGCTGTCCGACTGGTGGAGGCGGCCGACATCCAGGGCCGCAAAGATCACGGTCACGAGAAACAAAAACCCGCTGGCAGTGCGCGATTCAGGATCGATATCTCGACCCATCGGGTGGGCTCGCTCCCGCGCCAGCTGGGGGTCAACCGCAACCATCGTAAACAACAGAAGAGCCGAAAACATCGCGACATAGTCGCGCAGCGAGGGGATCTCGGTACTTCCGGCGGCGATAAAGAGTCCGGCGGCGAGTGACGAGGTGAGCACCGCCCACCGTAGCAGAGCGCGAAGCGTTGCCATCTATTTCCCCCTCTTCTTCCGCCAAATCTTCCGAAACAGCAACATCCATACGATTCTCGGCATATTCCCTCCTAACGATTAGGTTGAACGTCGGCCTCGCGTGCGGCCGGCTGTTCAGGTGGTTTCATTCCCAGGTGCGCCATCGCCTTCTTTACCGTATGCTCGGCGTAGTAGTGCGGTCGGGACTTCGCCGGCACCACGTTGCCAGCGCGATCCGAGCGGTCCTGGCTCCGGTAGTTCCCCATCTCCCTGATAATCTTCTGTGGATCTTCCCCTGCTTGGAGCTTGCGGATCGCATAGCTCCAGTCACGCTCCGACTGGCTCTGCTCGCCCGCCGCACGCCGGGAGGCGGCTGTAGAGGCGGACGGGGCGCGCTCTGGGTCGTCGCTGCGGACCGTAAAGTCCTCCGGCCGGTAGACCTGGGCCGCGGGCGCTTCTCTCGCCAGGGTGACCTGGAAATCCTTTTCATATTTCTTGCTGTTGAACCCTGGCAGGCGAAAGATGCGCGTCGAATCGGTCGCTGCGGGATCGCCGCCGAAGCGTTGGGCGAGCGTGCGCAGCGCCGTCTCGGCCTGGACCTGGCCGAAGCCTTCCACCCGCCAGATGACCTGGTATTTCCCGGGCGAGGTATTCAGAACGTAGTTGGGCGCCGGAACCGCGCTGTCGTGCCGGATGGCTTCGAGCTTGCGGGCTCCGTCCTGGTCCAAATCGAGATAAAGGTGCCGGACCTCCTTTAGGTCTCCCTTCGTCCTTCCGCGGGCGTGTTCCTTGAAAGTATTGAGGCTCATGTAGACGTCCGACCCTGTGGCATTCAGGTGGCGCAGCCAGCGTTGGTAATCGGGGCTTGAGATGTTTTTCGCGGGGCTGATGCGCTGCACGACCTCGCCACTCTTGCGGTTGAGCGCGACAACCGCCAACCAGTCATCCGGCTTGAAATTCTCGTTGATGTAGCTGCGCACGGACTCCTCGGCAGCGCGTGTACGCTCGGAAGGAGCGGGGGCAGGCTGCGGGTGCGTATCGTTCGAAGCCTCAAGGTCTCGCTTGCGGGGCTCAAAACCGAATTCCCTCTTGAAATCCTGCCTCCCTTGGTCAACGGAAGAGAGGTCGAGTGCGGAGGCGGTATTCTCCTCTTCGATCAAGTGGCGGGCGTAAGCGCGAACGTCGCGGCCGGGATTGAGGCGGACGAACTCGGTTTGGAAGGCAACCTCTTCTTCGATCTGTTCGTCCGGTACGCCGCGCTCGATCTCCTTACGGATCAGGGCGCGGTCGCGCTCCTCGCTTTCGTATTGGGCGCGAAAACTGTCGCCGGTGTCGGTATTCATTTTTCCTCCTTGTGAACGAAGACGGGTGTAAGGCTGTAGAGATCGCTTTCGGGGTTGTATCGCTCTACTTGCAGTATGGCGGAGACGAAGCGGCGCCCTGGCCGGCGCGCGATGTGGACGATCACGTGGAGCGAGTCGGCGATGTTGCTCTTGATGGCACGATAAGGAAGCTCCATCTCGCTCTGGAGCACGCAGGTGGTAAAGCGGCTGAGCGCCTGGGCGGCGGAATTGGCGTGGACGGTGGACAGCGTGCCGGAGTGCCCGGTGTTGAGGAGTTGCAGCAAATCAAACGCTTCCCCGCCGCGAATCTCTCCGAGGATGATGCGGTCAGGCCGATGGCGCAGGCTGGCCCGCAGGAGCTCGCGGATGGTGATGGCGGGCAGGCTGCCATCAGCGCTCCGGGCTTCAAAGCGCACCAGGTTGGGGGTACGTACCTGGACCTCCGCGGTGTCCTCAATCACCAGGATGCGCTCATCCTTGGGGATAAAATTGGCGAGGATGCTGAGGAGCGTGGTCTTGCCGGTTCCCGTGCCGCCCGAGATCAGGATGTTCTGGCGATCGAGCACTGCCTTGACCAGCAGGGCGGCCGCTTCCTGGGTGACGGAACCGGCGGCGATGAGTTCGGGAAGGCCGAAGTTCGGGGCATTGAACTTCCGGATCGTCAGCGTCACGCCCGTGAGGCTGCAGGGCGGGATGACGGCCGCCACGCGCGAGCCGTCGGGCAGGCGCGAGTCAAGGATCGGTTTCTCGTCGGAGATATCGCTACCGAGCCGACGCGCCACGTTCTTAACCGCGACCAGCAGGGACTTCGGGTTGAGCGTGACAGGCACCTCTTCGAGGAATCCCCGGCGCTCGATGAAAACGTGCTCGGGGCCGTTGACCATGATCTCGCTGACCTCCGGATCGAGAATGAAGGGCTCGATCTGCCGCAGAAACGGCAGGATCATTTCGAAGCCAGGTCCCCGCTCAGTTCTCCGTCCTCCAGTTGCCGGAAGTAACTCTTGTTCACGTCTAGGAAGCACGGCTTGAGGTACATCAGCGTCGGGGGCAGCGGGTTGAAGCCATCGTAGGCAAGCGTGATCGTCTGGGCGTTCTTGAGCTCCGTGAAGGTCTTCGTGTCGAAGCGGAAGTCGCTCTGGGTGTTGTAGCTTTTGGAGGTCGTGACGTTGGCCTTGTGGGCCACGGATTTCCCCGTCCACAGGCTCACCCGGGCGTCGTGCCCGCTCTCCGAAATGTTGTAGTTCACCTTCCACTGGTCCTCCTTGCCGCACAGTTCGCTGGCGGTCTTGGCGGAAAATCCATCGGTCTGGGTCAGGAAAATCTTGGTCCGGAACGATTGCAACACGGTTCGCCAGGTTTCCCCCGGCAGCGCGTCGTGCAGCGAGCTGATGCTTTGCGTGGCGACGATGGGAATGCAGCGCGGCTCGCGGGAGAGCGCCAGAAACTTTTCGTCGCCGTTGGGGTCGTTCTGCCCCGCTGTCGCGAACTCGTGGTACTCGTCGCAGATGAAAAACACCTGCCGCCAGTAGCGGTCGGGGTCCTTCTTGATTTTGGGAATCCGGTTCAGCACGGCCCGCTGGAAGTCGAGCTTCATCATGCAGCCGATGGCTCGGGCCAAGCCCGAGTTCAGGCTCACCGGGAAGTCGATCGCGCAGACCTTCCCTTCCTCGATCAGATCGCCGAGCGGAGGCAACGGACGGCCGTAGCGCCCATCGGCATTGAGCTTCGAGTCGTAGCACTCCTTGGGCGGGCAGAACGTGCGCTTGACCAGCGGATTGTCATCAAACAGGGAAAGGAAGACCGAGATGCCCTCGACAATCGAGGTCCGCAACTTGTTCTCGATGGCAAGCCAGTCGTACTGATACCAGCGTTTGACGGCATCGAGGATCTCGCGCTTCATCGGATCGACAGTGCTGGGTGAGTTCTCGGTCTGGCACTCGTACTCAATCCCGGCTTCGGCAAGAGCTTGTTCGAGGAGGCGCGATGGAGGAGCCTTGTAGGTGGTGGCTTGATCGTCCGGCTGGAAACCGAAAGGTTCGAGTTCCGGGTGGGCAAGGAAGGCGGTCTTCGGAACCACGAGGTACTGCTTGCCCTGGATGCGCTCCTCGGCTTCGAGAATGCGCTTCCGCAAGAGGTCTCGGTTGATGGCGCACTCGTACACGTCGAACAGAGTCACATAGTCGTAAGCAACTTTGTGGAGCTGGATAATGAACTTGACGAGGTTCGTGTACGCCTGCTGCCAGAACGGCTCCTTGCCCTTGCCGAAGAGATTATTCAGTAGGCTGGCGATGTTATAAGCCAGGGCGTAGGCGTCGAGATCGTTGTAGAGCGGGTTGTAGCGGTAGTCTCCGTGCAGGCTGACCTCGGTGTAGTCGTTCGGGCGGCCGTGCTTCGCGAGCAGGCGCTTCACCTCGTGGCAGAAGCCGCCCTTCACCTCAAGAACGAGGCCCCCGATACGCTTGGCGGGGTCGTCGGCCTTAAAGGCGAGGAGTTGGTCGGTGTAGGGGAGCACGCAGCCCGTCGTCTTGCTCGCGCCGATCGCTCCGAAAATACCGATGCCGGTGTAGAGGCCGCGCTCCGGAATCTCCAGCCAGTAAGGGTTCGCCGACGGCGCGGGCTTGCGGGGATCGTGGACCTCTCCCAGCACCAGGGAGAGTTTGTCGCGCTCGCGCGGGTCGGGGTACGGCGGAAGCTCGCGCTCGTCGATCTTTCGCGTGGGCTTCCAACCCAGCACGTAAAACCCGGAAAACAGGATCGAGTAGACGATATACGGGGTGGTGAAGAGCAATAGCGTGTAGGTGTAATACAGGCCCGCATAGACCGCGGGTTCTCGCACCGCGATGAGGCGCAGCATCAGGTCGCCCGATGGCCATGGGCAGTAGTAACGGTCGAGCGTCAGTCCCGTCGCGCAGGCCAGCGTGTAGGCAATGAAAGCCCGTGAGTGGAGAATTCTCTCGATCATATCGTGGCCCCAGCGGTAGCGTGTGCGCTCTCAGGCTGTTTCTCGCGTGCAGTGGGCTTCGCTGGCTTCGTCTTCGCTGGTGGCGAGGGCACGGTCCCGGAACCGTCGGTCAGCCAGGCCTTGAAGTCCGTGTCCTTCCGGAAGACAAAGTCCAGCGCCTGCGCGATGACGTGGTCCATGCTGTCGGTCTGGATGAACTCCGCGTATTTCTCCATCGTGATCGCCAGCGGTTCGTCGATCTTGACGTAATACTTGCGCTTGGGTATTTCGGGTGTCGGTGGGTTAAGCAGTGGCATTTCGTTTCTCCTGAGTTTTTAATTCGGTGCCGCAAAAACTGGCCGGGAGCGACTCCAACGCCCGAAGGGGCGTTTGGCCGGGCCGCAGGCCCGCCAAACGGGGTCGCTCCCGGCCAGTTTTGTTGTCTGTTTCGGTCACGAAAACCTCGCCGCGTAACAGTTATTTCGTTACGCCACATCACGTTACTGCTCACAAGGAGCAGAAGCAGATACAGAAAGCTTGCTCGGCGACCTGTCCTTAGGGGGCCTTCGGTAGTCGCGGCTCGATTCCGTCGAGAAAATCGCGTAGGACTCGGGCTGAACGTAGGTATGAAATGAGCCGGTTTTGTAGTTCGTCGGGTCCGAAATTAGGACTCGGATTTGGTCTTCGGAGAGGCCTTCTGCCGCCCATTTTTGATATGCAGCCTCGTACTTTTTCGCCTGGAATTGGCGTGTCGCGTCACGTAAGAAGTCCCGGTCGGCACGGGTTAAATCGGCCGTGTGCTGAGTCTCCCATAGTTTCCGGAGCTCGAAATAGTGGCGCAGGCGGATGGTGTCGGGCTGACCTTTGGGCCCAAATGTCTTGGCGAAGAATGCCCTCGCCCGGTCGAATTTAGAGGGCTCATGAGAAGCGAAGATGAAGTTGAAACTGGGGAGCTGGCGGAGCAGATTTTCGTACTGGCGGAGGTGCGTGAAATAGGGGAATAGGCCTGCGCCGGGGGTGTCGCAGTAGGTGAAGGTGACCACTGGAGCAAGTCCGAGCCGGTTATGGGAAGCCGGGAGGAAGATTGGAAAACGGTCGACAAAATAACGCCTGGTATTCGCCGCGGATTTGATTCCATAGTACATCCGGCCCGGCAGAGCAGTGAGCGAGATGCCCATCTGACAGGCGAAGTAGTCGGTCTTGTCGGCCTCGGTTTCGAGGTAGTTCTCGTCGAGATTGGCTAAGATGAATTCGAGAATCATGAGGCGGGTGTGGATCATTTCAATGGACTGACGGCGCCGATTGCGTAGATTGTCCTTGTCGATGATGTCGTAAATGCGGCGAGAATAGAGGTTGTAAACGTGGGTGTTGTTGGCATAGGCGGTGGCGCGGGCGTGACGGCGACTAAGGATTCTGGTGATGAGGCGGTTGACCAGCCAGCCATGGGATTGGTCGGTGAAGGTGAGGTACTGGCGCTGCATAAAGTAGCCAGAATGGGTAGCCACCAGGTAAAGAAACCGCGCCTCGGTATCGGTGTAACCGAGGCAGCGGATCGCGGAAAGATCCTCGGGTCGGACGTTCATAGTGAGTAAATTTCCTTTGTTAATTCGGGATCGGCGATGGCCCGGCGTAGAGGGCCCATGTCCTCTTTCATGGCGTAAATTGAAAATCCGGCACGCGCTTTTGCGGCAAGGCTGTTCCGGTGGTAGTCGCTAGTGGCGAGTTCGACATCCACTTTGGTCTGTTCACGCTCAGAGTTTTCGTACTCGACGCGGAGATCCGGGAGGGGAATCTTGCCGTCCACTACGGTGAGTCCGTGATCCGCGGCAATCTTCTGGCGCTGGTTCTCCTGTTGGGGCTCGGGAAGGGATTTGAGCTTCGCGAGCCATGGGTTGATGGATTTCTTGAGTTCGAAGTCGAGGACGATCCGGCTGACCCGGCCGCCCTCGCGGGCAATGCGCCCCGCAACTTCCTGGTAGAGCCGGTAAACGGCGGCGTCGTGCCGGAGCTCGCGGGGCTTGACGAACTGGGAGTAGTAGACCTGGCGGCTGGCCACTGGCCTGCGAAGGCTCAAGACGGATTGGCCGTCGCGGGTGAGGGCCGCAAACGTGGCCTTGGAAGGGTGCAGCTTGCGAACCCGGAGGAGGCCCTGTTGCACGAGATTTCGAACCTCGGCATTAGCCTTGGCATTGTCTCCGGCGTAGCGGAATTGGGCCAGGTCTTTGATCGCCAGGGTACGAAAAGTGCCGATGTCGGCGAGCGTTTGGAGCTCGGAATCGCGGAGCTCATACGGCTCGCGCGGTCCGCGCTCGCGCTCGGATTCTGGCCTTGCGGTTCGTTCGGCCAGGGATGTGGGAAAGGGAATTTCGGGCTGTGCTGGGCGCTGGTCGTCGCGGTTCCGTGCCATCAGTTAAGGTCCTCCCGGTGGAGATGGGGCGGCATATCTGTGCGCCCGGCATTGAGTTCGCGGTCGAAATGAGCGAGCTTGCGGCCCGTGTCTTTCAGGAAAAAACGCCGGCCGAGGGCCAAACCTGCGGCCATCAGGTTGAAGAACAGGGTCGCGAAAAAGAGGAGGATTGTCGGTCCGTAGTGGTGCATCACAAGCCAACGGTAGGGCACGAGGAACCGGAGTTGGTGGGCGAGGAAGAAGAACACGGCCAGGATAACTACGGTGGCGGCGAAAATGGCGTTAGCGATCATCGAAACCTCTTGGGCGGAACGGCGCTCAGGGCTGCCCCTTGTTAACCGCGTCCGTGAACGCCTGGTCCAAGCGAAAATAGGTGATGGTCAGCCCCAGCGGGTTGACAGGTATGAGTGCGTTGGGGACGGTGTCGCGGAAGAGATAGAGGAAGCTCGCCGTATATAAAGTCTTCTTAAGAACCGAGTGGTCGGCAGGTTCATACTCGACGCGGTAGAAGTCCACGCGGGCGCGGTACGGGGGCTTGTCCATGGGCTCGAGGGTGACTTGCTGAACGTCAATGTCGGTCTGCGGGGCGCTGGGATCGGTTAGGAATTTCTTAATCGTGTCGGCCTGGGTGTACTGCTGCATGACGTCATTCGCGCTCTTGCCGTCCAAAAAATAGAGTGCGTGGGCAAAATCGTCATTGATCGTGAAGCGGTTCCGGCGATAGTAAAAACGGCAGAATTCCGAGAGAAAGTACTTCGCCTCGGCGTCGCCCGGATGGTATTCGAGGCTGCGGTAGTCGACCGCCTGGGCGCGGCCAAGCTCGTCCACACGAATCACCAGGGGCCGCCAATGACGGAAATTTTCGACGGTGCGGACATTCATCGCCACGAGTCCCAGGGCGATCAGAGACACCAAGGCAAGGGCGATCTTGAGGTAGGTGTTGGTGACAATGGCATCGCCGTACTTTTCGAAATAGAGCTGCTTCGCTTCGCTGAAAGTGGGGTCGTGTTCCACAAATACCTCCGAATTACCAGAGAGCCCCGATCGCGGCGATGCCGCTAAAGATATCGGAAGTGGGCGAGAGGCCGGCAGTGCCGCTGAACAGGTGGTTGGTCAGGGTCGGAACTTTGAGCAGGACGTAGGCACCCCCCAGCAGCAGAACGGCAAGCTCGCCGATCATTGACGTATAGTCCAGCGGGAGCGGGAAGAAGGGCGGGAACTGGAGCGCGTAGACGACCACATTGCACATAACGAAGGTCACGGCGGCGGCGACGACCGAATAAAAAGAGTAGGCAAGGAAGAATTTGAGCCAGCCCCAAAACAGGAACTCAAGGCTAGGGACGATAAAGAAGGGGATGAACAGAGGGCCTAAGAGGACCGCAACGGCGGTAGCGACAGGGCCCAAGAGATTGACAGCGATCGAGACGAATTTCCAGACCGCCAGGATGATCTCAACCACCACGTACTCGTAAGTCGCGCTGATGTTGGCGAGGCTGGGAGATGGAATGGTTTGGCTGTAGCTGGTGATGGCGGTCTGAGCCTTCTGAAGCGCGGTGTCGCCGATTAGGGTGGTCAGATACTTCGATTGGTTGGTGACAAGCTGCGGGAAGCTTGCTCCGAAGCCCGGGATCGGGGTGTTGTAATAGTTGATCATCGCGTAGCCGAAGGCGATCAACAGCAGGAATTCCGCAAACTTCCCGAAGTGAAATCCGCCCACCACCTCGCCTGCGGTGAGGGCGGATTTGACTCCAAACCAAACGATCATGATGGTGGCGAACCCCGTGAACATGGCCTGGCCGATGGAGGCGAACTGCCCGCCGCTCTGAAGAAGAAGCTGGCTGATGTAGTTGAAAATCTGCGTTTCGGTTCCCATAAGGCTCCTCTATGGAATCGTAAAATTCGCGATCGCGGCCTGGATGCCGCCGGTCAGTTGCTGATCAAGGGCCTGTCCGTTGGTCTGACGATAGACTTCGGCATTGATGGATTCGGCCTGAGCGTCGCGGAGGTGCTTGGCCGCGATCGTCTGCTGTTCGAGGATCGAGATGAGCAGTTTGTTCGTGTCCTGCTGGGTCTGCAAACCAAGCACGCCCGTGGCGTTAACCTTATTGAGAACAGTGACCTGGTTGTTCATGAAGCCCTCCCCGGAAAAGGAGTCGGCCTGGACACTCGCGACCGCCGCGCTCGCGGCAGCGGAGTTGGCACGAATGTCGCCTATGGTCTGGAGGGCGGTCTGGCTGGCGCCGTCGCGCAACTCGAGCGTGGCGTACTGGGACTGCAGGTCCTGCTGGATGGGCGGAGGCATGGCAGCGAGGACCGCGGGGTTGTAAACCTGGAGCGGGACGGTGGCCTGATTGTAGGCGGGCGGGACGCCGACACCGCTGTTCGCTCCCCTGACCCACGGGGTGGTGTTGCCGTACACGTCGCGCGAGGCCGCGTAGAGCCACGGTGACCAGTTGACGAGATAGCGCAGCGACATACCGCCGAGGGGAGTCGCCATGCGCGTAGCCAGTTGATAGGTCGTCGCCAGTT
>Ga0335085_10007717_pt1 | contig 16569 bp, 15 predicted proteins | sample Lox_Sample_45_FD_206712 | JGI IMG/M metagenome (GOLD analysis project Ga0335085, IMG submission 206712) | Soil microbial communities from Loxahatchee National Wildlife Refuge, Florida, United States - Lox_Sample_4.5 | ecosystem: Environmental > Terrestrial > Soil > Wetlands | place: USA...
CGCAGTCGCCGCCGGGGTCGAGCACGCGCAGCAGGCGGTAGGCGCCGAGCGTCTCGTTGGCAAGGACCTCGAGCGGGCGGCGCTCAGCGGAGGCGCTCCGGCGGGTCCAGCTCACGCCACCCCGGCCCCGCGGGAGAGGCTGTCGGCGGCGGGCGGATGCTCGGCCGGGTAGCGCGGCTCGCGGTGCAGCTCCTGCAGGCATAGGACCTCGGGCTCGCCGTCGCGCCCGGCGCGGGCGATCGCCCTGGCCGCCGAGGCCCCGGCGGCGAGCGTCGTCAGACAGGGGATGCCGTGGGCGACGGCGGCGCGGCGGATCTCGTAGCCGTCGCTGCGGGCGCCGACCCCGGTGGGGGTGTTGACGACCAGGTCCACCTCCCCCCGCTCGATCCAGTCGAGCACGTGCGGGGAGCCCTCCCCCAGCTTGTTCAGCGGCTCCACCGGCACGCCCATGCGCGAGATCGCCTGAGCGGTCCCGCGGGTGGCGAGGATCCGAAAGCCGTTGTCGTGCAGCGTCTGGGCGATCCCGGCGGCGGCCGTCTTGTCTTCGTCGGTGACGGTGATGAAGGCCGTGCCCTCGCGCGGCAGCGGCACCCCGGCCGCGGCCTGGGCCTTCGCGAACGCGGTCGGGAAGTCGCGGGCGATGCCCATCACCTCGCCGGTGGAGCGCATCTCCGGGCCCAGCAGGGCGTCCGAGCCCTCGAAGCGGTCGAACGGCAGCACCGCCTCCTTGACCGACACGTGGCTGCCGAACCCGAGCCCCTGGCGCTCGGCCGGCAGCCCGAAGGAGGCGATCGTCTCGCCGAGCATGATCCGGCAGGCGAGCTTCGCCAGCGGCACGGCCACCGCCTTGGAGACGAACGGGACCGTGCGCGAGGCCCGCGGGTTGGCCTCGATCACGTACAGCTCTCCGGCGTGGATCGCGAACTGCACGTTCAGCAGCCCGACGACCCCGATCGCCAGGGCGATGTCCCGCGTGGCGGCCCGGATCTGATCGAGCATCTCTTCCCCGAGCGAGTGCGGCGGCAGCACGCAGGCGCTGTCGCCGGAGTGCACCCCGGCCTCCTCGACGTGCTGCATGATGCCCCCGATCCAGACCTCGTTGCGGTCGCAGAGGGCGTCCACGTCGACCTCGAGGGAGTCCTCCAGGAAGCGGTCCAGGTAGATGCGCCCGCCGTCCCCGGCCTCACGGCGCAGGTAGCCGGCCAGGTCCTCCTGCGAGTACACGATCTCCATCGCCCGGCCCCCGAGCACGTAGGAGGGGCGCACGAGCAGCGGGAAGCCGACCGTCTCGGCGCTCTCGAGCGCCTCGCTGACGGAGGTCGCGGTGGCGTATGGGGGGGCCTTGTAGCCGAGGCGGTCGAGCAGCGCGCCGAAGCGCGCACGGTCCTCGGCCAGGTCGATCGCCTCCACGCTCGTGCCGAGCAGAGGGACCCCGGCCTGCTCCAGCCCCGAGGCGAGCTTCAGCGGCGTCTGCCCGCCGAACTGGACCACCACCCCGAGCGGGCGCTCGTGCTCCACCACGGCCAGCACGTCCTCGAGCGTGAGCGGCTCGAAGTACAGCCGGTCGGAGGTGTCGTAGTCGGTCGAGACGGTCTCCGGGTTGCAGTTGATCATGACCGCGTCGCGGCCTGAGTCGCGCACCGTCATGGCGGCGTGCACGCAGCAGTAGTCGAACTCGATCCCCTGCCCGATGCGGTTGGGGCCGGCCCCGAGGATCACGACCGACTCGCGCTCGCCGCGTTCGACCTCGTTGGCGGCCCGGCGCTCCCAGCCGGAGTAGTAGTAGGGCGTGCGGGCCGGGAACTCGGCGGCGCAGGTGTCGACCGAGCGGAACGAGCGCTCACCGGCACAGGCCGCGTGCGGGTCGCGGGCCAGCTCGCGCAGCTCGCGCAGGAACCAGGGGTCGATCATCGTGGCCGCGTGGATCGGCTCGAGCTCGTCGTGGCGGCGCAGCAGCTCGAGCAGGAACTCGAAACGCTCCGGTCCGGGCGTGGCGACCGCCTCCAGCAGCCCCGGAACGTCGAGCTGCTCGACCGCGGGCTGCTTGTCGAGCTCGCGCGAGCGCAGCGCCTTGGCGAAGGCCTGCTTGAAGGTTCGCCCGATCGCCATCGCCTCACCCACGGAGCGCATGTGGGTGGACAGCGTGGGGTCGGTGCCGGGGAACTTCTCGAACGCGAACCGCGGCCACTTCACGACCACGTAGTCGATCGTCGGCTCGAAGCAGGCGGGCGTGACGCCCGTGATGTCGTTGTCGATCTCGTCCAGGCGGTAGCCGACAGCCAGGCGGGCGGCGATCTTCGCGATCGGAAAGCCGGTGGCCTTCGAGGCCAGCGCCGAGGACCGCGACACCCGCGGGTTCATCTCGATCACGAGGATCTCCTCGGTCTCGGGGTTGACCGCGAACTGCACGTTGGAGCCGCCGGTCTCGACCCCGACGGCCCGGATCACCGCGATCGCCTGGTCGCGCACGCGCTGGTAGATGCTGTCGCTGAGGGTCTGCTGCGGGGCGACGGTGACCGAGTCCCCGGTGTGGACGCCCATCGGGTCCACGTTCTCGATCGAGCACACGACCACGACGTTGTCGGCGCGGTCGCGCATCACCTCGAGCTCGAACTCGCCCCACCCGATCACCGACTCGTCGAGCAGCACCTGGCCGATCGGCGAGGCCTCCAGCCCGCGAGCCACGATCCGCTGGAACTCCTCCTCGCTGCGGGCGATCCCGCCGCCGCGCCCACCGAGCGTGAAGGCCGGGCGCACGATGCAGGGCAGACCCACCCGCGGCAGCGCCTGCTCGGCGGCACGCACGCTGGTGGCGATCTCGCTGCGGGGCATGCGCAGGCCGGCCGCGGTCATCGCGTCGCGGAACAGCTCGCGGTCCTCCGCGCACGCGATCGCGCGGTAGTCGGCGCCGATCAGCTCGACCCCGAAGCGCTCGAGCGTGCCGTCGTCCTGCAGGGCCTTCGACAGGTTCAGCGCCGTCTGGCCCCCGAGCGTGCCGAGCAGCGCGTCGGGGCGCTCGCGCTCGATCACCTGCGCCACCGCGCCCGGCTGCAGAGGCTCGATGTAGGTGGCGTCCGCGATTTCGGGGTCGGTCATGATCGTGGCCGGGTTGGAGTTGACGAGCACGACCTCGTAGCCCTCCTCGCGGAGCACCTTGCAGGCCTGAACGCCGCTGTAGTCGAACTCCGCGGCCTGGCCGATCACGATCGGCCCGGAGCCGAGGATCAGGATCTTGTGGAGGTCCTCGCGGCGCGGCATCCCAGCGGCCTACGAGGCTCCGCCGCCCGCGGCGCCGATGCGCGCCAGGAAGCGGTCGAAGAGGTACAGGCTGTCGTGGGGCCCGGGGCCGGCCTCGGGGTGGTACTGGACCGCGCCGCCGGGCACGTCGAGCAGCTCCAGGCCCTCGACGGTGCGGTCATACAGGTTCACGTGGGTCAGCTCGGCGACCCCGAAGTCGGTCTCCCAGCGCACCGGCTCGTCGCTCTCGATCGTGCGCGCCTCACCGGGCGCCAGGGCGGCGAAGCCGTGGTTCTGGGAGGTGATCTCCACGCGCCCGGTGTGCAGGTCGCGGACGGGGTGGTTGGCGCCGCGGTGGCCGAAGGGCAGCTTGAAGGTCTCCAGGCCGACCGCGCGGCACAGCAGCTGGTGGCCGAGGCAGATCCCCCACACGGGCTTGCGCCCGATCAGCTCGCGCACCGTCTGCACGATCTCGGGCAGCGCCGAGGGGTCGCCGGGACCGTTGGCGAGGAACACCGCGTCGGGGTCCCCGGCCAGCAGCTCGGCGGCGGAGCTGGCGCAGGGATGCAGCGACACGCGTGCCCCACGGGCCAGCAGCTCGCGCACCATCGAGGCCTTGATGCCCGTGTCGAGCACCGCGATGTGGGGTCCGTCGCCGTCGCCGTGGTGGCTGACCTGCTCGGGGCTGACGACGCTCGCGAGCGCCTGGCCGGCCATCGGCGGCTCGGCCTCGATCAGCTCGCGGGCCTGTGCCTCGGGCAAGGAGGCCTCGAACAGCCCGCCGCGCATGGCACCGGCACGGCGGATGTGCTGCACCAGCGAGCGCGTGTCGAGCCCGCTGATGGCGGGGATGCCGCAGTCCTCCAGCCAGTCCAGCCAGCCCCGCTCGGCGCTGGGGGCGTCCTCGCGGTTGCAGGCCTCGCGCATGATCGCCGCCCGCGCCCACACCCGCTCTGACTCCATCGCCTGCGAGCTGGCCCCGTAGTTGCCGATATGGGGATAGGTGAAGGTGATCAGCTGGCCCGCGAAGGAGGGGTCGGTCATCGACTCCTGGTAGCCGGACATGCCGGTCGTGAAGACCACCTCTCCCAGCGCGCGGGCGTCGGCGCCGCACAGCTCCCCGTCGAAGCGCTCGCCGTCCTCGAGCAGCAGGTATCCCGGCCCGGCGGCCGTCACAGGATCAGCTTCTGGACGGCTTTGAACTCGGGTGTCCCGGCGCGCCCGAGCAGCTCGAACAGCACCGACTCGACGCTCCCGAGCTGGGCCCCGGCGTCGTCCATGCGCCGCAGCCCGAGCTCGTAGTCGGAGCGGTGCCGGGAGGCGACCGCGTCGGCCGGCACGTGCACCTCCAGGCCCTCGGCGAGCAGATCGAGGACGGTCTGGCTGACGCACACGTGGGTCTCGATCCCGCACACGATCGCCTGCCGGCGGCCGTGCAGGTCGAAGCCCTCGGCGCGGGCGGCCGAGAAGACGGTCTTCTCGATCGCCGGCTGCTCGCCGAGACCGACCTCGGGGGCCGTGGGCCCGAGGCCTTTCGGGTACTGCTCGGTGGCGATCACGGGCACGCCGAGGATGCGAGCCCCCTCCACCAGCTTCGCGCACGAGCGGGCGACTCCCTCGAAGGAGTCATACGGCCGGAAGCCCTCCTGCACGTCCACCACCACCAGGGCCGCATCCTCGCGGGCGAGCAGGCCCATCAGGCTCCGGCCAGCGCGAGCGCGCGGTCGCGGTGTACGACCCGCCCGGCGGCGAGGGTCAGCTGGATGCGGCCCTGCAGGCGCCGGCCCGAGAAGCAGCAGTTCTCAGAGCGGCTGTGCCAGCCGTGCTCGCCCGCGGTCCACCGCTCCTCGAGGTCCACGAGCGCGAGCTCCGCCGTGCGCCCGGGGGCGATCCGCGCCTCCTGCAGGCCGAACAGCGAGGCTCCCGCGGTCATGCGCTGCACGAGCACCCCGAGCTCGAGCACGGCGGGCAGCACGAGCCCGCTGTAGAGCGCCGCGAAGGCGGTCTCCAGGCCGGTGGTGCCCATCGGGGCCTGCTCGAAGGGGACCTCCTTCTCCTCGCGCGCGTGGGGCGCGTGGTCGGTGGCGACGCAGTCGACGGTGCCGTCGCGAAGCGCCTGCACGAGCGCGGCGCGGTCGTCCTCGCCCGTCAGCGGCGGGTGCATCTTCATCGAGGTGTTCATCCCGCGGACGGCCTCGTCGGTGAGCAGCAGGTGGTGCGGGGAGACCTCCGCGCTGACCCGCCAGCCACGCGCCTTGGCGGCGGCCACGGTCTCGGCCGAGGCAGCGCAGCTGAGGTGCTGGAAGTGCACCCTCGCGCCCTCGTAGCCGGCCAGCTCGGCGTCGCGGGCGACCATCGTGGACTCGGCCACGGTGGGGATGCCGTCGAGCCCGAGCGCGGCGCTGACGGTCCCCTCGTTCATGACCCCCCTGCGCGACAGCGAGCGGTCCTCCTCGTGCAGCGCCAGCACGCCGCCGCACAGGCGCTGGTACTGGAGCGCCTTGCGCAGCACGCCGGCGCTCTCCACGGGCTCGCCGTCGTCGCTGAAGCCGAGCGCCCCCTCCTGGCGCAGCTCGGCCATCTCGGTGAGCTGCTCGCCCTGCAGGCCGCGTGTGACGGCGGCCAGGAAGCCGACCGGGATGCGGGCATCGCGGGCCGCGGCGTCGCGCAGCGAGCGCAGCAGCGGCGCGGAGTCGAGCACCGGGTCGGTGTTGGGCATCGCGATCACGCCGCAGTAGCCGCCCGCGGCGGCCGCGCGGGTGCCGCTGTCGAGGTCCTCCTTGTGCTCCTGGCCGGGGGTGCGCAGGTGGACGTGGGGGTCGAAGAAGGCCGGCAGCAGCCGCAGGCGCCCCTCCCCCTCGATCGTCTCGACGGCCTCCTCGGAGGCGATCGAGCCGGGCTCGGCCAGCTCGGCGATGGCCCCGTCTCGCACGCTCACGTCGAGCCGGCGGTCGATGTCCTCGCGGGGGTCGAGCACGTGGACGTCGCGCAGCAGCAACCCGGCGGGCGGCCCCTGCAGCCCGCCGCTGAGCAGGCCGTCGCCACTCATGCCAGCTGCCCTTCGCCGACCGGCTCGCGCCCGTGCTGGGACTGCGGGCTCCCCGCGGACGACGTCGTCTGCGGCCTGGCCGCCGCCAGCAGCTCGTACAGGACCGCCATCCTCACCACCACGCCGGCCTCGACCTGGGCGGTGATGACGGCCTGGGGCGAGTCCACCACCTCGCCGGAGAGCTCGACCCCGCGGTTGACCGGGCCGGGGTGCATCAGCACCTGGGAGGGCGACAGGCGCCGGCCGTTGAGCTGATACCAGGCGGCGTACTCGCGCAGCGACGGGACCCAGGCCTCGTGCATGCGCTCGTTCTGCATCCGCAGGGCGTACACGACGTCGGCGCCTGGCAGCTCGTCCAGGTCATAGCGGACCTCACAGCCGAGCTGCTCGATTCCGCGCGGGATCAGTGTCGGTGGCCCCGCGAGCGTGACCTTCGCGCCCATCCGCTGGAAGGCCAGCACGTTCGAGCGGGCCACGCGCGAGTGGGCCACGTCGCCGACGATCCAGATCGAGCTCCCCTCGATGCTGCCGAGGCGCCGCTGCAGGGTGTAGACGTCCAGCAGCGCCTGGGTGGGGTGCTCGTGCTTGCCGTCGCCGGCGTTGACGATCGCGGCGCTCGACCAGCGCGAGACGAGCTCCGAGGCGCCCGCCCACGGCGTGCGCAGCACGATCGCGTCGGGCTTGTGGGCGCTGAGGGTCAGCACGGTGTCCTTCAGCGACTCCCCCTTCTCGACGCTCGAGCCGCTGGCGGCGAAGTTGACGACGTCCGCGGACAGGCGCTTGGCGGCCAGCTCGAAGGAGCTACGGGTGCGCGTGGAGGCCTCGTAGAAGAGGTTCAGCACCATCCTCCCCCGCAGCGCCGGGACCTTCTTTATCTCCCTCTCGGAGACCTCGGCGAAGCGCTGGGCGCGGTCGATGATCCGCTCGATGCCGGCGCGGTCCAGTTCCTCGATCGAGAGCAGGTGGTTCATGCCGTCACCGCCGTCGGCTCGGAGATCGCGACCTCGTCCACGCCGTCGAGCTCGCGCACCCGCACCTGGACGTGCTCGGCCGTCGAGGTCGGTAGGTTCTTGCCGATGTAGTCGGGGCGGATCGGCAGCTCGCGGTGGCCGCGATCGACGAGCACCGCCAGCTGCACCCGCTGGGGACGGCCGTAGGCGAACAGAGCCTCGATCGCGGCCCGCACGGTGCGGCCGGTGAAGAGGACGTCGTCGACGATCACGACGGTCAGCCCATTGAGATCGAAGTCGATGTGGCTGGCGTGCAGGACGGGGGCGTCGGGGCGCGTTCCGACGTCATCCCGGTAGAAGCCGATGTCGACGTCCCCGAGCGGGATCCGGGCGTCGGAGAGCTGCTCCAGCTGCTCGTGCAGGCGCCCGGCCAGCACGGCGCCCCGACGGTGGATCCCGACCAGCGCGGGCGGCGGATCGAACGGGTTGCGCTCGAGGATCTCGTGGGCGATCCGGGTGAGCGCGCTGCTGATCTCCTCCTCGCGGAGTACGACCTTCTCGTTCGTCTGCATGCGTCCTTCCTGGCCTCTCGGGACCTGGTTAAAGGAGGTGGCGCGAATGTATCAGGTCGGTGCGACCACCTCGGCCGGGCGTCCGGAGGAGCCGGCGCCCGGCGGCGAGGGCTTCGTCTCCGCCGCCTTCTCGGCCCCGTCCGGGCGCTCCCGCGCCTGGCGCTCGGACCAGCGCACCAGCTGCGCGGGCCCGCGCTCGGGGAACGGCACCTCGATCGTGTCGAAGTCCCTCGGGGCCTCCGTCGCGGCGAACACCTCGCGCGCCTCCTCGCGCAGCTCGCCCCCGGCGTAGCGGCTGGAGACGTGGGTCAGGGCCAGCAGGCGGACGTCCGCCGCACGGGCCAGCTCGGCCGCCTGGCGGGCGGTGCTGTGGGAGGTCTCACGGGCCCGCTCGGACTCCTCCTCGGCGAAGGTGGCCTCGTGGATGAGGACGTCGGCCTGGTGGGCGGCCACCGCGAGCGCCTCGCAGGGGCCGGTGTCGCCCGAGATCACGATCTTGCGTCCCTGCCTGGGCTCGCCGGTGACCTGCTCGGGTCGCACGTTCCCGACCGTCTCGCCCCTCTGCAGAGCCCCGAAGTCGGGCCCGGGCGTGACGCCCAAAGCACGGGCGGCGTCGACGTCGAATTCGCCCGGGCGGTCGTCCTCGACGAGCACGTACCCAAGGCAGTTCTCACGGCTGTGGCGCACGGGCACGGCGTGGATCCGGTAGCTGTCCCCCTCCCTGAGGCGGAAGCCACGGGGATCGAGCTCGGCGGGATCGAGCTCCTCGATACCGAGCTCGTAGGGCAGGTTGCCGTACACGATCCGCATCACCCCCATCAGCTCCTTCAGGCCGCGGGGGCCGTACACCGTCAGCGGGGTGGTGCGGTCCCGCAGCGCGAAGGACTTGAGCATCCCCGGGAGCCCGAGCCAGTGGTCGGCATGGAAGTGCGTGATCAGCACGAAGTCGAGCTCGGCGAGCCCCACCGAGCGCAGCAGCTGGCGCTGGGTGCCTTCGCCGCAGTCGAACAGCAGGCGGTCCCCCCCACGCTGCACGAGCACCGCCGGGAGGCCCCGGCGGGCGCTCGGAACCGAGCCCCCGGTGCCGGCGAAGAAGATCGACAGGTCCATGGGCAGCACGGTAGCGTCCGGCCGGCGCCGGCGTTCTCGAGCGGCCGGCCCCTCTTCGGGCCGCTACGGCAGCCGGACGTCCTTCGCGCGCTCGGCGCGGGCACGCTGGCGGCCCGTGAGCTCCGAGGCGCGAACGGGAGCCACCAGCGACCAGTGACCCCCGACGGGACAGCGCTGCACGCGCCAGAACCCCAGGCGCAGCGATTTCACCGACGCGGCGGGAAGCCAGATCGTGGAGAACAGGTGCCCCCGGCGGCAGCGGACGATCAGGCTTCCGCCGAGGCGTCCGCTGCGAAGCCAGGTGGCGGCGGCTTCGATCGCCACGGCCGCCAATGCCGCGAGCGCGATCCGCAGCCGTCTGGATGGCCGGGCCGGCGGGTGCACGCGTCCGTTGCTGGTGTGGGCGCTCACGACTACGCGATCCTAGTGCCGCCGAGCCCGTGTAGGCTCAGAGCACTGCGCCCGTAGCTCAGTGGATAGAGCGCTCGCCTCCGGAGCGAGAGGTCGGAGGTTCGAATCCTCCCGGGCGCGCTCCGAGCGACGCTGTAAACGGGCGATACTCAGCGCGTCGTGTTACAGGAGAACGTCGACATCGTGCGGAGGTCCAACGACGCGTTCAGGCGCGGCGACTGGCTCCGCTGTGACCGCATCATCCTCGAAGAGTTCTTTCTCGATCCGGCGGAGGCTCTGGGAGTGGTTGGGTTGGAGCAGTAGTGGCCGAGAGTCCCGAGGAGCAGGCCGTTCCGCCCGAGAAGCTCGAGGTGGCGCGGGCGATGGTGGAGCTGTGGAACGCCGGACATCGCAGCTCGGAGGCGATCCAGGACTATTGCGATCCGGAGATCGAGCTGCGGAGCCCCTTCTCGTCGGTGGCCGGCGAGCCCTACCGCGGCTACGCCGGGATCTCGAAGTGGGCGCTCGACGTCGATGACCAGTTCAGCGAGTGGCGGATCCGCGTGGGCGAGGCTCGCCCTGTCGGGAACCGCGTCGTCGTCATCTCGACGATCGACGTCCGCGGACGCGGTAGCGACCTCACCATGAGCTTCCCGGCCGCGGCGATCATCGAGTTCGGCGAGAACCGACTCATCAACCGCATCGACATCTACACCGACGTAGACGAGGCGCTGGGAGCCGTGGGCTCGCAGAGCTAGGTCCCCGCCGGCAAGAGGCGCCCACCCCTCACACATCCCACAGTCGTGCTATTTCGAGGCTCGAGCCGCACCGGGCGCCGCAGCCGGCGGGTTACGCGAGCGGGGACGGTCGAGGTCCCCGCGCACGACAGGAAGGGCGTCGTGCGACAGCGGGAGCGGGGGGACGGCGCGCGTCCCTTCGCTCCCGCACTCGACCACGTGGCCCGCGGGCACGGCGGGTCCGCGCCTGAGCGTCCCTCGCTCAGAGCGTCCTGATCAGCTCACACGCTTCGCGGTACTGTCGGCGGCTCGGGTCATAGGAGAAGCCCCAGTAGATGCCTGCCATGGTGGCCTGCACCTGCTGATAGCTCATGGCCTCGGCGCAGTAGTTGTAAGCCTGCGCGAACTGCTCGTCGGGTATCACTTCAGCGCCTTCGGCGTCGAGCGCCGAGAGCCACAGCGAGGGGCTGCGTTCGCTCACGAGTTCGCGCAGCTGCCGCGCGGAGCCGGGCGCCTGGTAGTGCATGATCCTGAACCAGCTCACACGGTATGCGTGGCGGGGCAGGCCGAAATCGAGAACGTGACCCAGCTCGTGATAGAAGTTCAGCGCAGTCGAGGCACGTTCGGCTTCGGAGTGGTGCGGCTCTGTCCACAGGTACTCGAGGTCGGGGAAGTACATCACGAACGTGGGCGCGGTCGTCCAGTACGTGCAGGCCTCCGCTTCCATCGCCATGCAGTTTTCCGGCCGGATCCGGACCACCCCGCCACCCGCCGGCATCGCATCGCTGCGAACCCACTGCTGAAGCCGCGGAAGCATTGCGTCGCCCGTCGGAGCTTCCACGCTCGGCTGCGCCCCGGCGGGCGCCGCGGACACAAAAAAAACCGCCAGCAGGGCAGCCGGCAGCAGGCGCGGGCGGATGGCGATCACCGTCGCGTCGATACCCGCGCGCGACGCCCGCGAAGCGAGGATGGACGTTCGTTCGAGCGGCGCACACGGCGCCGGCGCCGTCCCCGCCCGCCCGGACCACGCCAACCTTGACGGCCGCCCGCCCGGGAGGATACGGTCGCCCGTCAAACGACTCCAGGAGGCCAGGCATGTTCTTTCGAGTAGTGAGATTCACGGGTGTCACCGAGGAGAGATTCAACGCCGTAGTGGACCGCGTCCAGGACTCCGACGGCCCCCCGCCCGGCGTCGAGGCCACGGGTCTCAAGCTCCTGTTCGACGCCGGCGCCGGCACCGCCGTGGTGCTGCAGGAGTTCGCCACCGCCGAGGCCATGGAGGCCGCCGCGAAGATCTTCGACGCCATGGAGCCCGGCGACACGCCCGGCACCCGCGCCTCGGTCGACGCGTGTGAGGTGAAGCTCGACATCACCCCGTAGGCTTCGGGGATGCCGCCAGCCCGTCGCGGGAGCGCCGCGGTCGCGGCGCTCGCCGCCGTCCCCCTGCTGCTCGCCGCCTGCGGCGCTACCACCGACTACAACACCGACATGAGTGCCCTCGCGGGCGCCGTCGAACACGCCTCGCAGGGCCGCCTCGTGCGCGTCACGTGCGCGGGGGAGGTCCCCTACGAGCGCCAGAAACAGATCAAAGCCCGCATCCACCGCAACACCGAATACCGCTACTTCTGCCACGGGGAAACGACCGGCGCAGGCGCACCCCAGGCCGTCACCAAGGTCATCCGCGTCTCCCCGGACGGCGAGCACTGGCGGGAGGACACCTTAGAAGAGGCCTACGAAGCGCAGGAACGCGCGGCACGCGAAGGAACGGCGAAGTGAGAAACGCGCGTGGGGCCCGAATCGGGCCCCACGCGTTTCCTACATCTTCTCGCTCGGCGGGCTGATCGTTGGCCCGACCGAGTCACGAGCACTCAGGTTTCGATGAGCAGCGCTTCACCTTTGTTCTTCGTCGTGCCCGTGAGACCGGCGTACGCCGGCGGCGTGCATTCTATGTGTAGGAGACCTTCGACGAACGGCCCGCAGAATTCGCCCCTCAGGACGTGTGCGGGGTCGGTTTCCTCTTCGTTTGCTTCCTCAGCGGCGATGATGCCCGGAACTTCTGCGGCCCAGCCGACGAAGTTCACGATCGGTTTGTACGGTTTGCCTTCGAATTCGTGGGTGCCGTACTGTTCTTTGCCTTCGAGGACCAGTTCGGTTTCCTTGTTGGCCCCTGCTTGGAAGCCCTTCATTTCACCGATCATCTGGCCCCCGACCTTCCCATTTTTGATGATGAGTTCGTGGTTCGGGTGTTCGACACTTTGTTTGTAGGTGCAGTTGAATTCGACAAACACGCCTTCCGGTTCGGCTTCGCTTTCGAGGCGCAGGCCCACATTCACAGGCGATTCTTCTATGTAGCCGAGTTCACCGGACAGGCCGGTGATCTTCATTTCGCCTTCTTTCTTACCTTCGGTGAAGCATTTGTCTTCAGTTTTGCCTCCGAACAGCGTCAGTTCACAGCCCTTCAGTTCGACGAAGACTTCGACCTCCTTGTTCGGCGCGGCCGGCTTGCCGCCACCCTTGCCCTTGGTCGAGGTGCATTCCACGGCGTCGTCACCGTAGGGCGACTGGACGTCCAGCCTCGTCACGCCGATCTTGCCCTTGAAGGCCTTGCCCTTGCCGATGCCCGCCATGCGTTCGTACTTGCCTTCGCCGCCCGGTTCGGGTTCGCTGCAGGTCTTGTTGATCCATTTGCCGATGTAATGCGGTTTGGCCGGTTTCGGCGGTTTGACTTTTTCGGCCTTGGCGCACACGGCCCACGTGGGTGCGGGCAGGGCCGCGGAGGCGCTCGAGGCGAACATCGCGATTACCCCGCACGTCACGACGAGGCAGGTGCCCAGAATGGTCCTGCGTTTCATATTGTCGCCATCCTTTCCCTCAATGCGTATTGGATAGCACCGTCGCGGAAGCCCCATCCTCGGACGCTCCCACGAAGCCAGCGTGCTCCGACGCCCCCTGCCGACGGTGCTGATCGGCCAACTCTGCCAGAAAGCGGGCCGGGCGTCAACCACCCCGGCGAGCCGCGTCAGGGACCGCTTGGCGTGCGCCAGGTCCGTTCGGGCTGCACCGGCATCGAATTGGGCGGCGGGACGATCGCCTCGTTGATCTCGCATCCCCCTTTGTTGCGTTCTTCGGGGGTGACTGCGACGCTGGCGACTTTGCCCTTGGACTTGTCGAATTCTTTGAGGTTCAGCGCGCTCGTCAGATCACCGGTCGTTTCGCGGCGCCATTCGGACAGGTTTGGCACCTCGGCCCCGAAGCGCGTCTCGAGGAAGCGCAGCAGCGAGGTGTGGTCGAACACGTCCGAGCACAGGAACCCCCCGCGGGAGAACGGGCCCACAACCAGCAGGGGGACCCTGAAGCCGAGGCCGATCGGACCGGCGATCCCTCCCCATTTGCCTTCGATGTCCGGCACTGTCAGGTACTCGCCGGGGGTTTCCGGCGGCGCGACCGGCGGCGGGACGTGGTCGAAGAAGCCGCCGTTCTCGTCCCATGTGATCAGCAGCAGCGTCTTGTCCCACACTTTGTGGTTGTGAAGGTGCTTGATGATCGTCTGGACCGCGACCTCGCCGATCACCGGTCCGGAGGTGCCGGGGTGCTCGTCTTCGAGCAGCGAGGTGGCGATCCACGACACCTGCGGGAGTTGGTTGTGGTGGATGTCCTTGATGAAGTCCCTGGGGAACTGCGGTTCCAGGCCTTTGTCCTTCAGTTCTTTGTTTTCCTGGTACTGTTTGAAGAAGAACAGGGGGTTGTCCTCGTAGCCGAGGAGCGTGCCGGTGTAGTGCTTCCAGCTGACTCCCTTGGCCGTCAGCTGCTCGGGCATCGTCGTCCAGGTGAAACGCCCTTTGACCGATTCGAAGTCGTTCGTCGTCTCGATCAGCGGGCCCCCGCCTTTGCCTTCGGGGTCGTTGGTCGCCGACACCGTGAACAGCCGGTTCGGGTAGGTCGGCCCCAGCACGGAGCAGTGGTAGTTGTCGCAGATCGTGAAGTTTTCGGCCAGCGACCAGTAGAACGGGATGTCTTCGCGTTCCATGTACTGCATGCACGCCGGCGTGGCTTCGGGTCCGTCGTAGGCCTCGTGCGCCGCCACGAACATGTCGTTGGCACCTTTGTTCCAGGCTTCGTGCATCGGGATCCACGAGTGCGTGATGTCCGGATAGCAGCGGTTGCCGAGCCCTTTTTCGGCGGCCAGATGGAACGGCATCAGCACCCCACCGAAGCCTTCTTCGGGGTAACCCTGCTGTTCGAACACGCTTTTCGGCGCGGTTTTGTCCCCGAATCCGCGCACCCCGGGCAGCATCCCGAAGTAGTGATCGAACGAGCGGTTCTCCTGGATGACGATGACTACATGCTCGATGTCCGTCAGGTCTGCAGGCGGAAGTTTTTTCTTCGCCAACGCCACCTGCATGAGCGGATCCGCCGCCAACGCGGTCAGACCTGCCCCGGCCCCCACCTGCAACAACCGCCTACGCGTCATCCGCGCCATGTCTCGCCTCCCTCTGACTGAAGCGCGGGGTCTCCGTTACCCCGCGAACGGCGGATCATACCACCGCGAAAAGCGCCCCACGAGCAGCTTCGCTACAGAACGACGCCGAAGTCCTCGGTGTACATCGCCCCGCTCGCGCCGGCGCCCAAAGAGCCCGGAAGACGGGGGACTATGCCGATCCCGATGTCGCGGAATTCCGGGTTGAGCATGTTCGCCCTATGGCCCGGTGAGGCCATCCACGCCGCCACCACCGATGCCGGGGTGGCATCCTGAAGGCTGCCCCAGGCGATGTTCTCGCCGACGTTGTAGAGGACATGCGTGCTGGTCAGGTAGCCGGCCGCCTGTAAACGCGAAAGGAAGCCGCTCCCGCCGGGAGCGGTATGTTCGAAGTAGCCGCCGGAGACCATGCTTTCGGAGTGCTCCTGGGCGGCCCTCTCGAGGTCTTCGTTGATCGCCACCGGCCTGGCGCCGTTGGCGGCCCGTTCGCGGTTGACCAGGCACAGGGCGGCGCTGCGCACCGCTTCCAGGTCGGCTTCGCTCGGCACCAGGCCCCCGCCGGGGCAGGCGCCGGGGGCGGGCGCCGGCGGGCTGGCTGCGCTGCGGCCGTTGTGCGATATCTGATGGGCGTGGGAGGCGGCCCGCCGGTGGTGCCTCGAATGGTGCTGGCGGTGATGGGAAGAAGAGGCCCGGCAGCGCGCGTGGCTGACCCGATGACGATGGCGCCGCCGCCACAGGCGGCTGTGCCGGCGGCGTGCCTGGCGTCCGTGGGCCCTGCGGGTGCTGCGGGCGCAGCCGGCGGCGTGGTGGCGGGAGTGGCGCTTGTGGGCCTTGCGGTGGCTCGCAGCACGCGCCGGGCTCGCCCCCGCCTCGCCGGAGCCGGCCAGACAGCCCAGACAGGCCAGCAGGCAGGCCAACGCCAGCGTGGCGGCGTGCGCGAGGCGGGCAGGCCGCGGCCCGCGCACGACATTGGGCGTGCGGTGCTGGGCTACCTGCTGCCCGGGCGCGATGGGCGCGTGCGGTGTTGACGAACGAAGGTGTGGCACAGGGGCCGACCTGCTCCTCCGGAAGCAGCGGACACCTTAACCACAATGCACGACGACGTGCAGCGCGACCGGATGACAGCGATCCTGCACGCTCGAGGAGGCGCGGAAAAGTCCCTGGAATGGCGCCGCAAATGGAGACCGCTCCGGCGCCCCGGCGCGCCTCTGCGCGCTCAGAGCAGAAGGCGTGCGTTGAGGAGCGAACCGGAGCGGCCCCTCGCTCGGGGGCCCCCGCAAGGGGGTAGCGGGGCCTCCCACGCATAAGTCTACAACGGAGAATCATACGCCCCGCTTATGACTCGATGGGGCCATTTCCGGCTCCGGCCGAGGGCCCGGTCGGGCCTGTGCATAGACTCCGCGCGAGGCGAGAACGGCGGGCATGAGCGAGAAGTGGACAGCCGGGCGGATCCCCGACCAGACCGGTCGCACGGCGATCGTGACGGGCGGGAACAGCGGTCTCGGGCTTGAGACCGCGCGCGAGCTGGCCCGCCACGGAGCGAGCGTGGTGCTGGCCTGTCGGAACACGGACAAGGCCGCCGCCGCCAAGCAGGACATCGAGGCCTCCGCTCCCGGCTCGAGCGTCGAGGTGGCCGCGCTGGACCTCGGCAGCCTCGCCTCCGTGGAGGACTTCGCCGAGGCACTCGCGCCACGCGACGGCGCCGTGGACCTGCTGATCAACAACGCCGGCGTGATGGCACCGCCCCGGCGGGAGACCAGCGACGGCTTCGAGCTGCAGATCGGGACCAACCTCCTGGGCCACTTCGCGCTCACCGCCCGCCTGCTCCCGCGGATGCGCGATCGCGACGGCACCCGCGTCGTGACGCTCTCCAGCAACGCCCACAAGATGGGCCGCATCAACCTCGGCGACCTGCAGTCGCGCCGCCGCTACATGCGCTGGACGGCCTATGCGCAGTCCAAGCTCGCCGACCTGATGTTCGCGCTCGAGCTGGACCACCGCCTGCGCGAGAGCGGCTCGGCGATCAGGAGCCTCGCCGCCCACCCCG
>Ga0335085_10007718_pt1 | contig 16566 bp, 13 predicted proteins | sample Lox_Sample_45_FD_206712 | JGI IMG/M metagenome (GOLD analysis project Ga0335085, IMG submission 206712) | Soil microbial communities from Loxahatchee National Wildlife Refuge, Florida, United States - Lox_Sample_4.5 | ecosystem: Environmental > Terrestrial > Soil > Wetlands | place: USA...
CCCCACGGACAGAGCAATGAGCGCAACCCGGAAAACGGGGTGATCTTCCGTGGGGCCCAATGCCTGCGGCATCGAATGAGGTATGGTCGTGCTGCTCATCGTCGTGATTCCACCCGTGCCTGCAGAAGATTCAGCAACAGGATGATCGTGAACGAGATGCCGAGCATGATCACACCGATCGCGGCAGCGCCGGCATAATCGTATTCCTCGAGCTTGATCACGATGAGAAGCGGTGCGATCTCGGACACCATCGGCAGGTTCCCGGCAATAAAGATGACCGAGCCGTATTCGCCGACAGCGCGGGCAAAAGCGAGCGAGGTTCCCGTGATCAATGCCGGCGCGATGCCGGGAAGAACCACTCGCCGGAATGTTTGCAAGCGCGTTGCACCCAGTGTTGCCGCGGCTTCCTCGGCATCGCGACCGACATCGGCGAGAACGGGCTGCAAGGTTCGTACGACGAAGGGCAGTCCGACAAATGTGAGCGCGAGAACAATACCCAGCGGGCTGTACGCCGCCTTGATCCCAACGCGCGCAAGAACAGAACCGAGCACGCCATTCGGTGCATAGATCGTTGCGAGCGCTACACCGGCTACTGCCGTCGGCAACGCGAACGGCAGGTCGACCAGTGCGTCGATCAGGCGCTTGAACGGAAACTCATAACGCAGCAGCGACCACGCCACGATCGTTCCGAAGACGGTATTGACCACGGCCGCAATGGCGGCTGCACCGAACGACAGGCCGAGCGCATGCAGGACGCGAGGCTGGGAAACCTCGCCGACAAACTCGCTCCACCCAAGTGAAAGCGGCCGCAGGATCAGGGCGCTGAGCGGAATAAGGACGATTGCGGAGAGATAGAAGAGCGTAAATCCGAGCGAGATGCCGAATCCCGGCAACGCGCTCGGGCTGCGCCATCGTCCAACGGCCGCAAGTCCCGGGCTGCTCATCTGGATTGCGGCCGGTAGATTTGATCGAATACGCCGCCGTCGGCAAAGTGCGTCGACTGGGCCTTCTGCCAGCCGCCGAAGGCGTAATCCACGGTGTACAGCTTCAATTTCGGAAAATCGGCACTGTGCTCGGCGAGCACCTGGATGTCGCGCGGCCGGTAAAAGTTCTTAGCTTCGATTTCCTGTCCCTGCCTGGAGTAGAGAAAATTCAAATAGGCATCGGCCACCTTTCGCGTTCCATGCCGGTCGGCATTGGCATCGAGCAGGGCGACCGGCGGTTCCGCCAGCATGGAGACCGACGGATAGACAATCTCGAACTTTCCGGGCCCGGCTTCGGCAGTCGCCAGATGCGCTTCGTTTTCCCAGGCAAGCAGCACATCGCCGATGCCGCGCTGGACGAAGGTCGTCGTCGAGCCTCTGGCGCCGGCATCCAGAACCGGCACGTGCGCGTAAAGCTGGGCGACGTAATCCTTCGCCTTTTGCCAGCTGCCGCCCGGTTTGCGTTCGGCAGACGCCCAGGCGGCCAGATACGCCCAGCGCGCGCCGCCAGACGTCTTCGGATTTGGCACGACGACGGAAATGCCGGGCCTGGTCAGATCCGCCCAATCGTGAACTGCCTTGGGATTGCCATGGCGGACCAGAAATACGATCGTCGACGTGTAGGGCGTGCTGTTGAAAGGCAGACGGCGCTGCCAATTGTCCGGCAGGAGCTTCGCCTTTTGCGCGATCGAATCGATATCGTACGCAAGCCCGAGCGTGACAACGTCCGCATCAAGACCGTCGATCACCGCCCGAGCCTGGGCGCCTGAACCGCCGTGCGACTGGTTGATGGTCACCGTATCGCCGGTCTTGGCCTTCCACTCCGCCGCAAACTCCGAATTGATACCTTTGTACAGTTCGCGCGTGGGGTCGTAGCTCACATTCAGGAGCGTGACGTCCGCCGCAGAGACGGATGACGCGGAAAGCAGTAATACGGCTAATCCTATTTGAAATCGGTTCACAAGCCATCTCCTCCGTCGGGAGAAGTGGCGCCCTGTGCCGCCCGCCCGACAACTATTGCCAAGCGTATATATTAACACGATCATGTCAATAGACTTTTCGGAAGCGAATGTTGCTGTCCAGCGCATTGCCGAGGCTATTGAACTACTCCTTCCTCTCCATCCGCGATGAAACGCGGCCAAGCACCACCCTTCACCGCAGCAGAGAAGCAAGATGATAAATGCGCCATCAATTGCGCGGCCAGGCCCATGCCGTTAGAGACGCACGTACGACAAGCTGGACGATGATGTTGTAGTCCAGGGGACGAGCGCAGCTCACGGGACTTTGCGTTCGGTCCGGAACGGGCGCGGCGCCTTCTCCGTTGAAGCGCCTACGCCCGATGAATTAACTTGTCTAGGCAGCGCGGCTTAGGTCGAAATGAGCGAAACCCAAGCGGAAGTAATTGACTTCCTCTCGCGGCCGGCGAGCTATGGCACTACGGTATCACGCGTGGAGCGGCAGGAGACGCATGCCTCGGTCGTGTTTCTGGCCGGCGAATTCGCCTACAAGCTCAAGCGCGCCATCCGCTACCCGTACCTTGACTATTCGACTGTCGAACGTCGGCACGAAATGTGCGCCCGCGAACTCCGGATCAATCGAAGGACCGCTCCGCAACTCTATCTCGCCATCCAACCAATTGTGCGAGGATCCGATGACGCCCTGCGCTTCGGCGATGCCGAATCGCCGCAGCAGGCAGAGGACTGGGTTCTGGTCATGCGTCGCTTCGACCAGGATTGCCTCCTGGAACAGCTCCGGCAGCGTGGGCAGCTGACACCGCAGATTGCGCGCCAGCTTGGTCAGATCATCGCGGATTTTCATCGGGACGCGGAAGCGACCTTTGAATTCGGCGGCGCTGAAGCCCTTGCATCGGTGCTCGACGAAAACGCATCGCTGCTGCGCGAGGCATCCATCCTCGACTCGGCCGAGATCGCCCGTCTCGACACTTGCTCGCGCAATGCACTCCAGGAACTCAAGGATCTGCTCGAGCACCGTCGTCACGCTGGCATGGTGCGTCGCTGCCATGGCGATTTGCATTTGAACAACATCTGCCTGATCGACCAGACCCCCGTGCTGTTCGACGCCATCGAGTTCTGCGATCAATTCGCCTGCATCGACGTGCTCTACGATCTTGCGTTTCCGCTGATGGATCTTATCCGTCACCGCTTGGTTGCCCAGGCCAACGCGCTCCTGAACCGCTATCTTGAGCGAACGGCCGATTACAACGGCCTTGCGGCGCTGCCGCTCTTCCTGTCAGTGCGGGCGGCCATCCGGGCGCATGTTGCGTTGGCACGAATGCCAACGGGTGTGGCCGGCCATGAAAGGATCGGCGAGGCACGCGCGCTGCTCAGTCAAGCGCTCGATCACCTGGTACCGCGCAAGCCTCGATTGATTGCGATCGGCGGCTATTCCGGGTCGGGTAAATCCACGCTGGCCTACGGCCTGGCGCCGACCATTGCCCCCTCTCCTGGGGCCGTGGTCATCCGCAGCGATCTCGTGCGGAAAGCCATGCTTGGCGTGGCCGAGGCTGCTCGCCTACCGGAGACTGCCTATTCCGCCGAAATGCACGCCCGCGTGTTTTCGCTGATGATCAGTCGTGCGCGACGTCTGCTTCGCTCAGGCTTTTCGGCAATCCTGGACGGCGTTTACGGCTCACCAACCGAGCGGGATGACGTTGCGAGAGCCGCGCGCGAAAACGAGGTGCCATTCACGGGTCTTTGGCTCAGCGCGGCGGGCCCGACGCTGGAGGCGCGAATCATGGCTCGCCATGCCGATGCTTCCGACGCGACGGTCCGCGTCTTGCACGAGCAGCTGGAAACCATAGTTCCCGCCCATGACTGGATGCAGGTCGATGGCAGCGGGGCGGCATCCGTGACTTTGCGGCTTGCGCGCGATTGCCTCGGCGGCACGACAACTTGACTTGCGCCAGCAGAATCTCGATATAATAGGTTGAGATTGTTGAAATAATTCGGATGCTTTCCCAAAAAGCTCGATATGCTCTGCATGCTTTGCTGGTGTTGGCCCAGCATGACGGCGATGAGCCGATGATGATCGCCGACATCGCGGAGGAAGCGCGCGTACCCCGTAAGTTTCTGGAGCAGATTCTTCTGGCTCTCAAAAAACGGGGAATCGTGCGCAGCCTGCGTGGGCGCCAGGGCGGATACCTGCTGGGTAAACCGGCGCAGGAAATCAGCTTTGCCGACGTCATCCGGGAGACCGATGGTCCACTTGCCTTGAGCCCTTGCGTCAGCGTCACCGCCTATCACAAATGCGACGACTGCGAGGACGAGGCCACATGCGCGATTCGCAAGGTTCTCCTTGCGGCGCGTGACGCCACTGCAGAGGTTCTCGAATCGCGCACTTTGGGAAGCGCCCTCACCTCCCAGCGCCGTTCCCGGCGCGCAGCCTGAGATTTCTACACAGTCCAATAGCGAGCCCCGGCCGAATTCGGTCGCGGCGGCACCGAAGCGCGCCCGTGCGGTGTTGACAGCCGACCATAACCATCAGCTTATATGTCTGATGTACATTATTGACTATATCGTTATGGTCGATATTATCGTCACGATAGATCGAGGGGCCCATGGCGCATTTTCTGTCCAGCATTGATCCGCTCTACGTGCTCTCCGGTGTCCTTGTCGGGGGCCTGGTCGGCTTCACCGGTGTTGGCGGCGGCTCACTCATGACCCCGCTGCTGATCCTGCTGTTCGGTGTCCATCCCTCTACGGCCGTAGGTACAGATCTGCTCTATGCCTCGGTCACAAAAACTGCCGGGACTACCGTCCATGGTTTCAACAGCAACGTAGACTGGAAGGTCGTGGGCTGGCTGGCTCTGGGCAGCGTTCCCACCACTGCCCTGACCGTACTGCTGCTGTATTGGCTGGGAATCGAAAGCAAGACCGCTCAGGTCGTCATTACGAAGGTTCTGGGGTTCGCTCTGCTTCTCGCCGCCGTATCGCTGTTCCTGCGCGCGCCGCTATTGCGCGTCTACCGCGAGCGCGTTGGCACCCTGCCCCCCAAACGCGTCGCATCGCTGACTGTCGTGACAGGGGCAGTCCTGGGTGCCCTGGTCACGCTTTCATCCGTCGGCGCCGGCGCAATCGGCGTAACCGTGCTGATCCTGCTCTATCCGGAGATGTCTCCACGCAGGATCGTCGGCACCGACGTTGCGCATGCGGTCCCGCTCACCCTCGTAGCAGGGCTCGGACACTCGATCCTCGGCACGGTGAACTACACGATGCTTGCATCGCTGCTGGTAGGATCGCTGCCGGCAATCGTCGTCGCGAGCATCGCAGCCAATCGTGCTTCGGACAATGCCGTGAGGTTGGCGCTGGCAGCCGTCCTGCTGCTCGTCTGCGCACGCTTCTGGTTCCTGCACTGACGTCCGACAATGCCAGGACGCCAGTCCGCAAGAATTTAACGCAATGCGGATGCTACGCGGGCGCGGCCGTCATTGGCCGCAATCGACGGCTCGGTTTCGGATGGCGGCGTCTGATACTGCAGGTACGACGACACCTGATCAAGTCGGACGAAGGTGTAACCCTCTTCAATCAGCGCCGGCACTACGGCGCTGACCAGCGCCGCAGACTCGGCGTGGATGCAATGCATGATCACCACGCCGCCATCCTTGCGGCGGATTTCGCGCAGATAACCTTTGGCGCAGGTCGTTGCGTCCCAGCCGTGATGCCAGCACGACCAATCGGCGGCGCTCAAGATATAGCCATCATCGCTGATGGCGATCTCGCCGCCTTCGTCCCAGTAAATCGGGCCGATGTATTTCTTGAGCACGGGATCCGAATTGAGCAAGTCGGCATGCTCTGCCCGCCACGAGCCGTACGGCGCCCGGAAAAACATGAGAGTGCCCCGGGGCATCAACGGCGCGATCTGATCGTCGACCTGTCGGATCTGATCGAGCAGGAGTTCGGGGTGCGCGTCATAGCGCTTGCTCAACAAAGGATGAGTTGCGCTGTGATTGCCGAGCAGATGACCTTCTGCTGCAATGCGCGCCAGCACGTCCGGATACCGCGTCGCCATCCGCCCGACGATGAAGAATGTTGCCTTGACCCCTTGGTCCTTCAACACGTCGAGGACGGCTGGTGTATATGCGTTGGGTCCATCGTCGAAGGTGAGTGCGACGGTGTGAGTATGCCTCAAACCTGAATGGAAAATGTTCCTGGTCTGGAAATACGCGACACGACTTTCGTCGGTTGACTGAGCGGGCTGGGCCTGCACGTAACCGGCCGCCAAGGTTAATGCAAGCACGGCACAGGTGCGTAGCAATATTGCCTTCATGAGCACGGCCCCCACGATTTTCGGGCAGTCTAGGCGCCATTTGGAATGACAGCAATCGGATCGTTTGGTTAACAGCCGCTGCCGAACACCCGGCCGCATCAATATCCGGGCGGCCGACCACCGCGTTCGGTGGCGATGACCGTGCAGGCGTGACCAATTTGGGGATCTGTGGAGAGTTCCTCGACAGTCTTCTCCAGTCGGCGCCGCCAGCTTGGGTAGCCAGATGTGCTGCCGGGCAAATTCGCCTGCAGCACTTCGCCTGCAAGATCGTCCAGTTGCACCAGCAACAGCCTGCTTTCGCAGCGCGCAAGGTAAGCGTGCACGGCAGTCGCCAATTCCTGGCTCCAAGGCGCACGCGCTCCCGTATCCGCGGAAACTCCGGATGGCAGCAGCCCTTCACGCGCGAGGGCCTCGATGAGCGCGGCCTTCTCGGACGCGCGCTCTTCCAGCGCTCTGGCTTTCTCCTCGGGCGAGCCAAAGACGCCGATCGCTTCCTTGGCGAGAATATCCGCTTCCGTCCAGTAACCGCGCAGAGTGGCAAGATCGTGCGTTGAAACCGATACCGCAGCAAGCGGCGGGAACTCGCCGGGGCTGCGAAATCGGCCATGCTCTCGCTCGAAATACAGAACCCGGGAAGAGAGGATACCGGCCTCTGCCATGCGTTCACGAAAACCCATCGGCACCGTCCCCAAATCCTCGCCAATAACGACGCAGGAATTTCGCGTGCTTTCCAGCGCGACGATTCCCAAAAGGTCTTCAAACGGAAAGCGGATATATGCCCCGTGTTTGGGCATGGCGCCTGCCGGAATCAGAAAAAGGCGCATAAGACCCATCACGTGGTCTATGCGCAGAACACCCGCGTGGCGCATGTTGGCGCGCAGAAGCGCGATAAAGTACCCATAACCCTGGGCCCGTAATCGTCGCGGATTGAGCGGCACGATACCCCATTCCTGTCCAATTTCGTTGAAAGGATCGGGAGGTGCGCCCACGCGAGCGTCGCGCATGAACAATTGCTGGTAGGCCCAATGGTCGGCGCTTTGCGCGTCGCTGCTGACAGCGAGATCCTTGTAAAGCCCAAGCCTCATTCCCCGATCGCGGGAACCTTTCGACGCTGCACCGAGCTGCAAATCCGACAACCATTGCAGGAATGCATAAAACGCACACCGTTCGTTGAGTTCGGCAGCAAGCGACTGAACGGCCCCGGAGCTTGGATTATGGTACTCTTGCGGCCATTTTTGCCAATCGTGATTACCAAAATGCTCGCTGAACGCCTCGAACATGATGAAGCGGCCAAGATCGGGGCCGCCGGAATCTATAAACGCGCGGAAGTCTTCATCTTTTCCAGTTCCGGCACCGGTGCAAAAGGCGTGAAACAATCGTTCCAGGGCGGCGAGCTTCACGCCGGCGACTGCGGGATAGTCGACGATGTCAGCCGCTCGCGCCTTCTCTATAAGATGACCAAGTTCGGCGGGCACGATCTGCTGATCGAGCGGCAGTCCGAGAAAATCGGCCACCGCCGGAACATCGAGATAAAGCGGATTGATGAAAAGGCGACTGCTCGGCGCGTAAGGAGAGGGGGACTGGGGATCATCCAGGAAGAGTGCGTGCAGGGGATTGATACCGATCACATCGACGGGCCACGTCGCCAGCCGCGCCAGATCGCCGAAATCGCCCATTCCCCAGTTTCGCGCCGAGCGCACGCCATAAAGTTGAAGAGCAAGGCCCCAATATTTATTTGTTTCCCAATCGGGCGGCACATAGCAGCGTGGCGGCACGACGATCAGCGAAAGTTCACCGATTTCGGCGGCGTGTATCCGATGAAAGCCGGCTGGTTGCGCAGGTAAGCGCATGCGCCACAACTTCAATCTCGTGCCGTCCGCCTCGCCCTCGTCCACAGCACTTTCGTTTTCGAGAAGCCATTCTCCCTGCTGTTGCCGGCCGTCCTCGCGCAAAAGCGACCACGGCAGGCGGCGTTGCACGTTGCCTCCTGGCAAGCGGACGGGGACCTCGATGTCCCGATGCTCTCGAGCAACGAGCACCGGGGGCAGAACTTCGCGCCACTCCTCCTCTTGCAACCTCTTCAGGCTCGCATCGATATCTTCATGGGTCCATGCCGCAATGCCCATTGCGGCGAGCAAGGCACGTGCCGAATCTGCGGAACGCTCGTGGAGATTTCCCTGAATGTCCCAGTAGCGGGGCTCAATGCCGGCAGCATCGGCAAGGTGCTGGAGCTTCTCGTCCATCGGTTACCGCACCTCTTCGCGTAGCAGGAGCACAAGCGAATTGGATTGCACAATGCGCCGCCCGTCGTGCACCATTTCGTATGCTGAGAAAGGGTATTGCACAGCGGTATCAAAGACGCATCGCCAGGAGCAGGCCTCCCGCACCGGCAAAAGGAATTCCTGATCACCGGCGGAGGCATTCAACAGGAGCAGCCATGCTTCCGGCGACACTGTTGCGCCCTCGCCGGTGTAATGCACGCCGAGGCATTGAGCATCCGGCCAGCCCCAATCATCCACCGTCATTTCATGGCCTTTCGGCGACAGCCAGACAATATCGCGTTCTCCGTTTGGTCCCGCGCCGTAGCCGCGGAAGAACTCGGTGCGCCGAAATGCTGGATGCGCAGCGCGCAGGCGCAGCACGGCTCGCACGAACTCGAGAAAATTGCGGTTCGTCTCGAGCAGCGACCAGTCAACCCAGCTCGTCGCATTATCATGACAGTAGGCGTTGTTGTTTCCCCGTTGCGTGCGGCCGAATTCGTCGCCCGCAAGGATCATCGGAGTGCCTTGCGACAGAAGCATGCAGGCCATCAGATTGCATTTCTGACGGCGACGAGTTTCTGCGATACCGGGATTCTGCGTGGACCCTTCCTCCCCGTAATTCGCGCTGTAATTTTCGTTGGTGCCGTCGTCGTTCCATTCACCATTGGCGAGATTGTGCTTGACCTCGTAGCTCACGAGATCCTCGAGCGTAAAGCCATCATGTGCCGTTACGTAATTGATGCTCGCAGCCGGTCCGCGCCCGGATTTCTCGAAGATATCGCTGGAGCCGGCGAGTCGCGTCGCCAATCCGCCCAGCATGCCGCTGTCGCCGCGCCAATATCGCCGAAGCGTGTCGCGATACTTGTCGTTCCATTCGCACCACCCTTTGGGGAAAGACCCCAGCTGATATCCATCCGGGCCGAGATCCCAAGGTTCGGCAATAAGGGCTTTTCCCGCCAGTACCGGGTCGCGCGCAATGGCGCGGAAAATGGCCGCATCGGCCGTAAAATGGTGCGCGTGCCGCGCAAGCGTCGACGCAAGATCGAAGCGGAATCCGTCGACAAGCATTTCCGACGCCCAATAGCGCAGGGAATCCATGATCATTCGCACGACGTGCGGATGATCCATGTTGAGCGTGTTGCGGCAACCGGTGACATCCACGTAAAAGCGCCGGTTCTCCGCCAGACAGTAATAGGCTGCATTGTCGATGCCGCGGAAACTCACCGTAGGGCCAAGCTCGTTACCCTCGCCAGTGTGGTTGAACACCATGTCCAGGATCACCTCGATGCCGGCATCGTGGAGCGCGTGGACGGTGTTTCTGAACTCGATTACGTCGCTTCCGGAAAGGTTACGCGGCTCGATTGCGAAAAAACCAATCGGGTTGTAACCCCAGTAATCTCGCAGGCCATTGCTCCACAGCGCGCGGGACGATGCGATGGGATGGACGGGCATAAGCTCGACTGCGGTGACGCCGAGCGCACGCAAATGACCAATGATTTCGGGGTGTGCCAAACCGGCCACCGTTCCTCGAATCGGTTCGGGAAGGCCGGGATGTCCAATGGTGTAACCGCGCACGTGCAACTCATACAGGATGAGCGATCGCCGCTGAGGTCGCCCTGAATCGCGCCTGCGGCCGCCCTCAGCCGGCGCGGCAACCCGGCACTTCGGCACAAGGTGCGCGTTGTCGCGCACATCGAATGATAGATCGCTCCGTGGGTCGCCAACGACATAGCCGCAATTGAGGTCGCTCCATTCGAACGACCTGTCCAGCGATCGGGCGTAGGGATCGATCAGCAGCTTGTTCGGATTGAACCTGTGGCCGCTCAGAGGATCGTAGGGGCCGTGAACGCGATAGCCATAATGCAAACCTGCCGCCGCGCTAGGCAGAAGACCGTGCCAAATGTCGCCGCTTCTTTCGGGCAAGGCAAGCCGTTCGAGCTCCCTTTCCCCTGCCGCATCAAAGAGGCAGAGCTCGATCTTTTCAGCGTTAGCAGAAAAAATGGCAAAATTTACGCCGTCGTCTTCGGGCGTCGCTCCTAACGTCGCTGGGCTGCCCGCGCCAAGTTTCAAGCTTATTACCTCCCGCCGCGAGCCGCTGAAAGCCTGCTAGACCATAACGGCGCCAACGCGGCGAAAGCTTACTCCATCATCTCGTATTGCGAATGGGACGATGAAGGCGACAGGACCATCATGTCCGGACGCTTGATCAATGCAACCACTACGATGGCCGCCAAGCTGAGGAGAAACATGAAAAAGAAGTCGTTTGCGTAGGCGATCATTTGGGCGTTGACCTGAATGACGCCGTCGAGCTGGGCAGCGCCGAAGGGCATATTCGGATTCCAGCTCATCGAGGGTGCATTGACGCCCAGCGCGCGGTTGAAGCGGCTGGCATGCTGCGCAAGCTGCGCGTGAGCGGTTTGGATGTCGTTGGCCAGAATGGTCGTCGTGACGGAGACGCCGATGGCGCTGCCTATGTTGCGTACAAGATTGATCACGGCGGAGCCATCGGTGCGAAGCCGAGCCGGCAGGGTCGCGTAGGCAACCAGGCTCATCGGAACGAAGATGAGCCCCATTCCGATACCCTGCGTAACCGTCGTTATTGCAAGCCATTGCCACGGCACGTTCGGCGTCCATTGCGACATCTGGAACAGCGACCACGAAAGCAAGGCAACGCCGGTTCCCATCAGCAGGCGCGCATCGACGCGCATGGCAATCTGCCCGGCCAACACCATCGAGATCATGGTGCCGGCCCCACGCGGCGCCATCAGAAGGCCGGTGTCCGTCACACTGTAGCCGCCCAGGTTTTGCAGGTACGGCGGCAGCAAGGCCGAGCTGGCGAGCATGATCATGCCCAACACGAACATCAACGACATCGCGGAAATAAAGTTTCGGTCCTTGAAAACCTCAACCCGCATGAACGAACCTTTTCCGGTCAGCAGGTGCACGACGAAGAGGTAAATCCCGAGGCCGGCGATCAGCGCCTCGATGACGATTTCAGGCGAGGAAAACCAGTCCTTGGTCGTTCCCCGGTCGAGCATCAGCTGCAGGGCGGCAATTCCGGAGGCGAGCAGCGTAAAACCGAACCAATCGAACTTCAGCGAAGCATCGTGCTCGGTGTCCCGGAAACACATCCAGAGGCCCGTCACCGCAGCAATACCGATGGGAAGGTTTACGTAGAAGACCCAGCGCCAGTCGTACATGTCGGTCAGGTAGCCGCCAAGGGTGGGACCGATGATCGGACCCACCATCACACCGATGCCCCAGATCGCCATGATGCTACCGCGCTTTTGCGGTGGATACAGATCGAACATGATCGACTGAGCGAGTGGCGATAGAGACGCGCCAAAGCAGCCCTGGAGAAAGCGGAAGAAGATCATCTGTTCCAGGGTCTGGGCGGCGCCGCACAGCATCGAGGCGATGGTGAATCCCGCAATGCTCAGCATCAGAAACCGCTTACGGCCGAAGCGCGACGCAAGCCATCCCACCGGCGTTGTCATTACGGCGGCCGACACGATGTAGGACGTGAGTACCCAGGTAATCTGATCGCGCGAGGCGGACAGGCTGCCCTGCATGTACGGCAGCGCCACGTTGGCGATCGTGCTGTCGATCCCCTGCATGAGCGTACCCGCCATGGCGCACAGGATCACAATGCGAAGATCGAACTTGCTGTAGGACCGGTAGGAGATGTCGTCCATTTCAGAAGTTAGACGCCGAAAGCGTCTGCCTCATCCGTTCAGAAGTCTCCACCAGCGCGGGTGCGAGGTGTCGATGCTGACATAGGTGCTCATGCCCGCGCGCAGAGGCGGATCGTTCGGACGCAGGTGAAGCCTCACCTTCACCGTCACGCGCTGGGTCACCTTGACCCAGTTGCCGCTCGCATTCTCGGACGGCAGCACCGAGAAGTCCGAGCCGGTGGCCGGGCTGATCGAGTCAACGCTCGCATGCCAGGTACGCCCCGGATAGGTATCGACGGTCACGTCAACCGGATCGCCAATGTGCACGTGCGTCAGGTCGGTTTCCTTCATGTTGGCCTCGACCCAAACATCCTTTGTCGACACCAGCGCCACCGCACTCGTAGTGGAGAACGAAGAAAGCGCGGAAACCACCAGTGTTCCGGGTTGCAGCGAATCGACCGCCGTAACGATGCCGTCGAAGGGCGCGCGCACGACAGAATGATCAAGCTGGCGCTGCGCCTCGGCGACCTGAGCTTGCGCGGCCCGATATTGCGGCAGGCTTTCGATCGGCAGACTGATGTTTCCTCCCAATGTTGCGAGCTGTGTTGCGGCCTGATCCTTTAACGAAGCCAACGCGCTCTGGGCGGAAGCCAACGTAAAGCGGGCCTGGTCGTACAGCGTCGGTGCGATGCTGTTGACCTTCATGAGCGCGGCATAGCGGTCGAAGGTCGTCTGGTCGAGCTGCACCTGCGCCGCCTGGCTGGCGATATCCTGCAGCATGCGGGTGTAGGTGCTTCGGGCCGCAGTCAACGACAGTCTGACGTTCTGCAAATTGGCCTTCGCGTTGTCGAGAGCGATTTGAAACTGCAAGGGATCGATCAGGAACAGCACCTGCCCCTTCTTGACGGTTTGCCCTTCGTGAACATCGACTTCCTTCACGAGCCCGGACACGTCGGTCGACACCAACAGCTGCGCCGCGTGAACATACGAATCGTCCGTGCCGACATAACGTCCGCCCGTGAGCCACAACGCGGTTGCCACGATGACGACAATCGCCACGCCTCCCAGCATCAGGAGGCGCCGCAGAAGTGTCCGATTGGCCACGAGGCGCTCGGCGCTGTCCCATAGCCCACCGCTCCTGAGGTCCTCGGCGTAGGGCGCCGAGATGGAATCTGTTTGCATGGCTGACATTATTATTCTCCCACCGCTTTGGACTGCGGAGCCTCGGTCAGATTACTTTTCATACGCAGCAAGCTTTCTACAAGCAGTGAACGGGCATCCGGATCGATGCCGTCCAGGATTTCCGCACTGAGGAGCTCTCGCTGGGCCTCGATTTCCTCGATGAAGGGCTTGGCTTCCGGCCGCAGATGCAGCCGCCGTACCCGCCGATCGGTGCGGTCCGCCCGCCGCTCGACCAGGCCGCGCGCCTCCAGGCGGTCGATCAGACGTCCAACCGAAATCGGCTCAACCTCAAGGTTTGAAGCCAACTCATTTTGAGAGAGCCCGGGGCTGCGGTCGAGCCGCGCCAGAATGATCCACTGGGCCCGGGTCATCCCCTTCGCGCGCGCCCGCTGATCAAAGCGCGTACGGACCTGGCGCGCCACGTCATTCACCAGGATCAGGACGTCTCGAGCAAAATTTTGCATCGCAATAACCTCTAAGCCTGAATAAGATAAGCTTGCTCATAATAAGCTTCAAGCATTTTTTCAGGTTGGGGGAGAGCCCTCCGCAACACTCGGTTAAGAGGGCGTAAGGCAATGTCCGAGCGGAAGCTCGGCCGCGGACCAATACCATGCGGTGGAGGGGCAAATGACGGGTGATACCCCGGTCGTCATCAAGCGAATTAAGCGTAGCGAGGAGCACGGCCATCACGGCGGGGCCTGGAAGGTCGCGTATGCCGACTTCGTGACGGCCATGATGGCGTTCTTTCTGCTCCTGTGGCTGATCAATACCACCACCCCGGAGCAGAAGCGCGGAATAGCCGACTATTTCGCCCCGCAGAGCATCTCCCAGACGTTCAACGGTTCCAACGGAATGCTGTCCGGGAAAGTATTCGGACAGGAGGGAGCGAGAGCCGGCGGCGCCATCTCGCTTGCGGATCGGACCGCGATGGCAAGCGAATCCCAACAGGCCCAGACAAAGGCGGCTGCCGAACGCCGCGGCGGTTCGACGCGCGCACAAGGCTCGGCGCCCGCCTCGCAGGTCCAAAGCGACGACCGGCTCGAGCATTCGGCGTCGTCGACCAAGGATGAGCAGTTCGAGAGCGCCGCCGAGTCGATCCGGCAGGCCTTGCAGCAGCAGCCCGACATCGCGGCTTTGTCACACCAGGTTGTCGTCGATCAGACGCCCGAAGGGCTCAGAATTCAGCTGGTGGACGAAGACAACCGGCCGATGTTCGCCGTTGGCTCCGCCGACCCTCTGCCCTACACGAAGAAGCTGCTGACGATCATTGCACGGACCGTCGACAGGCTCCCCAACCGGATATCGATCAGCGGCCACACTGCAGGGCCGGCTGCCGAGTCCTCCGGCACTGCCTCGAGCTGGCAACTTTCGGCCGAGCGTGCCGACGCCGCCAGGGCGATCATCACGGCAGCCGGTGTCGATGCCGATCGCATCTACGAAATCGCCGGAAAGGCCGGCTCCGAACCCTTGCTGCCCGAGGATCCCAGCGCCTCGTCGAACCGCCGTCTGAGTATCGTTCTGCTGCGCGAAGCGCCGCCAATCGCGCCGGACCATAAGCTCTAAGGCGCGCGGCGCCGCGCCAACAGTATTGCCGCGACGAGCGATTCCGTAGTCATAATCTGCATCGGCCACGCAGAACGGGACCGTCCAGGGTGACAGACCAACGTACATCGCGCCTGCCCCAGTTCTTTCTCACGCCCGGAGGGCCATGCCCCTATCTGCCTGGGCACACCGAGCGGAAGGTATTTGCACGCCTCACCGGCTCGCTGGCGCAGCCCTTGAACGAGGCTCTGACTCATTCCGGCTTCCGGCGCAGCCAGATGATCGCCTATCGCCCCGCTTGCGAAGGATGTTCGGCGTGCGTCTCGGTCCGGATCGTGGCCAGCGAGTTTGCCGCCTCGCGCGGGGAACGGCGGATCAGCAGACGGAACATCGATCTGTTGCGCAGTGAAGCGCCGGCCGAGGCCACCCGCGAGCAGTTTGCGCTGCTGCGTGCCTATCTGGATTCCCGGCACGCTGGCGGCGGCATGTCGGACATGGGTCTCTTCGACTACGTGGCAATGGTCGAGGAAACGCCGGTAAAGACCCACCTGGTCGAATACCGCCGCAAAGCGCCCAACGGCGAAACAGGTGCGCTGGTCGCCTGTGCGCTGACCGATGTGCTGCGCGACGGTCTTTCCATGGTCTACAGCTTCTTTCACCCCGGAGAGGACGCCAGAAGCCTGGGCACCTTCATGATCCTCGACCACATCGCCGCCGCACGGGCCCGCAACCTCGCCTATGTCTACCTGGGCTATTGGGTCAGCGGCAGCCCCAAGATGGCGTACAAGTCCCGCTTTCATCCGCTCGAAGCGCTCGGCGCCGAGGGCTGGCTGCGCGTCAATCCTTGATCGTTTGTCCCGCCGAAGCGCGCGGTCCACGCCGCGATCTGCTCGTCGGTGACCTTGGCGAACAGCACCTCGGGTGGGTGAATGGGCTGACCGGCATCCAGCTGGTCGAGGAATTCGCGCATCGGTTCGTCCGGCCAGGGAATGATCGGCGGCGCCGGCTGAATCGCCTCGTGAATGCGCAGTGCCACACCCGGGATGGCCGGCCATGACAAGTGGCCGAAGAGGTGGACGAGGTTGAGCCCCATGCGTACGCCTGCCCCCGCTTTTGCAGGATCGGTTTTGATCGCGGTCCACGGAGCGGCACGCGTCAGGTATTCGTTGCCGGCCACCCAGATCGCCCGCAGCTCGGCAAGCGCCTTGCGGAATTCGGTGGCCTCGAAATGGGCCGCCAGTGCACCTACTCGACCGTCGAGCTCTGCAGCCAGCGCGTGCTCTTCTTCACCGTAAACACCTTCGCCCGGCACCCGGCCGTCGAACCGCGCAGCGCAGAACTTCGTCACGCGATTGACGAAGTTGCCCAGCACGTCGGCGAGGTCCTTGTTCACGACGGCCGCGAAATGCTCCCAGGTGAAATTGGTATCGGAGCTCTCGGGCGCATTCGCCATGAGGTAGTAGCGCCAATAATCCGCCGGCAGAATCTCGAGCGCGCTGTCCATGAACACCCCGCGCTTCTCGCTGGTGGAGAATTTTCCGCCGCAATAGTTGATGTAGTTGAAGCCCTTGATCCGGTCGACGAGCTTCCAGGGCTCCCCCGAACCAAGAATGGTCACCGGAAAACCCACCGTGTGGA
>Ga0335085_10007719_pt1 | contig 16563 bp, 13 predicted proteins | sample Lox_Sample_45_FD_206712 | JGI IMG/M metagenome (GOLD analysis project Ga0335085, IMG submission 206712) | Soil microbial communities from Loxahatchee National Wildlife Refuge, Florida, United States - Lox_Sample_4.5 | ecosystem: Environmental > Terrestrial > Soil > Wetlands | place: USA...
AAAAGACCCGCAGATCCGCAGCTAATTCGGCCCCAGACCTGCACCTTTTCGCCTCTCGCATGATCATCGATCCGATTTCTCTCTCATCAGCTCTTCGCGCGACCGCCTGCGCAGAGCTTCCCTAGGTGGGCGGAGGCCGCCGCAGGGTGGCGAGCACGAGCTGCGCGGCGGCGAAGTCCTCGATCGCCGTGCCGACTGACTTGAAGACGATGATCTCGTCCGCTCGCTCGCGGCCGCGGACGCGGCCGCACACGAGATCACTGAGCTCACCCTCGATGCGCTCGCGCGTGAGCACCCCGCGCGCCAGCGGCTCGAGGATGTCACCGGCCTCCCTGAGAGCCCCGTCGAAGGTGTCGACGAAGATCCGCGAGCGCCGTACCACCTCGTCGTCGCTCTCGCGCTCCTGCGGCAGGTAGCCACCGACCAGGTCGACGAGAGTCCCGGGGCGCAGCCACGCTCCCATGAGCACCGGGGTCGGGCTGCTGGTCGCGCAGCAGACGATGTCGGCCGCCGCGACGGCGCTGCCGGCGTCGGACACCGCAACCGTCACGCCCGGCAGCTGCGCGCGCACCGCCGCCACCGTCGATGCGCCCGCCCCCGGGTTGCGCCCGCAGACACTCACCCTGCGGATCGGGCGCACGGCGGCATGGGCCGCGACCATGTACGGGGCGAGCGCTCCGGTGCCGATCACGACCAGATGGCTGCTGTCGGCACGCGAGAGATAGGAGGAGGCGAGCGCCGAGGCCGCTGCCGTGCGCGCCCGGGTGATGGCGGTGCCATCGAGCAGCGCCGCCGGCGTACCGTCGCGGTCGAACACCACCAGCACCCCCTGCACGGCCGGCAGCTGGCGCGCGGGGTTGTCCGGCACCACGGTCACGAGCTTCACCACCGCGGCGCCATCGGCCCCGAAGGCCGGCATGCTGAGGAAGCTGCGCTCGCCGGCCGAGTGGGGCAGCCGCAGCACCTGGCGGCTGGGTACCTGCGGGGGTGCGCGGAACGCCGCGCGCAGCGCCTCGATGAGGGCTGCGGGCGGGGCAAGCGCGTGGATTTCCTCGGCCGATACTAACTGCACCCTGCCCCCGCCCTGGCGGCTTGTTCTCGCGCCAACTGACCACTAGGGTAGCGCACGATGTCGGTCATCGCCCTCACCCTGATGCTGTTCGCGGCCACCGCGGCCCTGCGGGTAGTGGCCGACCGCAGTGGCGTCCCGCTGCCGACGCTCCTGGTGCTCGGCGGTCTGGGCATCGCGCTCGTCCCGGGCCTGCCGCAGCTCAATCTCGACCCCGAGACGATCTTCCTCATCTTCATCCCGCCCCTGCTGTTCTGGGCGGCACTCAACACCTCGCTGCGCGAGCTGCTGCGCAACCTGCGCTCGATCACCCTGCTCGCCGTGTGGCTGGTGCTGATCAGCATGGCCACGGTGGCCGTGGTCACGCACGCGCTGCTGCCGCAGCTGCCCTGGGCGGTGTGCTTCGTGCTCGGGGCGATCGTCTCCCCGCCGGATGCGGTCGCCGTCACCGCGAGCACGCGCCACATGAACCTGCCGCGCGACATGCTCGCGATCCTCGAGGGTGAGAGCCTCATGAACGATGCCACCGCGCTGGTGGCCTACCAGATCGCCCTCGCCGCCGTGGTCTCGGGCACCTTCTCCGCACCGCGCGCGGGCGTGGAGCTCTTGTTTACGGGCGCCGGCGGCATCGCCGTCGGACTCATCGCCGGCCGCGCCATCGGCTACCTGCGCCGGCGCCTGACGCACCAGCCGGTAGTGGAGAATACGGTCTCGCTCCTGAGCCCCTTCATCGCCTTCGTGCCGGCCAACGCGCTCGGCTGCTCGGGGGTGCTCGCGGTCGTGGCCATGGGGTTGTTCTTCGGCCGCAAGGGCACCCGCATCATCTCGGCCCCGACCCGCCTGCAGGGCACCTCGATGTGGGAGATCCTGAGCTTCCTGCTCGAGGGACTGATCTTCATCCTGATCGGTCTTGAGCTGCCGGCCGTGATCGCCGCGCTCGAGCCCGGCACGCTGCCGCATCTCATCCGCGTCGCGCTGCTGGTCGTGGCGGCCCTGATCGGCACCCGGATCGTGTGGGCGTTCATCGGCGCCTACCTGCCGCGCTGGCTCGACCGCCGGCTCGGGCGCGGCGAGCCGCCGTACCCGCCCTGGCGCAACGTGCTGTTCCTCGGCTGGGCGGGCATCCGCGGAGGCGACTCGCTGGTCATCGCTCTGGCGCTGCCGTACGCGGTCGCGCAGGGCACGCCGCTGCCCGGGCGCGCCATAGTGATCTTCATCACCTTCGTCGTGATCCTCGTCACCCTGGTACTGCAGGGCCTGACGCTCGCGCCGCTGATCCGGCTGCTCGGCATCGTCGGCGGCGCCGAGGAGCGCGTCGAGGAGCGGCGGGCGCGCGCGGTGAGCCTGCAGGCAGGGGCTGCGGCCCTCGAGACCGTGAGCACCGATCAGCCCGGCGAGGCGGAGGTCGCGAGTTCCCTGCGCCGCGCCACCGCGTTCCGGCTCGCGCGCCTTGGTGAGGGGGGCGGCGCGCCGGCGAGCTACGCGCGGCTGCGTCTGGCGATGCTCAGGGCCGAGCGCGAGGCCGTCATCGCCATGCGCGACCGCAACGAGATCAGCGATGCCGTGCTGCGGCGCCTGCAGCGCGAGTTCGACCACGAGGAGCTGCTGCTCGAGCGTGCGCCGGCCGAGTGAGCGCACGCGGCGGAGCGAGCGCCGCGTGCCTCAAGCCACCACCGCTTTGACGCTTACCGGCACGTTGTTGCGGGTCGCGTTCGAGTACGGGCAGATCTCGTGGGCCTTGTGCACCAGTGTGTCGGCATCCCTCTGGGACAGGCCCGCGATGCGCGCCGTCAGCGCCACCGTGAGCCCGAAGCCACCCGCGGACAACATGCCGATCCCCACCTGGCAGTCGACCTCGATCGGCCCGGGCGCGAGCTTGAGGATCGACTTGGCCGCGTACTCGCAGGCGCTGCCGAAGCAGGCCGCGTAGCCGCAGGCGAAGAGGTCCTCGGGAGTGGTGGCGCCGGGCTTGCCCGGGCCGCCCATGGACTTCGGCACCGAGGTGTCGACGCTGACGACGCCATCCGCGTTGCGGGTGTGGCCGTTGCGCCCGCCCGTGGCCGTGGCGGTGGTGGTGTAGAGAACCTTGAGTGTCATGATGGGCCTCCTTTGGTTTAAAGCCGCCGTGCACGGGATAATACGGCGAAGGGGCCCCGCGCGGCCCTCGCTCTTGATGGGGATGGCCGCTAAAGTGATGCACGATGCAGGCAACTGAGACGCGGGAGGCGCCCACCGCGCCGGCACCGGCGCACGCAGCGCTCGCCGAGGCGCGCTGGCGGGAGGCGCGTGCGCAGGTGCGGCCGGGCTTTGCGCTGCCACGGGCGTTCTACTGCGACCCGGAGATCTTCGAGCGCGAGCAGGCGCGGCTGCTCGGCCGCCACTGGCATTGCGTGGGACACGCGAGCCAGATTCCCGAGCCCGGGGACTACTTCACCGCCGAGTTCTGCGGCGAGTCGCTCATCGTGGTGCGCGGCGGCGACCGCGAGGTGCGTGCGCTCCTCAACGTCTGCCGCCACCGCGGCTCGCGGGTATGCACCGAGCGCGCGGGCCGCGCCCGCGGGGGCTTCGTCTGCCCCTACCACGCCTGGAGCTACGCCCTGGACGGCTCGCTGCGCGGCGCGGCACGCATGCCCGAAGGCTTCGAGCGCGCGCGCTACGCGCTGCGCAGCCTCAGTGCCTCCGTGATCGAGGGGTTGATCTTCGTCTCCTTCGCCGCGCAGCCGCCCGGCCTCACGCGCGTGCGCGAGGTGCTCGCCGGCACGGCCGGAGTCTATGGCTGGGCGGACGCCCGGGTGGCGCACCGCGAGACCTACGCGGTGCAGGCCAACTGGAAGCTCGCCGTCGAGAACTACATGGAGTGCTACCACTGCGCCCCGGCGCACGAGGAATATTCGCGCTTCCACCTCTACGCACGCCCCGCCGCCCTCAACCGCGAGGCGGACGACAAGCTACGCGAACGCGCCCGCGGCCTCGGACTTCAGATCCTCGAGGCCTTCCACTGGGGCACCAAGGCCGGTGCCGGGGAGGAGGCGGTGGCGAGCATGCGCTCGGCGCTCGCCGCCGGCACGGTGAGTGGCAGTGAGGACGGCCGCGCGCTCGCCCCGCTCATGGGACGCTTCAGCGACTATGACGGCGGGGTGACGTTCTTCGACGTCGGGCTCACCAGCGATTTTCTCGCCTACCCCGACCACGGCCTCATCTATCGCTTCGTGCCGCGCGCCTTCGACAGCACCGAGATGGAGGTCATCTGGCTGGTGCACCAGGACGCGCGCGCCGGCAGCGACTACGACCCCGAGCGGCTCACCTGGCTGTGGAAGGTCACGAGCGTGGCGGACAAGCGCATCATCGAGCTCAACCAGCGCGGTGTCAGCTCCCGCTACTACGAGCCCGGCCCCTACTCGGAGATGGAGCAGGACACGCGGCGCTACGTCGAATGGCTGCTCGCAGAGCTCGACTGACGGGCACCGGCCGCGGCGTGCGCCGGCGCGCACTCGCCCTGGCGCTGCTGCTCGGTGCGCTCGGCGGCGTCGCCATCGCTGCCACGCCGCCGGAGCGACTGAGCGTCGAGGTCGCCGGCCAGCCGCTCGCCGTCTGGGCGCGCCACGGCACGAACGTGCGCGGTACCGTGGTGCTGGTGCACGGGCTCACCTGGAGTGCCCGGCCGGCATTTGACTTCGAGCCCGACTCGGGCAGCCGCTCGCTGCTGCGCGCGCTGGCCGCGGCCGGCTTCGACGCCTACGCCATCGACCTGCCCGGCTACGGTGCTTCGGCGCCCGAGCCCTCGGGATGGCTCGCACCCGAGAGCGCGGTCGCGGACGTGGAGGCGCTGCTCGCCTGGGTGGCGCAACACCACCCGGGTCTGCCGCCTCCCGTGCTGCTCGGCTGGTCGCGCGGCTCGAAGCTCGCCGCCCTCACCGCGACGCGCGCGCGCGCGCCGCTCGGTGCGCTGATCCTCTATGCCTATAACCTCGACCCCGCCGCACCGCCTGATCATGGGCCGGCCGAGGCTGCCGTGCCGCACCTGCCCAACAGCGCCGAGTGGGCGCGCTCGGACTTCGTCTCCCCGGCCGTGGCGAGCCCGCGCCTGATCGAGCAGTTCGCCGCCGCCGCGCTCGCGGCCGATCCGGTGCGGGCCAACGTGTGCTGCGACGCGCAGTTCCTCGCCATCCGCCCGGAGGCTATCCGCGTGCCGACGCTGCTGATTCACGGGGCGCGCGACCCGGCGTTCAAGCCCGCGGTGGCGGCGGCCTTCTTCAATCGCCTCGCCACAGCGCAGCGGCGCTGGGTCGTCGTCGGCGCCGGCGATCACGCCGCGCACCTGGAAGACACCGCGCCGGAGGTGGACGCGGCGATCGTGGATTTCATCAGCGCGGCGCTCGCCGGCACGCACCAGTAGCGGGGAGGACTCATGCGCATCGCCATCGTCGGTTCGGGACTCATGGGCGGCAAGCTCGGCACGCTGTGGGTGCGCTGCGGGCATGAGGTCACCTTCAGCTACGCGCGCAGCTCCGGCAAGCTCGCGCGGCTGGCACGCGCCGCCGGCCGCCGGGCGCACGCGGGCAGCGTGCGCGAGGCCGTGCGGGCGGCAGAGGTGGTGCTGCTGGCGATCCACTGGTCGCGCCTCACCGATGTCCTCGCGCAGTGCGGACCGCTCGCCGGCAAGGTGGTGCTGAGCTGCTCGCTGCCGATGAACAAGGCGGACACCGCTTTGGTGAGCAAGCGCGGCTCCTCGGGCGCCGAGGCGCTGGCGCAGCGCCTGCCGCGCGCACGGGTGGTCTCGGCCTTCAACACGGTGCCGAGCGAGGTGCTGTTCGACGTGTTCGCGAGGCGCGCCGCCGTGCGCCGGCCGCAGCTGCTCTACTGTGGCGACCACGCCCCTTCCAAGCGGCGCACCGCGCGGCTGATCCGCGAGCTCGGCTTTGAGCCACTCGACGTCGGCCCGCTGCGCATGGCGCGCTATACCGAGCCCTTCGCGCTGCTCGTGGCCCGGCTGGCCTACGAGGTCGGCCGCTCGCCGCGGCTCGCCTACCGCTTCGAGCGCCTCGGCTAGCTCTGGCTCGGCTCCTCGAGCTTAGGGGCGAGCGCCATCTCAGCGATGCTGATGCCCGCCTCGGGCGACTCGCGCAGCTGACACTCGCGCACGCGGGCAGCGGCGATGACGTCGGCGAGCACCCCGGCGAGGCAGGCAGAGTTCGCCGTCCCGACGAGGAGCTCGAGCTTTTCCACCGGCCGGCCGGCGCTGCCGCCGCGGTCGCTCTTGGCCTTGTTGATCGCGCCGAGCGCATCGATGGCGATCTGCAGCGACCCGGGATGCGCGGGAGGCGCGACGCGTGCGAAATCCGCGACTTCCGGCCAGGGTGCGCGATGAATGCTCGGCGCGCCGTGCTCCTGGGCATAGGCCCAGCTCCACACCTCCTCGGTGACGTAGGGCAGTACCGGGGCGAAGAGCCGCAGGAGCACGTTCAGACCGAGGCGCAGCGTCACCACGGCGCTGGCGCGATCGGCGGGCCCGCCGACCTCACCGCGGGCGCGCAGCTTCGCCAGCTCGAGGTACGCGTCCGTGAAACGCGACCAGAAGAACTGCTCGGTGAGCTGCAGTGCCTGAGCGAACTCGAAGTCCGCGTAGGCGGCGCTCGCGCGCTCGGCGAGCACGCGCAGCTCCGCGACGAACGCGCGGTCGAGCTCGTGGCTCACCGGCGTGTCGCCGCCGGCCCCGGGGGCGCTCTGCGACAGCACGAACTTGCCGGCGTTGAAGAGCTTGGTGACCAGGCGCCGCCCGATCTTGAACATCTTCTCGTCGAAGGCGGTGTCGGTTCCCAGGCGCGCACACGCCGCCCAGTAGCGCACGCTGTCGGAGCCGTAGTCCTCGAGCAGCTGCATCGGGGTGATGACGTTGCCCTGGGACTTGCTCATCTTCTTGCGGTCCGGGTCCAGGATCCAGCCGCTGATCACCACGTCGTGCCAAGGGAGCTTGCCCTCGTGCAGCAGTGCCTTGGCGATGGTGTAGAAGGCCCAGGTGCGGATGATCTCGTGGCTCTGCGGGCGGATATCCGCCGGGAACAGCTTGGCGTGGCGCACAGGATCCAGCAGCCAGTGGGAGCTGATCTGCGGGGTGAGCGAGCTCGTGAACCAGGTGTCGAACACGTCCGGATCGCCGCTGAAGCCGCCCGGGCGGTCGCGCTGCTCGGCCGTGAACCCCTCGGGCACGTGGCTCATCGGATCGATCGGCAGCGCATCCGCCGCCGGCAGCAGTGGCGACTCGAAGGCGATGCTGCCGTCTGCGCGCACCGGGTACCACACCGGGATGGGCACGCCGAAGTAGCGCTGCCGCGAGACACACCAGTCCAGCTGCAGGTTCTCGGTCCAGTTGCGGTACCTGAGCCCCATGAACTGCGGGTGCCAGCGCAGCTCCTCGCCGCACTCGAGCAGTGCCGCCTTCTCCGCCAGCAGCTTCACGAACCACTGGCGCGTGGTGATGAACTCGAGCGGCCGCTCGCCCTTCTCGTACATCTTGACCGCGTGCTGGATGGGCCGCGGCTCGGCGGTGAGCGGCGGACCGCCAGCCGCGACCGCGGCGGCGGGCTCGCGCAGCAGCTCGACGATGCGCCGCTGCGCCTGCGAGATGCTGCGCCCGGCGAGCTGGGCGTAGGCGGCATTGGCGGCCGCCGCATCCAGGCTCGGGTACTCCTCGCTCCCGTAGGTCACCGGGACCAGGCGGCCGTCGCGGCCGATGATCTGGCGCAGCGCGAGCCCGTGCTCGCGCCACCAGGTCACGTCTGCCTGGTCGCCGAAGGTGCACACCATGAGGATGCCGCTGCCCTTCTGCGGGTCGGCCTGCTCGCTCGGAAAGATGGGCACGGGGACGCGGAAGAGCGGCGTCACCGCGTGCCGCCCGAAGAGGTGGCGGTAGCGCTCATCGTCCGGGTGCGCCGTCACGCCCACGCACGCCGGCAGCAGCTCCGGGCGCGTGGTCGAGATCACGAAGGCCTCCGCGCTCCCCTGCACCGCGAAGCGCAGGTCGTGGAAGGCGCCGGGCCGCATCTCATCCTTGAGGTCCGCCTGGGCAAGCGCGGTCTGGAAGTCCACGTCCCACATGGTCGGGGCCTCGAGCGTGTACACGTGGCCCTTGCGGTAGAGGTCGAGGAAGGACAGCTGCGCCAGGTGGCGGCAGCGGTCGTCGATGGTGGCGTAGGTCTGCCGCCAGTCGACCGACAGCCCGATGCGGCGGAACAGCCCCTCGAACACCCGCTCGTCCTCGGCGGTCACGCGGTGGCACAGCTCGATGAAGTTGCGCCGTGACACGACCCGCGGGGCATTCTTCTTGCGCTCACCGTCCGAGAGGCGCGACTGCTCGAGGGCGAGCCCCGCCTCGTAAGGCAGCTTCGGGTCACAGCGCACGTGGAAGAAGTTCTGCACGCGCCGCTCGGTCGGCAGGCCGTTGTCATCCCAGCCCATGGGATAGAAGACGTTCTGGCCGCGCATGCGGCGCTGGCGTGCGATGACGTCGGTGTGCGTGTAGCTGAACACGTGGCCCATGTGCAGCGAGCCGGAGACCGTCGGCGGCGGGGTATCGATCACGAAGGAATCCGCCCGCGCCCGGCTCGCGTCCCAGGCATAGGCGCCGGTGCGCTCCCAGACATCGTCCCAGCGCTTCTCGGCGCCGGGAGCGTCAAAGTGCGGCGGCAGTGCCGCCGGGTCTACGGTTTTGAAGGGCTGCGACATGGACGCGGGAGGATAGCCGCTGGCGCTGGCAAATCCCACCCGCGCCGCCCCGCCCGCGGCTGCCGTGCGCTCGCTTGACAGCGGCCGGCGCGCCTAGGAGGCCGGTGCCGCGGCGCCCTCCGTGACGGTGACGTCCTCGACGCTCACGGCGATGACCTCGGTGGTGTGCGCGCCCTCGGCGGTGTCGAAGTACTGCCGGTCGACCGCGATGGTGCGGCCGCTGCGCGGCACGATGGCATAGTTGACGGCCTTGGCCTCGAAGTGCGCAGCGCCGTCCTCGGTGCGCCAGTGAACGCGGTAGCGGATCTGCCCGTGGCAGCCGCGCGCCGCGCAGCTCTCGCCCTGCACGCCGAAGGCGATCCGGAACTCGTCCTTGTTGAGGCGCATCACCAGCGGCCCCTCGCTCACCGCCACCGCGTGCCCGGGCTGCGCGGGCGCGCTGCCGGCGAGCAGCAGCAGCGCCAATGGACATAATGCACTCATATTCATATGCAGCCGGGCCCTCGGGTGAGGAGCTGAGCATCGGGCAGCGGCTGCCGCCTGACAAACGATGAATTCTCGCCGCGGCCGCGAAGGCCGCTCATGCATGGCGAGCGCTACTCGCGGTAGCCCGGGCTCTCCCGGTCGAGCCGCCGCAGCAGGCCCGGCCACACGAGCGCACTGCCCTGGCCGCGGGTGACCTGGCGGGCCGCCGCCGGGATGCCAGCGAGGATCTGCGCCGGAATGGCGCTGAGCGCCGCGCCGCCACTCTGCGCGCGCACCTGGATGGCGCAGGCAGCCTCGAACAGGTAGAGGCTGAGGAAGGCATCCGCGGGCGTGGCGCCGACCGTGAGCAGGCCGTGGTTGCGCAGCATGAGGTGCATGCGGTCGCCGAGATCGGCGACCAGGCGCGGCTGCTCCTCGGCGCAGAGCGCGATCCCCTCGTAGTCGTGGTAGGCGAGCGAGGCGAGCACGAACAGCGACTGCTGCGAGATCGGCATGAGGCCGGCGCGCTGCGCCGAGACCGCGATGCCGTTGAGGGAGTGCACGTGGATGATGCAATGCGCGTCCGCGCGCGCCGCGTGGATGCAGCTGTGGATCGTGAAGCCCGCCGGGTTGATCTCGTAGGGTGAGTCGGCCACCTTGCGGCCCTCGAGGTCGATCTTCACCAGCGAGGAGGCGGTGATCTCGCCGAACATCATGCCGTAGGGGTTGATGAGGAAATGCCGCTCGGGGCCGGGGACGCGCGCGGAGATGTGCGTGAACACCAGGTCATCCCAACCATAGAGCGCCACCAGGCGGTAGGCGGCTGCGACGTTGATGCGCAGCTCGCGCTCCTCCTTGCTCACCCGGGGCTTCGCGCGCGCGGGCCGCCGCACCTTGCTCGTTCGCCGCTGCATCTGCTTCATGCTCCCGCGCCGGTGTCGCTGAAGCGCGCCAGCTGAAAGTCCGCGTCGCCGTAGGTCATGTCGATCATGGTCAGGCGCTTGAAATAGTGGCTCACGATCAGCTCGTCCACGACCCCCATCGCGCCGTGCAGCTGCACGGCCTGCTGGCCGACGAAGCGCGCGGCCGCGCCGATGTAGGCCTTGGCCGCCGCGCAGGCGCGCGCGCGCGCCGCGCCGTCGGCCGCATCAGCATGCGTCGCCGCGAGAATCGCCATCGAGCGGATCTGCTCGCCGGCGACGTACATGTCGGCCATGCGGTGCTGCAGGGCCTGGAACATGCCGATCGGCACGCCGAACTGCTTGCGGCTCTTGAGATAGCCGAGCGTCGCCTCATTCAGGGCGGCGACGATCCCGCTCGCCTCGCCGCACAGGGCCGCGAGCGCCGCATCCACGCCGCGCTCGATGAGAGCGAGCGCGGCCCCCGGCTCGCCCACCACGGCGTCCGCCTCGACCCGCACGGAACTCAGCTCCAGATCGGCGGCGCGGCCGCCGGACTGCGTCGCATAGGGGGTCAGGCGCAGGCCCGCGGCCGTGCGCGGCACCAGGAACAGGCCGATCCCCTGCGCATCGTCCGCCGCGCCGCCGCTGCGCGCGGAGACCAGCAGCAAGTCCGCCGCCGGCGCATCGAGCACCACCGACTTGCCGCCACTCAGCCGCCAGCCGTCCCCATCGCGCACCGCGCGCGTGGCCACGTGCGCCAGCGAGTAGCGGCCGCCGGGCTCGAGCGCGCCCAGCGCGAGCTTGAGTGTCCCGGAAGCGACCCGCGGCAATAGCGAACCTTTGAGCGCCTCGTCCGCGCCAGCGGCGATGATGCCCCCGCACAGCACCACCGTGCTCACGTAGGGCTCGAGCAGCAGGCCGCGGCCGAAGAGCTCCATGACGGCCATCACGTCCACCGCGTTGCCGCCGAGGCCGCCGTAGTCGGCGGGCAGCGGCAGGGCGAGCAGGCCGAGCTCGGCGAACTGCGCCCAGGCCTCCGCGGAGAAGCCGGTCTCCGTGGCAGCCAGGGCGCGGCGGTGCTCGAAGCCGTAGTCGCGCTCGATGAAGCGCTGCAGCGTCTCCTGCAGGGCGAGCTGTTCCTCGGTGTAGCGGAAATCCATGTCCGTCCTCCTCAGAGCCCGAGGATCATCTTGGCGATGATGTTCTTCTGGATCTCGGTCGAGCCGGCGTAGATCGTGGTCTTGCGCAGGTTCAGGTACTGGCCGGTGAGCGAGGGCGCGTAGGGCGGATAGTGCGTCGCCAGCGGCGGCTCGGGCATCCAGGCCGGGTCCAGCCCCTCGCGCAGGTAGGGCAGCGCATCGGGCCCGAGCGCATGCATGCGCAGCTCGGCGATGTCCTGGATGATCTCCGAGCCCTTGATCTTCAGTGCCGAGACCTCCGCTCCCGGCGGGCGGTTGTCGCGCGCGAACGCCGACAGCACCCGCAGGTTGGTGATCTCGAGCGCCATCAGCTCGAGCTCGACGCGCGCGATGCGGTCGCGGAAGCGTGGCTCCTCGCTGAGCGGGCGGCCGCCGGCGCGCTGCCTGGCGGCGATCTGCTTCAGCTGCGCGAGTGCGCGCTTGCAGTTGCCGACCCCGGCATTGTTGGTGCGCTCATGATTCAGGAGGAACTTGGCGTAGGTCCAGCCCTTGTTTTCCTCGCCGACCAGGTTCTCGAGCGGCACCTGCACGTTCTCGAAGAAGATGTCGTTGATCTCGTGCTCGCCCTCGAGCGTGATGATCGGCCGCACGCTGATGCCGGGGCTCTTCATGTCGATCAGCAGGAAGGAGATGCCGTGCTGCGAGCGCCCCTCGGTGCTGGTGCGTACCAGGCAGAAGATCCAGTCGGCGTACTGGCCGAGCGTATTCCAGGTCTTCTGGCCGTTGACGACGTAGTGATCGCCGCTGCGCACGGCGCTGGTGCGCAGCGAGGCGAGATCGGAGCCCGAGCCGGGCTCGGAGTAGCCCTGGCACCACCAGTCCTCGCCCGCGAGGATGCGCGGCAGGAAGCGCTGCTGCTGCGCGGTGCTGCCGAAAGTCATGATCACCGGCGCCACCATGCGCAGCGAGAACGGGATCTGCGGCGGCGCATTGGCGGCGGCGCACTCCTCCTCGAAGATGTGCTGCTGCACCACGCTCCAGCCGCCGCCGCCGAAGCGCTTGGGCCACATCCCCGCGCCCCAGCCGCGCCGGTAGAGCGTCTTCTGCCAGTCCACCATGTCATCCTTGGTGAGCCGGCGCCCGAGGCGCAGCTTGTCGGCCACCGCCTGCGGCAGTTCCTTCCGCAGGAACTCGCGCACCTCGGCGCGGAAGCCCTCCTCCTCGGCCGTGTAGTTCAGGTCCATGTCGTCCTCCGCCGCTGCATGCGGTGCGGGCTCATCTTCAGCCCCCGGCCGCCTCGCGCTCCTGCAGTTCCCGCCACTGGATCTTGCCGCTGCCGGACTTCGGCAGCGCCTCGACGAAAGTCACGATGCGCGGCACCTTGTAGGCCGCCATCTGGCCGCGGCACCACTCGATGAGCGCTGCCTCGGTGAGCTTGCCGCGCCACTCTTCGCGCAGCACGACGAGCGCCTTGACGGTCTCGCCACGGTAGGCATCCGGCTTGCCGATGACGCAGGCCTCGCGCACCGCGGGGTGGCCGTAGATGAGCGTCTCGACCTCGCTCGGCCAGACCTTGAAGCCCGAGGCGTTGATCATGCGCTTCAGGCGATCGACCATGAAGAAGTAACCGTCCTCGTCGACGCGCGCGAGATCCCCGGTGCGCAGGAAGCGCTTGCCATCGATCTCGACCAGCGCCTCGGCGCTCGCGGCGGGCTTGTTCCAGTAGCCGCTCATCACCTGCGGCCCGTGCGTCACGATCTCGCCCGTCTCCCCCGCGGGCAGCTCCTGGAGCGTCTGCGGGTCGACGACGCGCGAGTCGACGTCGTAGATCGGAATGCCGAGGCACTGCTGCTTGGCGCGCTCGATGGGATTGATGTGGGTCGCGGCCATGGTTTCGGACAGACCGTAGCCCTCGTAGTAGGTGATGCCCTGCGCGGCCAGGCGCTGCGCCACCGCGGCCGGCATCGCCGCCCCGCCGCCGTGGAGCCGGCGGATCGAGGACAGGTCGTAGCGGCCGAGGTCGGGGTTCAGGTAGAAGTCCTGGATCATGGTCGGCACGGCGGTCCAGCCCGCGACGCGGTAGCGCTCGACGCACTGCGCGGCGACGTCGCGGTCCCAGCGCGGCAGCAGCACCGCGGTGTTGCCGTTGTAGATGGGGCCGTTCATGCTGCCCTGCATCCCGGTGACGTGAAACAGCGGCGCGATGGCGAGCGTCACGTGCTCCGGCTGCACCGCGAACCAGTGCATGGAGGCCACCGCGGTGTGCATGGTGCTGCGGTGAGTGTGCATGCAGCCCTTGGCCTCCCCGGTCGTGCCCGAGGTGTAGGGCATGACGGCGAGGTCGTCGGGCCCGCAGACGAGCTCCCCCGGAGTCTCGCCGCAGCCGAGCGCGGCCTGCCAGCTGCTGAGCGCGGGGTGTGCCGCCGCGAGGCGCGGCGCGCGCACGAACTCCGGCACGGCCAGGTCGGTCGGTGAGCGCAGGTAGTCGGCGTAGGTGGCGAGCACCACGTGCGCCAGATCCGCACTGCCGAGGAGCGGCTCGATGCGCGGGTACAGCTCCTGCGAGACGATCGCGGTGCTCGCGCCCGCATCGCGGGCACAGCGCAGGAACTCCTGCGTGAGATACATCGGATTGAGCGGCACGACCACGGCGTTCGCGCGCAGGATCGCGTAGTAGGCGATGACGAACTGCGGGCTGTTCTGCATGTACAGCAGCACCCGCTCGCCACGGCGGATGCCGCAGCGCGCCTCGAGGAATCCCGCCAGCTGCGTCGCCGACGCGTGCAGCTCGGCAAAGCTCACCCGCGTGTCGTAGTAGATGAGCGCCGCCTTGTTGGGGTGGCGCCGGGCGGACACCTCGAGGTTGTAGAACAGATTGGTCTCGGGGGCCTCCAGCTGCGGCAGCGCGTGGTGCGGCCAGAAGCGAAGATGCGCCGTACCCACCTGCGCGGGCTCCCTCAGGTCCCGCGAGGCGCCGGCGTGACGCGGCGCGCGCGCGTCCCGGTCGCGGTGCTCACGCGACCTCGAACAGGCCCGCCGCGCCCTGCCCGCCGCCGACGCACATGGTGACCACCACCAGCCGTGCACCGCGGCGGCGGCCCTCGATGAGCGCATGCCCGGTGAGGCGCGCGCCGCTCACCCCGTAGGGGTGCCCGACCGCGATGGCCCCGCCGTTGACGTTCAGGAGCTCATCGGGGATGCCGAGCTTATCGCGGCAGTAGATCACCTGGCAGGCGAAAGCCTCGTTGAGCTCCCACAGCCCGATGTCGCTCACCTGGTAGCCGCAGCGCTCCAAGAGCTTCGGCACCGCGTAGATCGGACCGATTCCCATCTCGTCGGGCTCGCAGCCCGCCACGGCGAAGCCGCGGAAGATGCCGAGCGGGGCAAGTCCGCGCCGCTCGGCCAGCCGCGCGTTCATCACCACGCAGGCGCTGCTGCCGTCGGAGAACTGGCTGGCGTTACCGGCCGTGATCACCCCGCCGGGCAGCGCGGGCCGGATGCGGCTCACCGCTTCCAGCGTCGTGTCGGGCCGGATGCCTTCGTCGCGCTCGATGGTCACCTCGCGCGTGGTAAGGGTGCCGGCGGCGGGGTCGGCGATGCCCATGATGGTCTTCATGGGCACGATCTCGTCCTTGAAGCGCCCGGCGGCCTGGGCCGCGGCGGCGCGCAGCTGGCTGCGCACGCCGTACTCGTCCTGCGCCTCCTTGGAGATGTGGTAACGCCGCGCCACCGTCTCGGCGGTCTCGAGCATCGACCAGTAGAGCGTCGGCTTGTGCTCGACGATCCAGGGGTCGGCGAGCATGCGCGTGTTGGCGTCGTTCTGCACGCAGGAGATGCTCTCGAGGCCGCCGGCGGCGATGACGTTCGCGCCCTCGGTCATCACCCGCTGCGCGGCGAGCGCGATCGCCTGCAGTCCCGAGGCGCAGAAGCGGTTCACCGAGAGCCCCGCGGTCGTCACCGGCAGCCCGGCACGCAGCGCGATGGCGCGCGCGATGTTGCCGCCGGTGGTGCCCTCGCCGAAGGTCGAGCCCATCACCACGTCCTCGACCTCGGCCGGATCGAGGCGGGCGCGCTCCACGGCGGCGCGCACGGCGTGGGCACCGAGTGTCGCCCCGTAGGTCATGTTGAAGGCGCCCTTCCAGCTCTTGCCGAGCCCGGTGCGCGCGGTCGCAACGATTACGGCATCGGTCACGGCGCGGACCCTCCCTGCTCGCTGAAGGTCTCGCCGCGCTCGGCGAGCCGCGCGAGCAGCGGCGCCGGCTGCCAGAAGTCGGCCTCGGCACCGGCCGTGGCGGCGATGCGCTTCAGCGCGCGCGCCACCGCCGGCAGCCCGATCTGGTCGGCGCAGAACATCGGCCCGCCGCGAAACGCCGGGAAGCCATAGCCGTTCAGGTACACGATGTCGACGTCGGAGGAGCGCTGCGCGATGCCCTCCTCGACGATGCGCGCGCCCTCGTTGACGAGCGCATACAGGCAGCGCTCGACGATCTCGGTGTCGCTGACGGCGCGCGCCCTGACGCCGCGTGCGGTGCGGAACTGCTCGATGAAGGCCTGCACCCGCTCATCCGGTTCCGGCGTGCGTGCGCCGGCCGCGTAGCGGTACCAGCCGAGACCGTTCTTCTGGCCGAAGCGCCCGGCCTGCACCAGCAGGTCCCCGGCGTTGGAGAAGTCGCGCTGCGGGTACTCGACGGCCATGCGCTGGCGCACCGCGTAGCCGACGTCCAGTCCCGCGAGGTCGTTCATGCGGAACGGGCCCATGGCCCAGCCCCACTTCTCCAGCGCGCGGTCGATCTGCTCGGGCGAGGCGCCGGCGAGCAGCAGGTCGTGCGCGGCCTGCCCGTAGCGCGCCACCATGCGATTGCCGATGAAGCCGTCGCATACCCCGGCGATCACCCCGATCTTCTTGATGCGCTTGGCGAGCGCCATGGCGCTCACCAGCACGTCAGCCGCCGTGGCCTTGCCGCGCACGATCTCCAGCAGCCGCATGATGTTCGCGGGACTGAAGAAGTGCAGGCCGACCACATCGCGCGGCCGGCGCGTGAAGCCGGCGATGGTGTCGAGGTTCAGCGCCGAGGTGTTGGAGGCGAGGATCGCCCCCTCGCGCACCACCGGGTCGAGCTTCAGGAATACCTGCCGCTTCACCTCGAGGTTCTCGAACACGGCCTCGATCACGAGGTCCATGGGCGCGAGCGGCTCGTAGGCGAGGGTCGGGGTGATCAGTGCCAGGCGCTGCTCGAGCGCCGCCTCGCTCATGCGGCCCTTCTTC
>Ga0335085_10007720_pt1 | contig 16562 bp, 18 predicted proteins | sample Lox_Sample_45_FD_206712 | JGI IMG/M metagenome (GOLD analysis project Ga0335085, IMG submission 206712) | Soil microbial communities from Loxahatchee National Wildlife Refuge, Florida, United States - Lox_Sample_4.5 | ecosystem: Environmental > Terrestrial > Soil > Wetlands | place: USA...
GCCCCGCCATGGACATCGAACTCGTCCTCAAGTGCCTGAACGACTCCAAGGAATTGATCCAGGCGGTGATGGCGGAGCTGGAGAAGAAGAGCTAACCACGAAGGGCACGAAGGAACACGAAGGGAAAAACAGGCCACGGATTTTACGGATTCGCACGGATGGTTCCTTGATCCGTGTTGATCCGCGCAAATCCGTGGCTGTTCTTCTAGCCTACGCCACCACGTACTTGCCCGCCTCCAGCACGCGCTGCGCGATGTGCTGGCGCAGGGCGATGGTGTTGAGGGGCTCGTACTTCGACAAGCGGCGCAGGATGGCCATCTGGGTGCGCAGCATGTCGCCTTCGGCCACCGCCGGCAGCACCTTGCGGGCGGCGGCGTCGATCTTCACCATGGCGTTCTGCAGGTACACCTGCGTCATCTTGATGGCGAAGGCGGCGCCCTTCTCGCCCTGCGCGGCCACAAGCTTCTGCGCCCGGATCACGCAGGAATCCATGGCATAGACCTCCATGATGATGTCGGCCAGCGCGCCCAGGATCTCCTGCTGGTCGGCGAGCGCGGTCATGTACTTCTGCGAGGCCGCGCCCGCGGTGAAGAGCGCGATCTTCTTGGCGTTGGCCAGGAGCGCGCGTTCCTCCGCCAGCGTGCCTTCGGGCATTTCGCCCGAGCCGGGCCCGGCCAGCACCTCGTCCATGATCTTCTTGATGGCGGGCAGCAGGGGAAGCTGGCCGCTCACCGCGCGCTTCAGCAGCCACCCGGTGATGATCATGCGGTTGATCTCGTTGGTGCCCTCGAAGATGCGGTTGACGCGCGAGTCGCGGTAGGCGCGCTCCGCCGGGTACTCCTCCACGAAGCCGTAGCCGCCGTAGATCTGCACCGTCTCGTCCACCACCATGTCGAGCAGTTCCGAGCCCCACACCTTGATGATGGAGCACTCCACCGCGTACTCCTCGATGGCCTTGCGGATCTGGCCGGGAGCGTCGGGGGACTTCTTGTCGATCTCGGAGAGCGCGGCGTCGATCAGGCCCACGGTCCGGTAGACCATGGACTCGCCGGCGTAGATGCCCACCGCCATCTGCGCCAGCTTCTCGCGGATCAGGCCGAACTCGGCGATGGACTTACCGAAGGCCTTGCGCTCCTTGGCGTAGGCGATCGCGGCCGTGAGCGAGTTGCGCGAGCCGCCCACGCAGCCGGCGCCCAGCTTGAAGCGCCCGATGTTCAAAATGTTGAAGGCGATGATGTGGCCCTTGCCCACCTCGCCCAGCACGTTCTCCACCGGCACCTTCACGTCGTTGAGGATGAGCGGGGTGGTGGAGGAGCCGCGGATGCCCATCTTGTGCTCTTCCGCGCCCGGGGAGAAGCCGGGAAAGCTCTTCTCCACGATGAAGGCGGTGAACTTCTCGCCGTCCACCTTGGCGAAGACGATGAACAGGTCGGCGAAGCCGCCGTTGGTGATCCACATCTTCTCGCCGTTGAGGACGTAGAACTTCTTGTCGGGCGAGAGCACGGCCTTGGTGCGGACATTCATGGCATCGGAGCCCGAGGTGGACTCGGAGAGCGCGTAGGCGCCGATGGTGGTGCCCGCCGCCAGTCCCGGCAGGTACTTCTTCTTCTGCGCCTCGTTGCCGAAGTAGACGATGGGCAGGGTGCCGATGCCGGCGTGCGAGCCGAAGCTGACCACGAAGCTGCCGGAGCGCGCCATGCGGTCGGCGATGATGGCGCTCGACACCTTGTCCATCTCGGCGCCGCCGTACTCCTCGGGGACGTCCACCGTGGCCAAGCCCAGCTCGCAGGCCTTCTTCAGCAGTTCGCGGGTGAGCGGCCAGTCCTTCTTCTCCAGCTTGTCGGCGTTGGGCGCGATCTCGTTCTTGGCGAACTCCTCCGCCGTCTGCGCGATGAGTTGGTGCTGCTCGTTGAAATCCTCGGGCGTGAAGACCGCTTCCGGCTTCTGCTCTTCGATCAGGAAGCTCCCGCCCATGATCTTCGTCCTAGGCATTGTTACGGTCGCCATCATGTTCTCCAATGCAGAATGCAGAATTGAGAATGCAGAATGAGCAGCGGGCCGGGTTCAGCGGCGTTTTTCATTCTGCACTCTTCATTCTTAATTCTGAAATTTAGTCCTTTCGTTCACTGCAAATTCTCAAAGATTCCCGCTGCGCCCATGCCGCCGCCCACGCACATGGTGACCAGGCCGTAGCGCGCCTTGCGCCGCTTCAGTTCGCGCAGGATGCTCGCCGTCAGCTTGGCCCCGGTGCAGCCCAGGGGATGCCCCAGCGCCACCGCGCCGCCGTTGGGGTTGACCTTCTCCGGGTCGAGCCCCGCTTCCTTGATCACCGCCAGCGACTGGGTGGCGAAGGCCTCGTTCAGTTCGATCACGTCGATGTCGGCCAGCTTCAGCCCCGCCATCTTGAGCGCCTTGGGGATGGCGAAGACCGGGCCCAGGCCCATCTCCTCGGGCTTGTAGCCGGCGGTGGCAAAGGCGACGTAGCGGGCGAGCGGCTGGATGCCGAGCGCCTTGGCGCGCTCCGCCGTCATGACCACGGCCGCGGCCGCGCCGTCGGACATCTGCGACGAGTTTCCAGCGGTGATGGTGCCCTTCATGTGGAAGGCGGGCTTGAGCGAGCCCAGCGCTTCCAGCGAGGTATCGGCGCGCGGGCCTTCGTCGGTGTCGAAGGTGATCTCGACGCGCTTGGGCTTGGCGCCGTTGGGCGTGGTGAAGGAGACCGGCAGGGGCACGATCTCGTCCTTGAACTTGCCCGCCTGGATGGCGGCGGTGGCCTTCTGATGGCTGCGCAGCGAGAACTCGTCGGCCATCTGACGGGTGATGGAGTAGCGCGCGGCCAGCCGCTCCGCGGTCAGGCCCATGGAGAGGTAGGCGTCGGGATAGTGGTCCACCAGCCAGGGATTGGCGCTGACCTTGTTGCCGCCCATGGGGATCATGGTCATGGATTCGACGCCGCCGGCCACGGCCACATCGAAGGCGCCGGCCAGGATGCGCTCGGCGGCGATGGCGATGGCCTGCAGCCCGGAGGAGCAGAAGCGGTTGATGGTCATGGCCGAGCATTCCACCGGCAGGCCGGCGCGCAGCGAGGCGATGCGGGCCACGTTCATCCCCTGCTCGGCCTCGGGCATGGCGCAGCCCAGGATGACGTCGCCGATCTCGGTGGGATCGAGCTGCAGCACGCGGTCGAGCGCGCCCTTGATGGCCACAGCGGCCATGTCGTCGGGCCGGGTGGTGCGCAGCGTGCCTTTGAAGGCCTTGCCGACCGCGGTGCGGACGGCGGATGCGATGACGACCTCTCTCATAACAGCTCCAGTTGCCAGTTCTCAGTTCCCGGTTCCCAGTTCTTCAATGACCCGATGATCCGATGACCCGATGACTCAATTCCTTAGCGGCTTGCCGGTCTTGAGCGTGTACTGGATGCGCTCCTGCGTCTTCTTTTCCCCCGCGAGCGACTTGAAGCCCTCGCGCTCCAGGTCGAGCAGGTACTGCTCGCTGACCGGGGTGCCGGGGGAAACGGCGCCGCCGCACAGCACCTCCGCCACCTTGTGCCCGATCTTGACCTCGTACTCGGTGATGAACTCCGCCTGCCTCATCAGATGAATGCCCAGCTTCAAGGTTGCCAGGATGTTTTCGCCGGGGGCGGGAATGTCGGTGCGCATGACCGGGGGGCGATAGCCGGCGCGCACCATCTCCATGGCGCGCTCTTTGGCGTCGGTGAGCAGGCGCTCGCGGTTCATCACGATGGTGTCGCCCTCGGAGAGGAAGCCCAGGCCGCGCGCCTCGAAGGCCGAGGTCGAGACCTTGGCGGTGGCCACGGTCTCGAAGGTCCGCTTCATGGCTTCCATCATCTCCACCGACTCGCCGCGGCCGTCGGGACGGATGCTGGCGGCGCTATCCACCGCGCGCAGGGTCATCTCCTTGCAGCCGCCGCCGCCGGGTAGCAGCCCCACGCCCACCTCGACCAGGCCCATGTAAAGCTCGGCGTGGGGCATGCGCACGGCCGAGTGCAGCGGGATCTCGCAGCCGCCGCCCAGGGACATGCCGAAGGGCGCAGCCACCACCGGTTTGGGCGAGAACTTGATGGCCTGGGTCATGCCCTGGAAGGCGCGGATGGCGAAGTCCACGTCGTCCCACTCGCCCTCCTGCACCGCCATGAGCAGCATCATGATGTTGGCGCCCACGGAGAAGTTGGGGGCGTCGTTGGTGATGACGAAGGCGTCGAAGTGGTCGCCGGGGCCGCCGGGCTTGAGCGTCTGCATGACCAGTTGCACGATGTCGCCGCCCAGCGCGTTCATCTTGGAGTGGAATTCCAGGCAGGCGACGCCCTCGCCCAGGTCCACCAGCGAGCAGCCGGGGTTCTTGCGGACCACGCCCTTGGCCTTCTTGGCGATCTCCACCGACCAGATGCCCGCAGGCGCTTCCACCGGGCGGCTGCGCTGCGAGGCCAGGTCGAAGAAGATGCGGCCGCAGGCGGCGTCGGGGGCGTCGGCATACCAGGAGGTGCGGCCGTCGGCCAGCAGCTTCTCCACGTTGGCCCCGACCGGACGGCCTTCCTTTTTCATGCGCTCGACGGTCGCCGGGACGCCGGCCATGTCCCACAATTCGAAGGGGCCGAACTCCTGGTTGAAGCCGGTCTTCATGGCGCGGTCGATCTCGACCACGGTGTCGGCGATCTCGGGGATGCGGTTGGCGGCGTAGCTCCAGAGCTCGCTGAGCGAGCTCCAGTAGAAGGCCGCGGCCTTGTCCTTGCGGGGATCGCCCGCGAGCAGGGTGCGCAGGCGCTCGGCCGGGTCTTCGATGTTCTTGGCCATCTCCAGGGAAGGGAACTTGGCCTTCTGGCGGGGGCGGTACTCCAGGGTCTTCCAATCGAGGGCCAGGCGGTCCTGCCCTTCGGGAGCGCCCTTCACGCGCTTGTAGAAGCCGCCGCCGGTCTTGTCGCCCAGCAGCTTGCGCTCCAGCATCTTCTGGAAGAAGTCGGGGAGGCGGAGGTCCGAGCGCTCGTCGTGGATGTTCTCCAGGCCGTTGCGCACCACGTGGCCGAGCACGTCCAGGCCGACCAGGTCGATGGTGCGGAAGGTGCCCGATTTGGGAGCGCCCAGCGCCGAGCCGGTGAGCGCGTCCACCTCTTCGACGCTGAGGTCCATCTCCTGCATGATGCGAAAGGTGTTGAGCGCGCTGAAGGTGCCGATGCGGTTGGCGATGAAGTTGGGCGTGTCCTTGGCGTGCACGATGGCCTTGCCCAGGCGCAGATCGCAGAAGTGGGCGATGGCGGCCATGGACTCGCGGTCGCTGTCCGGGGTGGGGATCAATTCCAGCAGGCGCATGTAGCGCGGGGGATTGAAGAAGTGCGTGCCGAACCAGCAGCGGCGAAAGTCCTGGGAGAAACCTTCGGCGATCTTGGCCACGGGCAGCCCGCTGGTGTTGGTGGTGGTGATGGTGCCGGGACGGCGCGCGGCTTCCACTCTCTTGAGCAGGTCGCGCTTGATGCCCAGGTCCTCGACCACCGCCTCCACGATCCAGTCGCACTGCTGGAGCCAGCCGAGATTGTCCTCGAAGTTACCGAGGGTGACCAGGCGGGCGAGCGAGGCCTCCATGAAGGCGGCGGGCTTGGCCTTGCGGGCGGCCTCCAGGCCGGCGGCGGCGATCTGGTTGCGCGCGGCGCCTTGGGCGCCCGCGGGCACGATGTCAAGCAGGAAGGAGGGCACGCCGGCGTTGGCCAGGTGCGCGGCGATGCGCGCTCCCATGGTCCCGGCACCCAGCACGGCGACTTTCTCGATGCGCTTCATGGGCGCGCCTCATTGGGGCCGCAGACGGCGGGGCAAGCGCCGCCCGGAGAAGAGGAGAGAGATGTTAGCAGCTTTGCGGGCGGGTGGAAGGGGCGCAGTGAACAGGACAGAGGAAGGGAAGCAAGCGCTCTGGGCGAGCGAGCCGGACTGAGCGCGTTGGACGCGGCAGGCTGCATCAGCCTACAACTCTCACCGATTCCCGAATCCCCCGGATCAGAGACCCGGGGCTGCACGAACCGATCCGGGGCCACACGGACCCTCCCGGATCCAAAGTCCGGGGGTTACACCGCCCGAAATGGAGAAGGCGCGCGTCGAAGTAGATGTGGGGTGAGGATGGCAACGACGCGCGCCGGTATCAAGTTGGGAGGAGTGTACTGAATGAATGGTCATTCAGTCAAGGGAATTCGGCCTCCGGGACTTCGGGGGCGGCGCCAAGTGCCCGGTCCCGAGATCTCTGCGCCGGTGGCGGGTTTCGGTGGCAGAATCTCCGCATGACAGCTTCCAGCAAGGACTCCAGGTCCACGGTGATCCCGGGCCTGCGCTACCGCAACGCTCCGGCCATGATCGAGTGGCTGTGCCGCGTCTTCGGCTTCGAGAAGCAGTTGGTCGTGCCCGGGCCGGAGGGCGTGGTGCTGCATTCGCAGCTCACCTTCGGCAACGGCATGATCATGATCGGCTCGGTCGCCAGCGGCACCGCCGCCTCCAACCTGCTCAAGCAGCCCGATGAGATCGGCGGGGCCGAGACCCAGGCCTCCTACCTGCTGGTCACCGACATCGAGGCCATCTACGCCCGCGCCCAGGCCGCCGGCGCCCGCATGCTGATCGAGCTGGAAGACAAAGGCTTCGGCGGCAAGGGCTTCTGCTGCGCCGATCCCGAGGGACACATCTGGCACGTCGGCACCTTCGACCCCTGGGCGCCACACCCCGCCTAGGTGCGTGCCGAGGGCGATCCTGACTCATCTCCCGGTGACCGCCGTCACTGAGAGCAGCGCCGCTTCCTGCTAGGGTAGAGGTGTGTGACGAGGTGATGCTATGAGCCTGCCCCACACCCTCTCTCCGGCGGAGGCGCCGGCGGCTTCGCCCGTCGCCCCCAAGAACATCCTCATCGCCACCGATTTTTCCGAGTGCTCCGAGCGCGCGCTCTCCTATGCCACCGGGGCGGCCCGCCGCTACGGCTCCACCCTGCACCTGGCGCACGTGGTGCCCATCAATACCTACTACCTGGCGGGTCCGGACGCCCTGGGCGTAGCCTTGGACCAGGCGCAGCGCGAGGCCGCGGCCTTGGTGGTCCGGCTGCAGGTGGAAAAGCAACTGGCGGGAGTGGAGCACCACGCCTGGGTGCTGCGCGGCTACGTGGCCGAGACGCTGGGCGAGCTGATCGCGCGCCAGCACGTCGACCTGGTGGTGGTGGGGACGCACGGGCGCACCGGGCTGAGCAAGCTGGTGCTGGGCTCGGTGGCGGAGGAGGTCTTCCGCAAGGCGCCCTGCCCGGTGCTGACGGTGGGGCCGCACGTGCCGGCGGCGCGGCCGGGCAGCGGGCTCCCGGCGCTGCTGTTCGCCACCGACTTCTCCGCCGACTCGGCGCGCGCCCTGCCCTACGCGCTCTCGGCGGCGCGCGAGTTCGGCTCCGAGCTCACCCTGCTGCACGTGCTCGAGCCCGGGGAGGAGATGGGGGGAGACCGCGGCGGGCGCGACGCGCGGCTCCAGGCCCGCCTCCAGGAGATGCTGGGAAGCGAGGCCGGGAAGGTGCGCGCGCGCACGGAGATCGCCGGCGGCGATCCCGCCGAGCGCATCGTGAAAGCGGCCGGCCAGCGCGGCGCCGGCCTCATCGTGCTGGGCCTGAAGGCGCCGCAGATGTTCGCCGACCGCCTGCCCTGGCTGTACGCCTACCGCATCGTCAGCCAGGCTCCCTGCCCGGTGCTGACCGTGCGCGGGAACGTGGCGGAGCCAGCCGGCTAATCGGAGCTGCCCGGCGCCTTGGCCTGTGCTGCTTGGTAGGCCTCCGGGTAGTGCCTGCGAAAGCACTCCGGGCACACGCCGTGGCTGAACTCCGCCTCGCTGTGCTCCCGGATGTACTCTTCCAACTGGATCCAGGCGCCTTCGTCGTTGCGGATCTGCTTGCAGTGCATGCAGATGGGCAGGATGCCTCGTAGGACCTTGACCTCTTCGAGGGCGGCTTGCAGCTCCCGATTGGTTCCCTCGAGGGAGTGGAGGGCGGCGCGGCGCTGCTTTTCCAGCCCCGCCACCAGCAGGCACACGGAGAGGAACATGACGGTCCGCAGCAGCCCGGCGAGATTGAGATCCAGGTGATAGGGACGGATGTCGAAGAACCAGTCAAAAATCGCCACCGACAACAGCGCGGTCACGATCCCGGGCCGGATGCCCCCGAAGCGCGAAGCGATGACCACCGCCGCGAAAAACAACATGGATAGGCTGTGGGAGGTCACATTGCGGAGAGGGAAGGTCAGTACCGTGGCCAGGGCCAGGCTCACGGCTACGAGCATGCTGGGTCGCAGCCAGGAAGGCATATGGAGTTATCCGCCGGCTACCACCTTGCCTGTGTCGGCGAGCTGGCTTCAGTGACGTACGTCACAGGGGAGTGATTGCAGATTGCAGATTTCAGATTGCAGATTGAACGGGAGGCGTCTCGCCGCCGTAGGCGAGCAGCTTGGGGGCCTCGTCCAGCGGCAGCCAGCGCGCGCTTTCCACCTCGACGCGCATGTCTTCGGAGATGGCGCCCAACTTGCCCTTGCGGTAGCGCAGCAGGTAGAAGCTCACGATCTTGAAGACGCGCTGGCGGTCTCCCCAGGAGCGCTGATACACATACTTGATGTGGCCCAGCTTGGCTACCATTTCCGCGGTGACGCCGGTCTCCTCACGTACCTCGCGCAAGGGCGTGGCCTGAGCGCACGCCGCGCCGGGCTGTGGAAATCGTAGCAGGGCAGCGCGCGGAGTGTCGTTGACCCACTCTTGGTTCGCGGGTACACTTACGGCGTCGCTGCTCGTCCCCCGAGGAAAAATGAAGACGCCTTACCGCCCGCCCCGCGAACTGCTGGCTGAGGTCGAGCAGGTGCTCGCCCGCCGCTACCAGCCCTCCGACCCCTCGCCCCTCGACGCCGTGGCCGAGCTGCTGCACGAGGGCCGGCACTACTTCCGCACCGGCATCTCGCTGGTGGTGGGGGAGCGAGTGGAGCGCCAGGCCGGGCGTGGCCCGGCGCATTCCGGAGCCGGGACGAGATCCGAATTGAGCCAGCCCATCAAGCTCGCCGGGCGCGTGCTGGGCGTGATCGAGGTGGAGAGCGGCCGCCCCGACGCCTTTTCGCAGGAAGATCGCATCCTCCTGAAAGAGGTGGCCGAGCGCCTGGCGCGTTTCCTGACCGGGCGCGGCAAGTACGTGGTGCGCAGAGCACGGGATGCCGCGACCGCGCGCGCCGGGGCCGCCGGTGGTCCGGAGCGCCATCAGCCCTCGAGCGAGCGCGCCACCGCGCCGCGCGCCGCCGCCGCAGGAGAGACGCCCCGCTCATGAGCGTGCCGCGCGTGGAGTCCCTCACCGAACTCAAGCGCCTGGCCAACCGCCTGCGCATCGACATCGTGAGGATGATCGGGGCGGCGGGCAGCGGCCATCCCGGAGGCTCGCTCTCCGAGGTGGAACTGCTGACTGCGCTCTACTTCCGCGTGCTGCGCCACGATCCCAAGCGCCCCGAGTGGCCGGGGCGCGACCGCTTCGTGCTTTCCAAGGGGCACGGCTGCCCCGCGCTCTACGCCGTCTATGCCGCCGCCGGCTACCTGGATCCGGCGGTGCTGCCCACGCTGCGCAAGCTGGGCTCGCCCCTGCAGGGCCATCCCGACAAGCGCATGCTGGCGATCCTGGAGGCCTCGACCGGCTCGCTGGGCCAGGGACTCTCCATCGGCATCGGCATGGCGCTGGCCGCCAAGATGGACCAGGCCGACTACCACGTCTTCGTGATGACCGGCGACGGCGAGGTGCAGGAAGGGCAGATCTGGGAGGCGGCCATGTTCGCTCCCTACCACAAGCTCGGCAACCTGACGCTGATCGTCGACTGCAACCAGCAGCAGCTCGACGACTGGACGGAGAAGATCCTGTCGCTGGAGCCGCTGGCGGAGAAGTTCCGCAGCTTCGGCTGGCGCGCGGTGGAGATCGACGGCCACGACTTCGAGCAGGTGCTGCCGGCGCTGGAGCAGGCGCGCGCCAACCCGGGCGCGCAGCCCACCGCCATCCTCGCCCACACCGTGAAGGGCAAGGGCGTCTCGTTCATGGAGAACAACATCAAGTGGCACGGCGTGGCTCCCAAGCCCGACGAGGTGGCCAAGGCCGTGGCCGAGCTGGAAGCGGCAGCCCAGCAGCTCTAAAGGAGAGAGACTTGGAAGCCAGCGCAGCTCCCATGGCACCAGCAGCCCCGGCGCGACGCACCGAGATGAAGGCTACAACCACCAAGTTCGAGCTGAAAATGGGCCTGGCCACGCGCGAAGCCTATGGGCAAGCGCTGGCCGAATTGGGCCGCGCCAACCCTAACGTGGTCGCCCTGGACGCCGACCTGGCCAAATCCACCTACAGCGCCACCTTCGCCAAGGACTTTCCCGAACGCTTCATCACCTGCGGCATCGCCGAAGCCGACATGGTGAGCATCGCCAGCGGCCTGGCCCTGGCCGGCAAGGTCCCCTTCGCCTCCTCCTTCGCCGTCTTCCTGTGCGACAAGGCCTACGACCAGTTGCGCATGTGCGTGGCCTATCCCGGGGTGAACGCCAAGTTCTGCGGCTCGCACGGCGGCATCTCCATCGGCGAGGACGGTCCCAGCCAGCAGGCGGTGGAGGACTTCGCCCTGATGTGCTCGCTGCCCGGCTTCGTGGTGGTGTGCCCGGCCGACGAGCACGCCGCCCGCGCCCTGGTGCATCGCATGGCCGAGCACGTGGGACCGTGCTACATGCGCACCGGGCGCCCCAAGGTCCCGGTCATCTATAACGCCGAAGAGAAATTCGAGATCGGCAAGGCCAAGGTACACGGCAGCGGGCGCGACGCCGCCATTGTGGCCTGCGGCCTGGAGGTGGGCTACGCCCTGCAGGCGCAGGCGCAACTGGAGGAAGAGGGCATCCACGCCCGCGTCCTCGACATGCATACCCTGAAACCGCTGGACGACGCCGCCATCGCCCAGGCGGCGCGCGAGTGCGGCGCCCTGGTCACCGCCGAGGAGCACGTGCTCGACGGCGGGCTGGGCGCGCGCGTGGCCGCCTCCGCCGCCGCCTCCCATCCCGTACCCATGGAGTTCGTGGGCCTGCGCAACACCTATGCCGAGTCCGGCACCCCCGAGCAATTGGTGGAGAAGTACGGCCTCACCGCGCCGCACATCGCAGCCGCCGTCAAGAAGGTGCTGAAGAGGAAGAAGTAGAGCCCACCTCGGCCTCCCGGCCAGCGACCTTGGTAATCTTGGCCCCTCGCGGGGAGGGGCCTAGCATGCCTGGGTCATGACACTGCGCGCTCTCCTCCTCTGCCGCGATGTCCGAGTCCTGGCCGTGCTGCCGCGCCTGCTGGAGCGGGCCAAGATCCAGGTCGAGCGCTGCGCCGCCGCCCCCCAAGCCATCGAGCGGCTGGCGCACAGCAAGTACGAAGCCGTGATCGTGGATTGCGACGATCCCACGGCCGCCGCCGCGGTGCTGAAGAGCGTCCGCTCCGCCCCCTCCAACCGCCGGGCGCTGACCCTGGCGCTGGTGACGGACGCCGCTCCCGCCACCTCCGCCGGCCTGGGCGCCAACTTTGTCCTGGAAAAGCCCATCGTCGCCGAGCGCGCGGCCCGCGTGCTGCGCGCCGCCTACGGCCTGATGACTCAGGAGCGCCGCCGCTATCACCGCCTGCCCGCCAACCAGATCGTGTACCTGAGTTATGAGAGCGTGCTCGACCAGCGGGCGGTGATGCTGAACCTGAGCCAGGGAGGGGTGGCACTGCGCGGGGTGACGGGCGTGCCCTCGCACCATCCCGTGTTCCTGCGCTTCTCCCTGCCCGGAGTGGGGCAGAGCATCGAGGCCCAGGCGGAAACCACCTGGACGAGCGGCGAGCGCCTGGGAGTGAAGTTCGTCAAGCTGGCCCCCACCGCCCAGCGTCGGCTGGAGTTGTGGCTGGGGATGCGGTTGGAAGGGCGGGATTTCGCCTTGACACCCGCCGCCCTGACTCCGCAGGACTGAAGCGGTCCGCCGCCGAACATTTCCCCAGCACCCGCCATTTCGTGCAGTCTGGCGTCACCTCGGCTCTGCAGGAGCCGCCATCGCCATTCCCAACCTGATCCGGTCGCGGATCGCGGCCAACGAAGCTTCGGCCGTCTACTCGCTGCGCACCATCCACACCGCGCAGACCACCTACGCCCTCACCTTCCCGCAGGTGGGCTATGCCGACGATCTGTCCAAGCTGGGAGGGGTGAACCCCAATCCTCCCACCCCGGCGGCGGCCGGCATCCTGGACTGGCTGCTGGGGTGTGCCTCACAGCCCTGCACCAAGAGCGGCTACAAGTTCTACATCTCCTCGCCCGCCGGCACCCCCGTGGCCAACTACACCGCCAACGCCCAGCCGTTGCTGCCGGGACAGAGCGGAGTGCGCGGCTTTTGCGTGGACGCCAGCGGCATCATCAAGGCGGACGTGACCGGCGGCACGACCTGCACGGTCACCATCCAGCAGCCGCTCAGTCTTTCTTCAGATCGTCGACTTCCTTCTTGAGGCGAGCAGCGCGGCTAGTCAGCACCACCAGGTAGGCGATGTGGATGGCCCAGGTGGCTCCATAGGCGAGATAGAGGAAGTTCATCGGCCGCCTCCCGCGAGCGCGGCCAGGGCGTGCGCCTGCTCCAGTTCCTGCCGCGCCCGCTCCATGCGGTATCGGATCCACACCAGCAGGGCGGCGTAGGCGGTGAAGGCCACCAGGTTCCAGATCAGCGCCGGCCGCATGCTGGGATCCAGGCCGGAGCCTTCCGCGCCGAACAGGACCGGCTGCGGATGCTGGGTGCGGAACCAGCGGTTGGCCATGTAGACGAAGCCCACGTCCACGAAGCCGAAGATGGCCAGGGCGGAGGAGAGCACCGGCGCCTGGCCGCCGCTGGCGAAGCGCCGCAGCATCAGGTAGCTGACGTAGATCAGCCACAGCAGCAGGGTGCTGGTCAGGCGCGCGTCCCAGGTCCACCAGATCCCCCACACCGGGCGCGCCCACAGCGGCCCCGTCACCAGCACCACCGTGCAGAAGACCACGCCCACCTCGGCGGTGGTGACGGCCAGCGCGTCGGCGCGCGCGTTGCGCTTCATCAAATAGGTCACCGAGGCCAGGAAATTTACGGTGAAGCAGAGGAACGCGAGGATGGCGGAGGGCAAGTGGTAGTAGAAGATGCGCTGCACGTTGCCCATGGTGGCTTCGGTGGGCGCCGCCACCAGTCCCTGGTAGAGCCCGTAGCTCAGCAGCAGGAAGACCCCCAGGGCCAGGAGCATGAATGCGTTCTTCATGGGATTATTCCGCGTGCAACACCGTCTCGAACAGCAGCAGGCAGACGGTGGTAAACACTATATCGTACACCGCGAGAAAGACCAGGGGCAGGAAAGCGGAGTCCTCGCCCGTCAGGATGAGGGTGGTGGCCCGCACCATGGCGATGAGCGCGGGCACGGAGATGGGGAAGAGCAGCAGCGGCAGCATGATCTCGCGGCTGCGCGTGCGCAGGGAGACGGCGGCGAAGAAGGTCCCGTTCACCACCAGCGCCCAGGTGCCGAACAGCGCTACCGGCAGCAGTTGCCAGGTCGCGCCCAGCGCCCGCAGGTCGAAGAAGACGATGAACAACGGCGTCATCAGCAGTTCCAGCACGGCCACGAAGAGGAAGTTGCCCAGCACCTTGGAGAGGAAGAGGGCGTCGGCGGGGGCGGGCGAGACCCGGTAGGCGTCGAGCACCTGGTTGCGCAGCTCCCGCGCCCAGGTCTGGTTCAGCGCCACCACCGCCGCGAACAGGAAGGCCACCCACACCAGCCCGCCGGCGATGCGCCGCGACTCCTCGGCGCTGGGCTCGAAGCTGAAGCTGAAGATCACCACCACCAGCAGCGCGAAGAAGAGCATGGCGTTGAGGGCGTCTTTGGAGCGCCATTCCAGGCGCAGGTCCTTGGCCAGGCTGGAGCGGGTGACGGAGAGCAGGCTCATGCCGCGCCTCCGCCCAGTCGCGCCGCCTGCGTGCCCGGGGCGCGCGAGGCCAGCCGTCCCGCCGCCAGCCACAGCGACTCGTCGGCGATGCCCTCGGCGTGCGCCACCTGGTGCGTGACCAGGAAGATGGTGAGGCCGCGGTCGCGGCGCGCCCCCAGCAGCCGCGCCATGGCCCGCGCCGAGGTGACGTCCACGTTGGAGAAAGGCTCGTCCAGCAGCAGCAGCTTGGGATCGTGGAGCAGCGCCCGCGCCAGCGAGAGCCGCTGCCGCATGCCCTGCGAGTATTGCCCGGCAGGGCGCTCGAGCCCGGGATCGAGGCCGACCTCGTCCATGGCGCGCGCGCAGCGGGCGGGCTCGGCCGCGCCGTAGAGCCCGGCGAAGTAGAGCAGGTTCTCCAGGCCGCTCAACTCGTCGTAGAGCAGGGGAGCGTGCGCCATGTAGCCGAGCTGGGCGGTGACCGCGCGCAGGTCGCTCGCCCCCAGCAGCGTGACCGTGCCCGCGGTGGGATGCGTCAGCCCCGCCATCACCCGCAGCAGCGTGCTCTTGCCCGCGCCGTTCTCGCCGAAAACGGCGTACAGGCGCCCGGGCGCGAACTCCGCGCTTACCTCGCGCAGCGCCGCGAAGCGCCCGAAGAGCTTGCTGACCTTGGTGAGTTGGACCGCCGTCTCGGCCACGACGCTCCAAGGTACTAAAAGTCAGAACTTTTCACCACAGAGGGAGAAGATTGACGACTGACTCGTTGACGATTGACGATTGGCGACCAACCTGGACCGCAATCGTCAATGACGCAACCGTCAATCGTCAATTCTGGACGGTAGCTGCGCCCGCCGGCTGCCCCTGTCCCGGGGCGGGAGCGTACTTAGAGGCGCACTTGGCCTGGATCTGGGTGGCGTGGAAGACGCCGTCCTGCCCGTAGCGGCCTTCCACCAGCGCCTGGGCGTTGTCCTTGAAGGTGTCGGGCGGGGCTTCGGTGCCTTGGTAGACCACCGCCAGCGTCCGGCCTTCCTCTTCCAGGCTGAACTCCATGCGGCTGCCCTGGCGCTTGATGGAGCCGGGCAGGACGTTGCCCGCCACCCGCAGGCGCTTGGAGTGCGCGCTCGCGCCCATCGTCCCCAGCTCCTTGATGGTCACGTAGTAGCTCTTGCTCTCCTGCACGCCGGTGTAGGCCAGGTAGCCCAGCGACACCAGGATGACCAGGGTGGCGATGCCGAAGCGGAGAAACTTCCCTTGCGCAGAACTCATAACTCTTCGGGAAAGGTTACGCTGGCTTGGAGGTGGGGGTCAAGGCCGCGGGACCACTCCGTGGGACACTGGCCTTATTCGCCTCGACGCTTGGCCCAGAAGTCGGCCGAGGTCAGGACGGGGAGGATCTCGACCTCCATCAAATCCTTCCAGCGGTCCACCCAGGCCTGCAAGCGCTCGCGGCTGGGCGCCTCCATCACCTGGAAGCACCGGCTGCCGTCGGGCTCCAGCCAACTGGCGTGGTAGAGGACGTCGTCGGGCATCATGCGCCCGCTTTTCTGGAAGCGCTCCCCGACGCGCTTGAGGTTCTCCGGCGTGAAGCGCTCGATCACCATGAAGAGCATGGGCGGGAGTATAACCCGCCGTATAATAATTGGTTCAGGAAGGCACGAGGGCAGACACCATGGGCAACAACGGATCGAAGAGCACGGCGGTGCCGCAGCCGCGCGCCGAGTGGACCGCGCGCCGCAAGGCGGAGAACCGCGACGGCAACTTCTCCCAGATGCACTACGCCCGCCAGGGCGTCATCACCGACGAGATGAACTACGTAGCCTGGCGCGAGAAGCTGGCCCCGGAAGCGGTGCGCGACGAAGTGGCCCGCGGACGCATGATCATCCCCGCCAACGTCAACCATCCCGAACTCGAGCCCATGGCCATCGGGGTGGCCTCGCTGTGCAAGATCAACGCCAACATCGGCAACTCCGCCGTCACCTCCAACGTCGACGAGGAATTGAAGAAGCTGCACACCGCGGTGCACTTCGGCGCCGACACGGTGATGGACCTCTCCACCGGCGGCGACATCCACGAGATCCGCGAGGCCATCCTGCGGCACTCGCCGGTGCCCATCGGCACCGTGCCCATCTACGAGGCCATCTCGCGCGTGAAGCGCATCGAGGACCTGACCGCGCCGCTCATGCTCGAGGTCATCGAGGAGCAGGCCGCGCAGGGCGTGGACTACATGACCATCCACGCCGGGGTCCTCATCCAGTATCTGCCGCTGATCTCCAAGCGCATCACCGGCATCGTCTCGCGCGGCGGCGCGATTCTCGCGCAGTGGATGGCCCACCACCACCGGCAGAACTTCCTCTACGAGAATTTCGACGCCATCTGCAAGATCTTCCAGAAGTACGACGTGAGCTTCTCGCTGGGCGACGGGCTGCGTCCCGGCTGCGTGGCCGACGCATCCGACGAGGCCCAGTTCGCCGAACTCCGCACCCTGGGCGAGCTGACCAAAAAAGCCTGGGAGTACGACGTGCAGGTGATGATCGAGGGCCCCGGCCACGTCTCCATGGACAAGATCAAGGAGCAGGTGGACAAGGAAGTGGAGCTCTGCTACGAGGCGCCCTTCTACACCCTGGGCCCG
>Ga0335085_10007723_pt1 | contig 16559 bp, 11 predicted proteins | sample Lox_Sample_45_FD_206712 | JGI IMG/M metagenome (GOLD analysis project Ga0335085, IMG submission 206712) | Soil microbial communities from Loxahatchee National Wildlife Refuge, Florida, United States - Lox_Sample_4.5 | ecosystem: Environmental > Terrestrial > Soil > Wetlands | place: USA...
CAGCAGGAATCCGACCAGCATCCCCATCATGGTCCCGCGCTCCGACGCCCTCTTCGTCAGCACTCCTAACAGGAAGACCCCCAGGAGCGATCCGTAGGCCACCGACGCGATCGACAACCCAACCTCTAACACTCGGCCGCCATGGCGAGCTAGAATCGCAAGGGCAAAGAGCACAACCGCCCAGCCTGCCGTGGCGGAGCGCGACGCTCGCATGCGTTGCCCTTCATTCGCGGCCGGCCGCCATCGTCCATAAAAGTCGACCACCGTCGTGGACGATAGTGCGGTCAACGCCGAGCTTAGGTTCGACATCGCCGCCGCCAGCACTGCCGAGATCAGCAAACCGCTGATGCCGTGCGGCATGCGCGTCACAATGAATGTCGGGAAAATCGTATCGCCGCGGGTAAACGGCGTTGCCGGCGGATACAGCCGGTAGAACACAAACAGCATCGCTCCCACCAGCAGGAACAGCCAGAATTGCGCCAGCACAGCAAGTCCGCTGGTCATCAGCGCGATCTGCGATTGCCGTTCGCTGCGCGCTGCCAGCAGCCGCTGCACGATCAACTGATCGGTGCCGTGGGTCGCCATAGTGAGAAATGTTCCACCAATTACCCCCGACCAGAACGTATAGGTCGTGTGCAGGCTCCAGGAGAAGTCGAACACCTTAAACTTGCCCGCATTCCCGGCCACCGATTGCACCGTGCTCCAGCCTCCGGGCACGAGATGCAGGATGGTAAACAGCCCCACCAGCGTGCCGCCTACGTAGATGAACAGCTGCACGACATCCGTCCAGATCACCGCCGTCATGCCGCCTTCGAACGTGTAAATCAGCGTCAGCAGGCTGACCATCGCGATCGCTGCCACATCGCGCCAGAAGTCGCTCATCCCGCTCAGCAGGCTCGATAGCGCGATTCCCACCACGATGGCTACCGCGAAGACGCGAACTCCTTCCGCCGCCGCGCGGGTAATCAGAAACAGTCCCGCCGTGAGTCCGCGCAGCTTCTCGCCGAATCGCCGCTCGATTAGCTGATACGCGGTCACCAGCTCGCCGCGGAAGTACTGCGGGATCAGCAGCGCGCTGATGATTCCCCGTCCCACCAGATATCCGAGCACCAATTGCAGGAAGGCGAAGTTCGTCTCATACGCCAGCCCGGGAACACTGATGATGGTCAGGGTGCTGGTTTCGGCGGCAACGATCGACAGCGAGATCGCCCACCAGGGAATTTGCCGGTCGGCAAGGAAGTAGTCCTTCAGCGTCCGCTGGTGCTTGCGAAAGCGTAATCCGAACGCCGTCACCCCCAGCAGGTACGCGGCGATGACGGCAAGATCCAGCCCGTTCAGGCCCATCCGAATTTGCGCTCCCAGATCATTTCTCGCGGCAGTGCCCTACGTTCCTAAAGCCTTCATGCGTCGCGGCACGACTTAACAGGCTGCGCAAAACTCAATCTTGCATGATTTCCAGAGGTGTGCAGCTTTAGCTGCGCCGCACGAAGTCTTGATTTCTTCTCATCACGAGAGCCTTAGGCCCGAGGGATCTGCTTTTCTCTTTTCCCGCAACCTTTCCAGTCTTGAGGTTGAGCCTCACGTCCGCGCACGAATCCCGCCGCAGTTCACGTATAATCAGCGCTCGTCAATCCAATGACACCACAACATGCGGAGTGCTCATGGTACGAGTTATTCTCGCTATCCTTTTGATGGTCCCTATGCACGCAAACTCACAAAATCCTGAAAAAGCAGCTTCCGGAACGTCATCCGGCACGACAACGGTTGAAGTTAAGCCACCGGTCGCAAAAAAGATCCATACCGAGAAGACCATCAACGGAAAAACCCTCGACGACGACTACGCCTGGCTGCGCGACCGCTCCAATCCCGACGTGAAGGCGCTGCTGGAAGCCGAGAACGCTTACGCCGAATATGTCATGCAGCCGACCCAGGCCCGCCAGAAAAAGCTGTACGACGAAATCATCAGCCATATTAAAGAGGACGATCAGACGGTTCCTTATCTCAAGGATGGCTATTACTACTACACCCGTACCGAGAAGGGGAAACAGTATTTCGAGTTCTGCCGCAAGAAAGGCTCCCTCGACGCTCCCGAGCAGGTCATTCTCGACCTCAATAAGATGGCCGAAAGTGAGAAGTTCATGGCCGTAGGCCAGGTGGCGGTCAGCGACGACGGCAATTGGCTGGCCTACACCACCGACAATGTAGGCTTCCGCCAGTATCACCTTCATATTCGCGATCTGCGCACCCTGCAGGACTTGCCCGACACTGCCGAGCGGGTCACCACGGTCGCCTGGTCAGCTGACAACCGCACCCTGTTCTACACCGTCGAAGACGAAGTGCAGAAGCGCAGCTATCGCCTCTACCGGCACACCGTGGGCGATGCCGCCGCCCAGGATGTGATCGCTTACGAAGACCCCGACGAGCGCTTCAACATCGAAGTCAGCCGTACCCTCAGCAAGGCCTACCTGCTCCTTACTGCCGCCAGCCATATCTCCAGCGAAGTCCGCTACCTTCCCGCCGGCGAGCCGGCGGGCGAGTGGAAGGTCATCGCTCCCCGCGTCGACAACGTCGAGTACTACGTCGGACATCGTGGTGACCTGTTCTACATCCGCACCAACGACACCGCCCAGACCTTTCGCCTCGTGACCGCGCCGGTCGCCATTCCCGGCAAAGCGAATTGGCACGAACTTGTCGCTGCTCGGCCGGACGTTCCCCTCGAAGACTTCGACCTCTTCGAGAAGTTCTACGTACTCACCGAGCGCGTCGCTGGATTACAGGTTTTTCGCGTCATCCAGTTCAGTGACGGATCTTCGGAGAACATTCGGTTCCCCGAACCCGCCTATTTCGCGACTGCCGCCAACAACGCCGAATTCAACACCCCCAATTTCCGCTATAACTACCAGTCGCTCATGACGCCGCCTTCGGTGTTCGATTACAACGTCACCACCAGACACTCCACGCTGCTCAAGCAGAATGAGGTGCCGGGCGGCTTTGATCGCAACAACTATGCATCTGAGCGTGTCTTCGCGACCGCCGGCGATGGCACCCGGATCCCAATCTCGCTGTTCTATCGCAAAGACCTCAAGAACAAGGCCGGCGCTCCTCTTTACTTATATGGATACGGATCGTACGGCTTCCCGCTGCCCGTGACCTTCAACCCTTCGCGCCTGCCGCTGGTCGATCGCGGCCTCGTCGTCGCCCTGGCGCACATTCGTGGCGGAGGCGAACTCGGCAAGCCCTGGCACGATGCTGCCAAAATGATGACCAAGAAGAACACCTTCACCGACTTCATCGCCTGCGCCGAATATCTCACCGGTAATGGCTACGGCTCCCGCTCCCGCATCGGCATCGAAGGCGCCAGCGCCGGAGGCTTGCTGATGGGCGCTGTGACCAACATGCGTCCTGACCTGTTTAAGGTGGTTTTGTCCGAGGTGCCCTTTGTCGACGTGATGAACACCATGCTCGACGCTTCCCTGCCCCTGACCGTTCCCGAATACGAGGAGTGGGGCAACCCCAACACCGAGCCCGCCTTTGACTACATGCTCTCCTACTCGCCCTACGACAACTTGGCAAAGAAGAACTACCCCATCATGCTGGTGCGTACTTCGTTCGACGACAGCCAGGTGATGTACTGGGAGCCGGCGAAATATGTTTCGAAATTGCGCACTTTGAAGACCGACAACAATCCGCTCATCTTCTATACCAACATGCACGGCGGCCATGGCGGCTCAAGTGGCCGCTACGACCGCATCCACGAAGTCGCCTTCAACTGGGCATTTCTGCTGACGCAGCTTGGCGTCCCAGAACCCGACGCACCCAAGCGATAGGTAAGGCCCGGTAGGGCCGACATATCTCAGCCCACCGTTTCAACGGCGGGGGCAATACCCAGAGCATCCCGAGCCCCGGAGCCCGCCGTGGCGGGCGTAGGGACGACATGAATTCTTCGCGCGGGAATCCGCAACCCGCTACAATCACTTATTCCCGGAGGCGTGAATGTCGGCTGCGGCCTTGCGCACTTTTCTCGTTTGCTTCTTGTTTTGTTGTGTTCTCGGCGTCGTCGCCCAGGACAGCCCGTTCGGTCAGAACGGCCCCGCTCCCAAGGGCAAGCAGCAGGCTAAACCGCCGGCTCAACCGGCTCACGTTCCCGATGTGGTGTGCTTCGGCAACAATCCACCTTGGAGTTTTCAGTTCGGTGACCAGGCCGCCCGCACACTCGGCATCAGCGAGGGCGACAAATACTGGATCGGAAATTTCACCTATGTGGATGGCCAGTGGACCTGGCACGGCTCGCCTGCAACGGGCAACGGCGGCGGACTGACGGCCACCATCACCAGGGCCAAGTGCATCGATAAAACCAAGCCTGACACCAAGGAGTTTTCCTACCAGGGACAGGTTTACCTGCCCGAAGGCGATATCGTGAATGGCTGCTGTCGCAGGCTCAAGCCAAACGAAGCCCCTGTCGGCCCCCACGGCTACATCCCCTCAACTCCCCCACCGCAGTGAGTCGCTGGCGGGCCGACGCCCTCCACCTGGCGTCGATCGCTTTGGTCGGTTTCCTAGGGCGAGTTTCATCGTAGAGACTGCGCTGAATCTTGGGCATTTTTATCCCGCCGCTGACCCCTGCCTTATCACACTCGCCCGTGACCCACGTCCTATTCTTCTCCGCCGCGAGTGGCTACACTGTCGCATGGAAAGGCAAGGAGACTCGTCGTCCACGAAGGCGACCCCTTGTGGCGTTTTGCGGGCGTCTGAGCCCGCCGCCGAAATCCTGAGCGAGCGCAGCCAGTCGAAGGACCTGTGCCGACTCTGGATGCGGCATTTGGAACTGAGGTGTTTCGACCGATGAATGGTCCTGATTGTTTTGGGTTTCCTGCACGTCCTACCGGCAGAGCCGCGCTTTGTCCTCAAAAGGGTCAGCCTAACTCCTTTCATAAGAAGATTTTGGCCGTAAGTCTCCTGCATCCAGGGACTTACCCCGACAACTTTGTATCCGTAAGAAAACACGCGGTTTGCAGATAGGGGGGAGGGGGGTCGGGCATTCCCACGATTCCCATTTCGGAAGACTCCAATTCCTCATAGTGCGACCACGATGCTGATATGGTGTTATGTGAAAAAATCCATCAATGGATGGCCGCTGCCCCGATGAACAACCGGTTTTGTAACCGCCTCGCACTGTTCTCATCTCTCTCGATCCTCTTCTCAGCCCTCGGCTTGGCGCAGGCTGACAAGCCCTGGATGAACAAAAGCCTCTCTCCGGATGAGCGCGCGGAGATGGTCCTGAAGCAGATGACGCTCGACGAGAAAATCGACCTGCTGCACGGCAACGGCATGGCACATGTCGACACTTGGCAGATGCCGCTGACCTACCAGGCAAATGGCGGCGCCGGTTACGTCGTCGGAATCAAGCGCTTGGGGATTCCGCCCATCTGGATGTCCGACGCGGCCTACGGTGTGCGCGATAGCGCCGCCAACGGACGTTACTCGACGGCGCTGCCCTCCAACCTGGGTTCTGCCGCGAGCTGGGACCCGCAGGCTGCATGCGAGTACGGCGCGCTGATCGGTCGTGAGTTGCGCGCGCAAGGCTACAACATGACCCTCGGCGGCGGTACCAACATCACACGTGAGCCACGCAACGGCAGGACCTTCGAATACATGGGCGAAGATCCGATTCTCGCCGGTACGCTCGTGGGAAACCGCATCAAATGCGAACAAGCGCAGCACGTCATCGGCGACATCAAGCACTATGCCGTCAATGATCAGGAAAGCGGCCGCAACGAAGTGAATTCCATCATCGGCATCCGCACGTTGCATGAGACTGACTTGCTTGCCTTCGAGGTTGGTATTGGAATTGGGCACCCCGCCGCTGTGATGTGCTCGTATAACGCGATCAACGGCGACTTCGCTTGCGAAAACAAATACCTGTTGACCGAGGTCCTGAAGCAGGAGTGGAAATTTCCCGGCTTCGTGGTCTCCGACTGGGGAGGAACGCACAGCACCGTGAAGGCGTCGGCCGCCGGGCTCGACAACGAAGAGCCCATGGCCACGTTCTTCGGGCCCAAGCTGAAGGAAGCGGTGGAAGCCGGTCAAGTACCGCTGTCGCAGATTGACGACCATGCGCGCCGCATCCTGCGTTCCGAGTTCGCCGCCGGCCTCGTGGACTTTCCGCAGCAGAAGAGTGTGATTGATGTCGAGACGAACCTGGAGATTGCCCGCAAACTGGAAGAGCAAAGTATCGTGCTGTTGCGCAACGAAAAGAACCTGCTGCCTCTTGATGTCGGCAAGCTTCGCAGCATTGCCATCATCGGGAAGAACGCCGACATGGGGATGATTTCGGGTGGCGGTTCGGCGCAGGTCGATCCTCCCGGAAGCACCTCGCCGGCCTGGCTGTCGCATGTGTGGTTCCCAACTTCTCCGCTGAAGGCAGTGCAAGCCAAGACCCCGGCGGCAACCATAAAGTTCGACGCAGGAGCGGACCCTGCCGCAGCGGCGTCTCTTGCGAAGTCGTCCGACGTCGCCATCGTCTTCGCCCACCAGTGGATGAGCGAAGGCATGGACTTGCCGGATCTTTCGCTGCCCGACAACCAGGATGCACTCATCGCCGCAGTCGCCGCAGCTAATCCCAGGACGATCGTTGTGCTCGAGACCGGGACCGTCGTCACCATGCCCTGGATCGACAAAGTGAGCGGCGTCCTCGAAGCGTGGTATGGAGGCAGCAAAGGCGCCGACGCCGTCGCCAACGTGTTGTTTGGCGAGATCAATCCCAGCGCCAAATTGCCAATCACTTTCCCGCTTAGCGTGAAAGACTTGCCGCACGTTACGGTAAGCCAGCCGCCCCAACAAGGCCGCGGACCCGAGAACGGCGGCGTTCTCGCGAAGCCTACATTCGACGTTCATTACGACGAAGGCTTGAAGGTGGGATACAAGTGGTATGACGCCGAAAAGAAACCCGTGCTATTCCCGTTCGGATTCGGGTTGTCGTACACCACCTACGCCTATTCGAATTTGAAAATCGCTGCCGGCAACAACCCGACCGTGACCTTCACGGTGAAGAACACGGGCAAGCGCGCCGGACAGGAAATCGCGCAGGTGTACGCGGCCCTCCCGGTGGACTCAGGCGAGCCACCCAAACGCTTGGTGGGCTGGAGTAAAGTACAACTCAATCCGGGCGAAAGCAAAGAAGTGACGGTTGCGATTCCGGCGATGTATCTGTCGATCTATGACGAAACATCGCATGGCTGGAAGTTGCTTGCCGGCAGCTATACGTTCCTGGCGGGAGGATCGTCGAGCGTCTTGCCGCTGAAGCAGTCACTGACACTGCAGTAGCAGTTGTCGTAGACAGACCGGCGTCGATCGCCTCGTGCTTGCACGTTCTTGCCGCCGGCGCGACAGGTTGGCTATGATAGTGACACAACTCTCAGAGGTGCTGTATGCCGGCGGTGCGTCCCCCCACACACCTGGACCGACTCTACCGGTTCGGAGCGTTTGAATACTCTGTCCGTTCGGGTGAGCTAAGGGAAAGTGGCAAAGTTGTTCGACTGCAATATCAGCCGCTCCGAGTGCTGCTGGTGCTGCTGGAGAAGAGCGGCGACCTCGTAACGCGCGACGAAATTCGTGACCGTGTCTGGCACGGCGCCTCGATTCAGGACTTCGACAATAGCCTTCGCGTAGCCGTAAACAAACTCCGTCAGGCGCTGGGAGACGATCCGGATCATCCCGTCTACATCGAGACCGTTCCCCGCCGCGGCTATCGTTGGCTGTATTCGGCTACGGTTGAGGAAGGCGAATCGGACGGCGCCGACATTGGTGACGAGTCGTCAGCCCGGACTGACGGGGACCGCAGTCTCGCGGGGGCGGTGCCGGATTACTCCCAGCCTGCCAGGCCGACCCGCTCGGTACTGCTTCGCCGCTCGATCATCACCCTGCTTCTATCGCTAGTGGCGTTGGCGGTGATCTGGCAATTGCGGCCGCATCCGACGATACCGGATCCCAGAATTGTACCGTTGACGACCTACCCCGGGTTGGAATACATGCCGGCCATTTCGCCCGACGGCAAACAGTTGGCATTTGCCTGGACGGGTCCAAATTCAACTGACCCATACCGCATTTACGTTAAGCAAATCGGTGAAGACCGCAGCCAGCGGGTTGTCGAGCCTCCTGCCGACGCCGCCGACAGCGATCCGGTGTGGACACCGGACGGCCAGTCCCTGCTTTTCTATCGCCGGGGCGGTCCCTCATCGGGGATTTACATCGTGCCTGCCACCGGGGGCACCGAGCGGCAGCTAGTCGCAACCTCCCTGAGTAGCCGTCGCGTGAGGCGGGCGCGATTCGATCTGTCTCCGGACGGTAAGCTGCTGGTTTATGCCGACGAGTTACGTGGGCAGGAAACGGTGGCGCTGTTTTTGCGCGATCTCGATACCATGCAATCGCGGCAGATTACGAACCCGCCGCCGAATTGCGAAGGCGACGGGGACCCTTCCTTCTCGCATGATGGCAAGAGAGTGGCATTCCAGCGCGACACCATCGATCGCGGCCAGATATTTCTCCTGCCGGTCAATGGCGGTCCGGAACACCTGCTCACTGCCAGCTTCATTCGTGACTTTATCGACGGCTTGGAGTGGACCGAAGACGACCGGGAGATCATATTTGGGGGAACTCATCTACGGCGCATATCGGCAACGGTCGGCGAACCTTCCATTGCCAACATCGCGTACGTACCCGGTCCGGCCGCATTTCCCGCACTGCGCGATCACCGGCTGGCTTATGTGCAAGCAACCACGAACGCGAACATCTGGAAACTGAATCTGCGCGACTTGACGCATCCCGGCGGCGAGCCGGCCAAACTGATTTCGAGTACGCAACAACAAGCCGCCGCTTCATTCTCTCCGGATGGTTCGCGAATCGCGTTCCAATCCGACCGGAGCGGCGACTGGGAGATCTGGGTCTGCGATGGCAACGGGTCAAACGCTGTCCAGCTAACGCATTTTCGCGGGGCGCCGACAGGTACACCACGCTGGTCGCCGGATGGAAAGTTGATCGCCTTCGACTCGCGTGCGAACGGAGTGTCGCAGATCTTTGTGATCCCGGCGATCGGTGGGGAACCGCGCCCGGTCACGACCGATTCCATGGGCGGACAAGTGCCCGCTTGGTCGCACGATGGAAAATGGCTCTATTACTCGAAGATCCTGAATAACGCGGCGAACGTCTGGAGATTAGCGATTGACAGTGGGACCGCAGAGCCAGTGACTGCGAACAGTGGCCTTTACGCGGCGGAGTCGCATGACGGCAAGTATTTGTACTATTCGCGGAGTTCGGCCGACTCGACGATCTGGCGCATGCCGCTCAGCGGCGGCGCCGAAGAGCAGGTGTCGGGTGCACCGAGACCGTTTGACCCGTCGCACTGGGCGCTCGTTGCAGCCGGCATTTACGTTGTCGACGGCGACGGTGATCTGTACTTTTACCGGTTCGCAGACCGCAGCGTGACCAAGGTCATCCACGATGGACGATTCGTGACCGACTGGTCTATGGCGGTATCGCCCGATGGCCATGAAATCGTATGGGCGCAGATCGACGTCAACGAGTCGGACCTGATGCTCGTCGAAAACTTCCGCTGATCCCGGGCGTGGGTTCAATCTCCCGCTATTTGGCGTTCGGCTTCGGGGGGAAGTTCTTGAACATCTTGTTGATAGCGTTGTTGAGCGTCTTGATGTTCTTGTCAGAATTATCGGAAACGGAATCGGTCGCGGTGCCGCGCCACAGCAGCGTGTGGCCGTTAGCATCGGCAATGTCGACCACCAAGGTTCCTTCTTTGTAGGTATAGGTATTGTAGGTTGTCGTACTTGGCCCGCCCCACCATCCCCAACCCCAACCCGGGCCCATGTTGTATCCGGTGCCGACCACCTGCTGGTCTTTGTGAATGTGAGACGTGTAGACCACCCAAAGGTCCGGATTGGAATCGACAAGCTTGAACCCCTTGGCCTGCAGTTGTGTGTTGACGCCGTCGATGACGCGCTGCGGCCATAATCCCTTCGCCGGGTCAGGACTGGTCTGCCAAGCGTAAGTGTGGAACTTCGAGAAGTCGGTGCCGCGGTCCCAATCGATATTGACCTTCTGCGCCGCCGCCACAGCGGCTGTCAGCAGAACCAGCAGAAGCATTGCGGAGATGCGTATCTTCATGTCGTTTACCCCCGGATTCCTGATGCGCAAATCTTAAAGTCGGCCAGACACTCGAGTCATCGTACCACTGGTTACCGCAGCGGCAACAACCGGCATCATCACTCGTAGCGATTGACGGCGTGCTGTAAGATTACCGCGGGTTGTACGCATCACCGAAAGTGGGAAACGGCATGTCCCTGTCTCTGGAATCGCGGCACTGCGGATCGGTGTACATCATCAGCTGCGCGGGACGAATTGTCTCGGGAAATGAATCGGCACTGCTTGAGGCTGCGTTACAACGCGGCTTGCGCGAATTTACCCGTGTGGTTCTGGATGTAGGCCGAGTAGACCGTATCGACAGCGCGGGAATGGGACTCCTGGTACGTTTCTTATGGCATACCCGCAATCGCAGCGGAGATGTTCGCCTGGCGGCTCCTACGAGTTTTCTCAGCCAGTTGCTCAAGATCACTAAACTGGACTCAGTATTCCGGATTTATCCGAGCGAAGAAGCTGCCATCGTTTCGTTCCTGAAAGAGGGCGTAATGGCGCCGTCTGAGGCGGCGGAGACCGGGCCGCGGGTGCTGTTTCTCGACCCTTCTCCGGACACCTGCGCGTTTGTGCGTGCCTTCCTGGGGCGGCACGGGTATCGGGTGCTTTCGACAGGATTGATGGGTGACGCCAAGATTCTGCTCAATGCATCGACGGTCGATATCATTGTGCTCGGGCCGGAGAGCGGCGGATTAGCGGCGCCGGCGATGCTCGATGTACTGCAAAAACTGGCGCCCTCCGCAAAGACGGTCGTGCTGGAGCGAGAGTTCAAGAGTTGTGCCGCCGATGAAGCCGGCGTTTTGCTGCTCGAGCGGATTCAAGTCCGAACGACGGCCTAGACAACAGCTTCGGCATCCAGGATTGATCTGATGCAACCCCTTCGCCCGGCACGCCCCCGCTTAGGTCGCTCCTTCGGGATGACGAACCTAACTCCTATTGCTCTTTGCAGTGATTCGCGTCACAATCGGAGACTCTTCTTTCACCCGCATTTTTAGCGGGTTCTGGAAGCTCTGCCGGTGCTAGAATTTTCTGTCATGGCATTTCCAACCGATCGTCCTCGCCGCCTGCGTCGCAATGAAGCGATACGCTCGTTTGTCCGCGAAACCCGCCTAAGCCCCGAGGGATTTGTGTACCCGCTCTTCGTATGCCCGGGCGAGGGTGTGCGCAAGGAAGTACGGTCCATGCCCGGCGTGTTCAACCTGTCAATCGACGAAGCGGTGAAGGAATGTGCCGAAGTGAAGTCGCTGGGAATTCCGAGCGTTATTCTCTTCGGCTTGCCCGAGTCGAAGGACGAGATCGCAACTGGAGCGTGGTCGGACAACGGCATCGTGCAGCAAGCGACGCGCGCCATTAAACAAGAAGTGCCCGGCCTCTTGCTGATGGGCGATGTGTGCCTGTGTGAGTACATGTCGCACGGACATTGTGGCATCGTCGAAACCGATGCCGTCCGACAAGAGGTTTCAGCCGCGCTACGTGAACTCGAGTCGCAAGGCAAGAAGGTGGTGGCCGTGAGGACAGGAGTGCGGCCGGCGGCGACCGCTGTAGCAGCCATGGCCGCTGAGAACTACGAAATTCTTAACGATTCCTCGCTGGACTTGCTGGCAAAAACGGCGGTATCGCAGGCGAAAGCGGGCATGGACATCATTGCCCCTTCGGACATGATGGACGGTCGCGTCGCGGCGATCCGCACGGCTCTGGACGGTGCGGGTTACGAAAACATTCCCATCTTGTCGTACGCTGCGAAGTTCGCCAGCGGCTTCTACGGCCCGTTTCGCGAAGCTGCCGACTCGGCCCCTCATTTTGGCGACCGCCGTTCCTACCAGATGGATCCGGCGAATCTCCGCGAAGCCATCCGCGAAATCGAGCTTGACCTGGAGGAAGGCGCCGACATGATTATGGTCAAGCCCGCCTTACCCTATCTGGATGTGATTCGCGAGGCGCGCCAGCGCTTCGAGGTCCCCCTGGCGGCGTATCAGGTTAGCGGCGAGTATGCCATGATCAAGGCGGCTGCGATCAATGGCTGGATCGACTACGACCGAGTGATGCTGGAGTCGCTCACGTGCATTCAGCGCGCCGGGGCGTCGATTGTACTCACCTACTTTGCCAAAGAAGCAGCCAGACTGGTTGCGTAAAGGCGCGATTGGCAGTCATCGACAGAAGCAGATGAGATCCACGCTATTGGCCATTCGTCCGGATTGACTGCGAATCCGTCGTCGCAGGCTGCCGTGGCTTGGGAGCGATGGCGTCGAAGCCAGCCGCTTCTTCACGAGTCAGGTATCGATGGCCACTGTTGCGCACCGCAACGCCATATACTCCACTGCCGTCGGACGTACGCTCACAACGCAACACCGTTCCAAAAAACCGCACCAGCAGCGGCTGCGGAGCCTTGGTCAATTCGGGTGGGAAACGCAGCACATATTCGATGGGCGCATTGAGCAGGAAGGGACGCTGGGTGACGAACATCGCGCCGGTGGCGCTCACATCGGCTGTTTCAGTGGCAAGCCAGGGTTCTCCAAGGGCACGAAGAAGGACAGGGAAACGCATATCGAAGCGCGCATTCTTGCGGCGTTCGCCGGAAGGAGCCGACAAGCCTGTTACCAGCTCGTCGGGAAGCGAAGTGGAATGCATATCAAGAGTCTATCGCAAGTAAAGTGCCATCGTCATAACTCCGGGAGAGCGACGCAACCGCCAAGAAAGACTTGCTGGCAAATGGCTTAGAGACGTACACAAAATAGACACAACTTGAACCCCGGTGCCGGAAGTGCAAGGTCTTGCGCACAAAATGTAGAGAATTGGCTACCTGGTCTGGCGTGGGCGGATGTCATACTGGCGAATCTTGTAGAGCAAGGCCTTGTAGCTGATATTCAGAATGCCGGCCGCCCGCTTGCGGTTCCAGCCGCTTTCTTCCAGCGCATTGGCAATCGCCTCCATTTCAGCACCGTTTTTGAGGGACCTGACCATCTGCTTGAGGTCGGGGCTTTGGGATTCGACGCGAGTGGCAGAAACCGGAATCAGTTCCGGCACGATGTTTCGTTCCAGCTCGGCGATGGCGGCTTGTTCGTCACCCAAGACCAGGTAGCGCTTCACGAAGTTCTCGAGTTCGCGAATATTGCCCGGCCAGGAGTAGCTTTCGCAGGCCTTCACCAAGCGTGGCGATATGGGCAGCAAGGGACACGCGTAACGCTCGGCCACGTGCATCATGAAGTGCCGCAGCATCATAGAGATTTCTTCGCGGCGATGGCGCAGGGAGGGCATATTCATCACGAAACTGCTGAGCCGGTAATAGAGGTCTTCGCGGAAAGTCTTATTGGCGATTGACTCCGCCATGTTGATGTTGGTAGCGGCGAGAACGCGTACGTCGACTTTGACGGGATGGCGGCCACCTAGCCGAGAGAATTGCCCGTCCTGCAGGACCTGCAGCAGCTTGGCTTGCAAGGCCGGCGACATGTCGCCAATTTCGTCCAACAGGATGGTGCCCTTGTTGCATAGTTCGAACTTGCCAGGTTTGGCTTTCACCGCTCCCGTAAAGGCACCGGGCTCGTAGCCGAATAGCTCGCTCTCCAGCAATTCACTGGGCATGGCGGCGCAGTTCACCTTGAGGAAGGTCCGGTGCGCCCGCTCGGAATATTTGTGGACCAGACGCGCAAGCACTTCTTTTCCAGTACCGCTCTCGCCCAACAACAGAACAGGAAAATCAAAGCGCGCTACTTGCATCGCCTGCGCGCGAATCTGGCGCATTTGTTCGGTGGCGGCGAAGAAGTAGACGCCTTAATACCTCGATGGCGTCTCCTGCCCCGGGCGCGGTTGGACCAGGATTCTCCAAGCAGAAACGGAGAACGTCGTCCATCTCTTCTTTCTGAACCGGCTTGGAGAGGTAGTCGTGAGCGCCCAGGCGCATCGCCATGGCGACTTTGCGGGTATCGCGGATACAAGAGAGCATCACGACTTTGGTTGTAGGCCGGGCTTCGCGGATGCGTCGGAGGGTCTCGAGACCATCGGGACCGGGCATGACCATGTCGAGCAACACAACATCGGGCTGGTCGCGCTGAAGCTTGTCGAGCGCTTCTTCGCCATTGGAGGCCGTGGAAACTTTATAGGCGTCGAGCTCCAGCACCGTTTGTAGATAGCGACGCATGCCGGGCTCGTCGTCGACAACCAGAATGTGACCTGCGCTCATGTCTTGTCCGCCGTAGAATTTTTGTTGGCAGGCGGGTTGAGCAGGCACAAGAACGAGAACTTGCTGCCGTTCCCCGGCTCGCTCTCGACCCAGATCTTTCCCCCGGCCGCCTGAACCAGGCGACGAGCAATAGCCAGGCCAAGACCGTGGCCTTCGGCGCGCGAGCCTACCGTGGTAAGCCGGAAATATTCTTCGAAGATCTCCTGCTGAAATTCGGGTGCGATGCCCGGCCCGGTGTCGGCCACCGAAATGCGACAGCAGTTGGGATTAGCGACCATGCGGCGACGGCGCTCCACCAGCGGCTTGCGCTTGATCGTGCGGCGCTCCCAGAAGTAGGGCTCTACATGCAGCCAGACGGTTCCGGAACTCGGCGTGTACTTCATCGCATTGTCCAACAAGTTCGAAACGATGTGCTGAACCTTGTACCAGTCAAAAGGAAAGGCCGGCAGATGCTCGTCGGGGAAGAAGTAAAAAGCGATGGCTTTGTCCTGAAAGCGCTGGGCCCAGAACTCAGCGATTTCGTTCAGGCAGGCATTGATGTCGGCCACTTCATATTGAAACTGATAGCGCTCCACTTTCAACGTGGCATACGTCAAAACGTTCTGTACGAAGTTGGTGAGACGGACGCCATTGTCCTGCATCTCCGTCAGCACTTCCAGCTGCTGGGGTGTTAGCGGACCGAGCTTCTCGGTGATGAGAAGGTTGAGATAGCCGCCCATGATGGCCAGAGGGGTCTTCAGCTCGTGCGCCGCAGCAGCCAAGGCCTCTCCACAAGCGGCACAATGGCTATTGCTGCTTAAAATCTCGACTGTTGGCTTGGCCGAGGCTGGCTTAGCTGCATGCATCGCGAAATGCACCGTCTCTTCGGGTTTCAATCGGGAACCGAACAGGTTCCAGGAACAATGACTGCGATAGGAGCGCGCGGATCACAGTTCTACTTTCGACTAAATAAGCCCACAGTTTAGAGAAACTTACGTTAAGGAGAAATTGGCGCACCGGGTGCCTCTGGCTGCACCCTAAAGGGGGAGAGAATATCTTACCGCAAGTGTAACTGAAGTCAAACAAAATAGCACAATTTTTCAGAATTCATGCAAATGATTTGTCATAATGTGAAGGTAAATTCACACCCGTGGGGGAAATTCTGTTCTTCCTAAGCGCAAATCGTTGCATATTTTTGCAATCTGACGCTTCTGAGGAGTTCTCGGAAACCCGATCAAACGGCTGAATCTTGACAGGTTTAGATTTCTGCAGGTTTGGCTGCAAAGGTGCAGCAGCCCAAGAAGGAGATTAGAGTGCGTCGTACACAGTCCGTCGCGGAGCGCCGTGACTGGGATCGTCTGCCCATTTCGATTCCCTTTTTTGTCCGTGGAAGGAAGGGTGGTGGGGAGGAGTTCCTAGAATTCGCAACCGCGCTGAATTTGTCCGCTGGCGGAGTTTTACTTGCCACTCGTCGCTATCTTGAGCCCGGCACGCAGCTCTCTCTGGAAGTGCCAGTGGCTCTTGTAAATAAGGCACAATTGCCGCGTTCGGTTTCCCTTCTTCACGCGACTGTGCTCCGGTGTACGCCAGATCGACAGTATTTTCTCCTCGGATTGCGGTTTGAGGAGCCGTTGATTTCGGACGCCGTTATCGAGGCCAAGATTTCAAAGCCGACAATGGCTGGGTGAGAAAGCCCCTACCACCAAGTGAAAATGTTTGCACAACTGAGATAATCTCTGGCCCCTCCATGTGCACTAAAGTGGGACATCAGCCGACCTCAAAAAGAAATTAACTATTGACACAAGAATGCTTTACAACGATACTGCGCAGAGTTTTGCATTCCTTCCGCGCTTGGTCAATGAAATGCAAACTGTTTTCACCGGATGAGTCAAAACCATCCTGAGTTGGAAAAGGACTAGCCAATGCCACCACTGGCCAGCGGAAACTACGACGGAGTTCTCACCGCCCAGCCCATTCCACCGGAGGCGGTGATCTTTGGGCAGACGACCGCTATGCGTGACGTGCGCCAGAAGCTGGAACGGGTCGCCGGCGCAAATCTGTCCGTTTTGATTACCGGAGAGAGCGGTACGGGGAAGGACATCATTGCGAGGCTCCTGCATCTGTATTCACCTTGGGCGAACGGACCGTTTGTCAAAGTGAATTGTCCCGCCATACCGGGGACTTTGCTGGAAAGCGAGCTCTT